>JAABUO010006651.1_pt1 | contig 13252 bp, 13 predicted proteins | sample 5559291 | NCBI WGS metagenome assembly JAABUO01 (sample SAMN10711878, study PRJNA513372) | rock metagenome | isolation source: Antarctica rocks | place: Antarctica: Victoria Land, Finger Mt sud
GACGACCCGCGCCGCACCGGCGCTCCAGAGGTCGGGGGGTGTGGGGGCGCGGAGCCCCCATGGGCCTGCCGGGCACAAGCGGAGGCGCCGCGGCTTGACCGCCCCGGCGGGGTCCCCTGCGAGACTGCGTGACCGAGGGAGCGGCACGGATCAGCTCGTCCACCGTCCGCTCCCTCGGCAGCGCAGGCGTCCGTAGGGGTGCCGCGGGCCGTCAAGCCCCAGCCAACGCGTGGTCGCGGACACACGGCGGTGTGGTTCCCGCCCCGCGCCCGGCACGGCGGATGACAGCAGCACAACACAGCGTTGACGGCCTCTCCCAGATGTTATGCTAGTTTTGTCGTAAAACTAGCGTAACATCTGGGAGAGGGGGAAAGAGAGGGAAGGACAGCGATGGCGATCAAGGAACGGCGCATTAAATGTGCGTCATGTGGAGAGCGCGACACGGTCATCCGGGGCGAGCGCGGCCCGGTCACCGCCTACTGTGACTTTTGTCGCGAGGAGCGCACGCGCGAACAGGCGCGTGAACGTATGAGAGCGCTACGGGCGCGTCGGCCCCGGTGACATTTTCACTGGACACTTACGGGTGACAGAATCAGGCTCTGCGCCATTTCTGATGATGCGGGACGCGGGAAAGGAGGGCGCTGCTACGTGCGGCGCGGTCGGCGCGGCTTGGGGGTCGACGAGGATGGACGCAAGCGCTTGAGGGCGGCGGCCAGCCACTCCGGCGCCTGGGGCGTCTCCAGCCAGCCTTCCGCCGCTTCCGCCAGGTAGATCACCGCCTCGTTGTCATCGCCGATGCCATAGTGGTCCGGCGGCTGCGCCGGAAACGGCTTGGCTCCCAGCAGATACGTGGGAACATGGGGATTGGCCCGCAACGCCTGCCGCAACGCCCGGTCGGCCTGGGGGCCGGACCCCTGGCGACGGAACGTCAGGAGCGCCCGCGTGTAGGCCCAGTGGGCGCCGGCTTCGTCCGGGTAGGCGGCCAGGAGCCGCTCGAGCGCCGCGTCGTCGCCCACGGTGAGGAGCCAACTCGCCAGGGTGTAGCGCAAGCCCTGATTGTCACCAGGGTTGAGCCGCAGCATGTCTTGCAGATGGGCGATGGCCGCCTCGCGCTCCCCCAGATGCCACAACACCTCGGCCAGTCCTTGCCGGGCGCGCATGTACGGCCGCGTCTCCACGATGCCCCAGAAATGCCCGATGTCCGCGGTAAAGGCCTCGGGTCCCAAAGCGCGCTCGCCGGCCTGGACGCCCTGCTCGTACAGACGGCGCGCCTCCATGGGCGTGGTCGCCGCCTCGGCCAGGAGCCCATAGGCATCGGCGCAGTCCGGCGAGATGGTCAAGGCTTTGCGCGCCAGGTCCAGGCGCCGCTTGCCCGTTGCCTCTAGCGCCTGGTAGATGACCTCCTGGGCCTCCTCCACTGGCGTGGTGGGCGCGGGCGTCGGCAAGGTTCCCTCGACGAGGGCCTCGCGCAGGTAGGCGTTGGCCTCCTCGATCGAGGCGAACTCGCGTTCAGCAAGCAGCCGCGTGATGGCCGACATTTGCTGCTCCATCAACCGCCTGTCGGGTGGAGGGGGCTCCGCCGGGCCACCCGTGCGTCCTCGTCCCAACTTCCTTGTAGGCATGATCGTTTCCTCCTGGTCATCTCCGCTTTGTGCCAGTATAGCGGGTGCGCCGCTTAGGCCGCGTGCAGCATGCGCTGGCGCAAGAAGGCGATGCCCGCACGGCCGTAGGCTTGGCGCTTGATCAATTTCAGCTTGGTAATGTGTCCTTCCGCCGGTCCCGTGCTCCAGGGCAGCGTGAGCCCCGCCACAACCGCCGCCTTGTCCGTTTCGAGGCCGGCGGCGAAGGCCTGTACCTCGGGAACCGCGCCGCGCCGCGCCTCCGCGATCCACGCGTCGAGTTCGGCCCCGCGCCGTTCACGCAGCAGGCGCATGAAGCCGTGCCCCAGGGCGTCGGCGTGGGCCATCTCGTCGTCGATGGCGCGGACGCGTTCCAGCATGGTACGCTGCGTGGCCGTGAGGTCGTCGGGGCTCCGGAGGACCAGCGTGGCAAGCTCGCGCGGTGTTGGTGGACGCACGCGCGGCACGATGACGCGCCGCGGGTGAGCGCGCGCGGGTGACGACGGAACAGGGTCGCTGCGGCGCAGGTGTGCGATAAACCGGGCGACGTTCGCGCGCGAGCTCGCATACCCCTGGGTTTGGGTCTCGCGGAACAGGCGCAGTCCGTTGCGGCAACCCTCGGACCACCGCCGCAGCAGGTAGGGCTTGTACGGATCAAGCAGATTGCCGCGTCGTGTGACGCGCGGCTTGCGCTCTGGGAAGGCGGGAGCCTGCAGGTAGCGCTTGACCGTGCGCTGACTCAGACCCGTCATCTCCGCGATGGTCATCTGCCCCGCGCCCTGCGCGGACAGATTCCGCACCGTCACGAACCGCTCCAGGCGCGCGGCGCGGCGGTGCGCGCTGTCAGAGCGGTCACGGCATGACCGTGATGCATGCGGCGCCTCAATAGGCACAAGCGGTGGCGGGTCAGCGGTGGACGCGCTGCGCGGGGCCTCCACGAGCGCCAACTCGTGTGCCATCGCGGCGAGAGCGTCATGCTTGCGCACGAACAGCCGCTCCAGGGCTTCCCCAAGATTCTTCGCTATGTGCCAGCGGTCGACCACTTGGACCGCGTCTGGCGCCCCGCGTGTCGCGCCGTCGATGTACATGACTCCTCGATCGCGGGCGATCACCGCGACCTGGGGGTGCACCCGCAGCCAGGCGACGACCGTCTCGGCGGCGCGGTCGGGCAGGAGATCGATCGTCCGGCGACGCTCCAGGTCCACGATCACGGTGCCATAGCGCTGGCCTTTGCGCCAGGCCCAGTCGTCGATCGCGATGACGCGCGCCAACTCCGCGGTGGGCAGTGGCGCGCGATGCACCACGCGGAGGAGCGAGCGAGCGCTGATGGGCATCCCGAGCGGGACGGCCAAGCGCGCGCCAGCACGGGCGCCGACCGCGAGACCAACGCGGCGCAACGCCGCGTGTAGCGGCTGGCTCCGCCGCCCGTGCGGATCGACGAGATCGGGCAGCCGCTCAGCGAAGATGCGCCGCGGACAGCACCCGTTGAGGCAGAAGAAACGGCGAACCCGCAGGTGGATTGCCACGGGCCGTCCGGCCCAGGGCTGATCGGCGATGGTCCGCCAATAGCGGCTGTGGATGCGCTTGGACCAGCGCTGGCAGAGAGGACACTGCGCCCGCTTGTGGGTTGCGGCGGCGCGGAGGAGGATGCTATGATCGGCGACGGTGACGCTTTCAACTTTAATGCTTTTGAGGTGTGGAAGAAAAGAGGTAACACGCATAGAACAACCGTTTATTTATAGTTTACCCTACTATTACCTAACCTTCGTCGTTCAGCATGCATCATCAAGAGTGGCGCAGAGCCCAGAATCACTGGACATTAACATATGTTGGCGAAATATGTTGGCGAAAGATCCTTTATTCGTGTACGTGGACATCTCAGACTGGGGGAGCGACATGCACCTCCAGACCTGTCTCGCGTAGATGGGCGAGGGCCGCGGGGTCGGCCCCGTCGTCGGTCACGAGTACGTCAACGCGCTCCAGGGGTGCGAAGAAGCTTAGCGCGGTCCGGCCCAGCTTGCTGCTGTCGACGAGCGCCACCACGCGCGTCGCGTTAGCCATCATGATCTCCTTGAGGGCCGCCTCCGCTGGGTTGGCCTCGGTCAGGCCGCGCCCCGGCGAGAGGCCGCGCGCCGAGATGAAGGCGGTGTCGGCGAAGAGGCGGCGCATCGTCGCCTCGGCGATGGGGCCGCCGCAGGAGAGCGAGGTGTGGCGCATGGTCCCGCCGAGCGTCGTCGTGGCGACGTTGGGTCGGCGGCCGAGCTCCGTGGCTACGGGCAGCGCGTTGACGATGGCGGTCAGCTCGATGTCCAGCGGCAGCAGGCGGGCGAGCGCGAGCACGGTCGTCGAGGCGTCGAAGATAACCGCCGAGCCGGGCACGACGAGAGCGAGGGCGCAGCGCGCGATAGCCTCCTTCTCGGCGGCCCGTTCCACCTCCCGCGCGCCGAAGGCTCCCTCGCGACTGAGCGGACCGGCGGCGCGGGCGACGGCCGCGCCATAGCTGCGCGTGATCAGCCCGCGCCGCTCCAGGTCCTGGAAATCGCGCCGGATCGTCTGCGTTGAGACGTCGAAGTGCTGCGCCAAGTCCTTCACCGTCAGGATGGGGTTCTCATCCAACAGGCCCGCCACGGCGCGTCGCCGCTCAATCGCCAACATCGCACACTCCTGGTCGGGATCGCATCAACACCGCTCCGGCATACACGTTCAACCTATTAGGCATGGTTCAATCGGACTTGACAGTTTTACATCGGCGATGGGCATGGTTCATTTTGCGCCTGGAAATGTGTTGACAGTTCGCGCGTGGCAGCCGCCCCAGCCGAGCCTGAACTGTCAACACGTATCTGAACCATGCCCGGCAATGGCCGTAGAATAGCCCTGTGTAGGCGTGAAGCAGCCACTGCCGATTTAATTTCGACTGTTCAGACTGTCAAGTTGCAGTGCGCCTACGCTGAACCATGTCTTACGACATACAGTCAGTGTAGCGCGCGACATCGTGCGGAGGACGACATCGTGCGGAGGACGACATCGTGCGGAGGACGACATCGTGCGGAGGACGACATCGTGCGGAGGACGACATCGTGCGGAGGAATTGGCCGCGCGCCTCGTGTCGCTGCTCCTGCCAACAGACCACTACACCACAAAAATCAACCATATATTGACAAAACTACGCAATCCGGGCTACAATGCAAGAAATTTATGCGATGGAAGGGTGGGGCCGAGGGCCGCCCAGCCCCATAGATAGCCGGGCGCCAGTCACAGTCAAAGGAGGCATGATGGGACGCGCGTTGACAGGGGACAGTGGGCTGGCCGGGATCGACGAAACACTGCGGGCACAGGGGCGCGCGCTCGACGAGGTGGAAGGGCGCCTGCGGGCGCAGCGTATCGAAACGCCCAGTTGGGGCTATGCCAACAGCGGCACGCGTTTCAAGGTCTTCCCGCAGCCCGGCGTCCCGCGCACGGTCGAGGAGAAGCTCGCCGACGCCGCCCTCGTCCACCGGCTCACCGGTGTCGCCCCCTCCGTCGCCCTGCACATCCCCTGGGACCGCGTCGACGACTGGGCTGCCCTGCGCGATCATGCCCATGGCCTGGGCCTTACCCTCAGAGCCATCAACCCCAACCTCTTCCAGGACGAGGCGTACAAACTCGGCTCGTTGACACATCCCGCCCCTGCCGTGCGCGCCATGGCCGTCGCCCATGTGCTGGAGTGCATCGCTATCGCCCGCGCGACCGGCTCACGCGACATCTCGCTGTGGCTGGCCGATGGGACCAACTACCCCGGCCAGGATGACCTGCGGGCGCGCCGCCACCTGCTGGCCTCACTGGAGGACATCTACGCCGCGCTCGACCCCACGATGCGCCTGCTGGTGGAGTACAAATTCTACGAGCCGGCCTTCTACGCGACGGACATCGCGGACTGGGGCATGGCGCTGACCCTGTGCCAGCGCCTCGGCCCACGCGCGCAGGCGCTGGTTGACCTGGGCCATCACGCGCCGGGCGTCAACATCGAGCAGATCGTGGCCACGCTGCTGGTCGAGGGGCGCCTGGGCGGCTTCCACTTCAACGGCCGCAAGTACGGCGACGACGACCTGATGGTCGGGACCACCAATCCGCTCGAGCTGTTCCTGATCTACAACGAGCTGGCCGCCGCCGAGGAGGACGGCGACCCGACCGTCGCGGCCACGGCGCACTCTGTCGCCTACATGATCGACCAGAGCCACAATGTCGAGCACAAGATCCCGGCGATGCTGCTCTCGGTGATGAACTGCCAGGCCGCCTACGCCAAAGCCCTGCTCGTCGACCGCACGGCCCTGGGAGCCGCCCAGAAGGCCGGCGACGTCGTCGGCGCGCATCGGACGCTGATGGACGCCTTCGAGACTGACGTGCGCCCGCTGCTCGCGCATGTCCGCACGGGCATGGGTGCCGCGGCCGACCCGCCGCGGGCGTACGAGGAGAGCGGTTACCAAGAACAGATCGAGTGCGCGCGCGTCGGCGGCAGCCCGATGAGTTGGTGACCGGTGTCAACATACATCGCGATTGACCTGGGCGCGGAGAGCGGGCGGGTCATCGCCGGCCTGCTGGACGGCGGGTGCGTCCGCCTGGAGGAGGCGCATCGCTTCGCCAATGTGCCCGTGCGCACGCCCGACGGCCTGCACTGGGACCCGCTGCGGCTTTACGCCGAGGCGCTCGCCGGCCTACGTAAGGCCGGCCACACCTACGGCCCGGAGCTGGCTGGCGTCGGCGTCGACGCATGGGCCGTCGACTACGGGCTGCTCGACGACGGCGGCCGCCTGCTGGGCGCCCCCTATCACTACCGGGACGCGCGCACCGACGGGGTATGCGCGGAGGTTGCGGGGGTCGTGTCCGCCGCCACGCAGTACGCGCGCACCGGCATTGCTCAACTGCCCTTCAATACGCTCTACCAGCTCGTGGCGCAGCGACGGGGCGGTGACCGCGCGCTGGAACTGGCCCACTCTCTGCTCATGATCCCCGATCTGCTGCACTACTGGCTCTCCGGCGAGCGCGCGACCGAGTATACGAATGCCTCCACGACGGGGATGCTCGGCGTCGACGGGGCCTGGGCCACCGATATGCTGGCGCGGCTCGACCTGCCCGCGCACATGCTGCTGGCGCCGAGCCGGCCGGGCACGATGCTCGGCCCGCTGCGTGCGGCGGTGCGCGCCGAGTGTGGCCTCGGGGCGGTCCCCGTCATCCTACCCGCTACCCACGACACCGCCTGCGCTGTCGCGGCGGTCCCAACCGAGGGCGGGACCGCCGGCCACGCCTACATCAGCTCGGGGACGTGGTCACTGCTCGGGCTGGAACTGGACCACCCCATCCTGGGCGAGGAGGCCCGGTTGGCCGGGTTCACCAATGAGGGCGGCGTCGGCGGGACCTACCGTTTCCTGACAAACATCATAGGGCTCTGGCTCGTCCAGGAGTGTCGCCGCGCCTGGGCGCGCGCCGGTGACGACCGGGGCTACGACGAGTTGACCGCGGGCGCTGCGGCTATCCCGTCGCCTGGCGTGGTCATCGACGTGGATGATCCGGTGTTCCTGCACCCCGACGACATGCCGGCGGCCATCGCGGGCCACCTGCGGCGCACGGAGCAGGACCCCCGCGTGGTCGACAGCCCGATCGCGCTCGTGCGCGCCATCCTGGAGGGGTTGGCGCTGGCGTACCGGGCGGCGCTGGAACGGGCCGAGCGCCTGGCCGGCGTCCGCATGGGGACGCTCCATGTGGTGGGCGGCGGCGTGCGCAACGGCCTGCTCTGCCAACTCACGGCCGACGCCTGCCGGCGCCGCGTGCTGGCCGGCCCGGTCGAGGCGACGGTGCTCGGCAACGTGTTGGTGCAGGCGCTGGGGGCGGGCGAGATACGGGACCTGGCGGCGGCCCATGCCGTGGCGCGCGCGTCCGCCGAGCCCACGCTGTACGAGCCGCGCGACGAGGTCGGCTGGGACGGGCGCGCGGCGCGCTTACGGGAGTTGCAGGCGGCGCGGACTTCCGGCTAGACCGTGAGGGCTGCATCAATAGGGACAGGGGGCCGATACAATACGACGGCGCCGAGATGCGGAGGCCGAGATGCGGAGAGGGAACATAGCGAAGCGAGGGAGCCATGAGTGACGAGTACGCGCGCGTCGACGAGGGGACGCTGCGGGATTACACGGCCGCGATCCTGCGCGGGGCGGGCATGGCCACGGAGGGTGCCGGCGTCGCGGCCACGGTACTGGTGGCCAGCGACGCGCGTGGCATCGAGAGCCATGGCGTAGCCCGCCTGCCGCAGTACGTGCGGCTGATCGACGCGGGCGTGCTCGACGCCGCCGCGACGCCGACGATCGAGCGCGAGGGCGCTACCACCGCACTGGTCGACGGCAATAACGGCATGGGCCAGGTCGCCGGCAACGTCGCCATGCGTCGGGCCATCGCCAAGGCCCGCGACCACGACGTCGGCGTGGTCGCCGTGCGCAACTCCAACCACTTCGGCATCGCCGGCTACTACGCGATGCTGGCCCTGGAGCACGACCTGATCGGCCTCGCCCTCACCAACAGCTCGCCCCTGGTCGCGCCCACCGGCGGGCGACAGGCCATGATCGGGACCAATCCCATCGCCGTGGCCGTGCCCACCGACGATGACCAGCCCTTCGTCCTGGATATGGCCACCAGCACCGTCCCGGTCGGGCGGCTGGAGGTCTACGCGCGCAAGGGACTGGCCCTGCGGCCAGGCTGGGCCATCGACGCCGCGGGGGACGAAACGCTCGACGCCGTGGCAGGGCGGGCGGGTGCCCTGTTGCCGCTGGGGGGCACGGCGGAGACGGGGGGGCTACAAAGGCTACGGGCTGGGCGTGCTGGTGGACCTGCTCACCAGCGTCCTGGCGGGTGGGCTGTACGGGCCGCTGATTTCCGGCCTGTGGGACGCCACGGCGCCGAGCGACCTCGGGCACGTCTTCCTGGCGCTCAACCCAGCCGCGTTCGGCCCGCGCGACGCCTTCCACGAACGAGCGCGCGACCTGATCCGACGCCTGAAAGTGGGCGAGCGGGTGCCGGGCGTCGACGAGATCCTCGTGGCGGGGGAAAAGGAGCGGCGCGCGGCCGACGATGCGCGCCTGCACGGCGTGCGGCTCTACCACAGCGTCGCGCGGGCGCTGGATGATCTTGGCCAGCGCTTCGGGCTGGACGACCTCCCGACGCGCGCCGAGGGCCCGACCGGATGATGGCCAGGCCCAGGGCCCGTCCAATCGGCACAGGCCCAACGCCTCACTGGTCCGCACGCGCCCACGTCTACGCTAACATCGAACAGTAACATCGGAGAGGACTATGACGACGACAGAACGGGGAGAGTTTACGCACGTCCGCTATGGCTGGGACGACGCGGAGGCCGATGGGCGCGACCCCGTCGGGCGACTGGTATATCGCTCGAACCTGCTCGGCGCGGACGGGCGCATCACCAACACCGGCGGCGGCAACACCTCGTCCAAGCTCACCATGCCCGACCCGCTCACCGGCGAGGAGGTCGAGGTGCTGTGGGTCAAGGGCTCCGGTGGCGATCTGCGCACCGCCACGCGGGACAACTTCTCTTCCTTGTACATGGACAAACTGCGGGGGTTGCAAGCCCACTACCACCACGCGCCGGAGCGCGGCCCCAAGTCGCCGATCGAGGACGCGATGGTGGCCCTCTACAGCCACTGCACCTTCAACCTCAACCCGCGTCCGTCATCGATCGACACCCCGCTGCACGCCTTCGTCCCCTACCGGCACGTCGATCACATGCACCCCAACGCCGTGATCGCCATCGCCGCCGCGCGCGACGCGGAACGGCTCACGCGTGAGATCTACGGCGACGCGGTGGTGTGGACGCCATGGCAGCGCCCCGGCTTCGACCTGGGGCTCAAGCTGGAGCAGCTTGTGCGCGACTACCCGCGCGCCAAGGGCGTGATCCTGGGCGGCCACGGGCTGATCAACTGGGCCGACGACGACCGGGAGTGCTACGAGTTGACGCTCGACCTCGTCGAGCGGGCCGCGCGCTACATCGCGGCGCGCGACAAGGGCGAGGCGACGTTCGCCGGCCAGAAGTACCGGGCGCTGGACGAGGCGCGCCGCCACGCCGTCTTCGCCGCGATCCTGCCCTGGCTGCGCGGCCAGGTCGGCCAGTCGAAGCGGGTTGTCGGCACGGTGCAGGAAGATGACGCTATCCTGCGCTTCGTCGACAGCCACGACGCCCCACGCCTAGCCGCGCTGGGCACCTCCTGCCCCGACCACTTCCTGCGTACCAAGATCAAGCCCCTGTACGTCGACTGGGACCCACAGACCGAGGATGTCGCGGCGCTCAAAGGCAAGCTGGGCGAGGGGCTAGCGGCGTACCGTGCGGACTACGCGGCCTACTACGACGAACATAAACATGCGGATTCGCCCGCCATGCGCGACCCCAACCCGACGGTGATCCTGATCCCAGGGCTGGGCATGATCGCCTGGGGCAAGAACAAGAGCGAGTCGCGCGTCACGGCCGAGTTCTATAACTGTGCCGTCGAGGTGATGCGCGGCGCGGAGGCCATCGACGCCTACACGGCGCTGCCGCCGCAGGAAGCCTTCGACATCGAGTACTGGTTGCTCGAGGAGGCCAAGCTGCAACGCATGCCGGCGGAGAAAGAGCTGGCGCGCCGCATCATCGCGGTCGTCGGCAGCGGCAGCGGCATTGGCCGCGCGGTCGCGCTGCGCGTCGCGGGGGAAGGCGCGCACGTCGCGTGCGCCGACCTGGACGAGGCGCGCGCGCGGGCCACCGCGACCGCGATCGCGGATCGGCATGGCGTCGGCATCGGCGTGGCGGGCAGCGGCCTCTCGGGCTGCGGCTCGGCGGTCGGGCTGCCCGCCGACATCACGGACCGCGCAAGCATTCGCGCGCTGCTGGAGCAGGTCGTGCTCGCCTACGGTGGCCTCGATGCCGTCGCCGTCACGGCGGGCGTCTTCGTCCCGCCCGATACAGCCGGCCGCATCCCAGACGAGCGGTGGGCGCAAACCTTCGCCATCAACGTGACCGGCCTCTACCTCGTCGCCGAGGAGGCGGCTTGGATCTGGGCAGAACAGGGCCTGCCGACGGCCCTCGTGCTGACCACGTCGGTCAACGCCGTGGTGGCGAAGAAAGGCAGCGTGGCCTACGATACGAGCAAGGCGGCGGCCAACCACCTGGTGCGCGAGCTAGCGATCGAACTGGCGCCGCTGGTGCGGGTGAACGGCGTGGCGCCGGCCACCGTCGTCGAGGGCAGCGCCATGTTCCCGCGCGAGCGCGTCATCGCGTCGCTGGCCAAATACGGCCTCGCGTACGCCGACGACGAGCCGACGGAGGCGCTGACGGAGAAGTTGGCGCGATTCTACGCCGACCGCACGCTGCTGGGGCTCCCCATCACGCCGGCGGACCAGGCCGAAGCCATCTTCCTGCTGCTCGGTGAGCGCTTGCGGCAGACCACCGGCCAGATCGTGACCGTCGACGGGGGGCTGCACGAGGCGTTCCTGCGATAGCGGTGGGTGCGGACAGGGGGAAATAACGCATGCCTCTCGACCACCCCTACCCGGAGCTAGACGAGTTGTTCGCGGCCATCGGCGAGGCCGGGCAGCTGTCCTGGGCATTTGACACATCCGACCTGTGTCAGCTACGTGATGGGCATCAGGTAGCGTACCGATAGGCATGATGCAAACCACCCAAAACGGCGATGCTTTCCACGCGACCTGCCCCTTGAGGGTGAGCCCGATTGTGCACCACTTGCTCCGGGATCGCCTGGTCGATGCCTTGATGCAGGCGCTCACGGTTGAAGTAGGCGACGTACACGCGTGTCCACGGCGCAGCAATATCGCTCCGAGAATGGCTTCTCAAGGCCGGATGTCCGAAGTAGCCACGACAACTGATCCTTACCCACATTCCCGTTGGCCTGGAGGCGAGGCGAAGACCTGGTACATGATAGTCAAATCGACGAGGTGCTGCAGCCCGCGCCAGACCACGATGGGACCGGGTGGGCCGTCGCGCCGCCGTCCCATGTAGCCGCCGAGGTGGGCTAACCACCGCACCGCTTCGCCCAAACTCGGCGGCTGCGCCGGAGGGGCGGGCGTCTTATGGATGGCACAGCAGAGCGCTTGCCATGCGGCCACCTCAAGCAGGACGGTGCAGGGCAGATCGGGCACGGCGCGGGCCAATAGCGTGGCGGAGAGGACGCGCCAGGCGACCACGCTGTCGAGGGCCAAGCCTCGCTGCACCTGCTCGGTGCTGGTGCGGTGGCGCCGCTCCAGGGCGCAGCCAGATGTCAAGACCTTGTGCCATACCTCGATGGTCCACTGGTAGACGGACCAATCGATGCTGTGCTGCTGAGCATCAGCGAAACAGGTGATGGGCACGGTGGTCAAGAGCAGCCAGTCCAGGGGCTCGACGTCGGTGGGCGGGTCTTCCTCGGTCGCACGGACGACCCACAGCGGGACGGGCGGCAGGTGCCAGCGCCCCGAGACAGGGGGCGGCGTCAAGGTGACCTGCTGCCAGCGCACCGCGAACGTGACCACACGGGCAGGATGACCAGGGCGACGCGGGACAGCGACGGTGCGCGCGCCGGCGACGGGTGCCGCTGCGAGCGTGGCCCGCAACGCGTGGATGTGCCTGTGCTCGTCGGTGGCGATGCGCACCCAGCGGTCGTGCTGCGCCCGCACCAGCACCTCGACGCCGGCGGGGGGCGGGGCGTTGCGCGAGGCGGACATCTACGATCTCTTCCTCGCGCAACGCCCACGCTCACGATCGTGGTCTCGGGCGCGGCGTCCCGTGCCGCCCCCACCGCCGCGAGGCTGGTCAGCCACTTGTGGCTCTCGCGCTCTGCCAGGGGGCGCTTGCTCCGCGCCGCACTCGTCTCTTTTGAGGGTTCGGGGCGGGCCCAGACCTCCTGGGCCAGCAGGCCCAACGGCAGCCCCTCCGGCGTGACCGCCAGGGTACTGTGCGCCAGCTACCCCCGCTCACGCCCGTGCCGGAGCGCCCCCAGCCCGCTCGTCGCCAGGTGGCCGGTGAAGTCCAACTCGGTCGTGTCCTGGACCGCGAGGGCCACCGGCACGCCCGCCACCCGCTCCCACGTCGCCTCGATGTGGCTGGCCAGCATAGCTGCGGGCTCAATCGCCCCGTTCTCGAAGAGCCGGTAGGCCCCTTTGCGCACGGCCGGATCGTCTCACGCGGCGGGGATCGAGGCACCCGGGCGCTGCCCCAACACGGTCGCCACCTCGATGAGTCGGTCAGTCCGGCGGCTGTCGCCCAAGAGCGCGGTGCCGAACTCGTTGATCGCCCACTCGGCCTCGTCCATCGTGCCCTTCCCCTCCTGCTGCTCCAGTCATGGCACCCCACCATACCACGGCACACGGGCGGTCACGAGATGTGGGTACCTAGATTTCGTACAAACGGGTGAATGCCCCCCCTGCGGTAGGCTTTGTGTGTGAGAACAAAACAGAGCCGCAGGAGGTCATTCGATGAGAATAGTAGCGTTTGAGGACGGTGGAGAGCAAGAGGCGACGGTGTCGCCGTGTCGCCGGGTGCACCTTAAAATAGTGGGACGTGGCGGCGGGTGGCTGTGACAGGCACAAAAGCGGTACCCTCACGACGGGCACGGGCGGTCGAAATGCCCTCA
>JAABUO010006653.1_pt1 | contig 13248 bp, 6 predicted proteins | sample 5559291 | NCBI WGS metagenome assembly JAABUO01 (sample SAMN10711878, study PRJNA513372) | rock metagenome | isolation source: Antarctica rocks | place: Antarctica: Victoria Land, Finger Mt sud
TCACCTCCCGAAAAAAAAAAAAAAAACCGTTCACCCAACACTAAAATAAAAAAGATTCCAAGTTTGGGGGCCCGTGAAGATGTAGATACGGATCATACGTACGCGACTACTCGTCGGGTAGGTAAAAAAAAACAAAAAAACATTGAAGGAGGATAAAATAAGTCGCGGTGAACGTTCGAAGAAGAAGAAAAAGCCGGGGGGGGGGCTGGAACGGCATCTTTGATATACGTATACAGGATTAGGGGAAGAGAGTGCGGAAAGGTAAAAGACAAAGCACGGAGGGCGGTTGGTGATGGAAACGGTGCGTTGGGAATGCTAGCGCTGGGTCACTGGAAACAGAAACCTTTGGATGCCGTGGGAGAGGAGGGGAACTTGCGGTGATGAGAATGAGGCTGCGAGAACGAGACGGAGAGAACAGAAATATCAGCCCTATCCCACCAAAACAAATTCACATTGAGCTGCCTAGAATCCTATCCTCACAAAAAACAGCGCCCTGCAAACCTCGCATACAGGATACAAAATCCACTCGGCTTCCTTCACCTCCACCCAATCCTCGAACCTCACCTCCTCCCCCGACTCTTCCCCCTTTCCACCCCGCCACCGTCCCTGCCACTCCTCATCTCCCCATACCGCCCCCTCTCCTTTGTCGTATCATACGCCTGCAACAGTCTGCCCTGACTCTCATCCGCCTGACTAAACGCATACCCCCTCTGTTTCCGCATACGCTGCACCTGCCTGACCTTCCTGATCGCCTTTTGGAACTGCTCCATGCGGGGACGGTAGTCCTGGATGTTATACTTTTGTATCTCCTGGACGTGATGGTACGTCTGCGGGCGGTACATGCGCTTTGCGTATTTCCAGCTAAAGTCGCGCAGGAGCGCGAGGACGGGGATGACAAGGGCCATGAGGTAGAAGACTGGAGACGTAAAGAGGCGCGGGATGACGGCGTAGTATTCGGTGGAAAACCCCAGCTTGGGCGCCACGGTCGCGTAGACAGGGATGAAAGCGAGCCAGATGACCATGCTGCCGGGGATGGCGAGGAATGTGTATTTGGTCCAGATATTCGTAACAAGGGCGGCTTTGCCGAGCACGATACCAAGCACCGCGGTGTAAAGTGCGGTGCCCCAGACCCAGTGGCCGGCGACTTTGCCGTCGCTTTGGGGCAGGTCCCAGTACCAGATCAATTCGGAAACAAAATAGGCGATGAGGGAGTGGTAGAAGCCGTTGAGGATCCAGGAAAAGAAGGAGTGCATTTTAAAGAAGACACCTTTTTGGCCGAGCTGGTAGAGTTGGGGATAGCGGTCGAGGAGGCGGGCGGAGATGAATTGGTCGAAGATGCCCAGGACGAAGGGGGGGAAGACGGTGAAGAAGATGTTGTAGAAGGAGAGCGTCCAGGATTCGAAAATGACCTCGCCGGAAAAGGAGTTTTGAAAGGAATACTATTATTATCCGTTAGGGGGCGGGTCCTCTTTAGCATGAGGAAATAGAAACGGACATACCCAGAATTGTGTCATGTACAAGGCAATGTTTTTGTAAAAAGAATAAAGAATGACCTTCGAGATCCGCTGGTAGCTCCAGGCCCCATGAACGAGTAGTAATTTTCGAAGATATCGGAATTGTCCGATAGCTACGTCGGCGCTTCTTGCGGCCTGAAGTCCCTCAACACCGCTTATACCCACTCCAACATGGGCGGCTTGAATCATCGAGACGTCATTGGCACCATCGCCGATAGCTAAAAGGATTGCTTTTAGGCTTCTCTTGACAAGCTTCACAACTAGTGCTTTCTGTAAAGGTGATACACGGCTTCGAAGAGGTTAGCAAAGATGTTTAGATATCTTGAATTTGTACATACCAGCATATCACAGCTTTGCACATGACTGCGAGATCAAGAAACATCTTTTCCAAGTCCTTTTCTAAAGCATAGGTTAGTGATTTGCCGTCAATAACCAAGGCCAGGATCTCCAGTTGGCCTCCAGATGATTGACTCCGTATAGCGCTAAGCTTATTCGATAGACTCTCCCTTGTTGCTTCCGAAGATTCTTCATTGACAATCAGGAGCGTCATGTCCTCACTAATGAGTTTGCAACTCATGCCAATATTGATGGCTGTTTCCTGCCTATCGCCAGTAAGTACCCAGACCTTGATACCGGCCTCTTGTAGAGTATGGATAGTGTCAGGTACGCCGTCCTGCAGTTTGTCTTCGATCGCCGTTGCCCCAAGAAGAAAGAAGTCATGTTCAATGAGTTCTGCAGCTTTGTCAAGCTCTTCCGCTCGATTCCCGCTGACAGTTGTAGCAGCTTTGTCGAATATTTGCCACCACTGCTGGAATTCTTGTTCCGAAACTTCTCGCATGGCTAGACACAGCGTTCGGAGACCTTCCGTAGCATATTCTTCGAGATGCTGCAGGGTTGCCTCGATTTCTGGATTGTTCTCTGCTAACCGCTCGATGATGACGGTATCAGCGCCCTTACAATAACACCGTATCTTACCATCCGGACATCTGAAAATCGTTGACATTCGCTTCCGCGTAGAGTTGAATTCGCAAACCGCCAAAAGCTCATACTCCAATTCCTCGTCTTCTACGGTGATCGTCACAGACTTTGGTCTTCGGGCTACGAATCGGTAGCCTAGCATCACCGCTCCTTCTACCAGAGCCCCTTCATCAGGAGACGCTGCCTGATACTTGATTTCCTCCAGCTTTTCATCTCTCCTTTCTGGTATGACGGTGTGGCAGGTTGCTAAAAGTGCTAAGAAGTGATGTATCGCTGTTTTGCTTTGGTGATTTTTAAGGTTCTCACGAAGTCTGTCAAAGTCATGAACGCCGTTTCCATCAGCACTGGTAGCTCTTTTATCTTCTGGAACTTCATCGGCATACTGTACACCACCAATCGAACACTGCCTGAAGTCCATCTGGTTGCATGTCAATGTCCCAGTCTTATCGGAAAAGATATACTCTATTTGGCCCAATTCTTCAACAAGTGAAGATGTGCGGCATATGGCAGGGGTGTCGGTGCGTTCGTAGTAGATGTCAAGATCTGAGTTAATCAAGAAAGCATGATAGTATTTGACGACTTCGATGGTCACGAACAACGATATTGGAACAAGATTAGAGTACAGTACCCAATAGGTGAAAATATCCGAGAAAAATTGTGTAGCAGTATTGGAGTTTCCATAGTATAGGTACGCCAATTTTTGCTTAGCGGTAGATCGAACAATGAGGTCTCCCACGGAGCTGATTATGCTCAGCGTAACAAGGATGCTGACCAGCATAAGGATTTGGATGTTGACGAGTCGTTCTACATGTGTCCGTTTAATAGGCGTGGCAGTTGCGTTTCGCATAAGCTTCGTTTCATGACCAGTGAATACAACAATGCCATGGATCCACGGGGTATTCCGCAACGTGGCTCCTCGTAAGAGAAGCTGATCTGGTGCTAAAGGAATTTCCTTTTCCCCACCACCAGCTGGCATGGTTAACGTGGCTTCGTATGTATACAGGCTACTATTAGGCTGCTCTGACCGAACTCTACCAGAAAGTCGGCTGAGCTCACTTAGGCTGACAAGATTTGCAGTCTCCGGAATAGCTTGCTTGATTTTCAAGTTAGTCTCTCCATCGAGATTGGCCGTCTCAATGTAACATAGTCCTTCAGGCTCCGAGCTTGCCAGTAAAACTAGATCTGCTGGGAAAGGTTCCTCGGATTCCACTCGCACAATATCACCCACAGCCACGTTGACCCATCTTGTATTCTCGAAGCTGGACCCTTTCAACACTCTAGCTTTCGCATGGTTTAGAGACTTGTCAGAGCTCTTTCGCTTGTAGTCTTCCACCAACTCCTTCCCCATTGAGACTGACAGCACTACACAAAGGGGTATAATGGTTGTATAACGGTTCGTAGGCGAGATGTTAGGTATCTGCTGCAGCGCCGCTGTAAACAGGAAAAAAAGGTTGGCATACTTGGAAAATTGCTCGAAAAGGAATTTGGGCAGAAAGGTAGCGATGTTGTATTTGGCCGTAGAAACGTGATTGTCAACATATTTATTTTGGGCATTGGCCGGAGGATTATTAAGGTGGATGATTCTCGGGCCCAGCGTTGAGGGATCAGGCTTCCCCCTTCCAAACCCAAATTTGAACGTCCCAGGACTAAATCTCCGTTGTGCTGGCTTTTGAGGGAGTTCTTCCGTCCCGCTAGGGTCTACCCTCACCTGTGCATGCCGAGTGTCCGTCAGAGGCATGTCCATTTCTGAATACTCTGGCCCAATTCCCAGCATATTCTTCGCCTTGCCCATAATCCCTCCACCCATACTAAGTACACTGTTCCGGTTTCTATGCCGTCTGCTTCCCGCAGGAGGTGTCATCCCATCGTCTAACGCACCACCAGCATGGTGATAGCCTCCTTGCATTGATCGATCATCATCTGGAAAGTCATCCATGTCCGAATACCGCTCATAGTTATTCAATCCTGATGTCTGAGAGTAGGTTCGAGAAGCGCCAGCGTTGAGGTATGGAGTCTCATTTGGCCTAGCTTGGGAGTAGCCTGGCCCACCAGGTAAACCAGCTGTCGAGTTTTGTGCGCCAACGAATTCATCGTACGATACTGAAGGCCGAGGTGGACCCGCATCCGTGTCAGTTATGTTGTACTGACGGAGGAGCTCCTCGTCATTGACAGGTGGGGGCTTCCCATTGTTGTAGATTGGGTTATTGTCTTCTAAGTCAAGTAATGGTCGATCGTTGTTTGGCGGTGGTGCTTCATGACCTCCTCCGGGTGGCCTACCAGCCATGCCGGATGAGGTTGTCGATACCGCGCCAACAGGAGGTAACGACTCCTGCCGAGAGTGAGATCACAGTGTTGCTGGGCAGAAATGTCGGTCCCAAGTATGTGCATTCTCTTCCCAACTCATTAGTAGCTCCAAAGCCTTGCGCAGCTTATGGGCTTGTGGGAGAATAAAAGTGTGTTATGACTGTCTGGTACGAGTGTACTATGGTAAAGTGATTCGTAGTCGTTTCACCGCAGTTGGTCTTTCTTTAGATCTTCAAAGCCGGCGCAGGGACAAGGATCCTAACGGATCATGCAGGCAATAATACGCAATACTGTCACAAGTCGTACGAACACAGCACCGCATCATTCACTTTTACGGACACTAGTTCTTGTGTATACAGTCTTTAGGGAAATATCTTTGCTAGTGTTCTACAATCTTTGTCCTCAATGCATAGAACTACTGTGTAGATTGTTTACCTGGTCTGAAATCTCCTGTACTTTACCCGGAATTCGGTACGTCCTTCCGTTAGCGGTCGATCGGTTATATCAGCCAAACTGTGCATTCAAGCCTCTGAAGTCATGTCCAAACCCTTCCCCTGCATGCCAACAGTACCATCTCGAGCATACCTACAGTGGAAGCTGGCTATAGGAGAATACCGAGTAACGGAACTCTTGATCTTACAAAACGAAACCGAGGATTAGCTAAATCGATATTGGGTGGGTGTAACATTTTTTGTCTCGGCATCCTGGCTATAACAGAACGATTTGACGGATTTGTCACCTCCGTTATAACCAGCTTCGACTGTACTCGTTCGAACTTCACAGCGAAACTACATAGTCCCCGAGAAGAACGTCAACATGGTTTGTGCAAAATGTCAGAAGCTACAGAAGAGCACAGAATTGGCCACTCCAGGCGTCAAGCGGAAGAACGAGTTATACTACGGCCCCCCCGCCTCATCCGTCGGTGGAAGTGGTGATAAGAGAAAACCATCAGCTACTTTAGGATCAACTGGTATTGGAAAGGTGAGAGAGTTTTTTACATTCTATAGAAGAGAAGGCTGACGGAAGTTGTCTTCGAGAGTAAACTACTAGGAAAGGGCGCCAAGAATCCTTACGCGGCGTACTCCAATTCATGCAGTACATGCAAAACGAAAACCGAACAGGGAAGAAAGTATTGTCAACGGTGTGCTTATAAGGCAAATGGTGAGTATCACGTTTCTGCGGCGTTCTTATTAGAGGCACGACTGACAGACGGCATAGCATGTGCCGTTTGTGGCAAGAGCCAGACCAAAGAAAAATCCTCAACTGGTGCACTGGTCATACAAGGCCAGAAGTTCTCGGCTAAATAATCAAATCGCCATATCTTGTTTAAACTACTCTGCCGCGACTTAGTGAACGATTGATTTTGTTTATAAAACTCTCTGGGGAATCTGTTTGGGAAGCTCTGGCGGGCAGAGTTGCAAGATGGTCAGAACGACCGACCTTCTCGAGGCTGTACATATTTGATTGTTAACACAGGGTATGAGGATCATCATCCTTTCCCCCTCTCATCAAAGTAATCTCCCTCCGCATATCCCTCATCGACCAATCCATCTAAATCCTCCACAACCTCGATTTTCGTGCCCAGAGCTTCTTTCCCTTCCCTAATCATAGCTTTCAGTTGCTGATTGAACCGCTTCAGGTTGGCGTCCTCTTCCAGTTCCCTCTTTCGTATTCTTGCCGCATGGCGCTGTACTTCCACACTCACCGGACTTTCGCGCTTCGGTGATGTCATGGGGGATCGCGATGATGCGAAAGATGCTGGACGGTCTGGGCGTGACGATGGTGATCCGGCATATGATGTAAGGGAAGGTCTTGATGCGGGTAAAATAGGTCTCTTTCCAGCTCTCGATGGCGATTTCCGACCCGAGGCTGTCGTTGGGGGTACTTTTCTGGCTGATAATCGAGTGGGACTCGATTCCCGGGAGACTCCTCCACTGCCTACCACGACCCAACTTGCACCCAGGCCTCCTGCTACCCTTTCTCGTTGTATTCTTTTCGATGCTCTAGATGGTGTGGTATGATCTTGGGCCATGTAGTCTGGGATAAAGTCTGCTTCGGGAAATCCGCCAGGTACAGGCGTCGTGTCTCTATTCGTTGTTCGAAAGACATTTTCTTCACCAATCTCCTGCCAGCCACTGTGCTCCAGATTTCCGGAGGTAGGTGAAGTTTTCATCTCGTAACCCTGACCTCCGCCAGCGAAGAATCCTGGGAATGTATTGGCCCTACAGAATTCCCACACTTTTCCAGCTACACCAACAACACGGTACGCAACCTTCCCCAACCCATCTCGTAGTCCTGGAGATTTATAGATCCTAGGACGACCGTTCGACTCTCGCGCTAGCGCTGACGAAAGTTGAGGAGATGGGTCGTCCGTGAATTGATCAATGCGCCTATCCCACCCTCTACCTCCCCGCAAGGTCATGTCTCGCGATGTCAGATAGTCATAACTTCCGTCTGCTGCCGAGGCAACTGCTGTAGGGGTATCAAGACCACCAGCCAACTTATATCGCGTACTGACAAGAGGTGCTGGACTAATTGTGCCTGAGGTAGCTATCGATGATGGAAGCCCGGGAGACCAGTCTCTGGCGTTTGGGAAGTGTGGGATAGCTTGAAACGATTCATGACGTGCGCGCTTTCGCCTCGTGGTGGGAGTATCGATGTCGCTGATTTCGGAAGTTGCGGTTTTGTGAAGAGAGCTCGATGCGGAAGGTGTACTTGGCGGTTGAAATATATGTGACTTCGCTCCTACCCTGATGTCGAGCTTCGGGGGTAACGTGGTATCGTGGGAGAATGAGCCAGGCATGACATGAATTGTTGACGCCATATTGGGGCCTCTGAAACGGCCGCAATAGAGCTGGAATGCGAATGGTTTGGTGGGGTTGAAGCTATGGCTCAGCCTTATGGTTGCTATGGTGCCCCGTCAATGTCAACATGAATCGAAATTCACGTTGATCTTGAGATTACTTTTGTAAATGTGTATTCGTTCAAATACTGCGATGAATGGGAGCCTTAATTAGGCACATGATAATGTTCAGATATCCTTCATAGTCTTTCCCTGTCTTCTTCATGGGCCTTACTCCGTGCACTATCTCCGTCAACAAGAACACACCAACCCTCACCTCCCATACCGCCCGCTCCTCCAACACCTGCTTTAAATTCCTTCTTCGCGTATGCTAACCCTTCATCGTTGAGACTCCCGGGTGGTAACCAGACCGCCGGTATACCTGCTTCTTTGGCCTCACGAAGGATTTGCAGAGTTATAGATGGCGGGGTAATGATGCTGAGGGAGGTTTCAGTTGGGGAAGACAAAGCCAACGGTGATGAAACCGCCTGATAGGTGGTGGAGGACACTGTGATGCTAGGACGGGCAGGGGTCACAGGCTGGACCTGTAAAGAGCGCGCATGGTACCAGGCGAGGACTGCGAGAATATCAGAAATGTGCTGATGTCAAGATCCTGCAAGGATACTGGTACCTTTGTACCCGAATTTATTCGTGTCTTGGCTTGCTCCAGCGACAGCGTATCGGGGCGAGGAGAAAAATATTTTGGCATCCGTTTCCATACTCAGGATCCTACCGACAGAAAGACCTCAAATGTTTGAGTCCGAAGTTTTCCAAAATTTAGGCTTACGATGAACCTCCCACCTTCAGTCGTAAGGCCGGGGGATCTAGTGGGGTTTGTGGGGTTAAACGAACATTGCGACTGATAAGCTATCGCAATGAATCTATGTCCAGGCCCCCCTCATTAGATTGACCTTTCCATTTGTCCATTTCAACCCTTTGGAATCCAGACATACTCTGATAGGTCGCAAGCTGGAGAAGTAATCTGGAATCAAAGGGTATCAGAACACGTCATTTACGAGTCGAACCATAGATTTACGTTGACGCCACAACCAGATGGCACAATTCGCGTGTGTCCAGATACATAATTGTTGATCCATTGTAGATGCAGTTTTCATCTAACTTCCGAACAGCAAGAGCACCTTCGGCCATGCTTCGTATGCTGCATTCCGACCCTCATATCCAACGTCACTCTACACAACCATCCTCAAGTACCACAATGGCCCTAAGGTTTGCTGCGTTGACCTTGGCTGCGGACATGGCATTGTTGCCCGGTTCCTTTCTGCTTCTTTCGACAAAGTCATCGGCATAGACCCCTCGCCGGGTATGATGGAACAGGCCAAAATACTGTCATCGACTGAGTACCCTAACCTCACTTTTCGACAATCCCCAGCTGAGAGTTTACCGTTCCTCGAAGATAGTAGCGTTGACATGATAGTTGCAGGGCAAGCAGCTCACTGGTTTGACTATCCAAAATTCTTTCCGGAAATGAAGAGAATTTTGAGAAAGGGTGGCACTCTTGCATTATGGGGGTACAAGGACCATGTATTCGTGAATTATCCGAAGGCTACGAATATCCTTAACCACTACGCCCATGGTAAAGATGAGCGATTGTTGGGCCCCTATTGGTCACAGCCTGGCAGATCCATTGTCGAAAACAAACTTCGCGACATAGAGCCACCAATGAATGACTGGGAAGATATACAGAGGATCGAATATGAGCCTGGGACTAATGGACCGAATTCAGGACAAGGCACTATGTTCTTACGCCGCAGACTCAAGCTCGGAGAATGTATGAGTTACATCAGAACCTGGAGTTCATTCCACGCCTGGCAAGAAAAGCACCCTGACCAAAAGAAACGAGAAGAAGGTGGAAACGGTGATGTTGTAGATATCATGTTTGATGAGATGAGATCAGCGGAAACGGACTGGGGGCAGGGTGAGGATAGAGAGGTGGAAATCGAATGGGGAAGCGGATTACTACTTGGTAGAAGAAAGTGAAGTGACTACGCAAGGCGTGTCTGCTTCGAGCATTCGACAATTCGCATGATTGTACATAAGACATCTAAGGTATATATATACCTTCATGACAGGTCTTGGCGGTTAACTCCTCAGGCCGAGAGCCCGGGCACTAGGGCGCGAGGGCCTACAAAAAAACGAGTAACTTAGGGCTGACATGGTTCTGATCTAACATCGTCATCTTAGAGGTACATTTAATACTCGTAACTCGTAGTACAGTTGAAGCTGGCTATAGGAGAATTGCGAGCAACGAAACTCTCGTTAGCGACATCGATATTGGGTGAATGTCACTATTTTTACATCAAAATTCTGTTTTTAACAGAACGACTTGACGGATTTATCCCCCATTTCACTTACAGTAACCAGGGTAGATATAATGTAGAATCCTACAACTAATCGTTTAACAAAAATGCCACCGTTCATCCCTCGAAGACGTCCACGTTCAACGTCACCATCAGATACGTCAGCTCCAAAGTCGATTAATAGGCCTAGCATCTTCGAAACCTTTGACAAATCACCAGCCGCAGGTACCCTGCAAGATAATAAGACCTTCGTGGACGGGTTGAATGGCTCCGATAGCGACACTTCGCTCAGCAATGTGAGCAGCGCCGAGTTCGAGGATGCATTTCCAGCCCAGAACTTTAAAAGGCGGAAACTCGATCACAGTGTAGAGGACGATGATGAAATTGATTGGGAAGATGCAATATATACGCAAATCCCAGCAGCGGTTGGATCCGCTGCAGGACCATCTGGCGATTTGGAGCTCACGTTGGAAAAGGGTCCTCGAATAGGCTCGCTCACCAATCCACACAACAACAAGAAGGGACCAAGCAAAATCGAGAGGCAGATTCGGATGTCCACACATTGCATGCATGTGCAGTTTCTCCTGTTTCATAACCTGATCAGAAACCGTTGGGCATGTGACGAGAAAGTGCATAGCATACTGATTGGCCAACTGACTTCTGACATCAGAAGGGCGATCAACAAGTGGAAGGTAGCTTCAGGCATCAGCGTAGAAACGGCGGCAAGATCCACACCGCCAAATCCGGGGTCTAAGGGGAGGAAGAAGACGAGTCGCAATGTGGACAACGAACGGAACCAGAGAGATTGGGGGAAGCCAGCTGAGAGGCAGGAAAAAGGAGAGCCGAATTTGAGTCGCGGAGATCCAGTGATTAAGCTACTCGAAGATTTAGCTGCATTCTGGAAGAAGCATTTCACTATCACGGCTCCAAGCTTGCGCAAACAAGGGTACAAATCGTTAGAGCATTTAGAGGCGGAAATTGCATCGTTCACGAAGGGCAAATATAATCTAGAAGAGCATGGCGAGCGTGTGAATGGCATTGAAGATTTCAGAAATCTCGCCAAGACTTGTGAGGGTAGTAGGGACATTGGGGTACAATTATTTACCGCATTGCTCAGGGGCATAGGTCTGGAAGCAAGACTGATCGTGAGTTTACAGCCTGTCGGGTTTGGCTGGAATAGGAATGAGGAAGCAAGCATAAAGCAAAAGAAAACTTCAAAAGCGAAAAAGCATGGAGGCAACGGCGAATCTGGTTCAGATGATGACTCTAGTATCGCAGTCGTACAATCGAATAGAACATCCAGATTAAACCGGAAGATTCCCAAGTCAAACATTTCGAGCGTAAAAACGAAAGGTCGATCAGGCAATAAGGATAAACCCATCAATCTTTCAGGAGATGCTAGCAATGACGATGAGGACGAGAGCTCTGTGGTCGAAATAACACCTGCGAAACCTCGTAAGAAAACAAACATGAAACACGACAGAGACATCCGCTTCCCAATGTATTGGGCTGAGGTCATTTCGCCCATCACCAACGAAGTGTATCCCGTCGATCCCTTCATACTTACTCAGGCCGTGGCTACCAACTCAGACCATATTGCAGCATTTGAGCCTAGAGGTCCCAAGGCAGATGAGGCAAAACAGGTGCTCGCATACGTAGTCGCCTATTCATCGGATGGTACTGCTAAAGACGTCACAACTCGATATCTCAAACGGCATATGTGGCCTGGGAGGACTAAAGGGGTAAGGATGCCCATTGAGAAAGTGCCTGTGTATAACAAGAAGGGTAAGATAAAACATTACGAGAAGTACGATTGGTTCAAGACCGTCATGAGCGGCTACATGAGAACCCACAAGATGAGAAGTGCAGTGGACGATTTAGAAGAAGCCAAGGATCTCAAAGCCGTCAAGCCCGAGAAAAAGGAGATCAAAGCTGGCGAGGAAACCTTGCAAGGTTACAAGAACTCCGCCGAATTCGTCCTCGAGCGTCATTTACGCCGCGAAGAAGCACTCCTACCGGGTTCAAAGCCGGTGAAAACATTCGTGGCTGGAAAGGGAGATAATGCAAAAGAAGAACCGGTCTTCAGACGCAAAGACGTTGCTGTCTGCCGCACAAGCGAGAGCTGGCACAAAGAAGGCCGCCAGGTCAACGCTGGAGAACATCCGATCAAAATGGTCCCCGTGCGAGCTGTGACGCTGGTGAGGAAGCGCGAGGTGGAGGAAGCCGAGAGGGATGGCCGGGAGAAGCTGAAGCAAGGTCTGTATTCTTGGGAGCAAACGGATTGGATCATTCCGCCTCCGATTGAGAATGGGGTTATCCCTAAAAATTCATTTGGGAATATGGACTGCTACGTCCCGAGCATGGTCCCGAAAGGGGCTGTCCACATACCATTGAGGAGTACGATGAAGATATGTAAGAGACTAGGGATTGATTACGCAGAAGCAGTGACTGGCTTTGAATTCGGAAAGCAGCGTGCAGTCCCAGTCATTACTGGAGTTGTCGTGGCTGCCGAGAATGAAGACTTGGTAATTGATGAATGGGAGAAAGATGAAGAAGAGCGTAGAATTAAGGAGGATGGGAAGAGAGAGAAGGTCGCGTTAGCAACTTGGCGGAAGTTTTTGATGGGCTTACGGATCGTGGCGAGGGTTCGCGAAGAGTATGGCGACGACGCTGATGCGCATATGAAGGAGGAGATGAATCCTTTTACGAACAAGAACAAGACCAAACAATTGGCAGCAGACGACCCCGAGCCGACTGCTCCAGTCAACGGAAACTCGCTGAAGCAAAACGACGAGGACATGGCAGGCGGATTCATAGTAGATGATGTAAGCGGTGGCGAGGAAGGGGGTGGCTTTCTACCAGATGGCCATAACGAAGAGCTTTCTCACCAGGGCGAAACAGACCTGGTGGTCACCACCGACGATGAGCCTGCCACGAAGCAACCGACCTCTTACCTCTCTAGTTCGAGAACTCCACATCTAAATCCCCAAACCAAGCCAAACGCCGACCTCTCCAACCCATCAGACACCACCTCACCACCGCCCTCAAAATCAAAATCAAAACGCACCCCCAAATCAACCAGCCCCAAACCCACTAAACACAAACCAACCCGTTCAACCAAGACATCCAAAGAAAGCACCCCACCAAAACGCAAATCAGCCCGCACCAGTGCGAAAGCGGTAAAAAGTCTTTATTTCGCGCAGAGTACTGATGAGGATGCGGAAAGTGGTGTGGGCGAGGATAGCGAGGAGAGTGCTACTTATGAGCCTGTGGTGAAAAGGGGGAGGGGGAG
>JAABUO010006655.1_pt1 | contig 13244 bp, 15 predicted proteins | sample 5559291 | NCBI WGS metagenome assembly JAABUO01 (sample SAMN10711878, study PRJNA513372) | rock metagenome | isolation source: Antarctica rocks | place: Antarctica: Victoria Land, Finger Mt sud
ATGCACATGCAATCATGCTGTCAGTATGGTGAGTCATGCTGCATGCATGATCTGGCATAGCATTCTGTGTAATCATACTGGGAAATGCAAACATGCTGGACATTACATATGCCTAGAGCTGTACAATGTCAGTGCCACGTGTGCACATTGCGTTGTGCTTCACAAATCAGTCTCAAACCGACTTTATAAAAGGTTTGCACAGTTGCACGACACAGGTACTGCGTCGCCAGATTCTGAACAGAGGTAAACTATTATCATAACCTAATCGACGTCAAAGCGGCAGAATGGCAAATGAATTGATCAAAACCAAGGCTCATGACCCAAACAAGAATCGAACACTGTTCAGAGCAAAAATTCAAACATGAGCAATAAATGTATATCTAGCCTACCAATTGTGTAAATCCAGACAGAAAAGCCCTGCCTTTCTCTGTACATGTTGTCATTGTGCAGATTGACCTCGACTGTTTCTTTGTTCATTTATGTGGTTTCTGATGTTGTCAGCAAGCTGTCAGCTAAAGGTAATTAGGCAGGTGTGAAACGGGGGGGGTATGTGGACATACATGAAACATAGAAGGGACACCAAGCAGACAGCATGTGTCAGCTTGCACATTCTGGTGAACATACATCAAGGTGCAAAACAAGCACCAGATCTAGCAATTCATGACAAGCTTGAAATCACTCTGAGAGCCAGACGCCAAATTTGTCATGCTGACTACACGACCTGGAACTGCATATCGCCATGGCCAGTTTCATGCTTGTACCGTTCGCAAAGTTTTTCCATTGCGGTAATGTACATATCAAGGTACTGTTGCACTTCCTCATCAGTCGGGTTGTCCATCTGGGGCAACAGCACTGGAGTGCCAATCACCACATGGACCGGCACCTGAGTCACAAAGTCTGCAGCACTCAGCACAGAGTCTACAGCACTGAGTCACAGAGTCTACAGCATTAAGTCACACAGTCTGCAGCACTCAGTCACAGAGTCTACAGCGCTGAGTCACAGAATCTTCAGCACTGAGTGAAGAGACAGCAGCACGCCAGCTAGCAGACTGCTAGTGACAGCACGTGTGCAAAATACACTTGCAGAGATGAAGCAAGGAAGCAGTCACAGTCAACCAGTGCCATGTCAGCAAACCCTGAAGAATGCTGAGCCATACTACAGCCTAAGCTGCATGTCCTCAGGGATCTGTCCTGGCACATAGGCTTGTTTGCACGTTGACTTGTTTGCTCATTAGTGACAACAAATAGTTGTAATGACAATGACATCAGCTTGTTTGCACATTGCCTTTTTTGCACATTGACTTGTTGGCACATTGACTTGTTTGCACATTGACTAATTTGCAGATGATGACGTGAAGGACTGAACAACACAACCATAGGAAGTCAGAAACAAGGTGATACATCAGCTCTTACCTTGTAGGGCACTGCAGAGTACCAAATGCCCCACATGAGCAGGGGCACAAAGCCCAGCACTCTCCTGAAGAAGTCTACCACGTACTGGGGACCGGGCCGGATCCACCTGCATTGGAACATGCCAGTGAAACACAAATCAAGACGCTGAGGCCATATTTACTTGTAGTTGCAACATGCTGCAATTGTCGTCAGGTCAGTAATGCTTGTGCTGATGAGACATCTGACATCAACAGCTGAAGACTAGAGGGGTATAGGCATATGGCACCATGTATGAGCGCGCTCCTATGCAGTGTATCAGAGTCCACGTCTGGGACACAAAACATTGCTGCACAGCGATGCAAGCACGCAATCTGCGTTAGGAGACAGGCTTCATGCTACAGGTTGCCTTATGCCTGGCATGTACAGCGACAGTAGGTCATGCTGGACAGACTGTATAGGGCGAAAGTCATGCTCACGAGTATGTATCGCTCTGGCCAAAGGCAAAAGCTGGGACCAGAGGCGCGCCATGATTCAGCGCCAGCCGCACAAAGCCCAGTCGCTTACGCAGATACATCACTTCTTGCCCCTGCTTCATCACCATGCACTCACTCACCCCTCCAGGCACCAACACCACGCTATTGTTAGCTGCCAGCAGCTTGTGGATGTTGGCCTTGTCAATCGGCCTCACACCAAGCCACCACCAGAAATGCCGTGTAGCGGGCATGTAAAGGGCCTGCAATTCATTCATTTGTTCAATCATTTGTTCACTCATTCAGGCACTCATTCTATCATTCATAAATTCTTCATTAAATACATGTCTTCCCCTAGGGCCATCTACATACAGTCCTGAGCAGCGCCCTGTATGGCCTGTATGGCAATCCTGTTTTGGCAGTCAGCGTACCAAAGATAACGCGTGAAGTGACAACAGCCGTGGCCAGTCAGAGCATCAGGCGTCATGGCCTGCACAGATTGCGCTGCAATTGTGCACATTGATGGAGCTCAGTCAACAGCACCAGCGGTCATTGCCTGCCTAAATCAAACATCATAGCACATGCTCACAAAACAGCAGCTGGCACAGCTGTACAGAGCCCTTTAGCCACGCAGGGTGAGGTAATGACATTGATGATGATGATGATGCTGTGCAGTGTGGAGTTACAGCAATCATCATGACAGCAGTTGGGTTCTTAGGGTTGATATAATTCTCGAAGAAGCCATTTTCGAAGCTGGACAGCCTGAAGTTAAGAAAAGTTACCGCAGTATGAGCTAAAATCTTGATGCCTCGCAGGCCCTTTGGCAGCAAGTCACAGTGATCAGTGAACACCATTGGGAGCGCTACTGGTAGTGCTGAATGAGGTTCCAAGCCTGCAATCAAACAGCACTTGAACGTAGCCTTGCCAAAGTGTGTCAAGCTGTGTGACATGCATGAAGCAGTGACACTTAATACTGGTGCCACCCTTGTCACAAAACAAGGGCTGTAGACGTGCAAATAGATGCCATGCATCATCCCATGAATTGTCTAGCCAACAATCTGGGCTGTTGGCAAATGATGAATAGACTCATTGTACAGGAGGATCAAGACTGTACCTACTACATATGCTTGTCCTGGCTTGAGGGCATCGGCATCTTCTACAGTCACTCTGCAGGAGAAGTAGGTCAAGGCAGATTGCACTGAAAAGTGGATAGCCCTGCAAGAATGCCCAAGACTAAGGCACAAATGATTCGCGCTATGGACGATTTGTTTCAAGGGTAGTGAGCAATACTGGTAGCACTAACATCCTAAGGGGTGTGTTGAATACAGGTTGTGTGCAGACCTCTGAATCAGCACTGGCGCTTCACCCACAGGCAGTACCACAATTGCCACCTGCATGTCAGCACCACCTTTCACCTGCTCCTATGTCGTGAGTGTATCACAAAGCACAGTCAGAAGATGTCTTGAGTTGCTTACTTGCAAAAGAAGAAAGACCGCAGCAGGAAGACACGCCAAGGGGTGACACAGCAAGCATAGGGCCAGCATGGTCCCCATAGAGTTGCCTATGATTTGTGCAACCCAGAAAGATATAGCTGCTGTCATGGCCAGCTCTTGAAGGTGTCTGGACAGGCATGCTTGCCAAGTGTTAAAGCCTTTCGAGGTCATCGTCCTCAAAGCTGTGGCACATGTCTCGTGAGCGCAATCGCTTTCGCCATTCAACTCAAAATTGCCATCGAGTGCTGTGCGAGATTTAGGCCGATAGTCTGACACAACTGGCTTGTTCTGTCGAACCGCTGCATGCCGAGCCCAACGATCACTGGGAATGGGATATTTGAGGTGCCTGAGCTCGATCGGATCAGCAATCAACAGATTCGCAACATGACTCGATCTACAGCTCCGGAAAACCTTTGGAAAAGTTCCGGAAAAGGATCGTTGCCGCCGTGGGGATCGGTCTGTTGTCTGCCGGTCAAGGCTACAAGGCTTAACTCAGGTTGCATGTGACCTGTTGCATGTGTCAATTTGAATGGTGCCGGGCCAAGCTAAGGTGCTTTTTTTGTACAAAAGCTGCACAGCATCATTATGTGCGCTGCCTTAACTAAGATCAACTTTGATCAGCTACCGAGCTTGATAGTCTCTTGTTTGCTGCAGTTGCCTCCGCATCCAGGCCTGGATGCAACTCACCAGAGCCTAGGCTCTGGTGAATTGCATGGAATTCGCAGAGTGAGCAGGTAGGGCTCAAACCACACATTTTTAGGTTGAGACTCCATACGGCACATCAAAGACAGTTGTTGATCATGACATATGAGTCATGACACATGGCGCAATCTGCCTGTGTGGGTGTATTTGGAGAGGACCATCACACTCCACATAAGTACATCATGCAAGGTTAGATGTAACCGCTTACACTGCAGCTGTTTGCAGGCACAGCACCTGTAGCTGCGCTCGAGCATGATACCGCAGCCTGATAATGACTGGCATAAATATCAAGCACTTTTCAAGCTAACTTTAGAAGGCATTGCTGCGATCCTCTTCTTCTGGAAGCCCCTGTGGGCTGTGACATCGCACCGCAACAGGTCAGCGCTGCAATCTTGATATTGCGCTTCGATCTGTCTGCCTTATTACACACCACATGTATTTCAGTTTGTAGGTTGCTTTGGTACAGCCCGTAACGCAACAGTCACACACAATCTATCACCGACTGATCAGTTCGACCAACGACAGGTTCTGCCCCAGGGGCCTGCGACTCATCAGCTTGTTGGGTATTGCTGTAAAATACGACCAGTATATGAGCAGGAGCACTACTTGACAGCAGGTAGTCTTGCCCAGCACAGGTGCGCTATGGTGCGCCTGACCTTGATTGCCCGGAAGCACGACGGCCTGCCTCTTTCTGAGGGGCTAGACAGTGACAATCACCACGATATGGAGCCGTACAAACAACAAGCTAAGGTGCAGCTTATACATACACACTGTGAGCCACAACACAGATTGTAGGCTCGCTGCTCACTGCCGGCTCTGTGTTCTGGCAGCAACTCTTTAAGAAAATGGCTCAGAGTGGCGCTCCTGCTGCAAGAGCCTCCCTGGAGTCTGGAGCGTTCACCTTTCACTACATCATAGACAATGATGTTTGCTATCTGACTCTAGTTGAAAAGAGCTATCCAAAGAAGCTGGCATATCAGTATCTTGAAGAGCTGCAACGAGAGTTTTTTAGCTTGTATGGACGTGAGATTGAGCAAGCGAAACGGCCTTATGCGTTCATCAAATTTGGTGAGGATTACTTTAACCTCTGCTGTGACCTGTCACAACCACCTTTTGCCATACGACATGCATCACAAACCTGCAAGTGTTTCATACTCTGCCAGTAATGAGCGCCACATGAATGAGCATTGTCTGCAGACACCTTCATACAGAAAACCAAGAAATTGTACATTGACACACGAACGCAGCGGAACATGGCGAAGCTGACAGAGGACATTTCAGAAGTCCACTCAATCATGACCAAAAACATACAAGACGTCTTGAATCATGGGGAGCGGCTTGATAGTAAGTTGACCAGTGCTTTGTGCTTTAATAGGTTGCATACCTGCAAGTCAGCGCACAGACGTCTTGGAAGCAACCTCATGTGATCAGCAAGATTATGAGCATTGTGATGGCTACTGCATGCACAACATTAGTGTCAACATGTCTGTCTTGCAGAAGATGTAGTGTGCTGGTCATGGTAAATTCTACTAACATGCATGCTTGCTTCCAGGAATGACAGAGATGAGCAGTACACTCACAGCAGAGTCAAAGAAGTATGCTGCAGTCGCAAAAGACCTTCACAGACAGGTATAGGTTCTCTGTTGTTGCACAGCACCTTGCAAGCAGCTGATGCCACAACACAGCAACTTATTTGATGCAAATGACTGGATTTCGACACCAGTTGCATCATGAATCAAACATTATGCTTGCAAGCCCATAGACAAGCTCAGGAATTGCTGTATGCAGCCTTTTCTGTTGCCAATGATCCGTTTGGGCCTGCCACAAAGTTGTGCTTGTTCTGCAGGCACTGATACGGAAGTACCTACCGATTGTTATCATCCTTAGTGTGGTCCTGCTCATTTTCCTAGTGAAGCACTGGCTGTTCTGATAGGACATTGTGAGCAACGTAGTCATGTACGACATACAGGCCGCAAGAGATGTACAAACTATATTGGGGCTTACCAAATCTGCTGAAATTTATACATGGTGCCACAAATTGTATGTATACCGGACCCAGAGCAGCAAGTGGTGCACCCATGAATGCATCCTGATTCAGTCATCAGCACTGGGAGAGTTCTCAGTGTTGTTATTGGGCAAGATGCAATGCTCAGGACAGTGCAAACAGCTGTCAACCTTTTTGAGATATCAAGCAGAACATCCCATTGGTAGCATTGTGGTTTTTCAAAGCCAAGTGTGGCCGTCTGATTCACATTTATCATCATGCTTGCAGCTACAGTTCAGAGCAGAGGTATAGAATTGTAAACCTTTGAAAACACAATGCTGTGGCTTCAGGGCTGTCTTGCAGCCTGATAAGCACTTTGAACATGGCACATAACAATCCCTAACCAGGATGGGACGCAAAGTGCTCTGGGATACATACGCCTTCCTGTTGCACGCCTTGCATTTGTGTGCATACCATGAAGACAAGGGTTTTTTAGGAACAGTGATGTTGTCACAAGATTTTCATTTGCCCTCATGAGGTTGCTTATGCTGCTGCAGCCAGTCCCTCAAAGTTTGGTGCTCATCTTGAACTTCCTTGCGCCAAAGGTGTGCACATGCAGTGTTAGCTGTGGACTGTGCTTTCCATTTCTGGAACATACTCTGCAACATTGACATCCTCCCACGACCCATCTGCATGCAAGCATTGCTTTAGCTTAGGCATGCTGACAAACTTGTTAAACAGCAGCACATATACAATACATGACTTGAAGTAAGCTGGGGCATACCCCCTTGCTGGTACGTCAGGGCTATGACATCATCATTTTCCACCTTGAGCTCGGCTAACTGCCTTGCATCTTCTAGCATAGTCCGACCAAGATACAAACGCTGAGTGTCTGGTCCCTGCTGCACAACGACTGGTCTTGCGAGTTGAGAAGGGAATATTAGCAACTTTTGCACAGACAAAAGCAGTGTGCCTGCTGGGTGAGTTCTTGCAGCTTCTGTTTGACTTCTAGGATTGTATCTGTAGGTTCGACGTGCAGAAATATTGTGGTCTTACTCCTCTTGATCCTGACGTACATGGACTGCAGCAGGCAGAGCAGCAGTCATCTACCAGTGAAGCCAAGAGTATCTGAGTCAGATTGCACCTTCACTGCTACAATGAACATGCATATACCATGCTGAGGCGCCGTCAAACCGCAACGACAGAGCTTATATGTGCCGCAATGGGCTGCCTCCGTTGTCGAGAGCGATGCTGCTTTACAGCTTGACGCTGAGATCAGCAGTATATTGCGGAAGACCGCAACATTAGAGGCTTTGCACTTTGTTTGTGTGTAGCAGCAAGCGTGTTCAGCATCTACGAACTCAAGTGAGTGTGCTACTGATTCATATCACACCGAGACTGCGCAAGGAGGTTGCAGTTCAGGAGTCACAGAAAACAATATTGGTCTGTGCATGTCGTTCGTTTCGTTAAAATTACGGTAGACTTACGCTACGGCAGACTTTCTACGGTTTTGAATTCAGCAAGAACAGATAGGCCAATTTGCGCACAGCATCGGCCTTGCTTTGCGCAGCAGGAACTCCTTCAGGTCTTCGACTTCGTCTTGAACCACCTGATTAATGTTTGACCTTTGTTTTCTTCGAGAGCTTGTTGGCTGGCAAAAACATCTTACGTCTCTCTCGGTTCCAAACTTGGTTCCGGGCGAATGAGCAGAACCCCTGACTTGATAGTGTTGGTGTAGCCCCTTCGCTGAATTGTGACGTGTTGAGAACGTCATGTCTCCAAGCAACATGAGTGTAGGGCTTCTGCTCAACGAAAAGGAACAGGAAGTGGCTCGACTGCGGGAGCAGGCTCTAACTAGCCTGGAGGCTAAGGTGGGAATCTAAGCTACGATCGAGCCTTGAGAATGGCAGATACGGTTCAATTGACTTCGAGCGAACGAAATGCTGCACTGCAGTTGCATGACAGAGAAGAACAGCTTGTTGGATCGCACAACAAGGTCAGTCACCCATTGCGGTGTAGCACGCGTTTGACAGAGTACCACTTGCCAAAAACGAATGACTCCATTCTCTGTATGCTGTGCATATAGTTTTTGCATTTGCAACAAGACTATGAGTACAACCTGGAGTTGCTCGATGGCCGCGACGCTGAGCTGGAGCGATACGACAAAGAATTTGAGGCCGTCAGGCAGGAGCTGGCTGCCAGGGAACACCTTGTCTCTCACCTGCGCACAGCTTTGGCAAAAGCAGAATCAGGTGCTGAATCAAAGCTGCTATGTTACGAGCACTTTATGTCAGAGGCTCGTGCGGCTCAGCAACATGCCACATGGAGTTACAGTGCAGTTCTACCTTGCTCCTGCCTGATTAGCTGAAAGCAGCTCTTGACTGCTGCAGCAGTATGCCATGAATTGACTGCTGCAGCAGTATGCCAAAAGTTGGCTGCTGCCTTGCAAAGCAAAGGAGCGCAACTCTGGCCAAGTAAGCGGCACTGTCTATCCAGCAACCACTGCATGTTGCTGCAGACGCCAAAGTGGAAAAGGACAGGTGTGGCGAGGTCCTGGCAAATGCTGACCAGAAGCTTGCTCAGCTGGATGGTGAGCTGACTCAGGCCAGACAGAGTCATGAGCAAGCTCTGCTGAGGCAACAGGAGCATGCCAGCCTGATGGAGCGCCAACTTCAGGTAAAGACTTGATGGTCTTGCTTCATGCAATGACACTTGTGAATGCACCTTGCTTTCCATGTGATGATTGTTTGTTGTTCCTGCAACGAGAGACTGTCCTGCGGCCTCCTCCCTAAACCCAATCTGAGGTGTGCCCACAATGGGAGAACTCTGCTTTTTAGGCAGCAGTGAGTGTGGGTCACAATCTGCCACGTCATGCAGTTTGAGGGGCAGAACACCTGCAGATCACCCTGAATAAGGGTTTTTTCTTGCAGATTTGGCCACTGCACGCATCGTACTGTCAATGATCAGTTTGCAACCAACTTGGCTAATCACACATCAAACAACACCATTGCCTTGCAGCCAATCGTTCATGCAAAGTGTCCATCCACATTTGCAGACAGCAAGCTGAAATCCTGACTAGATCAGTATGATCCCAGCTGAAACTTCACACGCTTGCTGTGCAGCTTTTGTTGGCAGTGAGTATACTGATTGAAGCCCTGTTTGCATTGCAACAACTTGCTGTAGTGGCATGTTGCATGCTGACAAGTGTAGTCGCAATGAGCAGCTTTTGCTGTACTTCTACCAAGGTTTAGCTGCATGGTCAGTGCAAGCTGCCACCATTGCTGCATGCAGTCTTTGTTGCAAGGTGGTTCTTTTGATCTGCTGAGCAACACCAATGCATGCACAGCAGCAGATAGCTTACATACCATGGTTGTAAGCATTGCATCTCATTCTGCAGATGATTCTCTGAGTGGTATACCAGACAGTTTGCTACAAGAAACCTCTAGAGCTGTACAACAATTGTTTATTATAACTGATAGTGTATTCATCACAACTGGTGTGACAGCAGGTCTGCTGGCATGACTGACCAAACACTGTCCTGCAGCGAGACTTGGCAGATGCTAGAGGTGCGCTACAGAAGCAATGGCGGGAGCTAAGCGCCAGCTTTGAGGACCAGCTGCGCCATCTGGAGCTGGAATGCAACAGCAAGCTGGAGCAGGCTACTGAGCAGATGAAGCTCGCGACTCAGCAGGCAGCTGAGCGTGAGAGCGAAGCATCTGAGGCTCACAGCAAGGAGCGAGCGGCAGCTGATGCAGCAGCTGTGAGGCCTCCTGCTCCCTGGCTTGTCAACAACAAGCCAATTGCGTGTTGAGCATCACCCCAGCCCGCTGATGTCTGGAACTCGCCAGCACAGCCTCAGAAACAGTATGCTGATAGACTCGACCAGACTGTACATGTTTCCATTCCTATGTTCAGCATTACCAAGGCTCCCACTGTCACTTCAGAAAGGGTTGGCCTCTAAAGAGCATGTTGGCAAGCATGTCACTGCAGCCTAAAAGCACATGCGCTGCATCTACACTTGGTACTGATGTCTTTGACCAGGATTCTGACCACCCTGGCACATCTGTAAAACCTACTTGTTTGTCTGGAGACATAAGTTTTCCTCCTCCTACTCCTCCTCCTCCTTTTCCTCCTCCTACACACAATGGCATGCTCTTGCGCAGGTAGCTGAGGAGTCGTATCCCAATCACTCAACCAGATGTGCTGCATGTATGCATGATCACGCAGATGCATTGCGGCAGGCCTCACCTGCCTGGAAGCCTGCTGTGCATATTTAGGGATGACGCTTTTGGGTCTCTACATACATATACAAGATTCATATGTATAAGGAAGCCTGTGGTGTAGGAGGCATCGCAGCAAGCAAGGGAGCTGCAGAAGCACAACAAAGCTTTAGTGGCAGAGCTGGAGCGTGTCCAAAGAGTGAAGGATGCCCGCATTGCCCAGTTAGAGCAGGCAAGCACGCTCTCTTGACATGCCTGATGTGGTCTGACATCACAAAGAGAGCAAAGGTCTGCAACCTTCAGCAAGCCAATCGAAAGCCTCCTGAGGCATCAGCTCAGAGTGGTCCAACCTTACAAAGCAAACACCCTCTGCCTTTGTTTTATCCTGTGGGCTACTGAGCTGCCTGGCTTGAGCTGCTGATGTATCACGTGCCTACATGCTACTATGCCGTGAAGCCTAAGGGGCTGCTGCTTGAGGTGTTCTGACTGATCCCTGCCTTGCTCTTCCATGGGGCAGCCTGAGTGCAGCAAGCAGGCTATGCCAGCCTCCCTGCTGGCATGCCTCACACCCCCATCGAAGCTCATGCTGACACTCATTTACAGTTACAGAGTTACAGAATGATGTACACCAATCATGTTACCACTCCGCCAGCTGTCAGCTGATGAAATCTGCGTCTCTGCAGACACTGCAGCGTGTAGCAGCATCAGCGCAGTCAGAACTTCACAGCATCCTTCTCGTAGACAGCATCACAGCCACTGGTCAACAACACAGCTGATCTGCCAGTGCATGCAAAGTGCATAGGGTCTTTGGCGCAAGAGTGCATGAGGCTGCAGCAACATATCAGTTTCCTTTCACCGGGTCATCCTTGAATAAGCAGCTTTACACTGAACACATGAAGTACAGCTGAACACCAGGCTATGTATAGCGTGACAACATAAGTTACACAACGTAGAATATGGCTCAGAACATTTTTGGTCTACAATGCAGGAATGTTCGAGGCTGCAGCATCAGGCCAGGGACCTGGAAGAAGAACACCGGGGCCACCTGGCAGAGGTGGTGGCTGACGTGGAGGCCATGAAGAAGGCCATGACAGATCAGCGGGATGATGTGGACAGAGCAGCACAGCGTGCACAGCGCCAGCATGAGGATGAGCTGTCTGTGCAGAAAGCTCGCATGGCAACTCTGACAGGTGATACAATTGACGCGAAACAGTGTCATTGGTCTGTGTACATGACGATACAGATGTGTGACAAGCTGCAAATCACCCAGGGCTCCAGTAGCATCGCTTAGTAAGCTGTACGCTCTTTGTGGGCAAATGATAGACAGGTGATAGGCAAATGACATTGCAGGAGCATTGAAATAGAGCACACAGCTGCCACCAACTGTCGCAGAAATTCCTCTGGTGCTTGATGCTGACGTTCAAGCAGGCTTCAAGCCAGCCCTGGCCGATTGCAAACCTAGCAGGCAACAACTAGAGAAGTCTGCAGTGCCACGAGGCCTGTATGCATACTATATTTGGTGCGTCCACATTGTCCAAGTGAGACTGTGTTTGGTGAAGGGCAAAGATCACAGCTGCAAGCAGATCTGTCAGAAGCCAGGACACTGCTGAAGCTGATGTCCAGGCAGGCCTCAGAGCGGCTTGAGAGGCTGGCTGCAGACAAAGAGGTTGAGTTTGCCACTGCACACTCACGCCTGGCTGACGCTGACAGGTAGGCTTTGGCCAGGACACCTTGCAATCTGTTTTGTGTGATGTCTGTGCCCTCCCACTTGTAAAGCTATAGCACACCAAACTGGGCTTAAGCACCCTCATGGCAACAGGCTTCGCTGTTTCAGTCGTGGTGATGTCATGTTTCCTCACAAGCAGCTTCTCAGTCACAAAGTGTTTGCATGTGAGGGTGCTGAACCTCATGCTAGGGCTGTTTTGAGGGTGTTTCCTGAGCTTTGCGCCTGAGTGTACCAATGCTTGAGAACTGAGGCAATAGAGCCGACATTGCATATCTAAGCCACTGAAAAAAGGGTATTTGCGTGCAAAGTAGTTGCTGTGCTCAAGCTTGTTGCCAAGGCTGACACGTTGGGCAAAAGACTGCTTGATGCTGAGTCAATAGCACAGGCATCAACAACATGCTGCTCATGCCGAGCAAACCATGTGTGAGGCTCTGTCTTTAGTATTGTAGTGCTTCCAAAGTAGTATCTGTTGTTGTTCTTTGTCATCGAGAATTCTTCAGTGTGGGTCAAGTTTTAAATGTATAGAATCACAGTGCAGGCAGCATGAAGCTGGGTTGGGTAAGAGCCATGACCAGTGTCCTGTTTGCGCACAGGACATCCAGTCAAACTTTGATTGCCTTATGTCACTTGTCTTCTGTCGCCATTATCGTTATTGTTGTTCCACACTGTTGGCATCATGAGGCTGCTCTGTATGAACACAGGACACACAGTACGTATGAAAATACAAATAACGGTAGCTTGGATGTTTCGTCCTGCTTACGTGTTGTTTGTACCATCTCATTTTTCTGTAGGCTTCAACTTCAAATTCAAAAGTCATCTGCTCATGTTTATATGGCTTGTTTAGATCTCCTAGTATGTTGCTCAGCCCTGGTGTGGCATCTAGCTTGCTCTGCAGCAGGCACAGCCATGAAACCTGTTCTGGACTCATCTCCAAGCCTGCAAAGCTACTCGACGCGCATTTCAGTGCTCTGGAACATGACCTCGTCTGAAGCATGACACCGACCTGATCGAACTGCAACTGCAAAGGTAGACATTACTGTAGCTCTTGAGCTGTCTGTTCTTTGCTGTACCTCATTCTGGGAAATGGCGTCGTAGGCACCATGAGGCTGAGTTGAGGCAGAGCCGTGAGGAATGCTGGGGGCGCCAGCAGGAGCTGGCAGCAGTCAGGGAGAAGCTATCAAACCTGAAGACAACGCTGGAGGATAGGAGGAAGGACATTGTCAGCTACAAGGTGACGCCCTGTGGCATTGACTTCCA
>JAABUO010006656.1_pt1 | contig 13239 bp, 13 predicted proteins | sample 5559291 | NCBI WGS metagenome assembly JAABUO01 (sample SAMN10711878, study PRJNA513372) | rock metagenome | isolation source: Antarctica rocks | place: Antarctica: Victoria Land, Finger Mt sud
TATTTATTGAAAAAGAAGGGGTTTGGTGGTGTATGGTATGAAAGGCAAAACGCTGGTTTGATTATTTCTTAAATAGGATTGTCCATTCTGGATTGGGTTGCTGAGTCGATGTGCAGCTGGGCATTTCTCAAATCAGTGTTGTCAATTAGCGCTATGCGCTGTGGCAGAATTATCCTTTGACCGTCTATAGAGGTATTTTTGCATCAGAATTAGGGGCTGCGACAGTCGTGTGGGTAGCCTCGATATTCGGTATTATATGCTGAATGCAAAGCTTTGAGAAGGTGAGCAACGGATGTGGGAGTCCATTCAGGAAGTAGACGGACGCAGGAACTGGAATGTATTGTAGATTTGCATCTTATGTGCTCAGATCACATGAAATATGCTTTGTGTGCCTTGAAATGCTGCTTCAGTGCTAGATGGTATTCGGAAACCCGTATCTGATTCGCGTCGGAGTTCTTGCCATAACCAGCATCTCGTGCACTCCGAATGTATTTGGTGTGCTTTCTTGATCTCGCCGCTCACAGCTTAAAAGCTGAACAAAGTCAGCGGTCTCCCGAGCCATCCATCCTCTTCAGCGATATTCAGGCTAATTGGATCAACGAAGTCAAACTCTACTGAAGTGTTTTCCGAGTCTCTCTCTAAAGTCTTACTCTTTCTCCTGTGCCATCAACTTTTCAACTCTCATGTATGCTGCTCCTTTGAGATCTCGACGGTGAACAGCACCTTTGACGTCGATTTCACTGTCACTATATCCTTCTTGATATGATTGCTAGTGCTGACTTGACCGCCGAAACTTGTGTACCAATCCTCCACATCCCATTCAAGACCATTAGTCGTTATGGTAGAGGGGGTGCCAAGAGGAATGATACCAATGCTCTCACCAAGAGCTCCAGGTTCCACAGGTGTGTGTATTTCGCTCTCGCCTGCTTGTAGACAAAAGACGATGCTCTCCGGCGTGATCAAATACAAATCACGGAGAATCCGAGGTGGACTAAGACTTGGATCCTGCGAATCATGTTGGCATGCATAAAGATAATTCAAATTGGAAAAGGCGTGGTCTGCTCGGCCACCTAAGCCGCCAAAGATAGCGACATCAAGACATTCGAGTTGCGCAACATCTTTTTTGCCCTGCGATAGCGCTTCATCTGCCACAGAACTCAAGCACTTCATGAAATCTGTTTTGTACTGATCTTCGTCTTTAAAGACTTGAACGCTCAGCTGGCTGTAGTGCTTCAGAACGTTAGGGCGCACAGAGTCCAAGTCCCCGCAGATAGCAGCAGGTCGCTGCAACAGATTAGCATTGAGCAGATAATATTTCAACAACGAACGCAAATATTTTCCTCTTCTCCTTCCAGACCAAGGTCATATAGGCGATTTGCTCCTCCATCAGCGCAATACAGCATCGCAGCTAACCATTAGATCAGCCAACAAAGACTCCTGCTTGTTATTTTCCCTGGGCATTTACCTCTGCTGCATACGTCCACTAGCAAAGCCCTGTCTTCTATCGGCTGATTGAGGATAATTACAGCAAAGGGTCCATCATAATACATGGAAGCATGGCTGTGAGTAAATCGAGTCGGATTCCATATCGTCCGCTTCCTAATATCTACTCTTGAGTCCATTGGTCTTGCTGATATACAACTTGATTAATAACAAACCGATGTAATATAAATGATTCGGAGTAAATCTAGGAGAGATGAGAAAAACCACCTCATTAACTTCGAACAATCTTGGCTGCAAGTACACCCCCTCGGAGATCTCGAACATTTTCATTGCTCGTGACTCGGTTGCACACCAAATTTTGGTGGTAATCTAAGGGCCTACCTATAATTTCGAGCAACCTTCCCACGGTGTGTAAAGCACAAACAGTAAATTTTACATCGTTTAAAGAGCTTCAATTTCGCTGTTTCAGTACTTCCTTTGCTACATATGGAACGCTGCAAACAGGCCTGCATCCGTTTGAATGGAAGGGGGCGTGGCAGCACGTTCACCTCGCTGTTCTCCGCCTCGCTGTCCTCCGCCTCGTTGTCCTCCGCCTCGTTGTCCTCCGCCTCGTTGTCCTCCGCCTCGTTGTCCTCTTGCCCTTGTAAGACCTCGACCTCGGCCCCGCCGCCCCCGTTGCCCTTCCCGTTGCCCCTCCTGTTGTTGCTCCGTCTCCGTCAGTACGTGTTCGTACTGAGAAGACTCCCTCTGTGTAGAATTATCAAACTCTTGCTGACGTCTAGCGCCTCGTCGTCCTCTTGCTTCAACGGGTCTATCCTTCGGTCGAATTACAGCGGGATTTCGAACTTGTAGGAATGGATTCGACAAGCCTGACAATGAGTTTGACAATAGAATTGAAGGATTGTCGCCGTCGTTCATTTTAGCATCGGACACATCAGATATAGCTTCAGAAGTAGTCGTCGTAAAGCTCCCCCGAAATGAGAGATGGAGTCAAAGACATGACGCTGATTGGGGTGATCATGACAGTGAGGATGATGAGTGTCAGAAGGAAGATAAAGGAAGGTTGATTTACAACGCGTCTGATTTTTACTTTATTAACCGAATTTAAGGCTGTGGGAAGGTCGTGGAGAAGTTGGTCGGAATCATAGGTAGGTCCTTAGATTATCACCAAAATTTGGTGTGCAACCAAGTCACGAGCAATGAAAATGTTCGGGTTCTCCGAAGGGGGTGTATATGTATTGGCAACACTACAGCGAACTACCAAATTAAGGTGAGCGACAATCGACAATGGAACCTGAAGATTCTGACTAGCCCAGTCATGTGACTTTCCCCTCAGATCTCATGGATAGAGTTCTTTTCTTACTATATATTGAATAGCAGGCAGGCCCAACAATACAATAGACTTATACACAATAGCCGTATAAAGTAGGATTGAGGGCCTGCAGAGAGGTCGTTTACGTTGGTGGTTATTGACAACACCGGATTAACCCAGTCAAAGACACTAAGCTGACTCACTGATGCCTGATTGGTCGACACCCCGCCATACCTTAATCCACAATCGAGGTCCGCACTTTCCTCGACTTCTTGACTTGCTCAATTTCCAAAATTTCACTTCACTACCATCCATCCCACTTCTCTCTGGCGCTCATCTTCAACCTATCTATCCACTCCTTTCGAAGAACACTTGCTTAATTCTCAATATGGCCGACGCCGATGCGCAGGTAAGCTACCATTCCTTTTGCTGCTTTCCCCCACTCCCCCACCGCCAAATGTGAAGCGCACAACGTGCATGGCTACCCATCAATTCTGGCTAACTTTCTTCTTCCATTAGCACGAGCACACCTTCGAGAGTGCCGATGCCGGCGCATCGACTACGTACCCCATGCAGTGTTCTGCCTTGAGAAAGAACGGGTTCGTCGTGATTAAGAGCCGACCTTGCAAAATCGTCGAAATGAGTACCTCAAAGACTGGAAAGCACGGCCACGCCAAAGTCCATCTCGTCGCAATCGACATCTTTACTGGGAAGAAATTGGAGGATCTTTGCCCATCCACCCACAACATGGATGTTCCCAACGTCACTCGCCGCGAATACCAGCTTGTGAGTTAAAGCCTCATTCGGAGGTGAGGTCTTCCCGGAACTAATGTATTCATAGCTTGATGTTTCCGAGGATGGTTTCCTCTCCCTTATGAGCGAGAACGGCGACACCAAAGATGACGTCAAGGTCCCTGATGGAGATGTTGGTGACAAGATTGAGAAGCTTTTCCGCACCGAAGAAAAGGACACTAGTAAGTTGAACTTACGTCGATTTTTCGAACATCACTTACTCTCGCAGATGTTATTGTTCTTACTTCCATGGGTGAGGAGGTTGCCATTGAAGCCAAGGAAGCTTCAAAATCTTGAACGTCCCTCAAAAATCATATGAAATGCCTTCGATTTGCGGCTTGTGGTCGGGATCGAAGGCCCATGACGATGGCGCGGAACCCTGGATGTGTTTTAGGTCACTATGCATTGCTGGTGTCTCAGTCTACTTTGCTGACATTTCGGTGGATCTGCGTTGAGACGTCTTGGTTTTCCCCCTATATCTTCCGGGATGTCATGTGATGGGCCTGGACATGGCTCCATCTAGGGAATGGATACTGCACGGGTTGTTGATGATCACAGCGAGATCAATGTAGAAAAGAAATAAAGTATCCATTCTCATTTCCACCAAGATTGACTAACACATAATATACGCTTGCAGACTCCACAGAGTCCACTTCAGAAAAAATCGTTGGTGAAAGGAGAATGGACAATAACAGAAATTTGCGGGACATTCATTGAAAGCCAAGTCAAAGCTAACCATAGTCATGCTTTCACCCTGAGATGAACGCCGAACAAATCCGAAGTTGAGTGGAGCTCACTACACCATCAGCTTCTCTTCCCGAAAACAATTTCGCATATCCAAGGTGGAGATTCTGAGACACAATTTCAACAGCGATGACCCATATCAACGTACCAGCAAACTCTCGAGCTGTTTTCCATCCCTAGAACTTTTGCACTAGAGAATCCAGGATCCAGCTGGATTCTTACCGTAATTCCTAGCCTTGTGTCACCCACCAGGGTTACCTTGGTGTGATAGGCTAACCGTATGATCAATATGGACGGTAGTGGTGTCTGTAATGTCTTTTTTGGTTCTCGATAAATCAGGACTCTCAGTCGTTGGCATAATTGAGTATTCTGGGAAAATTTGCAAAGCTGAATGACGTCTCTGTACCATTAGTTTCTCTCTTTGAGCAGACTTTAACTGGATGTTCGATTTCGTGTTTTTAATTACTCAAGACTAGCGCTTTGGAGATGGAGGTGCTGAGGTACAGATTGAGCAATGATGACCTACGCCGACGTACTTAGGAAAGTCCGTAAATAAGATTGAGAAATTCAGGCTGACGGTTACGGTGGAGAGATCATCCACTTCTTTGTTACACACCGAACACTGCCCAGGTGCTATGGAAAAGGGATTAGCATGCGCAAAATTGAAGTATTCGAGGAGCTCGTGGACGGCTAGGTTGTCGGACGCTTTGTTGCATGTTGACCGTGGACAAGTACCCGAGTTAAATGGATATGAACTTCCAGGGTCGTCGACGTGATTCTGGTGCGCGAGCAGGCCGTGCGCATGCAAATCTGGGCAGGGAAGCTTGCAAAGGAAGGCCGGATGCAAGCGGGAAGGGGTTATCCTCTGTCGCGGTTATGACAGCCATGCCATGTTCAGTTGGTAGAATGATCGGATGAAAGATATTCTGATGTTTTCGTAGCGACATCAGAGGGTTCTCCTCACAGATGAAGCAGAACCCCTTACAAGCAGCAACAGCGGGAAATGCATCATAGATCGTGAAAACTGGAGCCTGGGCGTGGACGCTGGCTATGTGCTGTCTCAGTTGCGCAAACCCTTGGAGACAAATTGGACGAGTACCCGAGGCGGTCTGTAGCAAGTGCCATGCCGTGGATCATACAAGCTCGGGATGCTTCTCGGCCTTGTGAAGCAACAGATTAGTGAAATCTTTCTTGCAGCAACAACACCAGCGACCGTCTGGTGGAAACGGGTCGTGAAGTGTGGAGCTCTGTACCCTCTTGCCAGGTATGATGGCAGATTGATTGAGAAGTCTAGGTGTGCTGCTTCCCATTATTGTTGGCTTCACGAATTATTTGTAACGATGTCCCGCACATAGTGCCGAGGGAGGTTGACTTAGATGGCGTTCGAAGGCTGACATAAAACCATAGAATTAAATAAATCATCGTCCTCAATCCTCCGGGGCCACTGAGTACGTGGTATGGATATGGAAGTGACTTTTGGGCGGTTGAAACAACTTTCACGCTAGTCTAATACATACTAGGTCGAGCAGATGAGTAAGCTTTGGCGTTCCTCATAGATTTTTTATCTTCAGATACAGAGCAATTTTCACTCTACAACACAGATTTGTGATCAGCGTTCCACGTCTCTAATATGTTAATACGCTTTCAGCACGGCATTAAAGAGCCATCAAATACCCATGATGTCAATCTTCTAGCCGTCAGATCTTAGAGCAATGCAGGTCCTCACTTGACTCCATGTAGGCTCTTCGGAGTACTCGGTGAAAGTGGTCTCTGTGGGCGCCATATTCCAAATCTTCGTCGATTCGGTCGTCGACTGATGAGATGGGAGACAAACCATGGCTTCCTATATACTATGCGGAAGAAAGCAGTTGAGACCCACTGTGGATCAGTGTCCTCAATGCCTATGTTTTAACTTCAAGGTCTTGAGAAGCGTCAAGGAAGTTTGTAGACAGAATGCTACTGCTGGTGTATAAGCGGAGCAGATGAGAGTCTGGCTCAGAGGTTGAAAGCTTGATAGGCTCGCGGAGCAGGTGAATTTTCCGCGTATACTGGGAGGAGAGTTTATATAAGGGAAGGCTGTCAGTGCTGGAGCAGCCTCAGAGGGAGGTATCTTGAGGGCGGTGACCGGCTTAGTTTTGGACGGAGTCAGTATTGCTCGCAGAGGGGCACCTTGCCTTTTTGTATCTACGGAAGGCCATTGGCATCTCATGTCGAAGCCATCGTTAAGGTTATCTGAGGCGGTACGAAAGAGCGCTCACCACCTACCACCCGGACAAGGTGTCCCCTTCACAGTCTCCTTTCTATTTCCTCTCATCATTGTGCCTATCACGCCCTTTTTTATCTCATCTGAAATTTTTATCCAAATCCCTGATGTAGCTTGCAAATGATAGGACTACGAGATAGATCACCGTTAGGCACGGAGGATGAACAGAGGACAAAGGAATGGTTTGAAGTGGAGTATCTTGTGCGTGGTCCATTGCAGGTCTTGAGGCTCATTGTTCGGGTCTCCTTGAGTATCGAGGGAAGCTAGGGGGAAGGGTTTGTCCGGTGGGTTCCTGGAGGGGAAGAGAGGGAGGAGAGGACGAATGTGGAAACATCTGGATTAAGTATCGGGATGGGTATAGTTAGGCGTTGGTTGAGCACGCGCGCTCACAAGTATTCCATTCATTGGACCATAGCAAATACCTTTTGCGGAGGAGTAGGATGGAGAACGTGACAGTAAGTATGGAGAGAATAGGGCGTTCTTGTTAGGTGATAGGAACTCGGATTCCCCGCGATCCTACAGCAATAATATAGAGGCAGGAAATGCGGCCATAGAACCTCAGGATTAATGCCACTCTTCCAAGCAATAGTCATAATGATTCGTGCCGTAATCCATGCGAAGTCACCTAGCACATTGCTGCCAACTAGCCACCCCGTTGTCAAGCACACACCTCCGATTCCGCCATTGATATCAAGTAGCGGTCTCACAATGAGTGGAAAGTAACGTATAAAGCAAATCGTAATCGAGACAGTATTTATGATCTTGTGTACTACGTACTGTGCTGGTATCTTAGTAAACGTAAGCGTCAATCACTCAGATATGATAGGCGAGACGGGTTGCTGCATCACCCGGGCTCTGTGAGCTCGGGGCATAATTCTGTCCTCTTTTATTGCCAAGACATAAAGAGAAACCTCTCCCACAACAATGGCGGCCTAAAGAGTAGATTCTGCCTTAAAGGCCCGCTTAACGGTTCTCAAGTGGAAAAGCTCCCTCATGGTGTGGCTTGACCGATTCTCCGGGAACTCGACCCCTTCGTGGTCACCTCCTCCACCACAGAACAGGTCCTATTCTCCTGCTCCAAGACGCCCAAGTCACCTTGCTCCTGAGCCTAGACGACCCAGCTTCACTCCGCGATCGTCCTCCCTCAACCCCGGCTCGGGACTGAACCAACCAACAAATTCTCTACACTCGCCTCGAATACCACATGGCTCAGGTCTAAAGCCGCAGATTCCTCCCCCCACTGAAACAACCAATCCGCTCAAGATACTTGAAGAGATTATCGGCAGGCCAGTGCAGAAAGGAGTCTTGGAAAATGGTACAGCGGATGATTTTGCGGAGCTGGAGAGGCCGTCTCAGCTTTCTGAAGATATTGATTTCAAGGGGCTGGGCCTGCAAGCTTTTACTGAAGCTGCGGACCGTGTGACCTTTCCCGAGGGGCCAGATGGTCCACGTGTTAGTGCCCAGACGGTCGAAGAATGTGAGTGCGTATAGCCTACTAGAAAGGCGAAGGGTTCTTGGCTAAGCCATGGTTTTAGATGAGAAGGAGAAAGACAACTTCGAAGATCTGCACAAATCGATACTAGTATGGATAACGCCCCTACCATGTATTATCAGGAAAGGCTGATTTTAGATTAGGCGTGTGACGATGTTCTGAAGTCAGTGGGACTCTCTTTGGCGAGTTTTCAAAAAGACTTAGGCGCTGTCTCCGCAGAGATCGAGACCCTTCAATCTCGCTCTACAGCTCTAAACACCAAACTAGAGAATCGAAAGGTGGTCGAGAAACTTTTGGGACCGGCCGTGGAGGAGATATCGATTGCTCCCGCCGTGGTGAAGAAGATCTCTGAGGGCCCAATTGACTTGACTTGGGTCAGGGCCATTGAGGAATTGGAGAAGCGCTCCAAAGTCATCGAAGGCAAGATGAAAGGACCCGATGTCATCCTTGCAGTTTCAGACGTGAAACCTCTTCTGGATGATTTGATCGACAGGGTAGATTAGAGATTTAATCACTAGCCAAAGGAGAAGATGCTAATATCTCTTTCAGGCTGTAGAACGAATACGTGATTTCTTCGTCTCCCAGATCAAGGCTCTGCGGTCACCCAGTATGAATGCCCAAATCGTCCAGCAACAGCAATTTCTCAAATACAGAGATCTATACGCTTTCCTGGTTAGGCATCATTCACGACTCGCTGATGAATTGAGCCAAGCTTATATCAATACTATGCGCTGGTACTATTCAAGCCATTTCACACGCTATCGTCATGCTTTAGAGAAAATGTCTCTGATTACTATTGACAAACCTGACGCTCTGGGAGCTGACCCCACGATTCAAAGAGGTATGCCTTTCTCTAATAAAACTTGTTATCGTGTTTGACCATAGATTTACTGTGGTAAGGTAATCTAATGCCGACTGCGAAAACCTCCCAAGGTCCCCATGATGCTATCATCCTCGGCCGTCGTATAGATATCATTCAGCGACCAAACTCTTCGGCTCTAAGCTCCTATCTCGCCGAAGAATCTAAGACAGCCCACTACACTGAAACGCTCTTCTATAACTTCAATCTCGCCCTCATCGACAATGCGTCTGCTGAATATTCCTTCCTTACGGCTTTTTTCTCCTCAAACTCCTTTCACCAAGTTTCTCGCCAGTTCGCCACTATTTTCGACCCTTCCTTTTCCCTTGGCCAGTCATTTACAAAACAGCTTGTAGAGACTTCGTACGACTGCCTCGGCATACTTATCTGCGTGCGTCTAAATCAGTACTTTGCTTTTGAGCTGCAGCGCCGCAAGGTTCCTGTTGCAGATGGCTACATCAACGGTACGAACATGCTGTTGTGGCCACGTTTCCAGCTCGCTATGGACAATCACTGCGACTCGATACGGCGTGCTGCATCTACCATATCTGGCCGAAGTGCCGCGTCTGCATTGTCATTGACGAGCGGGCCTGACGCTGCGGCAAAGCAGTCGACGGCGCCGCACGTCCTGACGCAGCGGTTTGGACAGTTCTTGCAGGGAGTTCTAGCCCTTAGCAGCGATGCAGGGGACGAAGAACCTGTGGGAAATAGCTTGAGTAGGCTAACGGTCGAGGTGGAGGCCTTTCTCAACAAGATTGCGAAAGGCCTTGGTGTTGGTGGAAAGAGAGAAAGATTTCTAGCGAACAATTATTCTCTGGTACTAACTATCATAGGTGACACAAGCGGAAGGTTGGCGAATGAGCAGAGGGAACATTTCGAGAGCTTGAAAGAGGTAAATGGAATTTAGGATTTGGTTGATAAGCTCAAAGCTATTGGATTGCGGCCGATGCAGTAACTGCGTGTGATCCACCCGTAATCCATGCTCCCGGCGGCCATATCGCTGGCATGAATCAATTTGCCAGCAATTTCTCTATCGTGGGGTCAGTGTGAAAGTTATCTTCTCACCGCTCTACGTGGGGTTCGAAAGCTACTCCCTGGGAAATGCTCTAGAGAAACGCAGGGCTGTTTCCGACGAATCTGAAAGATATGAACGGTTCGATTAATCAAGGAACTGGATCCTTGATGCGGTGCAATGCATTGCAGGACGAATCTCGACCTCCTCTTTTCCATTGAGCCAATCGGTCCTGTACACGCATTATCACGCGCGGCAGCTTCCCCAATACATCATGTGGGCATACTCGCCGCCGGTTGCCTCTAGGCTCTGATTGATCGAATTGAATTCTTGCTTTTTTAAGTTTCTTATCAAGATTTTCACGTACATACTATGTATGTTGGCTAATTTAGGTACCTTAAGGTAGCTGTGCATGCGGTGATGCGATGTACTTTATACGAGCTATACTAGCCTTAGGGCAGTGGTTTGTCGAGACGCCCGCGTAATTGTCATCCGCCCGCCGCGGGGCCGACTCGACGTTCCCTTAGTTAAAGTATTAGTTGACCGATGAATGAAAACCCAAACCCCCCGAATCGGCTCGCCCCGCATCTAACCAAGCAAGAAGAGAACTACAAGTGAATTGCAGTACCGTAGGGAGACCGTAGTAGGATTCATGTCCCCAACACACGATCGCTCTACGACACTACGACCCCAATTACTTCGTAATCTACAGACTTGACTCCACCTTCGCCATTACTTAACCATAGAATACGATATTCGGCATGGCTGCCCCATCTCAAGAGCCGGCGATTGAGGCCGATCCCGACGTGAGCATGAGTATCAATCGCCAATGGCACCCATGACGAACGGCTGATTTGTGCGTAAAAGTTCAATGACCTAGATGGATCAGACTCAACATTGGGCGACGATGTGTGAGTGTCTCTCGGGACTGTTTGTCGAGTTTTAATAAATTGACTCGCATACAAAATAGATCAAAGTACACGGCATCCTTGACGAGCAGCATTGAGAAATACCCAATTGAGAATGGTCGCCGGTAAGAACGTTTAGGTACTATAGATACTTGTCGATGATCTCACTAACAAATGTTTGGTACAACAGATATCATGCGTGAGTGCTATGAACTTGTTCTATAGGAAGCGCGATAGGAGATTGATCAAAGTGGTTGTGCAGTTACAAAGACGGAGGTGTGCATGACGAATGCTCCACTTGGAAAACCCGTTGCTAACTTGTACCTTTCCTTTAGGTTATGTTATGCCTAACGATGAAGTAAAGGAATATCGGCTCTGTTGTTGCCAGACCATCTCTGAACGTTAGTGCAGCAAGAACAAGATCGACTCGACTTGACGCACCAGAAGTTCCGTATTCTCATGGGCAACAAGCTCCACCTCGCGCCCATCGGGGAGAGACCGGCTAGGATTTTAGATGTTGGGACAGGAACAGGAATATGGGCAATAGAAATGGGTAAAGACCCCGGAGATAACGGAAGGTCCATTCAAGTGACAGGATGTAGGGGATGATTATCCGGACACGGAGATTATTGGCACTGACTTAAGCGCTACTCAACCTACCTGGTATGTGTCGACCTTGTGTCAATCGTGACTCCATGACTGATTGCGCTAGGGTCCCTCCTAATGTTAAGTTCGAGATTGACGACTGCGAAGAACCGTGGACTTTCCGTGAGAAATTTGACTTCATCCACTGCCGGTACCTAGCAGCCGCCATCAAGGACTGGCCAAGATTGATGCAACAGACGTTAACGCATACAACGCCTGGGGGTTGGGTGGAATTCCAAGATTATGATCTGACCTACTACTCCGAGGACGGCAGTTTCAAACCGGAGCAAGCTACCTGGAAGTGGATTACCATTTTGCTGCAGGCAAGTCGCGGTGAGTGTTCCGGAAGCCTAATATTTTGGTCCTACCATATCGCTGCTAATTGACACTCACAGACTTTGGACGTGACCCAACCCCAGGACCGAAATTGGAGGGTTGGATGAAAGACGCCGGATTCAAGAATGTCAAAGCGGAGAGGTACAAGATACCTATTGGTCCTTGGGCCAAAGACATGCATTTGGTGAGCCTTGACTAGATTACTAACCCGAAAAGTGGGAAAGGGTTTTATTCGCCACAAATGGCTGATAAAAACGCTAGAAAACCGTCGGTGCCTGGAACCTCGTACAGATCGAGGACGGATTAGAAGCTTTCACTATGCGCCTGTACACTCAACTCTTGGGCTGGAAAACCGAGGAGGTTCAAGTCCTACTGGCGAACGTCCGCAAAGACCTCCGTGACCCTAAAATTCATACCCAATTCGAGTTGTGAGTTATTTACCCCTTCAAGTTTCCGAGCCCAACATCTCTACTAGCCAGTATGCTGACGATATCCATCTCGCTACCAGCTACGTCGTCTATGGCCAGAAACCTCCAAGCACATCTGTCCCCAGCAATGATGAGTGAGGCAGCACTATGAAAGTTATACGACCACGAACTTACGACAAGTACAAAAATTGGTGACCCACATCTCGCTATCTGTAGCTATTGAGGGAGCTTTTTTATGGTTATGCTTGGTCGATCTGGCGAATACCAATCATGAACGAGGGATATGACGATGTGGGACCTTATGCATGGTTCCAATTGGCTTTTATGAGATGGATGTAGGGAATTCGATGGCTTTTGCCAGGGGTTGCTATGGGGTTATGAATGTCTTTTGCCCTTCCATCACCATGCTTCCTATTCCGTAGAATTCGTCATTGCTTCTTCAGACACAAGAATCTAGGCTCCTCTTGTCTTTTGCTCTTGCGGTAAGGCGCTGCACGTACTCTCACGGCTCCCACAAATACCAAACACGCTCTCCAGATTCCTCGTACTTGATTTCACGGCTCCCGCTCCCACTGATTTCCATAGAGTATAATGACAGCACTTCATCGCACCAAGCAAATTTGAATCACCGAAAGCCCTTATAGAACCTTGAAAGACAGACTGTTCATCGTCAGGAGCAAATTAGCCGAATGCGCTAAAAGCTGTAACGGTAAGATTAGAAGACAGCTACGACCCGACACCTAAAGCTTTCCAACCCATCTCAGCGGTTTTGGTCCCACAGCATCTTGCCCACAATGGCAAACCGAGGCTATGATGTAGTAGTGGACGTCGACGCAGAGGTCCGCCCCCAAATCATCCTCAGTTCAACTGAAGTCCACTAACCCCACTCCGCAGGGCGACCTAGGCCACACCGACCTCCAAGAAGACCTTGAATTCCACTCCTCCAGTACCACCTCCCTCCTTCCCGCGTTCCTACTAGCCCACCCCATCAACTAATCTTATAAC
>JAABUO010006659.1_pt1 | contig 13238 bp, 18 predicted proteins | sample 5559291 | NCBI WGS metagenome assembly JAABUO01 (sample SAMN10711878, study PRJNA513372) | rock metagenome | isolation source: Antarctica rocks | place: Antarctica: Victoria Land, Finger Mt sud
GTGAACAACCTGACGGTGTACGTGCAGAAGACGGACAAGTCGTCCATCGAGCAGTACGGCGGCCCGGACAAGTTCCTGGGCGACGTGTCCTTCCTGCTGGGCCAGCAGGTGTTCAAGGGTGCGCGCGTGCCGCCTGCAGAAGCAGACCGCCTGGTGGCGGCCAGCGGCGCAGCCGCCTGGGTGCACGGCACTGGAGTTGGCTGGCTCATCACATGCACAGGCGCATGCTCTGCATGTGCTTGATTTTGCTCTTGATAGGTCCGTTTTGCTTGGCCGCATTTGACCAGCTGAGGCTATCCTGCAGCCTTCGTGGTCCGTGCGGGCTCCTCTGCGCATGTGTCAACGCGCAGCTCGTGCACTTGCAAAGCTGCCGAGAGGCTTGACGCATTCCATGCAGCCGGGAGGAGGCATACTGCCGAGCCACTCCCGCCACGCTCCGCGCGCACGTGCGCTGCCCAACGAACAGCAAGGTCGGCCCTGACGCGGCCCACCGGCGGGCAGGCGAGACGATCTCGGAGGGCGGCTTCCAGGCCAACAAGGTGTCCGCGGCGTCCCTGCTGGACGTGCAGTCCGCCAAGGACAAGAACGGCAAGACGTACTACAAGTACGAGATCCTCACCCGCACAGGTGCGCTTCGCACGGTGCTCGCCGCGCCTGTCGCAGTGTGCTGCGGCATGAAGCCCGGGCGCGGGAACTGCTGTATAGTGTCCATAATGCGTGAGGCCGCTCCGCCCCGTACTTTTTGTTGTGAGTGACATGGAGGCCGTGAGCGTGTAGAAGTTGAGTGAGAGTGCTCATGGCCTCCATGTCACTCAAAGTATTCTAGCGAAATGGACTCACGCGACGGTGCAGAACAGATAATGTGTTCGAATGGCTGCACATTGGTCGCGGACGCTGCATTGGGGCGTGTGCAGTGCTCGCCCGTTGGGACAGATAGCAAGCGCTATTGCCATGCTGTGTGCTGCACAGCATCCTGGAACGTGCGGGTGGCGCTTGGCCATGCAGCGGGAGGCAGAGAGGGCGCTCTTGAGTCGGATAGAAAGCAGCCAGCCACGCAAGGGTCGCCTGTGCTGAGACGGTGCTCAGGAGTGACAGTGTGCTGCGCGCGCAGCGGACGGCGACGAGGGCGGCCGCCACCAGCTGATCAACGCGGCGGTCAGCAACGGCAACCTGTACCTGCTCAAGGTGCAGATTGGCGACAAGCGCTGGTTCAAGGGCGCCAAGAAGGACGCTGAGGGCACCTTCAACTCGTTCATCGTGGCATAGGCGCGCGCCTGCTTTGCGTGCAGGCGCCGCCTGGTGTAGCTGGCACCGGTCGCGCCTGCAGAGGCTTTGCACGTGCCAGCGATGGCGGCGGACATCGCGCGCTGGCGGGGCTAGGTCGTGGGGCTCTGCCGCGGGGCTCGGTGTCGAGTGCGGGGGGGTTGGGTGTGCGGCTTGCGGCTGGGGCCGCTGCGCCTTGTTGTGTGCGCACAGTTTTGGGCGTCTGCTTGTGCTGGGCAGGCGCGCTGCCGGCCGCGGGGGGCTGCCAGCAGTTGCTAGTTGCTGATAGCGGGGCCTGCGTGACATTCTGCTGAAATGAGCCTGACAATGCCAGACAGATGAGAGTGGCCTTGCTGCCTGAAATGCCTCCTTGGCTCTGTAAAACGCGTGCGGAGATGCTGTCATATGCGCATTGCCTCATCCACACTGGACTGATGCCCTACAACCCAAGGTGTGCAATCCTGGCCCACCCGAGCGTGCAGGACACACATTCAGCGCCAGCGCATTGGTTGCTGCCATCGTCATAGAAAGCCAAGCGTTGTGGTCAATTTACAAGAACATCCGCTGCCCCCAACCGTGCTAGCATCTGAGAGCAATCCTGGACTAGCAGACTGAACCAGCCTCTACGTGTGGTGTGTATAAATACGCAGGAATGCTCTAGGAGGGCATAAAGTCAACGCCCAATGCGCAGACATACCATTGTCAGCTGCGTGACGAGCGTGTGAAAGGAGTGAATACACACAAAAAATGCCAATGTCGTGCAGGCGCAGACCTTAACAGAACAAAGTTTTTTAGCTACAGAAACTGGCTACTGTAAGCACAGGGCTATTGCTGCAAAACCTTCCCGTCTGACATGCTCAGTAAGTCAATGCTAACATGCACCAGGACATGGCCCAACATCGGTGGATGCTAGCCGGACACTTCTCTCGCGCGTACCCCACATCCGCTGTGCTGCTTGCAGCGCGCCCGCGCCAGCCATGCGCAAGGCGCACCGCATCGACCAGCCGCCATGCCGCCGCCGCCCCCAGCTGTCACACGCGCCGCCAACGCTGGCAGTTTACATTCCATCCTCTCGCTCTTCCTGAACAAAACCCCAGACAACTGGCCAGCCTCCCGCGTCACCCGACCACGGCGCGCAGCGCGCGCACGCGCGCCAGCAGCGCGCCTGGCCCGTCCGCGCCCACCGGTGGCCACTCGCCGCCGACCTCCGCCGCCAGGCGCGTCACCGCGGCGGCCAGCTCGGGCAGCGGCCGCGGCGCGCGAGCCGCGGCGCCCCCCTTGCCGCCGCCAGGGTTGCCCGGGCCGTGTATCAGCGCCTCCAGAGCGCGCACCTCTGCGTCCAGCGCCGCATGCGTCCCCGACTGGCCGCCAGCCGGCGCGGCTACGGGGGCGCCGGTCCGGGCGGCGGGCGCGCCAGGCGCGCCCGCAGGGGCGGCCGGCGCGGCTGCAGGCGCGGCGGCTGCCGCGCGCGGACGGCCGCCGGGCGCCTCAGCGGCCGGCTGCATGGCACTGATCACGTTGGCATCATGTGCCTGGCACAGCCAACGCACACTCTCAGCATCCGGTGGCACTGTCAGGCCGACAAGCAGTGCTCGGCGCAACGTGTGGTGCAAGCCCCGTTTGCGCAGCTTCACAAACGCCCCGCCAGGCCAGCTGACCCACGCCGCATGCCCGCTGCCCTTCCCGGCGCCCTAAGCCCGCCCACAGGATAGGCCTGGGCCCCACCTGCACTAATGCTAGTCAGGTTAGCCTTACCTCATGTACATTCGTGGTCCATGTGCCAACCATGCACACCCCCATAGGTTGCCCATTCCCGCATAAGACTTTGCCCATGGAAACTTTTGCCTCCAGCTTGTGGCCGGCTGTACAGTGTGGTGTGGTAACGCCTTATGCACTAGTCCCACCTCACTAGCCCCCTCCTCACACCACCTCCATCTCCTTGTCCCCACTCACCTCCACCGCGCTGGGCTTTGACACAACCACCCTCACGGGTCGGCGCTAGTTCAGCTGCTTGCCATGCTTGCATGTCCCAAGCCCACACCGGGCCTGGATTGTCGGGGCCCAACAACGTCATTCGCGCGCGCGCAGTGGTCAGGTCAGCCTCAGCGATCGGAAAGTTGTGGTCCATCTGCCATCCGCCCCTACCCCCTCAGTGTTCCCATGTCATTCCCGCGTCACACCTTGCCATAAGCTGGTCCAACCGCTCCTCGATAGAGCAGCCTAGCAAGCGGGCTGCAGCATCAAGGAGGTGATGGACCAGTTTGAGGCTCGGTGTGAGAATGACATGGGAACACTACCGGGGGGAGGGGCGGATGGGAGATGGACCATATCTATCCGTGCGCCAAAGCTGACCTGACCACCGCGCGCGGCAAGAGGTGCTTGGGCTCCGAAAACCTGGTCCCAAGGTTGGCCTCAGAAAAGGCAAGCAAGGGAAAGCGCTTAAACTGGCGCCCGACCGTAAGGGTAATCGTGCCCGTACCCAGCGCGGTGGAGGAGGGCGGGGCTGAGGCAATGCAGGGGGTGTGCGGTTGGGGCCAGTCAGGCGGGGGCCGGCGAGGCTGCCAGGGGCGCGATAAAGGAGCCCGGCGCGTGCTGCGCCCGTGCAGGAGTGTGCACCGGTGTGTCTGACCTGAGGTGCGCGCTCTGTGCTGTGTGACTGTGCGCGCATGCGGCAATGCATGTGCATACATTCGAGCATGGAGCGCTTGAGGACCCCCGGCGCGCAGCGGGCCCGGCGCGCGCGCGCGCCTCAGCAGCCGGCGCCAGCGTCGCGCGCCAGGTGGCGAGCAGCTCGGGCGTGAGCGCGCGGCGCGCGGCCGCGGCGCCCGCGGCCGCGTCCGCCGCGCGCCAGCGTGCCGCCAGGCTGATGCCGGCCAGGCCGGCGGCCAGCAGCAGCGCGGCCGCGAGCGGGCTGCGCGAGGGCGCCAGGCCCAGGCGCCCGATCTGCGCGGCGTGTCCGCCTGCGGCCGCGCGCGCCCGCAAGCGTCAGGGCGTGCTCCGCCTGAGGCCACCGGGCCGGCACGCTCGACTCCGTCCTGCACCGCGTGCTCCAGCTGGGCACGCCGTGACTCTTTGACGCGTAGAGGCGACCCAGCGCCGCGCGCTCTGCCGCAATGACCCCGCCGCTGTTGGATTTTGCTCCGGGCCGCGGCAGGCGGTGGATACGCTTCGAGCAGCGCGCGCTGGAGAAGCAGCCCGGTTAGACACCCAATACAGCCGCCCAGTGCGCAGCCCACCCCGCAGCTGGCGCCAGCCCCAGCCGGGAGCCTGCTGCTTGGCTCGTGCGCCAGCAGCAGGCTCCAGGCTGGGGCTGGGGCCAGCTGCGGGGTGAGCGGCGAACGGGGGCGACTGCAGTGTGTGTCTGGGCGGGCTGCTTCTCCAGTGCGAGATCCTCGAAGCACAGCCAGCACCTGCCGTGGCCCGGGGCAAACTCCGCCGGCGGCGTGTCGTTGCGGCAGAGCGCGCAGCGCTGAGTCGCCTTTGCGCGTCAAAGACTTGCTCTGCCTGGAGCTCTGGTTGGGCGCTGGCATACCACCACGAACGGTCGAGCTCCTGCAATCCCAGTGTCACCGCCCAGGGCATGTTCAAGCTGCGCCATGCAGCTCTGACAACAGCGGCGCCAGGCCAGGGCGCCTGCTCTGGGTGCGCCCTTGCGCAGGCGCGTCGCACGGCGCGCAAATGGACCAGGCAGCACGAGCAGCGGCTGCGTGGTGCTGCGCGGCCGTGACGGCGCTGCTGGGCTGCAAACTCGTGCGCAGACGAGGCCCGCACCCGTCGCCGCCGCGACCAGGTTCCAGACCAGCAGCGGCACCGTGGCCGCGGCGGTCTGCACCGCGAGCAGCGCCGCGGCGCGCAGCGCCCAGCCGGCGCCGCGCTCCAGCGCGGGCTCCTGCAGCCACGCGGGCGGCTCTGGCAGGAGCACCTGCAACGCACGCGCGGGCCACTTCACATTGCAGGCTGTGCTACTATGTGTGTGCTGGGCGGAAGTGTCCTGCATGCGGGGGCGGCAGCCAGACCGCGCAGTCCCGTGCGCTCATCATGTCGTGGATGGCAGACGCGCCGCGCGGTGCTCGGCCTCCTGTGAGGCCCTTCCACCCTCCCAGGAGTGCAAGGCTCTGTTGTTACATGCCCCACATGCGCAGCGGCTGGGCTTGAGCAGGGCGCGCGTCGGCTGCCCGCCGTCGTGCGAGCGGCCGGAGCATGGTCCCAATCACACTTGCATGCCATGCCTCAGACAGTGCGGGTGAAGCAGCATGCGCCACATCAGGCCTTATTCTTCGAGGCTGTCGCTGCGCCGTCTCGCCGCGCTTCCCGCCGGCGCAACAGACAGCCGAGCAGGGGAGGTGCAAGCAGGCGCGCCTGCTGCGCAAGCAGCTTCAGGCCGTCGCGGTGTGTCGCCTCGCAAGGCAGCTGCGCCTTGCTGACGCCGGTCATCTGCCAGGTGCGTGCACAGCACACAGGTTGGCCAGCACATCGGCTTTGAAAACGCTGCCCTGCTCTTCTTGTGTGCCCACTTGCGTTAAATTATTAACACTGCAGGCATTTCAGCAAACAAGCTGCTCAGCAGCCTCCACCTGCAAGGAATACAGTACAAGCCTCCACCTTTCAGCCATTCCTGGAATTTTCTAACCCACTGATGCGCGAGGCCGCGGGCCAGACAGTGTTCTGCAGCCTCCGGCATCGCCAACCAGTGATGGCGAGTCAACTGAGAAGCGGCATTTGAGCACGTGCGGGCTTACGTAACGAGCGGACCTGGTAGTACTCCTGCAGCGCCCGGTCCAGGCCGCGCTTGTGCAGCTCGAGCGTGCTCAGGTGCGCGCGCTGGCGGCCCCAGGCGCGCTTGCTGTGGTACGCGACGCGCGCTGTCTCCGACTTTGAACCAGGCTGTCCTGCACGAGAGCCGATGAGAGCTCAGCGCCGACATGCTCAGCGCAATGTCAAGGCCAAGCTGACAGCCCGTCCAAGGTGATGACACGAGCACGCTGGGCAACAGAGTGCTACCAGTGTCGCACCAGGGCGAGGGCTCTTCCAGCCGCTGGGCGCCAGCTGCTGCGGGGAGAGAGCCGCAGGCGTGTGCGCAGCTGGGGAGGGCTGTGATCGCGAGCGCTGCAGGTGCTGCGGCCTGCCGCGCTGGCCCAGGGACGCAAAGTGTGCAAGCTCGCGGGCGGTGTCGACGTGGCTGGCAATGCAGGTTCCCGTGGGAGCAGTGAAGCAGCTGTGAGCGTCCTCGCACCACGCCAGCAGCGTCGCAATCGCCTGCAGCTCACCAGGCGCTCTGGACATCGGCCAGATGCTGAAAATGAGCATCCAGCCGAGCTCGAGCTCCTACATTGCTTAAAGCTCCTACATTGCTTAAACCCTAGCAGTGGTGCTGCGTTGCATGTTGCCCAATGACATGTCAAGTGTTCTCCTGAAGAGTGTCCTTCCGAGCAGGTCCCCAGCGAAGCTTTTAGCCATCTCAACGGCCACCGCGTAGTCGGCCAACGCGAAGTCCCTGCGCGCGCGCGAGGTGACACAGCAGACCCACCTGCCCAGACACCGTCGCGCTGCACAGCCAGGCCTGTTTCAGGCATGCGCCTTGGTAAGGCACACGAGCTTGGAACATGGGCGAGCGCCAGCTTGCGGCCAGCCTCCGCACAAGTCTGGAAGTTGCCCGGAGCAGGGCGCACACAGCTGGGGGGCGCCCGGGGGCGGCGTGACGGCCTTCTGCTCGGAGGGCGCCTGCCCGGCAGGCAGCTCTTGACAGGGCGACTTGCCAGCGCTGCCGTACCCCGGCGAGATCGCCCTGTACTGCGGAGACGCATGGCCGTGGTCAGGCAAGCGCGCCCTGTACTGCGGGGGCGCGTGGCCGGCGGGCAGCTCACTGACATCGCAGTTGCTGATCTCAAGCCAGCCCATTGCTGCGACTTCCTCCGCCTCGTGCCAGCCAGGTGGGTGCTCCTTTGCGAGCAAAGAGGTGCCTGACTTCAGATGACTTTGAAAATCTTGGATTGCTCAAGTGTGTCCAAGGTACAATTGGCATCTCTCTTACATCCGCTGCATCATAACGCCCGACAGCCACGTACCGGCCAGCTCCCCCCACGCCCCACACCCAACCTGCTATCATGACGGAGCCGGCCATGCATACGGAGAGGCAGGCGACCATCATCAGCCTTGAGATGAGGGAAGCCAACGAAATGAGGGAGGAGCTGAGGCAGGAGCGCGCGGCTGCCGCAGCCGCCGACAGGCGCGCTGAGAGCGCGGAGGCGCGCGCCAGCAAGGCGGCGGCCGCGCTGGACCTCGTGCAGCAGGAGCTGGTCAATGTGCGGCGCGAGCTCGCCGAGGCCCAGCTCTGGGCGGCTGCCGCGACCGAGCAGTCGCACCTCGTCGAGCGCCAGGCAGCGGCTGCCTGCGCATGGTGCGGCGGGCCGCGGGCAACAGCCTGCGCTCGGCGGACGCCTGGGCCAACGGCGACGCGCGCGGCCAGCGCACCCCAGCCGCGGGTAGGCCTCCCGGTTGCAAGGGGGACACGAGCTTGTGCATTGTCCGCGCGCGCCGCGCCCGCCAGACTTGGGCCCGCCTGCATCCAGGGCATGTGCTGCCCCAGCCCGCCTGCATGAGCCATCCAGCCTCCCTGCATGAGCGTGACCACCTCATCCAAATGTGAAGCATGGGGTCCACGAGACCACATGTCCTGCTTGGAGCATGCCACATGTGCTGCTCCAGCCACTGAGAAGTGCCCCTGCAAGCAAGTGCTTCACATGCGCTCACAGGCGGGCGGCCGGGCAAGCGCGCGTGCCTCGGAGAGGAAGGCTCTGAGGGCGGCCGCTCTCCGACGCACCTAGGCGCATCGCTTTAATCTGTTTCAGCAGCGAGGGCTGGTTGGGCGACCGGGTGTTAGGCAAGCAAGCAGTACCATCACATACCCAAAGGTAGGCAGGTGGAGTCGGGCACACTAGGCAAAGTAGGTTCTTGGGGCATGCTTGCTGCCTTTGAATGAAAACATAGCTGTTGCCCCCGGCGCTCACCAGCGCTGCTGTGCGGTCAGCAGTGCAGCCTGAGGGCGTTGTGGCAAAACTGCAGCTTGAGGCAACAGTTGTGCTTGGCGCGTCACAACAAGCTGCGCCTCCTGGCCGTTTGTAACATCACTTGTGCAATACCCACAGCCGCAAGTCAAGTGCTCAATGCCCAAACAAGAACACATGCGGAACGCTAGTTCTGCCATAGCCACGGCCACAAGCACTCCAAACCCAAGCAAGAACACACACGCAAAGGCAGGCACGTTCGCAAAGGGCCACTTTAGAAAGCTGCTGCATATGTGCGCCGTCAGTTGCAGGTCACAACAGCGCATGGTTCAGTCCAGGGCAACCTGTGCTTATCAGAGGCGCACGCAGTGCAGGTTCGTGGAGCAGAGCGGCGCGCCAGCAGGTTGTTGAGGTGCATGCAAGCTCATTGGGCGCCCATGCAAGCTCATAGGGCGCCCATGCCTGGCGTAGCACGGCCCAGCAGGTTCTCTCAGTGCATGCAAACTCAAAGGGGCGCGTCCTGCCAGTGGCCAGACATGGCTGGCGGTCATGGACTGTGCGGGCGGATAGGCCGCAGCAGCAGTCCAACACACGGAAAGTGAGCAAGCTGGCTTGCAGTTTCCGTGGGAGCAGTGAAGCAGCTGTGAGCGTCCTCGCACCACGCCAGCAGCGTCGCAATCGCCTGCAGCTCAAAAGGCGCTCTGGACATCGGCCAGGGGAAGCAGAGCATCCAGCCGAGCTGCACGACCTCCTAGGTTTGCACCATTTACTGAATACTAGCTGTGGTGCTGCTTTGCATGTTGCCCTGAGACATGTGAAGGCCAGCTCTTTCTCCTGAAGCCTTCGGATGATGCGCAGAGCCGCATGTCTTACAATGGCAAATGCAGTGCAAGCCATGATCATATGCTCTGATTAGAGACTCCTGCATTACTACAAGCGCTTGCTGCTCTGCCGAGAGCACGCATGCACACTGCCATGCATCCTTGCGCCCGCAGAATGACTCGCGCTCGGAGCACAGACTCCCTGCCCTCCAACGCTACCAAGAGTCCGTCGTGGACGCTCGCACGCGCGTAGGCGCGCTCGCTCGTGCAGGGTGCCGCCGCGCGAAGGTAGCCATGGCCGTCATGCTTGCACGGCAGCCACGTGCAGGCGTCTCAATCCGCATCTATGCGCACGCAAAACCTGTCTTACCTGTCTGCTTAGGACAGAGTCGCCGCGGGCGCTGCGGTGTTGCTTGAGCCATATGGCTTGAGCCCAAGCACTCTGGCAGCAGGGCAGCTTGCCGGGAGCGGCGGCACCTGCGTCGTCGAGCGCCGCAGCCGCCGCCATCGCCTTGGCGGCCGTGCCTAGCAATCGCTTTAGCTTCCTGCGCCGCCGCGCGCTGCGCGCGCGGCCGGCCAGGTTGTCAGTGCACAGGGCGTCGCATCCAGCTTGCCCTGGTCGCGCATGCACCCCGCCCGGTCCACCGAGCTCTGCGCACCGCTGCGCGCAGACCCTGGCAGGCAAGGTCACCTGCGCATCTGCCCAGCATTCGCAGTCTGACAGGCACTGGGAGGTCCCCGCCGGTCGCGGCTGGGCCGGGAACGCACCCCGCGCTCACTATGCGCAGGTCCCCAGCGTAGCTTTCGGCCAAATCGATTGCAACCGCGTAGTCGGACTCCCTTCGCGCGGCCCTGTACTGCGGGGACGCGTGGCCATGCTCAGGCGAGCGCGCCCTGTACTGCGGGGACGAATGGCCGTCGGGCAGCTCACTGACGACGCGGTGGCCGTGCTCAGGCCTCTGCTGCAACTTCCTCAGCCTCATGCCAGCCAGGTGAGCTCAAACGGGGGCCTACAGAGGAACACATTGGAGTGCAAGGTCCAAGGTTGCAACTGGCATCTGTTGCAAGTTTCCAACCGCTGCATCACATTGTGGGCGCTGGAGCTCTGTAGTGGCTACAGTGTAGCCTGACAGCCACGTACCCGCCAGCTCCCCCGCCCCCAGCGCCTACCCTGCTACCCCGCCCCCAGCGCCTACCCTGCTACCATGGCGGCGCCCGCCGTGCCGGCGCCAACGCATGCCTCCCCAACTGCGGGTAGGCCTCCCGAGGTCCCCACTTGTAAGGGACATGGACTTGTGCAGGCATGAGCTTGTGCCAAGTCTGCGCATGCCTGCCAGACTTGGGCGCGTCTGAGGCAGCAGCCGTGTGCGCTGAGCGCGCATGCCTGGTTGTGCAGGCGCGGCAGCCGCATACGCCGCTGAGGCCGGCCCGTATGGGCAGGACACTGACAGTTTGCCCAGTGTCCTGCGCATACTGCCTTCGGACATCACGTTCTACGCGATGGACACACAGCGCCGGGCCCAGGAAGAGGACCTCATCCTCGTCTGGGCATGCCGCCCTTGCCCTGCCCTGCCATGTCCTGCTTTGAGCCTTGTGCAAAATGAAAAGCTATGTAGGTGACTGAACCTCTGCAGAGAGACAAGGGAGTTGCCCAGCGCGCCGCTGACGCGCTTTCGCTTCGGCAGGTGGGCGACAACCTGGGCCTGGCCTGGGGCCTGTCTGCGGAAGATGCAGGGGAGGCGCAGCGGGTGCAGGTCCCGGGCATAGGGCGCATGGTGGTCCTGACTGCCGCCGGCTTCCAGCGCGCCCTGCGCACGCACACCGAAGAGGGCGTCCACGAGGTGCGCCTTGTGCGCCCTCGGCCTGGCTGCCATGGAGCAGCGGGTGTGGTCTGACTCGCTGTGGGGCCCAGGTGCACGTTCGTCACGGCGGCTGGCCGCCTATGCAGTATGACGTCGTGATGCCCGGCCACATGGCGAAGTTGAGGCCCTGCTCGCTCTCGCTCCGGTCTCGCCTGTCAGTCAGCAGGGTCGGCAGGGTCTGAGCGGGCGCGCATGTGCGCAGGCCGACGAGCTCTGCGCAGACCTTGAGGTGCAGGGCCGCGCCGAGGCGGACCGCGCCGCGCGGCGTGAACGAGTCGCGGCAGCGCGGATTTAAGATCTGTTTGTACGTCTTTGGCTTGTTCTGTATGGCAAACCAAATGCGTTTGGCTGCATCAGGCCCTGTAGTTATGTGGAGTGGTAAACCAACGCGATGTAAACATCAGGGCGTGCAAACCAAGTTTCAAGCCCAGTGAGGGCCCTGCACATTTACATGCAAGCTCCCACCGGCTGCCTCAGCAACGCAAGGCCTGAGCCCCCTAACACATGCCCTGTGGCTGCATGTCTCTGCTGCTTTTAAGGCTGGCAGGCCAGCTCCGTTTGCAGGAATAGGTTCATGTGCCATGAGAGCCACGATGGCATTGCCGCACATGCAAGTTGTCTGCATGTGCGGCTACTCCGGCCACCCGCTAGCTCTCCACGCTGGAGCGAGGGGCTGAGCTCGACCTTAAGCCATCAGGTATCTAGGTGGGAGCCCTGTGGCTCGCATGGCAAATGGCGTTGACCTCAGACTCTCTGTCGTATGTTCTGCCAATGGCCAGACGTGGCCGGACTATGCGGGCGGAAGGCCGCAGCAGCTGGCCAGCAAACACAAAGTGAGCAAGCTCGCTTGCAGTCCCCGCCGGCGCCGTGAAGCAGCTGTGAGCGTCCTTGCACCATGCCAACAGTGTGGCAGTCACCTGCATCTCACCTGGCGCTCTGGACAACGTTTCCCCACCGGGGCAATCCATCTGAGGTTGCTCGGCCCTCCTGAGGACCTACCTTACCCTACACATGCTACCAGCCCTCCTAGGACCACTGAAGGAGCCCTTGGAGGAACAAAGAAGGATTCTGGAGCTTTGCCTCAACCTGGTACCAAATCATCGGTGTCGCAAGCTCTCGTTGCCACTCTCTACATGACACTCTACATGACAGCCACGTCTGCGCGCTGGTCATCGCGGTGGGCTCGCTGGGCGTGCTGCAGGGTGTTGCAAAGCCTGCAGCTGAGCTGCGCTGGCTGTGCCATGTGGTGTTGGCTGCTGAGCTTGCACGCCTGCCTCTGCGAGTTGCGTTTCTGTCTACAGCTTACATGTTTGTTTGCTAGATGCCAGCTTTGGCGTGCTTGCTCGCTTCCAGTGAGCACAGCTAAGCTAGCACATACTCAGCCTGCCAGCACGGGTTCATGCGGCACCGCCGCTGCTGTCCTGTGAGCCTGCCCAGTTGCACCTCAGGCAGCACATGCCCGGATGTCCAAGCAGCGCAAATGCTGATGCAGAGAGTTACTGATGCGCGACAGCGTGCGCGCAGGGCCTGTGAACAACGAACGGCACGGTCCCCTGCGGTGTCTGAGGCAAAGGTGCGCGCTCCCAGCGGCTGTGTAAGGCAGTGGCTTGCCTGCTTGGGTGCCAGCTTGGAGGATCTTTTGCCCTTGTGGCTGGCCGCTCCCTCGTGGTCCAGCGTGGCATGTCCATGTGCAGTGGCTGTCAGGACATGCGTCAAGTAGCTGAGCCCACCCTGCAAGCGCACGTACCACAAGAATGCTCTGCTTCAAGTGCTGTTTGTCTGCGGCGGCATGCCGCATGTGTGACTCCCTGTGCATGGACTGTTGTCCAGCATGCCATGCGTCCGCACGCTTCATGCGGGGCTGCTGCTGACGGTGTGCGCGCCCCCGCGCAGGGGTGGCCACAGACTCGGATGCCAGCCGCTGGCTTGCCCCTTCACCCCCGCCACGGCGCCCAACCTGCGCCAGTGGCGGCGCCCGCCGTGTGGGTGCCCATGGCGACGGAGGAGCCCGTCATGATGCTGAAGGTGGAAGCCGCCCAACATGCAAGAGGAGCCCCTCCACATGATGGCGGCCATGCGGCCATGCGGGAGGAGCGCACGGCCGCCGCAGCCGAGGTCGCCGAGCACCGCAGGCGCGCTGTCAGCGCGGTACGCGCCGCCAGGCGGAGGCAGCTGCTGCATCCCCAGCGGCAGGAGTTGGCTGACATGCCCTGCCGGCCGGCTGCTGCCAAGCCACAGATGCAGCGGCCGAGCGCAGGAACTGACGGAGCGCCTCCGCGCGGGCAGGC
>JAABUO010006660.1_pt1 | contig 13237 bp, 16 predicted proteins | sample 5559291 | NCBI WGS metagenome assembly JAABUO01 (sample SAMN10711878, study PRJNA513372) | rock metagenome | isolation source: Antarctica rocks | place: Antarctica: Victoria Land, Finger Mt sud
CTCGTACGCGTGCACGTGGCCGTGCATGACGATGTCCACGCCGTTCTGGTACAGGATGGGCTCGATGGCCTGGCGGCTGCACTCAAACTCCTTGTAGTGCGTGGAGTAGCTGTTGTACGGCGGCTGGTGCCACGCGACGATGACCCAGGGCGTGCGCCCGCGGTCCACGCGGCCGATGTCGTTCAGGAACCAGGAGAACTGGTCGTAGCCGAACGAGGAGTAGGGGTAGTTGCCGTCGGGCTGCAGCGGCGTGCCCGCGTTGCCGAGCTCGGCCGCGGCCTGCTGGCCCGTGTTGTTGGTGTTGATCGTGATGTTGGGCACCGGGCCGCCGTACTGTCCCGCGCGGCACATGCAACCTGTTAGGGGCGCTGTGGGCTTGCCGGGAGAGAGGGCGGGCGAGCGCATAAGGGCATGGAGCTGCGGGACACCAGTCCCGTAAGCCCCGCGACATGCTCGTGCACTGGCTTGCTTGCTAACTCAGCGTGCGCAAGCTCATGCTGCCGGCACAGCACCCACTGCGGCGCATGCTGGCAAGCGATCGGGGCACATGCAGCGCTGGCGGAGAGGGTGTGCTGTGGGCAGCGCCGCCTGGATCTGCCAGCCGGGGCCGCTGAGGCTGCATGGGCATGCGTGCCACAGGTGGCCGCCGGCCATGGTAGGGCGGGGGCAGGGTGCGTGGGGCAGGGCGCCTGGTAGCCCGGCGCCGCACCGCGTTGAGCATGATGATGTGGATCGGCCCAACGTCCAGCGAGTAGTACAGCTGGTTCGTCGACAGCGACTGCTCGTAGGGCGTGCGGATGCGCGCCCTGAACGACTGGAACGTGCGCAGCTGCTCGTCCTGCTCGATCTGCGCCCCGGCCGAGACAGAGCGTCAAGCGATGGCCTCTCATCGGTACCTTCAGTAACTCTGCTGTGTGGAGTACCTCTCCAGTGTCGACGACCGACATACAACCCAGTGCCTCTGCGGAGTCTAGGCTGCAACAACCTGTGCAGTGCATGTGCCTGCACCCTGCCACCCGCTCTGGAGCGCACACAAGCCTGTGTGACAAGGGGCAGGCGCAGGGCATGCTCTTCGATCATACACGACAGGCATGAAGCCGACGACTGTGCAGTGCTTGCACACAGTGCGCTGCACTGCGCTCAGACAGCCCAGCAGGGTGCGCCAGGCAGGCGCGCGCACCTCGTGGTTGCCCGGCAGAAACATGTACGGCAGCGACGGGCCGTTGCCGGCGTTCTGCAGAAGCTGCAACATGTTGTCCCTGCGATTCCACTCAATATTGAGCCTCTGCTGCAACCGTGAGCCCAGCATGGGCAAAGACAGACGGGTCAACCTCAAAGCAACTGTGCAGTCTGAAGCAACTGTGCAGTCTGAATCAACAATACAGCTCTCTAAGCGACGGATGTGTTCAAGCACACCTGAAGGCAAAGTGCAGGAGAAGCGCTTCCCACTGCACCGCAAACAGAGCATTGCATGGGAAACCGCACCAGCGCGGCTGGTAGGTGCTGTACTGGTCGCTGCCAGTCAGCGCAAACTCGGGGTACGGGGCGTCCGCGTAATAGCTGTCCGTCCCGTCGGAGTTCCTGCATGGAGACAGCCCCGTATACGCCGTGTTCTGTTGCGCGCTGTCTATAGCTTCATGCAGCGGGTGTGGAGAGAGTAAGCCTCAGTCATGTGAGCAAAAGCGCATGCAATTGTTATCCAGGACGATGGTGAGGAGGCGAGTGCTGACGCGCGGACACCACAGCAGCACGAGAGGTCGGGCTGAGGCGCTTCACGAAGCAAGCAGGCGTGGATCACCAGTCGTCCGCGTACGACAGGTCGCCCATGAACATGGCGAAGTCCGGGTTGTGCGCGACCATGTGCTGGTAGGTGACGGTGGAGTTGAACGTCACGCCCAGGTCCGCCAGCATGCCCACCCTTCGCCACGGCGATACAGCGATGCCTCACCGATGTGGCCCTAGCGTCTGCATTAGATGCAATGATGCGACTGGCTGGTCACAGAGCAGGTGCTCTCTCCAGGTCCAAGCTAGCCCGCCCTAGCACCACACCACACGGCGACTAGGATAGGGTTAGGGATACCTAGCACCACACGGCAGCCGGAACCTTCAGACTGCGTGAAATGCCTGAAGTGTGAAAAGCACACAATGGCAGGCACGGCCCCAGGACCACATGCATGTCACTGTACAGTACGGCAGCGTGCATGCTGCCCAACGTCCTTATGCACTCGGGGAGAGCCCTGACCCGAGCAAGCTTGGCCTCCAGCATGACGGGATCAGGTCTGGTTCGATCTGGGCAGACCTTGAGCGCACGAGCAATTTGCAGAGCTTGGCAGGGGCGTGGGCATTCTGTGGCGCGGGACGCGCACCTGACAGGGTAGTTGGCTGCGTACGGCTGCAGGCTCGAGTTCAGCGTCAGCGTGAACTCCGTGCTCAGCGCCAGGCTGGGGTCACCAACCCTGCACCGCGGCAGTCACCCAAAACGTTACGAGATGTATTCTGCAAGCATAAAGTTCGCACAGCACAATCCCAACCGCAGCGGCGTGGCCGTGGCTGCACTTGGCCGTGCTTTCAAGGTGCGCTGGACCTGCAAGCGTCCCAGCGCATAAACAATGACATGTTTTCACAGGAGCCTGGCAAGAGAGCAAATGCGCTGAGCATGCATATCGAGCCTTGGGCTGCAAGCACAAGGATGGGCGGCTTGTTCAGGGACAGCAAACTCCGCTGGGCAGCATGGCGAGCACTGCAGCGTGCGAAGCTGGACCGCGCCTGTAGTAGATCCTGCGCAGCGCCACAACCCGACACTTCAGAGGCAGGCCAACAGCACACGACACGTTCATGGGGTGGAGCCGCAGGTGCGCCACATCATTTTCAGAGGCTGAGCGGTGCACATGAGAAGCGGTAGCAGCGGCGTCACGCCTCATGGATGTCGCATCATGCATGATTGTCGCAAGGGGCGCACTTCTGGCCGTACGGGATGCCCGTGACGTGCACATGGTGGAACAGCTGCGAGATGGCAGTGGAGCCGTAGAAGAAGTACGTCTGCGCGCCGACCGCGGCAGTGAGCGGCACATGCGTGGGCTCAACACCAGCATGCCCCATGTGCTGTAACTTGATGACCTCGGAACAGCACAGGCCTCTGTCACGAATACACCCGCACAGCTATAGCCAGGGCGGTGCAGAGCCGCCGTAAGCCGGGTTTCAGCCAGGTGTCAAGGTTGAGCTGTCGTCTGCCGCAAGGCAGGGGCCTCGCGCGCATGCATGCATGCATGCGGCGTCTTGCGCGACATGCCGGGACTAGGGGTTGCATGCGCAGAGGGCACCATGCACAGCGCACTGCGTGCCGCTGGGCGCTGCGTGGGCGCAGGGGCACCTGGATGTAGGCGCGCGCGGTGCCGGTCGCGTTGTTGGTGTACGCGCCGGTCGCGGTGCCCCACTGCACGACCGAGGCGACAGACGCCGGGTCGGGCGTTTGCGGGCGGAAGGCGTACGTGGGCGCCTGCGGGTAGTCGTCCAGGTACGGGTTGGCGCCCGGCAGCGACTGGTTGACCTGCGCCGGGTTGTTCACCAGCGACGGCACGCCCGACGACCAGGACACCCACACCGAGCCGGTCGCAGAGCCCTCGGCCAGCTCGGTGTGCACGCTCCACGGCGTGTACGGGCCCAGGCCCGGCGGCGGCGCCACGAGCGTGTTGTTGGAGGGGATCTCCTCGCTGGGGCCGTTGAAGCCGTTGAAGATGACGTTGTACGGCACGCTCTGCGGCGCGCGTGCGCGCGCGTCAGCGGCTGTGTTCAGGTGCGCAGGGGTCTGTGCAGCCACCGCGCGTCGTAAGCTTAGGCGTCTGAAGCCAGCGAGGGGGCTTGTGCAATAACCTGCAGGCCGCAGACTGCCAGAGCAGAGTGAGCAGAGAGAGCAGAAAGAGCAGAGCGAGCCCATGGCACCTGCTGGGGCTTCTGCAGGTCCAGCGTGTAGGTCTGGGCGTGTGCGCATGCCACCGCCAGCAGCAGCGCAGCCACCACCGCGCGCCACATGGCTGCACGCAGAACGGCGTCTGTCACCAGTGTGTGCAAACTAACTTGAGCCTGCTACACGACGTCAAGAGATCTCTCAGCAGGTGGAATATAGCTTCCTTGGCTACATAGATAGCAGGCTCCGCTTGGCAGCTCTCGTCAGTCTTGTGTGTGGCGTCGCCACTCGACGAAAGCAGACAAAGCTATCAAGGAAGCAAAGTAGGTCAGTGCCGCCCGCTTCCAGCTGACCGGAAGGCACAGACATGTGTCTGATACGCACCGCAACTCTGACGGCTGTGTCTCTGGCACTGCCAATGCACCGCACTATTACACAGTCAGTGTACCGGCTCGCTCGCAACACTTGAGTGCGGAAAGCCCGGTCAGAGTCTGGCAGCTTGGTGCTCGGTGAATATGCGGGAGAGTTGAGCAAATGTCGAGCCCCTTTGGCTGTTCATCGAGATGTTCAAAGCTAGGGTAGGCAGGAAACGCCTGTCCTCAAGCTTGCTTTCCGGCATGGTGGTCCTCTATGCGCTGCTCCTCGGACTAGCAGTCCGCAGAACTCGGTACCATGGTGTGTGCAGGTGGGCTCCCAGTCCGGCGGTGCATTGACATGTGCTTCTGGGCAGGGCAACAGAGAGGCCTATCGGCTTGGTCAGCCAGAAGCATCACCTTACGCTTCAATGGATTGCTTCAGGCAGTTTCATGGCCTGCTCATGTGACTAGCAGCGCATCTACTGAGCTGCCTAGCCCCGCTGTCTATATGGTGATTGTGCCCGCCCACCTCTTCCCTGCCCACCCAGTCCAAACACTGTCCCACTTGCAACATACTGGGGCCGCTCTTCACAGAAGTTGTTTCCCTGTGGCAAGCACATACCCAGGCACCGGCGCCCATGTCGCGCACCGCACAGGCTGCACACTGCATGGGGATGTGCTTGCTCAATCAGTCCAAGGCAGCCCCACCACATCCAAACATGGGGGGCAGCATTGGCAGCTGGTCATAACTAAGAAACCGCTTGCAGACAAATGAATACTCAGCACAGATACTCTTCAAAAAGCATGGGCACACTCAGAAGCAGCGTCCAAAACACTAAACAATGACTCTATTGGAGGAGTGGAAGCTGCTTGCCTGCATGTTTCCCGCATGCATGGAAAGAAGGGGCCAGGTTCAGCCTGATGCCGCAGCTTCAAGTTGAACCTAGCGCTGGAGTACCCATCATGCCTGGTATTCAGGCATGCGCCTTCAAAAGCCGCGGAAAGTCGCAGCGCCTAACGACTTCGCACGGCGCTGACAGCACCAAAGAGACTCAAACGTGTGAAATGCAACAGGTAACGCGCTACATATGGAACAGCAAGAAGGACAGGCTGCCCTGCTCAGGGCAGCGCGTTGATCGCGCTCGTGGCGGCCGTGATCTGGTTGTTCACGGCCTGCACCATCGGGTTGCTCTGGATGTTAGCGCCCGGAAGCGGGATGTTGAGCCCGGAGAGCCCCGGCAGGCCGGCCTTGCCCAGGTCCAGCTTGCCCGACACCGCGCCCGGCGCCGTGTACCTGGGCTTGAGCTTGTTGGGGCACGCGACCGTGTTGCGCGTGAACAGCGCCGAGTCGGACACCACCGCCTCGCCGTCCTGGTTGCGGTACCTGCGGGCGGGGCGAGGGCAGGACGTCAGCATGACGCGGCACAGCAGACACGCGCGCACATGCGGAGCGGGGACGGGGCTCGCCGATGTGAGCAGGCCCGCGTGAGCAGCCGCAGTGCCATGCACAGAACCGGGTGCGGGACAGGGTTTCAGGCGGCAAGAGAGGCATGCAGGGGCGCAGGCTGCAGACGGCCTGGCGGGGCCCTGGACATGTGTCTCGTGCCTGTCAGCGGTGCGCTCATGTCTGTGGCTGAAGCGCAAAGCAGCAAAGATGGTGTGCTGCAACAGCGTACAGTCCGGCGCTGCCAGGGAATGAAACTGGGGAGACCAATAGACGCACCAGGTCCACTGAGCAGTGACGGGGTCGATGATCTCAAGGATGCTGCGCACACAGCCCCGACAGACCATGTCAGCATGCCTGACACGCAACAGACCTGTTCAAACAGGCGCTGCTCTGTCATGCGAGGCTGACAGCAAGCCAGGGCTTCATCTCGCAGGTAACACTCCATGCACACTGATCAGCACTGTACTCAACCTCCTGGAATGGCGATGCCCTTTCACGATGATGCGCGCTCAGCCTGGCTCTAGCCCAACAATGTCATCACACAGCGCTCTCGAGCTTCCAGAGGCAGGGCGCGCACCTGTGGCCGAACGAAGGCTCACGGTAGGCCGAGCTGCGCACGCACATCAAGGACTTTTAGCACCGTGCAGACCCACAGGCTTAGCTTCTGCAAAACTACACCTGCTCGCCGCAATGCAGAACGGCAGAAGCGTGCCTGTCCTTGCACGGCAGTCTGTGGGCTGCATGCAAAGGAAAGAGACTCAACAGTTCAGCGAGCGCACAGCTTGTTGAGAGCCAATGCAGGACTGCCAGGTATGAAGGCAGGTGGCGCGAGTGGGGCGCACAAGGGCGGCTGCACGCCGGCGTTGGGCGCAAACAGGCCGTTCTGGAGAGTCGTGCAGGCCTGCGGCAACAAAGCCACTGCGCGTGAGAGGCGGCACCGCAGCGCCTGGTGATGCTGCAGCAGCACTCTCCAAAGGGGCATGCCTGCCTGCTAAGCAGGCATGTGCCACACTCACACCTACTGCTGCACAAAGGGGGCAGCCGTGCGATTCCTGCTGTCAGAGCCAGCATCGCAGTTCGACTGAGAGGAAAGAAGGTAAGCAGATGGCTGCGTCAAACATCACCTGCTAAGTGTTGACACTGCCGACCTACGACCAGCATGGCACTTCGGAGCAGCGGGGCAGACAGGGCCCAGGACGAGGCGCGGCAGGTCTTGGAGCACTGGTCTGCATACATGCGCAGCAAGAAATAACTGCACCAAGAGACATGAAACCGCGCGGGGCCAGGCAGGAGTGCGGCGCGCGCCTGGGGCAGGACGGACGGGGTGACGCTCTGGACCGCGCAGCCGTTGGAGTAGGTCGCGTTGTTGGTGGCCACGCACGGCGAGGTCCCGGCCTGCGACGCAAACGTCTTGTACAGGCCCTCGATGTTGCCGCCGTCGCCGATGGTGATCCAGCGCGAGCCGCACTGATCCACGTTGTAGTTGTTGATGGGGTACGTGCGCTCGTATGCGTGCACGTGGCCGTGCATGACGATGTCCACGCCGTTCGCGTACAGGTAGGGCTCGATCATCTGGCGGCCGCACTCGAACTCCTTGTAGTGCGTGGAGTAGCTGTTGTAGGGCGGCGTGTGCCACGCCGTGATGACCCAGGGCGTGCGCCCGCGGTCCACGCGGCCGATGTCGTTCAGGAACCAGGAGAACTGGTTGAAGCCGAACGTGGAGTAGGGGTAGTTGCCGTTGGGGTTCATGATGGCGCCGTTGTTGCCGGTCTGGGCGGCCGCTTGCTGCTGGGTGTTGTTGGTGTTGATCGTCAGGTTGGGCAGCAGGCCGCCGTACTGCGCGGCAAATAAGCCCATGCGTGGATGTGTTGCTTAGGAAACATGCTTCACCAGGCCTAGCAGCTAGGGACCTGCATGTGATTGACTCTGATACGTTTGAATTAGACGGCAGGCAAGAACACTGCCTGGTCTCAGCCGCAGGACGTGCATGTGCAATACCGCGCCTGGAATCCTACAGCAGCCACACAGCGCGCACGCTGACAATGACAGTATGCCATGCGCTCGGCGACACTTATCAAAAGGTGCAAAGGTGCTCTCCAGGTCATGGTACCATCCGCGACATGACTGCTGAACTTGAGCCTCGCTCAGGACAGAGGCGAGTGCGGCACAGCGCCGCACCGAGTTGAGCATGATGATGTGGATCGGCCCAACGTCCAGCGAGTAGTACAGCGGGTTGGTCGAGAACGACTGCTCGTACGGCGTGCGCACGCGGTTCATGTAGGACTGGAAGGTCAGCAGCTGCTCATCGCGCTCGATCTGCGCCAGAACAAACGGCCTGGTTGCGCGCCTGCAGCTTGGCGCATGCTTATCATGTGGAGCAGTCACATCCCTCACAAGCAGCAGCAGGTGTCTCATGCTGCCTTGCAGCAACGGAATGCGAAGAAGGGCGCCATCAAGTGACTGCACTGTGCTGACACGACAAGAACTAGATTGCCACTTCGCACAGCGCCAAAACGTGCAGCAGTATGTCATAGCCCCACGTGACAGCAAGGCAGCCTCTGACACTAGCAGGGTCGCCTATGCTGTGCGCACTGTTGGCATTTCTTCAAAGTTATTGACAAGGTAATGTGCCTGTAAGCCAGACGCAACGGAGAGCAGCACTGCTGGCTGACCAGCAATGCGGCCAACAGCTGCATGCTGGAAGTCAGGGCTGTCTCTGACAATATTTCTAGGAGCGCTGAGCAGTGTTGCCTGCTTGCAAAGGCATGCGCTCGTTGCTTGCTTTTGCGGTGGCAGCTGAGGATGACAAGAAATGCGAGCCTAATGACAACACTTGTGCCCTCGGGTGCGGGCACGCGCCTCGTGGTTGCCCGGCAGGAACATGTACGGGAGCGACGGGCCATCGCCGCTGCCCTGCAGCAGCTGGAAGAAATTGTCCCTGCGGCATAAGGCACCATGTTGCAGCGGCAGAGAGCGCACTTGCTGGCAGGCGGGCAGACACTGACGCAACCCCCCTGCATCAACTGTTAGCTCGTCCATGCAACTCCAGATAGAACGGAGCGTATGGGCTGAACACGTGTTCACGAGGGCGCTCTGCAAGGCTGCCTACACAGAGGAGAGGCGCGAACTGGCGCATGGTTGGCTGAGCACACGGTACTCAACATGCCGGCATTGCCTAAGACATGACATGCATGATCAAAATTGACCTTTGCTCTGCAGCTACGGCTGCTGGCAAGGCTCGTGCCAGATGGCAGAAAACAGACAGGTCAGAAGGCTGGAGCCTCCAAGGGGAAGGGTGGGAGCGCTACAGATGTGGAAGTGACCTGGAGCAGCGCGATTTTGGCGTCAACATATACAAACAGAACCCGCATTTACAGGTGCCAAAGCTTTCCACAGGTGCTGCTCAGCGGCGCACCAGTGCGGCTGGTAGGTCTGGGCCTGGCTGACGGCGCTGTTCGCGTACAGCGGCAGCGGGATGGCGCCGTTGGCAATGCCCGTAGACGTGTAGTCGTCAGCGTATGACAGGTCTAGCACCAACAGCCCGTGTCAGTCCAGCCTGCCTAACAGGTACTGCGAACAGCAGCATGCGGGAGAAGCAGCATAAGAGCGTTCATTGCAATGTCAGGGTCGCACCCAGGCCACCAGCACTCATGGGGCCACGGAGGGCGAGCAAGACAAGCATGCTGATTGCATACAGAGGGTCAGAGGGTTAAAGATGCAGAGATAAGGACAGGCAAGCGGTCCCACTAAACCCTCGTGCCAGCCAGCACGGTGCCTCCCTGTGGTGCTGCGCTCGGGACATGGGCTCTTGGCTTTGGGCATGTGGCGGGGCAGCACCTCCGAAGAACAGGGCGAACTGCGGCGCGCGCACAGTCTGGTCAGCATGCAGGGCATGCACCCTAAGGCCAGTCTGAGGCACACTGTCAGGCAAGACATATGGGAGTGCATGTACATGGCCTACATATCACAGGCTCGCATGCTAATACATGCGCTCGCCATGATGTTTCGCGATGCCGGGCAACGAGGTGCGTGGGTGCCACATGGCAGCAGGCAACTTTTCGGCAGACAGCCTGATGCAGCTGACTCCCAGGCTCGGCGACCACCTCTACCTGATCACCGGGGAGAGGGGTGGTGTGGGGTGCGCACGTCCGGGTTGTGCTGGACCAGGTGCTGGAAAGTGATGCTGGAGTTGTACGTGGTGCCGGTGTCCGCCAGCATGCCCACCCTGAAGCCACAGCCGCGAGTCACACGCAGCTCGTGAGTGTGCTGCCAGAGTATGGAAGGTCTGTCAGTCCGGCCTTGCGCGCATGTCTTTAACAACTTGGGCGCGCATACACTTTGACAACCAAGGTCACACCACCCCCCGGCAGGACTGTCACTGTGCAGATGTTTGTTCATGCTAGAGGGCTTGCAAGATCTGGCAGACAAGGTGGTCAACAGGGGCGTGCCGAACAGGGTAGTTGCCAGCGTACGGCACCATGCTGTTGTTGAGCTGCAGCGTGAACTCGACGCTCAGCGCAGTGCCGCCGATGGTGGGGTCTCCGATCCTGCTCGCGCACTCAGACCGGCTCAAACTTCATGCTGGGTCTATTAGCTCTGCTTGCAGGACATGTGCAAGCAACACCATTTTTAGACATTGCAGGCCAGTGTCAAGTAGCATTGTGTGATACTGACTGCACGCTCCGTTCGTTGGCTGCTCACGCTGCCGCATGCTCCCAGAGCAAGCCTGCTGAGCTTCATGAGATGGGCGGCAGGCACTGCGAGGCACAAACGCATGCAGTGGCTAGCTACTACCGGCACTGTATGCACAAGAAGAGGTAACAGGAGAATGCAGACAGGCACGTGCTAGGCTAAATGGAAATGCAACTGGGTCTTGCGTTGCACAGGCAAGAGGGCCTTTAGAACGTATACAAGGACCTAGCAACAGGCCCTGGTCAGGACGCACTGGTAGTAGATCCTGCGCGGTGCCCGCACGCAAGCAGCGTCAGCAGCTGCATCATCTGCCGTAAGCATGCAATAGCCATGCGACCAAAAAAATTATGGGACAACGACGTTGGTGTGCAAATTGGTGTACAAATGCAACACTGTGCACACAAGTAGCGGCAGCTTTTCAGCGTTGCATGTTGGTCAAGACAAGCACAGACAGGGCTGCCAGGGCGCACGTCTTGCCGTACGGGAGGCCAGTGACATGCACATGGTGGAACAGCTGCGAGATGAAGGTCTGGCCGCTGAAGAAGTACGTCTGCAGCCCGCCACATGCAACTGTCACATACTCAAATGCTTGGCAGCATCAACATCGTAGACGGCATCACGCCACACTTCAGCGCTTCTTGTGTGTAGGCAGGTGGGTGTGCTGTGCGCAACAAGCGCATGAGGCTAACCCCCTCGCATGGCATTCTTCTTCCATGTTCCCATGAGGTTCGACATTACGCTGCCACGCTCCTCAGGGCCCTGCCGGCTGTGTGATTACCATGAGCAGGCCATTATCGGCAGACTGCCACAAGCGCTCGCACACCTGAATGTAGGAGCGCGCGGTGCCGTTGTTACTCTTCAGGTAGAACCCAGACTTTGTGCCCCAGCTCACCTGCACGGGCAGACACAGAGTCGGCCTGTTTGTGAATGCATGATATATCGCGCAATATGCTGCCACTGACTTGCAAGTTGTGTGCAGGCGGAGTCCGCGTGTCGACAAGAACATGGCTGCTAGCGACACATTCACGCGCCACCAACCGCGCAGCCCACGCCGTGCGCGGGCGTCACCACGGAGGCCACGGAGGAGGGGTCGGGCGTCTGCGGCGCGAAGCTGTAGTTGGGCGACTGCGGGTAGTCGTCGATGAAGCGGTTGGCGCCGGCCACTGACTGGTTGATCTGCGCCGGGTTGGTGACCAGCGTCGGCGTGCCCGTCGACCACGACACATACACCGACCCGGTCGCCACGCCCTTGAGGTCGACCGCGCCCTCTGCCGCCCGCCCAGGCTGTTTGGAGGTGACGCCCTTATTAAGTCAGAAGACAAACGCGGGAGGTGCAGAGGGACGTGTGCATGGCGCAGCCTTGCTGCGCTGGGCGTGCCTTTTTTGCGCTCAAGAGCACGGCAGCCGCACGAGCATACACAGGCCTGTACGTTGTTGCATGATGTGCTTGTGTCGGGAAGTCATCTCAGCAGGCCCAGAGCCATGCTGCCCTAATCAGAGGGTCTCGGAAAAGCGAACAGATGAATCATCCAAGCACAGACGCATTGTTACATGTGACTTGTGCTAGTAAAACGAATATCAACCAGAAGAGACATGTGACTGGCAGGTGTCAGAGGTCGGATGATGCACTGCGCTTGGCACTGGTGTAAACTGTAGCTGTTTGTCGGTGAGTGCGGCGGCCGCGCGCCTGCCAGCGTCACGTGCACGCCGTAAGGGACCGTCGTGCCCACGGCCGGCACCGCCACCAGAGGATCATTGGCAGGGATCTCCTCAGTGGGGCCCTGGTAGCCGTTGAAGATGACATTGTAGGGCACGCTCTGCCGCGCGCGCACAGGCCCCTCTTCATACACTGAGTGCAGCTGTTGGGCCGTATGGGACCACTGGGCTACCCAGCGCTGCAGGTGTGTGCAAGCTTCCACCGCTTCAAGCAAAGGTCTGCAGCACAGCTGTCCCTGTGCGGTACTCCTAGCTACAGGCGCCGTGCAGGACCACAGCACAGCAAGGCCACACCTGCACACACTGTGAGCGTGAGGCTGTGTGCATAACATAAGCTCTCAACAACTCGCTTCCTGTCCCAGACAGTGTTGGCTAATAGAGGAGCAGGGTACGGCAATGTGACATGCTTGCAGGAGTGGCGCAAGCAGCAGCACTTTCGTGCAGAGCACAGCAGTCTCCCGGAACCGCCAGCACGCTGTCAGGTGCCAGGGCCATACCACTTGCGGCTTCTGCAGGTCCAAAGGGAAGTTCTGAGCGTGCGCCACGCATTCCAGCGCCAGGAGCAGCGCAGCAACCGCGGAGCGCGCCATGCCTCTGCAGCGCATGTATAGTAAGGAACAGCGGACGTAGTAAGCCTTCTGTCTGCACCGCTTTTGAACTCAGCATGCCGTCACGCCTAGCACTACGTCATTCCTGCCGTTCACATCACCACTACGCAGCATGAGAGCAGCCCGCCAACCAAGCTGCACGTGCTGTGGGTGCAGCAGAGCGGACATCTTTACATCTTGGTCTATACGTTGTTATTCGCACCTCCGTTTCCGGGCAACGAGCCCGTTTGCCTATCACCCTCTCGGCACTCTTCCCAGCGGTAGTTGAAGCGCTTGCAGACTGCTCCACCTCTGAGCTCACTGTGCGCAGTGAACGTTGGTGCGACCTCTGACAATGAATATGCAGCTGAAAGATGCTCATCATTGCATTTTCTAGGGTTCAGAATGAAGGGTTCCCATACGCAGCCAAGCACTCCGTCCACATGGCACATCACACGCACAGCAGACTGCTCCTCATGTTACGCATGAGCACCGTGTCAGACAAGCGAAAGTAAGCAGCCGGCTGTCGTCACAT
>JAABUO010006661.1_pt1 | contig 13235 bp, 18 predicted proteins | sample 5559291 | NCBI WGS metagenome assembly JAABUO01 (sample SAMN10711878, study PRJNA513372) | rock metagenome | isolation source: Antarctica rocks | place: Antarctica: Victoria Land, Finger Mt sud
GATGGGCACCCCAGGAAGGTGCATGAGGGGGAGGACCCCAACCGCATGGGCCTGGTCCTGGAGTGGGTGTATGGCACCATCGTCTCCACTGCTGAGAAGGCCCGGGATGGAGCCAAGCGAGCTCTAGGTCAGTCATTGCTGACCTTGGTCTGTAGGGCTTGCGTCAGTAGGGCTTGCTGCCTGCACTCTTGACATTGTGCCTGTCCTGGTGCTTCTGGTGCAATGCTATGTTTGCTATCTAAAGCTATGCGCAAGTCCAGTTATTCCATTGTCACTGGCAGTGGCCAGCTGCAGAAGCATCTTACAGGATCCTTTGGGATCCTTGGGAATCTGGTCCTAGGGGCATTTGCATAGACTAGTCCTGGGCTGTGTGAGTGCAGGCATGCAGCCTCCTACAGTACACCAGGCACACGATCAGCTGCTGACTGCTTTGCAAGACATGCTGTCCTGGGAAGCAAGAGCCAAGACTGCCAAGGAGCTGCTCAATGACATGCTCAAGAGCAGAAGAGAAGCAGCAGAGCTTGCTACTCAGTACGATATTAGGTAGAGCATCTCACTCTGTCCAAGTCTTTGGTCCTGAAAGGCTTCTCCAGCTAATTGGACTAGGCTGCTGTTGGAGTAGCATATTTGCATTGGCAACACATTCATTGGTCTTCACAGTTGATCGAGAGACCATCAAGAGACCAAGAACCTGTTATCTCTGCAGTAGCTGCAGCCTTCAAGTCAAGCTGGCACTCTTCATTCCTTTTCATTCCTCATTGTCCTCATTGAGCAATGCATGAACTCCGCAGCAGTCTGCATTTGTTTCAGCCACAGGCCTTTGCTGCTGCTGCTGCTGACTTGCTGCTTTGCTCATGCAGGCCTGACGCTGGCAGAGCTGGCATTCCTCGCCATGCCTTGATGGCAATGGACGGCCAGGAAGATTCGTTTGTGAACGAGTCTGCTGAGCTGCCAGACCATGCCATCATAGCTCTGCTCAAGCGCGAGCACCTGCTCACCAGGGCTAAGCTGAATGCCCTGTACTTTGAGCACATCACAGGGGAGCGCCGCCTCAGAAGTCTCAAGACCCAGCTGCGGCAGGTCAGTATCTGTGACTCTCACGTGGCCATGTTGCTTGCATTGTGTACTCCTCTTCTGGAGCTGCCAATGCTGTGCTATGGCGTTTGATGAATGTTGGCAAGAATCTTTTCAATGCATATGCTTTTTGGGCTGTGATCTTTTGGATCCCCTTCTAAGCTGTTGGCAGAACCACGTCAGAGTTGAGGTGCATATGTGTAGGTTGCAAGTCCATGCATGCACATGATGAGTCTTGATGATCCTGCAGCACACAACAGCCTGTGATTGGCCACGCTTTACATCAAGCCTGTGAGTATGCAGGGTGAGCCAGAGTTTGACCGTCTGAAGCGGGAGCTGGAGGAGGTCAAGAATCAGCCGCGTGGCTTGGAAGGCACCTTCCGTACAGCAGCAGAGATGGAGCGGCATCGTGCTCAGCTGGCTGACGCTGCCATCGAAGAGCAGCTGGAGGTCCAGACAGCCTTCAGAGAGCATGGCGCCCGCTTGCAGGTGATATTCAGGGCTGTAATGTTGTGGCCACTGTTGTACATGTGCTGTAATGACCATTTTCTCCAGCCGATGGCAGTCTCGGTGCACATCATCTTACTGACACCACTACTATGCTGTACATTGTGTAGAACGTATTTCACAAAGGCAGATGTCTCTTCTCTCAGGAAAACACAAACTGGATGCAGTAGGTGTATATGAGATACACCTACTGCATCCAGTTTGTGTTTTCCTGAGAGAAGAGACATGAGCCTGCCATATTTGCTGTGCTCTGCACTGAACCATGCTCAGCTGGATGTCCACTGAACCTTGTTTGAACTGCTAGTCTGATGTTTCCCAGGGCATTTATGACAAGCGGCAGCGCACAGAGCATGAGATGGTCCACCGTGAGCAGGAGATCAAGCAGTTGCAAGGCTGGGCTCAGACAGTCCTGAACCTGATCAACAAGTTTGAGGACGGCCTCAAGGAGCTGGGGCCCTTGGCAGCCATTGAGGAAGCCGAAAGCAGACCAGCCTCTCCTGATGAGGATGGTTTTCCCCCAGAAGAAGAGGTGCCATCAGCAGCTGTGGCCACTGCCAGGGCTCTGACCAGCCGTGCCCGGGACCTGACGGCCCACCGCCAGGGCATTGCTAAGCTCAGGCAGCACTTCAGTAAGGTAATCAGCTTGCTTCAGCAGTTTGCCCGTAGTGCATTGTTTGGTCATGCAAGCCATGATGCTTCATGAACAGATTTCAAATGATGATTGCAGTGTAGTGTCCCAGCTCATGCCATACTTTCCTCTGAATCTGGGTGCATGCCCCACAGACGATTTAATTTGTCGAGTGAATCGCGTATTCACGCAGCTTATTTGTGTTCATTAGGACGTAAGACGCCAGCTGTATGGCGATGAGGATGACCGCAAGTTCTTCCAGTGGGTCCAGTCTCAGCTGAAGCAGACAGAGAAACGCCTAGAAGATGGGCGAGCAGTGCTGCACCACCTAGAAGCCCAGCTCATCAATGTGGCCTGCGATGACCCTGGAGCAGCCATTGGTGCCCAGCTTGCACTGCCACTGCTTCAAGAGCGACTGGACGCCAAGGCACAGGACTTTGCCAGGCAAAAGGCTGCCCAAGCTGAGGAGGACATCATCAAAATGGAGGTAAGCCATCCGGGAATGCGTGTTGTGTGAGTTCAAGGGCCGCCACAAACAGTCTGTCATCATGATATATTTACCATAGATCTCAAACCCAAGTGTGCAGTACAACCGAACCTCACCAGCACTTCATGCACTAGCATTGCATGCTGAAGGTATTCAAATGAAACTGAACATGCAGCAGCAGAGCACGATTGACCTCACGCAGTGCAAAACAAACTCACAGGCTAGCCTGAATGTGGCATATGCTCATCTCTGCTCAATCTGAACAAAGCAAAACTCAGACAAAGTCAAGGAACTGTTGTTCCACTAGGTTGGGGACACTGTACAACAAGAGCTTATCAGTGACTTGTTTGCCAAGACCAGATTCGTGATGTGCAGGAAGAGAAGCTGGAGAAAGAGCGCACTGAGAGGGAACGCAAGCTGAAGCAGAAGCAGAAGGCCAAGGACAAGGTCCGCAGTGAGAAGGAGAAGATTGCTGCCGAGAAGGAAGCAGCTGAAAGGGAAGCTCGTGAACGCACTGAAGAGCAACAGCGCCAGCAGGAAGAGCAGAGTCTAGCTGCTAGGTACATCCTTGCCTACTTCAAGCTTGTTCCCTTGTCCATTCTTGTGTTGCTGTGCTTATCCTATGACCACACCATGGAGCTTAAGCAACCTTTTGTGCGTGTCTATCTTGTCATGCAGTGACTGCAGCACATAATGCATTATCAATGCTGTTGTCACACTCTGACTGCACCAGCAAGTACCTTACCACCAAAACAGGATGCATGCATTGATGCAAGGAGGGATCGGAGTAGTGCTTCAGATTCTTGACAAAGCTGGTGTGCTTGCTGGACCTGCAGTCTTTATCTTGTCATACATATCGCCATGAAATGCTGCTGTCCGACAACATGTCGCATGACCGAGTCAGCCGTCCTGTATACTTTGCTTGACCACATTTAGCTTGCCTAATCTATTTGACAGATTGTCATTGTGACATGTGCTGCAGGGAAGCAGCTGCCATGAAGCGTGAAGAGCTGAAGCGTGCTGAAGAAGAGCTGATGGAAGCCCGCAGGCAGGAGCTGCTGAGCGAAGAGGATGGGTACTGGCGCCAGCGCATGGACCAGCAGCAGCTGGTGGAGAAGCTCAAGGCTGAAGTGGCTGAACAGGAAGAGCTCAAGGGCCATTCTGAGGTCAGTCTTGCCCACATACGAGCTATAACCGTCCCTGAGAACGAGTCTTGAGCAAACTTGTTTCCTTGTTCATTTGCATTGGCCCTTTGTGGTGTTGATGCAAAGCATGCTCATGGCAGGAACAAGTTTGCATGGAGAACACATACACATATGTGATTCCTGGGCACTACGTCAAATCGGCATCATAATACCCTGACACCCCACATACCCTGTGTGTTTCTGCTCGATCATGCTGCAATGTGTCCACTAGCATTCTCAGCATCAACTGCAGACTGCAGGCTGCTGACTTTTGTTGACGCATCTGCAGGATGGCACAGATGACACCACTCCATCTTCTGCCACCCCTGCCGACGATGCCTCTGACACCAGCCCTGTTGACATCCCTCATCCCAAGCCCAGCAGCGTCAAGGACAATGACTCTGCAGCTGCCAGCTCCCCCATGGCCAATGGCTTCCACCTGCCCAATGGGTCCGCTGCAACAGACAGTGATGGCTTCAGACGTCAACATGAGCGACGGCCATCAGCCGCAAACGGACGCGCTGGAGTGCATAATCGCTTCGGTCCGCGCATTCCAGACCAGCAAGCTGATGACAGTTTTAGGTACATTTGCCTGCTGCTGCATTCCTCGACGCAGATTTGCAAGGCCTGTAGCAGCAATGTGGCAGACTTGCATTGACTGCATTACCTCTGCTGCTGGTTGGCAGCTCACAGGACGCTGTGCTCAGCCAAATGGAGCATCAAGCTCAGGACCGGCTTCGCATGGTTGACTTTATCTACTTTATATAGGCTTTCAGTTTGTGGGTATGCTACTGGCTGTATGTCGCCCTGCAAGGGGGGTTTGCCACAAGCTGAGTCACATCTTGGGCTGCTTGTGCATGTGATAGTGTCTGATTAGCATCACTGCATAGTGTCGGCTATCAGGCCACTGTTTCAGCTATTCACAGAACACCTGGCAGTTCTTCCTGTCCTTCTGCAGGCAACGCACCAGAGGAGTCAATCAACGCGGTGGCAGCCGTGACAGAAGTGATGGCATGCTCAACAGGGGCTCAAGCGCAGAAGGCCGTGACAGGTTCCTCGGACAAGGTGGTCTTCCCCACAGAGACGGCAGCACGGAACGCTCAGACCAGGACAGATTTGGCCCTCGCCGTTTCAACAGAGACATGGGTCGCAACCGCCGCATGGACAGGGGCCACCCTAGCAAGGAAGCAAGCCGCCCTTTGCCTGCCACCCGCCAGTCAAGTGCCAACAGCACTGTCAGCGCTAGCAGAGGCGCCGATGGGCGCATTGAGATTGCTGCAGAGCCTCCCAGTGCCCCCTGCGCTACACCATTAGTCACCACAGAAGCTGCTGCGGCAGATGCCAAGCCAGCAGCTGTGAAACCAACACTGCCGCCTGCTGACAGCTCCCCTACCAGTCCTTTGCCCCTAGAGGCAGAGCCCACAGCTACAGCGGGAAGCTCCCCTTCTGCCTCCACTCCTTTTGCATCAGAGGCCCCGGCTGAAGTTGTACCTGCTGAAGGGCATACTGACTTGGGTCATAGCTCAGTGACCAATGCAGGCAGCTTGCTGGCACGGCATGCTTCAGCTGCCATTGCGCCACCTGCTGCTGAACCATCTGATGCTGCAAAGGCGTTGCTGCCTCAGGGCAATGACACCCTGAAGTTGCGTGCAGAACCATCAGCTCAGTCATCTGCAGCTCCTCACCTGACCTTGCATCCTGCAAGCGCAGAGACGTCTCATGCTAACGGTCCTGTGACCCCTCAGTCAGCGTCACACAGCCCACTGGCAGTCCCCGCCTTGATGCAGGCAGCCCAGCATGCACAGCAGCCTAGTCAGCAGCCTCAGGCAATCCGCCAACCTCATGTCATGCAGTCTGTACCCATGCCACATCAGGCTTCTCTCAGTGACCCTGTTTCTGAGGCTGATGCTCCACAGCTGCCCTCACAAGCATCTGCACCTCTTCAGCAAGCACCCTCTTTCAGGCCCAAAGCAGCCCCTGGGGGTGTCCCAGGCGGGTCTCAGCTACCCAATGGTTACGCTGGACCTCAGCAGCATCAACATCCTTCAGGACTTCAACCCAATCTGCCTGGACCTAGAATGCGCACATTCCCACCTCAGCAGCAGCTGCTGCAGCAGCTTCCCCGGCGTCAGCCTGAGAAGTCTCAGATGCAATTTACGCCAGGACAAGGGCATCAGCAATTTCAGGGTCCAGTTCTTCCACCACACATGCAGGGCCATGCTGGTGCACAGGCAGCCGCTGAGGCACAAGGGCAGGGCATGCACACTGGCCCTCCAGGCCAAGGCAGAAGCATGCAACAGGCCCACTTCCAGCAGCCTGGGTCCCGCAGCTCCTCCATTGGCCAGAAGCGCCCCATGCCTAATCAGGATTCCCAAGATGCCCTGCCCCAGCAGCTGACCTCCCCTCAGCAGCAGAGGGGCCAGCCTTTACCCTCAGGGCCCCCATCGATGAGCCACCTGCCTTTCAATGGGCAGATGCCTCCCAATGGCATGCCCCATTACATGTCATCTCCTAATGGCATGCCTCCTAATCTGTCCATGCCCCTGAACAGAGCACTGAATGGCATGCCATACTCTGTCATGCCGAACCAGCGTCCCTCCATGATGAATCATGTGCCTATGATGCAAGCCAACATGGCCATGGCCAAACCAGGCCCAATGCATCATCAAGGCACCATGCCCTATGGAGCCAGCCCATACATGCCAGGTATGGGACAGATGTCGACATCCATCAGTACCTCCAGTCCACACTCCCAGAACCCCACTGGCTCAGCTCATAGTGGGCCTCAGCCACACCCACAGCTTCATACTCAGCCACAGATGCAGTCACCAGGGGTCACACAGGGGGCACCCTCCTTTGCACCCCCACAGCGTACAGCCTCGACCACTGGCAGCCTCCCCAATGGTCACATCAGGCCAAGCTCTGGCTCAGGCCTTTCGCCTGCCTCCTCTTTAGGCAATGCACTCAGCAAGGGCAGCAGCACTCTGCGTGCAACTGCCCTGCCCTTTGTGCCCGGTGGCATGCCACAGCCCGCATCACCCATGTCTGCCCAGTTCACTCCTGCTGCACAGCATCCCCAGGCTCTTCTTCAGAGAGGCCCTCGGCAGCTGCAGTCAGGGTCAGTCATGGCATCTGCTGCACCCTTCTTTCCAGGCTCTGATGTTGCAGGTGAGCTCTTGATTCTGTCACAACCGCAAGTGAACAAATTGACACAATCACCATCAGAGTTCCATGCTGGAGTCGCTCCTAGTCAGTTCACATCTGGCAGTACATTTGTCATTGCGGCGTCATGACCACCTATGGTCATGATCTTAGTCAGTCTAGCTGTTGAGTGCTGCTATGCACGCCTACAGGATCCAGAGCCTTTCCATCAGATGCAGCCCAGCGCCCTGCTGAGTCAGCACAAGGCCAGCTGGAGCCTATCTCCTTGTCTGGTCACATGGCTCACCCAATGATGGAAGCTCAGCACGACTCAGCATCCAATCTTCACAGTCCAGTGCCAAGCTTTATGGCATCCCTGCTTCCACAGGTTAGTCAGTCAGCGCTTGCTGTGCAGGTCGTTGTACTGGTCTTTCAGGGCATCTCAACTGACCGCCCAGCCCACCTGCTGCATACATTACATGTGTGCTGTGAAAGACTTGTAAGCTGCAGCGACGGAAAGCAGTTGATCATGTGTTGTATGTGCAAAGGGGCAATGATGATTACTTAGGCTCGTTGGCTGAGCAACCTGCTGTGAAGCATCAACTATGGTGTAGACTGAGCTCCCGCAAAACCCATGTAGGTATCATGCTGTCAAGACCCAAGGGACCCTCAACCTGTCAGCGCAAGCATGCCAGACAACATCCAGTAAATGTGCAACTGTCAATTGCCATTTCAGTGGTACTGCCAATGTCTTAACATGGGTGTTTGCTGTTCAGGATCTGCCATCTGCTGCATCAGTGTTCAGCAGGCATCAACCCTCCTCCTCCTCTGAACCATCCATAGCACCCCCATCTACCCCACACCCCCACACAGCCCCCACCCCCGCGTCACAGCCCATTCACACCCATAGGTTACCCAATGACAGCCAGACAAGCAATGCCAGCACGCTCACAGCTGACAGCCCCCAGGCCAGCATACCTGATCAGGTACAGTCAGACAGGGGCAGGGCTGCAGCTGATGCCCCAGAGGCATCCACAAGTGGCCCACAGGGCGACAGCTCAAAGACGCGCTGGTCTCAGGTTGCGGCTGTCACAGGAGCTGGTCAAGAAGCTGGCAGGCCCAGGGGCAACAGCCCTTCAGGCATGAACACCAGAGGGGAGAGCAGGCCAGTGCATGCTCCTAGCAGCACTAGCAATGCTTCTGCTGCCACTCAAGATGGTGTTGCAGAGTACAGCAGATCTGACTCGGCTGGGAGCCTGAATAGGGATGCTGGGGTCAGCGAAAGGCGTGCATCTCATGCGGCAGCTGGTATGTACACCCATTTCCCTAGTTACTCGTGTGCATCACAGACACAAGTCAGGAGTGTCACCCAAGCTGAGCTCAGCACAAAGGCTGTCTGGCTCTGTCAGGAAATATTGTGCGCAAAATGTGGTTATTTCACACCTAGATTTGTGCATGCAACTGTGCTGTAAAGCAATCTCATTACTGCGTAGTGAACAGCAGTATTTTCACTCTTGATGGTGTCAGCATTTTAAGAAACAGTGTGCTTTCTGCAGGCACATCCAGCAGTCTTCCAAGGGACAGCAGCGCAGCAAGCTTCACGTCTGCACCTCATAAGCACTCAACAGGTGTGTCACAATACTTCTTATATTACTGAGCTTGTCCAGGACCATGTTGCACAAGCCCGCACAAGCATAGACAGCCACCTGCGCATGTGGCTGTTTTGCCAGCAAAACCTTGCCTGCGCGTGCTAACATTCAAGCCTGCTTGATACTGGCATGTTTCTTCTTCTCTGTGTGCCGAAATCCATAGACTGAGACCGTACTGCAGAGTCATTTGTTCGCCTGAGCACAAATTTGTTGACATGGTCCATGTAGGTGGTAGGTGCAAGATTGTGAAGAGGCATGGCTTGGTGTACGAGGACAGACATGACGGCATGAGGCGTCTGAAGCTGGTGTGTGGCCTCAGCAACATGTTTGGCCAGTACAACTGCTTCCTCAATGTCATCATTCAGTCCTTATGGCATCTTCCAGCATTCAGAACCGCCCTCCTCACCCTTCCAAGTGCCCTGGACAATGGGAAATCCTCTACAGCCAATGGGGCATCCCCAAGGGATGCTGCAGTCGTCCGTGCCCTCCATAACGTCTTTGCAGCATTCTCAAAAGCGCCATCAGAAGCTCAGCAAACAGCTGCGCAACGAGATGCGCAGGTCCAGTCAGCATCTGTTGACTCAGCACCTGCACAGCGGCTTCAGCAGCAGGAGCGGGCTGAGTCATCAGCGTCTGCAGCAGCTTCTGAGACAGATGCGGCTGTGAGGCAGAGCGTGTCCCCAGATGAACTCAGGGAAGCCTTGAGTGATTTGGAGAAGGGCCAGAGTCCTGTAGAGTTTGAGCTTTCCGAAATGCATGATGCTGCAGAGGTGATTTACACTCTCCTTTGCTTGGATCCTCAAGCTCAAGAACGTTGCTCTTGTTCTGTATGAGAGTGTATGCAAATGTATCTGGCACTGGTTGCCTGCCCTTTGCACAAATACAGGCAGCTCTGTTGATGGCGAATCATGTTGTTGCCAGACCCATCAAACTGTCCAGCATTTCTCTCAATAACATGTTGCGCAAGTGCAGCCTGCTAAGCTCACTGTGTGTGTGTGTGTGTGCAGGTTTTGGGTGAGGTTTTCAATTGTCTGCACAGAGCCCAGGTGGGGTCAGCAGCCACAGGGGGTCTGGACCCCCAGCTGCCTCAGCTGGTGAGGGTCCCAACAGCCAGCTCCTCAGGCAGCCTCTCAGCCCTGCCCACCCCTCCTGACCCCACCCCCCGTCATCACTGTGCCTCCAGCATGGCTCAGGATGTCTTTGGCCAGAAAGTGCAGGTAGTCTGCCTGGTGTATGATGGTCAACCTTCATTAGGCTGCTGGCTTGGCCTTTGTTTTTCTTGTCAATGCTTCCTCAGACTATGAGAGTCTTTGCAGAGCCTGTTAGTCAGCACGATCCTGGTATGTTTGCAAGATAGCACCACTTGTAGTTGCTGTCAGCATCTTGCACTGCTAATTTCCCAGTGAATCTGCTTTCGGCATGGTCATTTTAAATGTGTAAACTCAGCATTTCATGGGTCATTTTGAGCTGTTCCGGTTCCTCCGCACACTTGGCACATGCATGTTGTGTAGAGAGACTCTGCCGATGCAATGCCAGTAGCTGCATCCTCATAAAGCCCTTGAACACCATAACAGTGTCACGAGTTTCGCTTGGATGCCACAGCAATTGCGGTCTTCAGCACCCGACCACATCCTGTCAGTGAGTGAGTCGGGTCTACAAGCATCACAACATCCTTCAGCACAATTTTGCTGTATGGCATATGCCACATGCTGCCAGTCTTTAGGCATCCCTAAAACATCTCCCCAATGTAGAAACACGTTTTTACTTTCCCAAGGCGTTTCTGAGTCTAGAATTCCACTGTAGAATGGACGTTTCTGAATTAAAATAGGCGTTTCGGGATTGAAAAGAGCTGAAGTGCTGCTACACCTCACAGTTGTCACCCTGCTTCTCTGCATCCCTGCAGACAATTTGTGACTGCAGAATTTGTAAGCAGCCCCTCAGTAATCTCTCCTGGTGATGCTGCAATCGACGCAGAAGTAGTGCTGTCATTCTGCTGACGTGTTTACCCATGCTGTGCTGACACATAGGTACCGTGTCCGCCTGATGACCTGGACTCACCGGTGTCCAAGAAGGCTCGTGCCGAGGTGGGCCAGTGGCAGCAGCAGCAGAGCCGGTCTAGTGCCAGCCAGCAGCGGCAGCAGGCCCAGCAACAACAGCAACAGCAGGCAGCAGCCAAGAGGCAAAGCAAAGACAGCAGCATGGTGGACATGCACCAGTTCTGGAAGTACTTCCACCTCGTGCCTGCCCAGGTGGGCACACAATGACTTCAGGCACTGTGGCTGCTTGTGGCCCATGCCAATAGGTCCTGGTACCTCCTGTGCTCACGTTCAGGCATGTATGCAAATGTGTCTGGAATAACATCATTGCCGAGACTAAAACTCTGTGGGCAGATGTCAGCTGAACATGAGTCAAACACAGTGAGACATTTGGCAAGCAATCAAAATGAGAAGGAGCTATGCAGGATTGTAGCAAGCCTGTTTGTGTGGAGTGAGCTGTTATGCTGGTGCAGGCAATGCGCATAGCATATGATGGCTTGAACAGGCAAGGCAGCTTTGAGGCAGTGCTGCGTGAGGCAGACTCGGCTGAGGCTTTGCTGAAGCGCAGCCGCCAGACTGGCGCTGCCCCACTGCTGGACATCACCCTCCTCAACCAGCCTAAAGTGTTCACCCTGGCCCTCGTTTGGGAGTCTGCAAAGGTATGCTTCTGACAACAGACTAGGTGCCTCTGTCAGGGATGCCATGCGGCCTTGTTGGCTGTTGCATTGATTGTGTGCTTTCAGACTGTGCTTTCAGACAACTTTGCCTGAGCTGTTACTGTCCTGCTGCGAGCACACTGTGTGGTTTCCTGCAGCAATCAGGTGTAGCAGCCATACTTTTTCTGCTCGCCATGCTCCTGTTGATAGTGTTAGCAGCGTTCATGACTGTTCATTAGCAGAGAGTGCAGCTTTTGACCCTTCTGATGCAATGGTGTTATGCAGGTGGCTGAGGAAGCCATCACCACCACAGTAGACGCACTTCAGGATCGTGTAGACCTCAGCAACCTCTTCAGAGGTGTCTCGCCCCAGAACAATGCTCACTACGTACTGAAGAGCATCATCTGCTACTTTGGTCACCATTATCAGGCCTATGCTTTCAGTGAAGAGCTGGAACAGTGGCTGCTGTTTGATGACACCAACATTCAGCTCATTGGAGATTGGCAGGATGTGAAGCACATGGTCAGAAGCAGCAGACTGCAGCCCTCTGTGCTGTTTTATGAGCGATCATCAGCTTAATCCAGTCATTCAGTAATACTGGTGTGTCAACAGGAGTAGTCTGTATGCTAGTGTTGTGGATTATGCTGCTTTGTGTACAAGCTAATGCCTCATGTTATTATGAATTACGCAACCTATTGCAGTGTCGAGCAACAATGCCTACTTTGATCCACCATTTTGTTTCTCTGCCTCAGCCCAAATTGTAATAAAAACGATCTTTTCCAACACATGCCGGCAAGTTCATACCCACGACGACTGCGCTGCATGCTGCAATGACCGGTTCTGGCTCATGACATGCACACTGCTTGTTGACTGGCAATCCCAACAGTGACATGTCAACCTGCTGTTTGAGTATCAGGCACATTAAAATGAAGTTGCATTGGAAAAACCCTGCTAGCGCACCAAGCAGCTCAGGCCTTGGTTACCGTTTTGGTCTTTAGTAGTCTAAGATATCACATCGTCTTCATCTACGGCTCAAATCACACCACAGAAAGTAAAATGTTCAACGGTCGGTCTACAGCACACAATTGATTTGCAAAACAAAATCCGCTAGCCTTGATGCTCACTGTTCAGGTCACCCAAGTATCTCAGTGTGTACTATTCAAGTATTGTCGACAATTGGGTGTAGTTGTGCATGAAAAGAGCAACTGATGGGCAGTGAATCCTCAGACTTTGAATGAGAGCTGCACAGCATTGCATGGTTGGACCATCAAGACATGACATCCTGCAGGCAAAAACACCCTGTAAAAGCTTCAGCTTGGTCAAGCCCAGTATGTCCATTCCAAACTTGAAGCTTGCATACATAAAGCGAACCTCCAGCAACTGCTGCAGTCGAGACCAATTCACATCCAAATTGATGACTACACTTCTGCCTGCCATGCCTCCTGTGCAAGTGAACAAACGAGATGTGTCAAGGTTAGTGAGCTTGGTCATGTCCTGTCCTACATTGCCCTTGTTGGAAAATGCAAGCCCTAGACTACGCAAAGATACCAACTGATACAACCAGTTGAGGTCAGGCCCTCTAGTGCCGCTGCCCAAATATATTCCTAAGCTGGTCAAGCCAGTCAGAGCAGTCACACTTGCAGGTATCCGCCCGGGTCTGCTGTACCCTACCTTGAAATCTTTTATCCCTTTGTACCTGTAACAATTGCATCCCAGCAGGTTAGCCGTAGAAAGCCCTGGCACTCACTGAGCCCTGTCTGCCCCAGGTTCATGAGTTGACTGTTTTGCATTTTCAGGGATAGCAGCGCTTCTGTGCATGTGCATATGCAGTTGTAGGTTATTCAAGCTTCGGTGTATCTCAGCACAATATGTG
>JAABUO010006662.1_pt1 | contig 13235 bp, 9 predicted proteins | sample 5559291 | NCBI WGS metagenome assembly JAABUO01 (sample SAMN10711878, study PRJNA513372) | rock metagenome | isolation source: Antarctica rocks | place: Antarctica: Victoria Land, Finger Mt sud
GATTGAGGAGAGGAGTGGTGGTGGGAGAGGGTAATAGTACAGGCCTCGATGAGAATTACTAGCTGAAAGATCGGAAGAGTTCGGAAGGTCAGCCAGATTGACGCGGTATGAGTGTTTGGAAGGAAATACACATCTAGGGGAATTGCACACAAGTAGTACCCATTGTAAATCTGTGCTGATTGAAACACTCAAGCAGAGCTTTCGGTTCGTAAGATTCTCATGCGCTTGCTGTTCCCAAGTCACCTCATTTCGTATATCGAGTGGGCATTGTGTGTTGAACAGAAAGTAGAGTGGTAGTTAGAGTGTATATGAGGGGAGTGTAGGTAACGAAGTCGATGATATTCACGAAAAGGACGGATAGCAGGAAGATTAGACGTGGCAGAGTTGGGGATTAGGATGCTCGATGTAGCTAGGTACGCGAAGGGGATGTAGGTGTGCTGTAACACCCTGAGGTTGCGACCTATTAAGGCTTTGCACCAGTACTAACATGATCTTAGAGTTCCTGGCTTCAACAATTTTGGTACTCTTAGGTTGTCTATCTTATTCATCTGGCTTTCACCCCATTTGAGTTATGTGAGAAATTTGGAGTGGAGGCATAGTGACCGTAGAGGGCAATGACGTGAATGTCTAGTTTAGACAGATTAGCCGAAGACGCTATTTAGGTGATTGGATGAGCATTTGTGTGGAGAAAGAGGCTCAAAAAGGAAGCTGTCAGATATCTGAATAGAAATTGTTATCGTCCCTCGTCGATATATCGCATCACGAGACAACCATGATGTGGCTGAGAACAGGGACTTGAAGACTTCAAAGTATTGAACGAGTTAGACCGAAGAAATGATGTGGGCCAGTGTATCTGTGGAAAGACTGCTCAATGTTAGTAAAATCTAGCAATGCTCTGCTTCAGATCCTGCGAGATGCAAACCAAAACCATGAAGGAAAACCTCCATTTATATCCCTAAATCGCCGGCTGTTCAGGCCTCGGCATTGACAACCTTTTAGTGGATTTCAAGGTACCCTCTTGCGGGATTTGCGGATAGCCCCCAGCAAAGTTGGATCGAACTGCGAAGTCTGGGACCTGCCGAACATTGAATGAACAGTCTTATGTTCCCACGTTGAGTTATGGTCAGGGGAAAAGACAGTGATGCTGACGGCAAAATGAGTGTTAAGGAATGATTGCGACAGGTTCATTGGATGAAAAACTCGGCTGCTCGGTCTGAGGTGGTATAGGTGTGGGAAAGTTCCCGAGGGGAACACCAATCAAACCTTTGTACAAATAGTGTCAACGTCCTGCGTGTCGGTCTCTAGGAACTGTAGCGTGAGAAATGCTTGGTTTCATTTGTTGCAGTCTCCTAAATGTCAGGTCGATGCGTTGAGTATCTCATATGAGAACTTGGGAACCATGTCCGGTTGATGTAAGGAGAAGAAAGCGAGTGTCGTGGTTCCATCTTTGGTGGTTGCAAACAGTCTTTCAGCAAGGTTTTCCTCTTCGAAGAATGAAGCCCAGAAACAGATGGAAGGGCTCGAATATCGTTTTCCTAACCCCAATCTGGCCCCCACGTTGGATCGTGATATAGTGTAGCAATGCTTTGATCGAACCGTCGCTTACAATCCACCGGGGTCTTTAAGACCCATCGTCTTTCGGAAGCGTTGTGCCATTGTATTAAAGCTGCTAGGTTCAGGGACGTAACGGTACTATAAAGCTTGGGATGATACAGCTCAGGAGTGTAGAGATGTTAGAACGAGATGTGGACCTACATATTGCGTCTTTAGGAGGATATGCGACACCATTAAACTTGGGGAGCAGGGTGACCACATAGTTTTCTGGCTGACTCCGTATTTCTGGATGGGTTGGGCTGTTCTCAAAATTCTTCGACGAAATTGCGTAGTGGAAATTTGTGACTAGCAACATTAGAAACCTAATTTCGATGAGATAAATGCATGGTGACTGAGTGAGGGAGAGTGTGAGAAGCGTGGTTACTGTATGGTCTGTGTACTTGACTGTCATGACTCAGGGGTACTAAAAAGTGTGCTCTGCTATTACTTCATAGGTATTGAAAAGATGCAAAGCAAACTTACACCTCGAGATGGCCCACAAGGACCATGCATAGCGCATAGTCTCTGTACAAACGGCGAGGTCAAACAGAGTTTGTAGCAAAACCCTTGGTTCTACCTGGGTTTGTGCAACGATAGATTGCTTTGTCCGCGAGAGGCTTCGTGTATTTTGTATGGCAAGAGGCTAAGTCTCACCCGTGATGGAATAAGGGGTATGGCTAGAAGCGGTGGAGGCAAGGAAGGCACAGCGAAATGCTGTTTTGTTCGTCGTGCCGGCTGCAAAATTGACAAGACTACTGAAGAGCGTGATTCAATATCAGCTACCAGCTATTGAGAAACTGGGGAGGAAAGTTGCACCTTTGAATCATCCCCACTGTAGACCATATAGTACAGAGGATACTTGGGAGCAGAGCGTTCAAATGCATCCTGCAGCTGAGGCCAGGCCCTAGGCTTAAGAGAGCGGACCAACCACCCCGAGGTCTTTTGTTAGATCTGGTATCGTGGGAGTTGTTGTGAGGGAAAAGGGACACTCTGCGATATGGTCTGTTTGGCTTACAGCAGAGACTCGGGGGCACGGAGCAGCGTGACATAATACTAGCCAATGGAACTTTGGGAAATAGAAGAAGCTTTGTGACATCAAGTGCTGTTCTCCTTCAGCGTTGTATGGAGCTTGCGCTCGAATGGCTCGCTTTGATGGATAACAGTAGAGTTACGGCTACCGCTAACAAGGTACGTAAGCTGATCTAAGGTAGTCAAGGTTTCGGATCGGCTCTCAGAGCTCCGCGAGCTTCACACATCGATCAAACTATGGTATCTTACCTTAGCTTTTTAAGGACATGAGGGTCAAGTGACATGACCAAGGAAACGCGAAAGTAGGGGCCGTGTCTCCATAAATCGTAAAGGGGCAAGTTAAGACGGAAGAAAACTTCACGGTTTGAGGTTACAAACACAGAGGGGAAGTTTAGGGAGATTCTTATAATCGAAGCTCTAGGAAGAGAACGTTAGAGGTCCGAACGAAGGGAAAGACCTACGAAAAGGTAGAATTGAATAATGATCTTCTAACAAATTCAACATCAAATCCTTACCCTTCCTCAGCTCTCGCATTACTCTCATCTCCCTCTCTGCCCATCACTGATACCATTTCGACCCTAACTTACCTTTGGCTCCTCTCTGCCCTAGCGAGAAAGCCCTAGAACGCCACATGAGATCCGGGCGAACACCGGCTGCCTCAATATGATAAGAATTGTCACGAGGCTGTCGATGAAACATCGGCTCCTCCCTCAACCTGCGAATTTCTTCCTAGCGGTGTTAGACTAATCGCAATGCGGTATCGGGTTTCGCACAAAGAAAGAATGCCATATTGTGATCGCCGTAATACATAGACTCACCTCACTCGACAACCAAATCTCCCTCTTTTACTCTCCCCATATCCCCCCCAAAATTCCTCTTCACGGCGCCAAAGCCAAGGCACAGTCTACACAGCCAACAGCCGTGAAGAGGAACAAGAGGGGGGAATAAGTTACTCACAAAAGTCCTCCCTTCCTGTTTTGGGGGGGCACTAGCCCACAGCACAAACATGACCTCAGCCATACCTGTGTGCTTGGGGTGTGCGGTTAAGTTGACCCAGGCCTAACGACCGCACACCCCAGGTTCAAACGATGACCTCCCCGGTAAGCTTACTCACTTCTATGTCCTTCTCTGGTAGCTATTGCAGGACTTTGACTCTGCTTTGTACCTAGAACTGCGGGGCCTGTTGGCCCACCGGCCCACGACGTGTTCAATTTCGAAAAGGCCGAATCAAAGGGAGGCGTCGGTCTTGGACCAATAGCCGACGTCCTGGAGCATGTCGGCTTGTTTAGTAAGTCCGCTGCTCTTATTTCTAAAGTGTTTCATTAACTTTCTGACTTTCTTGTGTGCCTAGGTGTGGTGGGTCTGGCGTCGGTCTTGGACCAATAGCCGACGATCAACTGGAAGGAGAGCTCACCGCCTGGAATTCTCATCGCGGCTTACTACGGCCTCAACCCATGATCCTAGTGTATCTGTAAGTATCTCTGCTGGATAAAGTAGTCTTCTTAGCTGAGCTGATTCTGTCAAGGAAGAGGCGTATGCTTGGGATCAGTAATCAAGCAGCCCAAGGTTGGGCAAGCCGCCTGTCTCTTATCTCCACAAAGAGTGGTGAGTATTCCCACCACGATCAACCTGTCCGTTTGTTATACACGTTCTCATCACCAAGAGAGTACGTCCGTCCGATATATTCCTTCTATCACAGACAGTTGAGCTCATATTCCAATCTCACTACCTGCTCTCAAGTATCTTGAAATGATCTGCTGATCTAGTGCAGTAAGTCTAGGCTTTCTAGATATCTCACATGAACAGATTCCTCGAGACGATCAACCTCTTGTCCTGGCAAGAAATACGGTATTTGCCAGATGGCAGACATCTTCTGGATTCCATGGTGGGACTGGTCATAGAAGCTTTGATGGCCACAATACCAAATTCTCTGTCAATGGCCGCCAGACAAGTCCATCACCTGCTAGGGAGGTGTGGAGCTCTCCATGGATCAACCAACCCACACGTTCCAACATTGCTTAAGCTGCTCTAGCATCTTATCCTGGGTCCTGTTCGGCATCTGTTGGCAGATTAAAGCACATGGGTGAAGCAATGCTTGCCACGTCTGGGCCGCTTGGTTTCGCCTCCAACAAAACCCGTTTCATATTATTCTGCTAGACGATGCTGGACCACCTCATGAACCCTGTCAGACAGCGCTGTACAAAATTGTTTTTCTTGAAGCGAGAACCTCATACCGACCGAGCACTTAGAGTCCACCAAAGATGACGGCCGGGGTTGCTGCCCTAATGGAAACACTGTGGTTTCCAACAATTGCGATATGTTAGCAGATGCAATCTCCAGTAAGTCTTTCCTTCAACTGCTTTCGCACTGTGCTTGTTTGTAGAACTACTCGCTAATGGAATTTAGGTTGCTATGAGCCATTTCGAGCGTCGCTCCTGCACCGCAAACAACCAGCACTGGAAAATCTGTGTGCTTCCGAGCACACCAAGGGATTACGCTTGCTATAACGTGTTGCATCTGGTACCAATAACCGACTTATGGTAACACGGCAGATATCTACACAACAATATGGCGCTGGTGCAGCACTTCGTTGTTCAGCCTAGCCAAAGGGATCTTCAAGTCCCAGAAAACGAGTTCCACACAGGAGCCAATGGTTCCCGAGCCCTGGCCTTCCCGGTATAAGATGCCAACTTACCTCACGGACCTGGGTGCACGGCCAAGCCATAAGACGTCCTTCGGAAGCAATGTTATGGAATTTGCTATTGGCAAGCAGAATGAAACGAAGACTCAACAACGGCCTTTTGCATCTCATTAGAAGCCAGCCAACAGGAAAGCAAGCCACCGTACCACCGCTGGCGGGCCTCGGCCTTCCTGGTATAAGAAGCCATGATCTTACGAAGCTTTTTATGTCGGTGGTGCACAGGATGAGGACGTTATCTAGCTGAGTCCAAGTGTAATCACTGACTGTGATGCACAGCTTGTATGCCGACGGCCAGTTGAGTAACCACATTGATGAGTGGGGTTTCGCGGGAGACTGCACTCATGGAGCCAAGCAGGAGGAGGGAACAATCGGTGGGGACCACAGAGCTGGCGGACACACAGGTTGTGGATGACCCCTTTATGAAATGCGCGGTGGAGAAGCTGTACCCATGATAATGGAAGAGCATTGTCGGTATGGCATGTCCGTCTGGCTGAGTCTTTATACACAGAGTTGGCGGACACACAGTTGGTAGATACACAGTGGTCCTATACAACTATGGCGAGTATTAGATCGTGTCCATAGATGTTTCCCAATAGACTCCAGTTTCTTCCAGGGGGGTGTGCCCCACCCGTCCAGCTGCCACACATGTGATCAGAAAGGCGTGTCGTTTCAAATGGAGAGTCCTACAAAAGCAGTTTCCAAGCTACATTGAGCGGAACTTTCATCCTAAGGTGCCCTGGCGCCCGTTGCCTGGTAAGTCCAACGCCCCAATGTATTCGAAGAACCTTTCCAGCTAACCAATCACAAAGGGCAGCCTAAAGCTCCATGCTGGGGCTTCGACCCCATATCGTATTCCACAACTGGCCAACCGGCCAGACTCCGCACACAAGACAGCCCAACCCGCGGGGTCTGGCTGGTCTTTACAACTCCTGGGCGAGAATTTTACCACCCAACTAGACACCAAAGACTACTACAATCGCTCCTTGTGGTGTAATTTTAAGAGCTGGCAACAGTACCAGACCATAACTGGCAGGAAATTACCAACCCAAAGTCAGCGGGAGTCCCCCTTTTAGTTGTTCAGGTTTTTCCTTTATAGCTTGTATTTATAATTTTCCTTTGTGGGCGGTTTTTCCTATTGTGATTTTGGTGTTTGGTGTTTTGGGTGTTTTTCCTTTCTGTGATTTTGGCGTTTTTTGGGTTGTGATTTTGGAGTTCTATTTTGGGCGCTTTTTCCTTTCTGCGGTAGATAGTGCGCAGAAAGACGACTCTGCAGGGTGTTGTTTGTGGAATTTCCACTTTGGTGGTTTCTACCCCTGTGGCTTTTACATCTGTGGTGTTCCACTTCTGCGGTTTTCAATTTTGTGGTTTTCACTTCTGTGGGTCCCACACTGTGGCTTTCCACTTTTGTTTCGAGGTGTGTGTATTTAGTCTTTCCTTTTTCCGCTTTTTCTTTTTTCGCTTTTTGCGTGTGGCGATTGGTGGGCTGTATCTCTTAGGGGGTTTCTTGGCGTGCTTCTATTTTTGGCTTTTTGGGGTTTTGGGGGGATTTCTTTCTGTCAAAAGGGACTCCCGCTGCAGGCCAATGACGAACCAAAATATCAGGAGTTTCATACTCAAGCTAAAGAATTCGAACAAAGGCAACCGTGGATTGTTACAAACCGGAAGCACCATGCTGGACTGAACTTCATGTTCGGTTCTCCCATTTGGGAGTTCGCGAAGGAGGCGGTTAGGAAGGTCCTCTTTTTGGGGTTCCATTTTTCTGGGATTTCCACTTCTGGGATCTCCATGGGTCCCTTTTGGGTCTTCGTCCTCCGGCGGTTCCAAATTTTCGGGATTCCATTTCTGGGATCTCCATCCCCTTCGGGCCTCCGTCCTCCGGGGCCTGGATTTGGCCGGACCTCTTTTTGGATTTTTGGAGGCCGCCTGTATGGTGGCCGGTGTTTCGGCGGGTGGCTTCTACCGCCCCGGATTTTGGGAGAGGTGGGGATGAGCGGAGGAATGCAGAATTTACGAGAAGAAGATGAGAGTGGAAGAAGTCCCTACGCCCCGATTCAGCCATTCGCTGTCGCGACCTCTCCGCCTCTCCTCAAGGAGAAGAGCTGCCAACGTGGCGGCAAGATTTGACTACAGACCACCTGTTGTTCCATCCCAATAAGGATGCTTGGGTCTTCATAGATCCACCAACCGGGCCTCGGTGCCGCCGGGTACCAGCTATATCGAACGGCACGACGGATCACTTTGCTCGAACAAAAATTCTTCGAGCAGTCGACACTATCTTCTCCAAAGGAGGAACTTGCAAGCAGCAAGCAAAACCGACAACCGTCGAACCGTGGCCGGACCGGCCTGGAAGCTAGCCTATATGGCAGCAAGCACGCCTTCAACCTGACACCACCAATGGCGGGCGAAGACACGGTCTCTCCGGCCACACAATTCTGCTACTCGAAAGGAGCGAGCAGGCGGCTTATGTCCGCCAAAAGACAGGGGTATCGATGCTTCTTGCGGGAGGATTGAAAGGCCGAGTGGATGGGGCCAGGAGTGGGGTGAGGTCAGATGGGTGGGTGTTGGAAGTGTTGAACGGGAGATAGCTTCTCCTAAGCCGTAGGATTTTTCGCGACAATTGCCGCGGGAGCAACCGCCTTCCGCGGGGTTAACTCAACGACATCGGACTATGATGCTTAAGTTCTAGGCGGGGCGGCGGGGCCCAGTCCGAGCAATATGGTCACCCATTGGGATGCCGCTGGGTTTCGGCTGCAGGTCGGAGAGAAAGCTGGGTTCTCGGATTGTATGGATAGAGGTAGATCTGGATATGGGGGTTTTGGATACAAACTTTTGGACCACGAAATGAAAACGTAAAAACTACATTGGCTCCGTGTGACTTCCGTGCCAGACTCGAGTTCTCGTCTCTGATCCCTAGAAAAGCCTACAAGTTCAGCGGCCGTCAAATTAGCGATTAATAAGCCATACAACAGATGGAAGCCAGTAAAACCGCACATAGTGTTGTGGAGGGGAATTATCCTTCTACTACCACCCCAAAAACCCAACTCTTCAGTGTCAAATACGACCCTTATTCATCATTGGTAAAGGCAAATAGCAACGACATTCCTGACTCCAAGTGATCATTACCTCTCTGCGGCTACGGTTCACGGTTGCTCCTTCCCGCAATTCCTCGATATTTTCAAGAAAATCATTTGCCAAGACAGGTCAAGAGCCGCTAATCTGTATTTAAGAATCAATATACTAATCCGAGGCATTACAGTCGGAGATATCAGCGCAAATGTAGGTAGTTACTGGATCTTTTTCTTCGACGAGGTGGATTCTCGCGTCCCAATACATTATCCATTGAATCATTTCCTGCATAAATCTCTGCAATTGAGCACGAACTGTGAGTTACCGACGGATGAGGTCTTCCTTTCTCGAAGGAAGGATATATTCCACCAGACCTCGATCGTGTAGACCGATGAAGTGTTCTAGGATACCTCAAGGAGCTTCAAAGGGGCCGTTCGCTGGGGTCAGTAATGGTGGGGTTCTTGAGGTCGGTATTGGGAATGCTTCATTTTGATGATAAGTTCGATGGGCAAGGGGGAAATCTAGCGTTCTTTTTAAGGTAGGGGATATTTTGATAGTCAAAATACCTTTATAGTAATGTATGTTGAGTTCAGCAAATGCGTAGATATAGACAGTAGGAGTAGATATGCTAGCGGAAGACGTAGGGTTTCCTCAAACATGAAGCATCTGCTGGCGAGAGTGCCACTATGATGATGTATGCGAGATTTAACAAGGGCATTTTCGTTTTGTCTGCGTCCCGCCGCCGGAATTTCCAAGTAAAAGCTTCCCGTGGCCCGATATAGTTTTATGCCATAGCTTTCCATCCAGATGGCTGTTGTGACTTGACCGTTTCGGTATGAACACTGTAGAGTACGTGTTCATACCTGATGACGTTTAGAAGGGAATTCCCTAAGTTCGAGCGCTCCTGAGCTGATCTTCTTCCGGCAGAAAGCTTGGGAAGCATTGAAGTGATGATTCGATCGAAGTCTGTCCATGAAGCTTCTCCTACTTCGGCATTTTCAGGTCGATCCGTTTAAATTCAGTGTCAATGCTTTAACCTGGTCGTCCTTCAGTCAGCCTCTATCGTCCTGAATAGGAGGCTTACGGTATAGAAAATGCAGAGAAACTTGCTCGACTCTGCCCAAAATAGCCATATCGTGTTGATCAATGTTCTTTGCCTTTGTCTACGCTGAGTTTGTCAGCTGTAGTGATAGATATAACGAAGCATTCAAATAGCTCTTCTTTCTCACAAAGCATGTAGCACCTCTTGAATCTAGTAGCCATGAATAAAAGCGGTTTTCCTGTAGCACAAAACCGGAGGCCAAGAGACTTTGATGCCTTTTTCCCGGCTTCAGATCTAATTGGACAAAAAGTCACAACGGCAAGTCCCGACCAGTAGCTGCTCCAAAGAAGCCTCTTTTTTGCCTCCGAACCTGGATTCATCGACTGATATGCTTCGTAAAGGCCTCGAGTACCTCATGTTTATGGCAAGACCATCCTCTCCATGATATCAAACTTCAAGAACTGTCTTTCAGAACAATTAACAAGGCGCAAGACGTTCTTGAGCTCTCCAGCCCCCTTTTTGAGGATGCAAAGTAAAGTGTTATAGCTCCATATAGCATATCAAGTTCGTGTTGTCCGGGAAAATAGTGGAAGGTGATCAAATTCACGGCTGTTAAGCCTTGTAAGATAGATTAGATCTTTAGCTTACACAGATTAAGACATTTGTCGCCCACAATAACTCACCTGCAACTACATCCATCTTGACCATCTTACCCAACATACATCCAACGCGCAATTCCAAGTCTACGCCGTCTTGATAAGCGCAGTCTTCTTTTGTTGTTTCCGACATCGCTGTCGCTATCAGAAACTGTAATTTGACGATCGACCATGGCCGACCCCCTGAATCAAAACATGGCTGATTCAAAGCTGCTTTGGAATAAGACCCCAGGCTATCTGGCCATGACATCAATAACCATGCAACCAGGTGGACGAGCGACATATGGTAATACCAGATGAAAAGCCTCGTCATAAGATGTACTTACTGATATATTTGCAGTTGTACCCCGCCCGATGGGAACCTCAAGTTATGACACGACCTCGTTTCACCCTGGGTAGATCGTCATCCGGTCGTTTATCATACGCCACAGTATGCTGACCTTAAATAGACAAGCCAACTGGAGCAAAGAGAACATGACATACGTAGGATATCTCAGTTTGTCCTATAGACTGCGTACTGATTCTATGTTAGTTAATGTACGAGCTTTATCCGTCACAAGCTTGGAAGGACTTCTCTCGCTCTGGACTTCCACCAGTAAAGCGCGACATCAACGGAGCGCCAATGTTTGAGCGTTGGCCTGACGCTAATAGAAAGCCAAGATACCTTCTTGCGTTTGATGTCTTGCCAGACAAAGTAAGTTATCTTTGTACAATTAGCAACCTCAGCTTACTCTTATTGATCAAGATTGGCACGCTGGAGTCAGCTCTGCTAATTGAAGAATGGCGTCGATGGGATCCTCGCATCAGATGGCAGGACATTCTCATGCGGATGACTCAGCCTCGGCCAGTACAGAATATCCTGAATATGCGAGGGTCTCGTATGCGAGCTGATTATTGCCTGCTGTCATGGCATGTGAAAACCAAACATGACGAGGACAATGCTGCACGCGATGCTGTACTGTATCGACTAAGCCTACAGCAGAAGATAGCTAACACCACTCGTGGTACAACTCCTGGGTTGATTTATCCAGTCCTTGGTGTAGTTGGTGGCATCATTCCCCACCCACACGAGAGATCTGGAAAACGCACACCAACAAATAAGCAAGCAGCAAATAAGAAGAGCACGATATCTGGACATTCTAAGGACTCAAAGAAAGCTTCAATCTTCACCAAGTCGTATAAAAAGACAATGAAGAGCGTAGCTAAACCGAAGAATTCAGGAGTTCAGACACGCCGTATGAGCCGTGATACTACCATTGGGAACTCTGCTCTTAATTTATCCAAACCTAATCCAGTTGCACGTCATCCAACAGGTTACACTGTTCAAAACATCGATGGGACATCACCTGAGACCGACCAAGCCGGAGTTCCGGTTCAACATAATATCGTGAGCGATGATTCAGATTCCGGACTCTCCAGCCCCCCTCCGGAGTCCGATAGTGACGCTACCATATCTCTTCACTCATACAAACACCGTCCAGAGAAGCAGATTACGAGACAGGATACCTACGAATCTAAGGAACTGAGCAAGAAGATGAATGACGTGGCCAAGTTTGAGCCCAGCTCAGATAACAAACTCTTTGAGACTCCTAAATGGACAATTCTGCAGATGGCTCGTACGGCTATGAATCGCGAAAACGGGAATTTGGGAAATGGTCAGGAACGTACAGCTGTAAGCTTCATCAACGGTCCCAATTGAAGTAGACTGGAGATCACTGACATGTGACTTCTAGTACCCTTTCACCGATCCACAAAACCCAGTCTTGCGGTATGTGTTGCGGCAAAAGACTTACAACCATGAACCTCATAATTCACAAAGCGTATCTCAAGGTCTATTCACCCAGGCGACGCAGTTCCCGTCGCACAACTCTGTCGAACAAGTTGATACACAGGATGGTACCAACCATGGTACTCAAGATGAAGCTTCAGCACTGGGCTATAGCTTTCGCGGTCGCGGAAATGGAATTGAAGACCAGGCACCAACTCTTGGCTACATTGTCCCCGGCCATGGGGTCGAAACTCACGAGATTAGAAGTGGTCCATGGAGTACAAATCAAGACACACTAGCGGAAAATGATCCCACGACGGCTTGGCTAGACTCTCCAGCAAACCTGACAAGCGTTACAGCTGAGCATTGGCGTACGTATCAAGTCGCAACAACGGCAGCCGAATCAGTAATGGCTTGGCGTGGTTCTCCTGCAACCCTAACAAGTGCCATAGCTGAGCAATGGCGTACATATCAAAACATAACCGCGGGAGCTGAACCCACAATGGCTTGGCCAAACTCTCCAGCAACCCTAAGATTTGATACTGCTCAGGTTTTTGACCCAACTGAAGCAGTTGATGAAATGTTCTGGGAAGGTTATTGCGCGTCTGCTCAAGATAGCACCGACCAAGGCTTTCAGAATGCCAACGCTGTCAATGAGGGAAGTTGGTTGGAGCCCGAATACAAACGAGCTCGGTGGTCGGACTTCACGACAGATTGAAGAAGGCCTTCACGGCACAATGGACTTTCCTGTCGGCCCTGCTATTCCCTTCATCTGAAATTTCCCTTCGGCAGCCAAGATGGAGGGCTCAACTCAGTTGGCTTTGATATCAGCTGCGCTATCTCCATCACCTGGTATCCACTCCTACACCGAGATGAAGGGCCCGCTCAAAACTCAATTGCATTCCTGGTTAGTACCAAGATCAAGGGCATAACCCAATGGACTTTCTTATCGGTCGCGCAATCTACTTCACATCGCCTTCCTTTTCTGCCCCAAGATCTTAGCGGAACTTTCCTTCACCGGCGCAATTCTCTTCACCTGGCATTCCTCTGCACCTAGATGAAAGGCCCATGGCATAGCAAAATGACGGACAACTTCACTGGGAATTAGCGTCCGATGGGCCACAAAAAGCTTAACTTTCTCCCCTAAATTTACTTTTCAAAACACAATTGCGCAACCAACTTCTACAAACCCCTTATTATTATGTACTGGTTCTTGTTCATGCTTTTTATTTCCTCAACAGAGGTTTGACTTCGGTCGATAGGTGGTCGCTTCGTCTTAGCTTCTGTTTCTCTTAACAACCTCATCCATCGTTTTAGCTTGCCCCTTTAGCTTATGAAAATCGTCACCAAAAGAATGTGCACCTGTGCCGTGGAAGTAGG
>JAABUO010006664.1_pt1 | contig 13233 bp, 20 predicted proteins | sample 5559291 | NCBI WGS metagenome assembly JAABUO01 (sample SAMN10711878, study PRJNA513372) | rock metagenome | isolation source: Antarctica rocks | place: Antarctica: Victoria Land, Finger Mt sud
GCAGGGCTCTTGTGACTTGAAGGTGAACAGGTCCTTGCCAGAAGCAACATCCCATAGCTTAACAGAAGAGTCTGCTGATGCAGTGATGAGCTTTTCTGAGTCCCCTGCAAGTTGCATTAGCAGAGGTGGGCCACGTGAACTGGGAAACTTTGTTGCCTTTATACCCTTCTGACATTTGGACAGGCGAGCCATCTGCAGCGTTGCTTACATGTGAAATCACAGGTCCAGACTGCTCCATTGTGGCCATTGTAAGTGCCTACTCGGTATCCATCATCTGAGAACCAGAGTGTCGGGTGGTGATCCTGCAAGGGCAGAGTGACTATGAGAGCAACACAGGAAAGCAGACGTCCCAGTCACGTACGTACACCGTGGGACTCAGCCTTACCTTGGCACAACTGATCAGTAAATCTCCCTCTCGGTTGAACCTGCAACACGGGGGGTGCGACAGTCAGCAATGCATCAGCCCGACGACAGGTTTTGCAAAGCTAGCGCACTCGTCATGAGCTTACTTCAGGAAATTGAGTGGCCTTTCGTGCCCCTTTAGCAAATACGGCTTCATCGAGTTTGTTGTCGCTGGGCACCTGCGCAAAGGTGATCGGTGTAGTCAAGAATGTAGCCGGGCGGCCTTTTGATGTACCAACCCTAGTTGGGCCCTACACATGCTCTCTATAATGTATGGGGTCAGGTCTGGGCCTTGCTCATACTTAGTGACGCACACTGCATTACCTGCAGATGTCTCGTGCATGTGATCGGAGGGGCCTGAATCCAGCTGCTGTCTGCAACGGCGTGCAACCATGTTCTTGATCTGAAAGCTGATATTGTTTGGTGATGAAGCATACTATATCAGCATTCAGCAGCACTCTGAGGCAGAATTACTTACGGGTCGTGTAAGTTTGGCTCATGACTTGCAACCTGGCGTCCTCATGAACATGGCCGCCTGGACAAGCTGCTGCTGTCGATCAGACGACTTATCAAATTCCTGGACGCGTTACACATGCAAGGCAGACTTTGTGCTCCTGTCCATGCCTCACTTTGATTGCATGCGGCAGCCGACATCTAGCCGCATCATTTCGCAGCCATGCAACATCACCATTTGGTACCCCAGTTGCACCCCAGCTGCATGCTCAGGGTGCATGCCAGGGGTCATGCTGACCAATATGAATCATGCTGCGCAGATGTGTTGCTTCGTTCACCTATGCAGAAGCAGACACGCTCATCGAAAGTAATAATCCGTTGTTGATCATAGCGCCTAGCGGCGTGCTCACAGTTGGTCGTGATTGACTTGGTCGCACGCGCTGCTTGACACTCGACTGCACACTCTAGTGCATTCGAACTCCTGCTTGGGTTCACACACGCCCTGATGTTTCTTGCACTGCATTCCGTGACCGGATTGAATTGCTGTATCCGCGCGCTTCGCCTGTGACAATCGACTCCGCACCTCTGCTGCAAGTCTGCTGAACAACTTGGCCATCGTCGATCGCTATGCCGACACCTGCGGCGCTGCCTGCCTTGGGTCCAGATGACAGCGTCAGCTTGTTTGACTGCCTCAAACAGTCTTTGAGCCAAGATTCCCTGGTCCAAAAGTCAGCTGAGGCAGCGTTGGAGCAGTATGAGAGGAGGCCCAACTTCTGTGCATGCCTGGCTGTAAGCTGCAGCTCACATCCAGCTGGAGAGGTTAACTTTAGTGCCAAAGCTTGATGTTGGCATTTCTTTTGCAGGAGATATTGAGAAGCAAGCAAGCAGACCATAGCGTCAGATGGCTTGCTGCTGTCCAGTTCAAGAATACAATAGCTAAACGCTGGCGACCAAAGAGTGGCTTGGGGTAGGTGACCTGCCTTCCATCTATACAGCGACTTGATAGTGTGAACTGATAAATCTCACTCACCCTGAATACATGCAGTAATTTGGAAGATGGAGAGAAAGAATACCTGAGGGGTCAACTATTGCAGCTTATACTGGAAGAAGATAATCAGGTCAGCCTGTCACTGATCTGTGCTATCTGGCATCATGGCAACAAGTGCACTCACACATCATTCAAGCCCTTGAGTTCATGGCTGTGCAAAACCAAAAACATCATGGCTCTTGTAGCATGATTGGCATGCTCCAAGCTGTCTGGCATATCCTTGTGCTCATACTCACATGCACATGTTCTTGCATCTTTGGCCCTCTGTTACAGCATGTGCCACTAAATCACAAACTCAGCTCAAGAGCTGTTGTGCAGATTGCAGTCCAGATGGCGGTGGTCTTTGCCAAGATTGCTAGGATTGACTATCCCAAAGCCTGGCCGGGTCTCTTTACAGACCTGCTGCAGCAGCTGCAAAGCCAGAGCACTCTGGTTGTCAGACGTGTGTATCTGGTGTTGCATCATGCTCTCAAGGAACTAGCATCTAAACGCCTCAGCTCAGACCAGAAAGCCTTTGCTGAGGTGATTGTGCAATCATCTCTGCAGAGCAATACTTGACAATGCTCACTTCCCTGTAGTCACAAGGATCGTAAACATCAAGCCCAGACTCTTCAAAGCAATTGTTAATTTTTGGAAACACTGGTTGGCCGAATGTCACATTCATCTGCTTGAATCTGACAGCACAGGCATGTAAAGCCTGCAGCACATATCTGCACATGCATGGGCAGGATGTGCATTTTGCACCAACTTAAACGTGGTGCTGCAGTTGACCAAGCAGCTATTTGAGCATGTATGGAGCCAGTGGTGTTTTGACACTCAGCAGATTGCCAGTGGGCTGCCACAAGCCTTGGCCAATCAGACACCAGGCCAGCCTTTGCTGCTGAGCCTGGAGCGATGGCTCATCCTGCTGAAGGTGCCCCACCCCATCAAATCACTGTTCACATGGCATGCATCCGTCAATGAGGCTCTGGCAACACCTGAAGTATCTGTATACTTACGCTATTCCACCGCCTACTCAAACTATGTTTGCTTGTCGGCTTGGCTTTGCAGATGTGAACACTTGGGTTGCAGTGTACTAATATAACCTGCATCTGCAAAAGATAGCTTTGCCGATTGACAGAAGGAAAGTTACCCATGCTTTGCCATCGTCATGACTTCTTCCTGCAGGCTTTGCGGAGGCTGGTCGTGTTTGGTTTCCAGAGTGACTCCAGGACACTGGAGCCAGTAGCAGTGGTGACACAGACAGTGCCTGTGCTGCTGCAAGCCTTGCAGACCCTGCTGGCAGCCCGCCCCACCAAGGGTGCCCCCCGCTCCCAGCTGGCTGTCATGCTGGACAGGGGCCTCATCAAGCTGGCTAAGGTCATCACCAATGTCCAGGAAGTGCACCCCTGGTATGGCTGGCCTGTTGGCCCCATCAACTATACTGAAGCCCAGCAAAGCAGCGGCATCACTGCTGTCAAGCATTTTTATCATTGGCAGTTCTTTCTGGCCTGGACACAATCAGCTGGATCGGCCTTGCTATTTAGTTCTATGACATCCCTTTGCTAGGTTGCTGCCTGTGGTCGCACAAAGGCAAGCTCATGCACACACTTGTTTGCAGCGTGTAATTTCAGCTTATTTATTTTGAATAGTGAGCCTGCGCCGGGTGATCACATTTTCATCATGCCAAAGAGGCAGTCCTGGCTGGCTGCCTGGCCTGCCTGTCTGGGCTGTATCTGCGGTCACTAACAATCATGCACACATGATGTGCAGGTCCTTTTACTATGCTGGTGTGTTTGATGGTGCTATGGAACTTTTCCTTGGCCAGTTGGTCAGTGGACAACAACCAGATGGTGGACTGTTTGACCGATTCTTGATCCAATGCATGTTGTTCCACCATGCTGTGCTGACCTGCCCCTCCTATAAGGGCACCAGCGGGGCCTTTGAGCTCAGCTCAGCTGCTCGCTCCCAGGTCAGTCTACATTCTGGCACTGTGTACCTGTTGCAATGTGACTGAGACACATGCATTGACCACATGCAAGCTGTTGGGCTGAACAATCATACTATTGAATGGACAACATAGCCCATTTTCATCTTGCTCACTTCAGCTTCATGTGCAAGAGTAACAGGAAGGCTGCTACTATGCGCACCTTGAAGCTTGTGCAACGCATGCCAGTCAGCAACATGGTAGGTGTCCTTCATGGCTAGCAAATACACCACAGCTGCAGTGCTGATGCAACCACATCCAGCAGACATCTCATGCCAGCAAGCATGACCACCATGTCCCTCTTCATGTCTGCAATGACAGCATTAGAGGTGCCAGCTGCAGTAACAGCTTATGGTTCTGCAGAACATGAGTGGAGCAATCAAGTCACTGGGGGCTTCTGGGGCGTCTCATGCCATCAAATCAGTGGTGAGCGTTGCCTGCTGCCATGCAATGCATCCTCCTCCAATATTTGGGCCAAGCGTGCTCTGCTTTTGCACAAGATTATGTTTCTGAGCCTCCTGAACACAGTATTGCTGAGTTTGTGAAAGTCCATGCATGGCAGCATGCGGTTGTCCTTGCTGAACATCACCGAGCTTGACTGCCAGACTTGGAGATGATGCAATGTCCATATATGTGTCAGGAATGTGTCTTTGTGCAATGTGTGCAGGCAGATAACGTGAAGCAGATGTCCCAAGGCGTGAAAGCTAGCATGGCTACATTCTGGACCCCAGACCGCTTGCATCAGCTGGCACAAACCCTAGCCTATCACTTCTTCACTCTCACGGTGAGCCATTTACTGCTTTGCCTGGCGGTCTTAGCAACTCCATGTATGATCAGCCACACAGCACTGCTCATGTAGCAAAGCTCAAGCAAGCCTGCCGATGATTTGGTTTGTCCTGATTATTGTGGTGGGGGGTGCAGGATCGTGAGCTAGAGCACTGGGAGGAAAGCCCAGAGGAGTTCCACCATCAGTCAGATTCTGCAGCTTTCCGGGACAATGTGCGCCCCTGCGCTGAGCTACTCTTTGCCACCCTGCTGCAGGTCAGCCTGCTGCTCCTGCTGCTGCCTCCCGTTTATCAGCTTCACCCACCTGCTTGTCATGGCCACCATGTGTATCCTCCTCCTGCTGCTGCTGCTGCCCATTCATCAGTACCACATGTCGTTTCTGACCGCTGGCCAAGCTGGCATCTGTCAATTTTGTCTACTTTGTACAATGCAGCCTGTTGCATCGCAGGGTCCAGATCAGTGTGTGTCTGTGTGCAAGAGGCCTGTGACCATCCCTGAAGTATCCCAAGATTACAGTGCAATGTACAACTTTGTGTTACTCCATACTATAGCTCCAGCTGTGTATATTGTGTCGTGAGTCAACCAAGCTACCAATTTTCACGGCACTTTGAAAACACAACCACAACATCAGTGCTGGGCAAGACTGTTCACAGCCACTGCACGGCCTGGAGATGAGTGGATGTATGGGTGCAGGCCTACAGGGCAGAGCTTGCCCCAGCTGTGGTGGGCATGCTAGCAGCAGCCAGTGAAGCTTGTCCCCCGGGGGCCCCTTCCCGTATGGCCTCTCAGAACGGGGCAGCCAGCACATTGGCTGCCATTCCAGCCGCTGTGCTACACAAAGAGGCCATCTACGCTGCAGTAGGCACTGGAGCCTATGAGCTGCATGACTTCATTGACTACCAGCCGTGGCTCAGGACCACCTTAGTGCAGGTGAGTAAGCGTTTGTGACGAGAATTCCAAAACTGCCCAGGCGTCATGAACCAAACAGCTGAACAGAGTCATGAATGACTTGATACGGAGACCTTGCATGCATCAAATCAATGGCTTGGCATACACCACAATCATCATGACTTTATCCAAACTGCAGCTGGTGTCTCAGGTTGCCACACCATCTGCCACTTTCTGCTGCAATTTCTGGCATAAACAATCTTGGGTGTGTTGAGACACAGACTCTGATTGTGTTCCCCCAGCAGATCACACTTGCCAGCTTCTGCTTACGGTGTCACTGCAGGAGATAGCTGACCAAAGCCCCGCAGCTCGCCCCTTGAGACGAAGGGCGGGCCTACTGGTGGGGCAGTGGGTGGGCAAACTGAAAGGGGAGGACAGGCCTTTGGCCTACCGAGCGCTTCTGTCCCTGCTGGCAGACCCTGATCCTGCCATGCAGCTTGCAGCTGTCGCCAGCCTGCATGCTCTTATAGATGACTGGTCAGTACCGTGGGTGTTCGCAAATGTGCAGTCCCCCAGATTGCGTATGCTCTGTTTGCTGTTTGCCTGTTCGGTCCAGCACTGCCAACCACGCAATTTTCTGAAACTTTGACAAAGGGCTGACGTGCCTTCTAAACTTTGAACAGACTGGTTAAATGGATGCTGAGCGCTGTTGCCCAGATGCTGCCGCTGCAATGACTGCTGACCTCCAGCTTGCAGACAAAAACTTTACAACACCTTGATGATGTTCAAGCCTACAGCTTTGCATCTCGGAAGCTTAGCATTGTTGTTGCCGAAGCCAAAAGTCTATTTCACACGCTGGTCTCAGAGCATTGCTGTTGTGGTGCAGGGAGTTCCGGGAAGATCAGTTTCTGGACCTAGTGGGTCCGTGCTTCCAGCTACTAGCCAACTTCATGCAGTCTGCTGTAGACTTTGACAGCCAACTCCAGGTGACCATAATCGCCATACAACATTGTAGACACTATGGGTGTGCATATCCTGTGAATCACACATGTTGTGAGATGCTGCACATTTTCTGCCTAGACATTTTGTCCCATTGCTGAACTCATCTGTCAGCAAAACGAACCATTGATAGTTTTGACGTATTATTCATGCATGCAGCAGAACAGACGATGCTCCAGTGGCTAAAGCTATATATGAAGTCTGTTTGTGTACATCTTCAGGCATTGGTCAATGTCAGCTGTGAAGCTCGATAGTAATTGCACATGTGCTGTTGCAGATTTTTGGGTTGATGAACCTCATCATTGACCGACTAGGCGACAGTGTGAAGCCATTTGCTGAGGGCCTGCTGAGACTCCTGCCAGAGATCTGGCAGGATGCTGAAGGTCAAAGCTTGCTCAGGATTCAGGTTGGTTTCAGGCACCCTGACTGACAACCGAGGTCAATTCATGTCACATCCACCCAATTGACAACTGGCATCAAGTCACATCAATGGCAAATTGCTTCATCAAGCAAATCAGCTGCAGACATGCACTGCAACAACATCTCTTGTTTGCATATCATCAGGCCAGAGTTCCAGCTGGATCTCAGCAGTGTTTGCATGTTGTATGCAATTGCCTGCAGCAATATACAAAGTTCACTTTCATGGAGGTCAAACTGGTCTGTGTCTGCAGCACATGGTCCAGTGCATGTTGATGATGCCTGCAGGTGCTGCTAGCGCTGCAACGGCTGGTGAATGCCCTGGGCATGGACTCCCCGGCCTCCTACACCCTCTTACTCCCCATCCTGCAGCAATGCACTTCCATACATCAGGTACAAAGCAGCTTCTGACAGCTTGTAGGCTAGTGTCTGCTGTTGGAGATATGCCCCCTACAGTGGACTGTTTCAAAGCGGGACGTCGCTATTTTGAGAGAAACGTCCATTTCATAATGTACATCTAAACTCAGAAATCCCCTGGGACTGGCATCACGCGTTTCCGCTTTGGAGGATACTTCTGAGGACTGTTGCACCTGGAGCCATCTCCTCTTGCACTGTAATGATTGCAGACTGCAGCATCCCGACACAATCCCGTTGTCATGCTGAAACTCTCAACATCAGGCTCTGCATGCCCTACACAAGCTGTCACTGACTGCACTGACATCGTGACTGTTGATACAGCCTGATGAGCTGAACCTACTAGAGGATGGGCTGCAGCTGTGGCTCATTGCGCTGCGCAATGCTCCTGCGCCGCATGCTCCCCTGCTGGACCTCTTCTCTAACCTGGCAACTGTCATGGAACGCTCCACAGGTCAAGATACATTCAGCCTTTCGTTTGATAGTGCAGACTGCTTCTGCACACCATGCTTTGCTACCTAGTGCACACTTTGCTACTTAGTGCACGCTTTGCCACTAAGGTATGCTTTGCTATTCAAGGTACGCAGCTACTCAGGGTATGCAGCTATCTGTAATGTTCAGGTGGTGCACCCTGCTGTAGGCCCCATACTGTCCCTACGATTGCCACTCACCCCTATTTTGTCAACACAGATCTTGTTGATTGCTGTGTGTCTGATATTTTGCCATGTAAGCAAGCAACTGTTAAGATCGTTAAGCGGTGCTGTGTGAAACTGGTGCTGCGCTGCACTGCAGAGCATGTGCAGATGGCATGCCAGATCATCACCAGCTGTGTTTTGCTGGGCAGAGCCTCCTTTCTACAACACTATGGTGGTGCTGTTGTCCGCAGCTTACAAGCCTTGATAGGTAATCACTGTCTCAGCACTCACTGCTGCATGAGTAAGACAGCTGCATCTTCACATGCAGCTGTTGCTGCTTGATTGTGCAAAATCAAAACGCTGATGGGAAGCCTGAACAAGGATTGCAGGGTGTCTGCAAATAGTGTATCAAATTCTGTCTTGCATGACAGAGCACGGTATATGCCTTCAACAAGCAAGCATTCAAGACACCTTGCCTGACAGAGCTGCCATCACTGTAGATTGTAAACATACTGCTTCCTGACGGCTTTCAAACTTGTCTGGCAGTCAAGAATACTTGATGCAGCCTGGTGGTGACGCGAGCCATGGTTTGCAGGCAATGTCAATGAGAGAGGCATGCTGCTCCTCTTCACAACCTTGGAGATCATCCTGCAGTGTTTTCCAACCGAAGGCCCGTCACTACTACAGCCAGCACTGCAGCGGCTGCTACTCATGGTCCTTGGTGACAAGGAGTCTGGCCTCACTGTCTCAAGTAGGTTGGGCAGTCTGGGCGCTGGCAAAGCATTGTGGGCTGATTTCCATGTTCAGTACGTTGTTGTGCAGCCTGTCTGCACATGCTACATAGTAAAGGCTGACAAGAAATCTGTATCATGTTCGTAGTCGACAATGAGTACCAAAGGCAGTTGTGTGTGCAAAGGTGATGTTTGATGTAGCAGTCCGCTGCAATCTGTGTCACTTGAATGCCCAGACGCAGCACAACAGTCTACAGATCATCAGCATTGCTTTACTCAGAAAACAACCTCAGCACAGGTATGTCACCTTGCTTGCAGATGCAGTCACTGTACATGCACGGACCCTGCTACAGATGCCACAATGGTTTCTCCAATTTTGTGAGGCTACTGGTCCTCAGCTAGCCCACTTGGGAACTGGGATGAGCTCTGCCACGGGAGAGCAGTTACTGCTTGCGTTCCTGGATAGATGGCTGGACAAATTCGACTCCATCGGAACACCTGCAGCACGGAAACTGTCAGCACTTGCCCTGTGTAATGTGCTTACTTTGCCCGTGACGCCCATTTTGGACAGGCTCGATCCAATCGCAGCCCATTTAACATCGGTCTGGTTTGAGGTAAGACCTTTAACACACCGGTCACGTATATTCTGCAGCTGTGCTTGCTGCCAGCACCACTGCATGTGTAGCCCCAGCCTTCTATCTCCTCAGAGATGTACACCCTACTCTTGAATCAGTGCTGCATGCCATGTTGATGGGGCGCATCATCATCTCATATGAAGCTGCACATCTGCCTTCTTGTGTCACTAGACGGTGTTTGAGCTTAACTGCAATGCCAGCATGTCACTTGTGGCCATAGCTTGTAAGTTACAATCTGTTCTACATGATCGCTCAGCTGGTTTGCAGGCACCTTGGTGTGCTTGTGTGCAGATTGAGGGCACGGACGCGGCTGATGGGCATTCTCTGGGCGCTGAGTATTATACAACGCTCAGGTCTGAGGTAGACAATGAAGTAACAGCAGCTACCGCTGCCTCTGAGGAAGCTGAAGCTGAGATCAAGAGGTGGGCCAGTGCATTGGCAAATCAGCTTCATCTTTGACTTGAACTGGGAAGTCTGCCTGCACACAGGTGCAGTCTCTGACCCATGTTGGTAATTCTGTCCAATGTTGAGTACAGGGCACCTGCCCCAGCTGTGTGTCAGCCACGTGCAGCCTGCTTCGTATGTGGCATTAGCGGTGTCTCTGTACTGTGTTGTTGCAACAGTTGGTTATTGATGCAGGCGGCAACATCTACAGGAGCATGATATGGTCAACCAGCTTAAGCTAAGTAGTTTTGCCAAGGAGAAAATGCAGCAGGCCATACAGATGCATGGACAGAGGTTTGAGCAAGCTATGCAAAGAATCGACAGTACAATCTCACAGCAGTTGCAGCGCATGCTTGCTGGCTAATATGCAATGGCTTGAAGGCACACATATGTTTGGGACTGACTGTCATTTACTGCCAATTGATGTTCTGATTTGGGCCATATGCATAGCCAACTAAGCGTTATTTGTCTCCTGTGTCATACAGTCTGATAAGCCTGTAAAACATCCATACTTGTGGCACGAAAGAATGCAGAACAGCATTTGCCGCAAGGTGAAAGTCAGGAGATCAGCCTGTATAATCATGAAATAGTGCATGTCAGGAAATACCAGCAAGACAAACTCCACTGTTCCTACGTTTGTCTATGGAGGCCTGTAATCGAAATTTTCATCATGTGGTTGCCTTGGGCACTTTGCACCTTGCAAGTCAAATCAGACATCACAGAACACACTGGCATGTAGCAGCAGTAACAAAAGCTAACATAACCCCTGCCATGAAAGAAGCAAATAGTGCATGTCCACTGAGCCCTTCACTTTATCCAGCTTGCTCACTAGTGCAAGCTTGGGAAGCTGTTCTTGAAATCAGAATTAGGACAATGGGCCAAAGGGGCTATGCAGCACAAAAACGTCACATCTGACCTCGCCACAAACAGAGCCTTTTGTACATCACCAGACCCAGATCTTTCAGCAAAGTTGGAAAAACCAATGGAAGCTTATGACAGCAGAGCAGCAATACTGCCAGTGTCTCCCAGCTTTAGGCGCTTTTCTGCTGTTTCCAAAGCGTCCTTGCCTGGGTTGACAGGCAGTGAAGCTTCTGTGAGATCCTGCCCTATCTTTGCGCCATTAGCAACCGAAGCTAGCATCTCATCTCTAGATCGCTTCTCTCGTTGCACGCTTGCTTGCTGACCAGCAGCACTGCTTTCTGGCAGTGCACTGAAACTCCCACTTAGCAAGACGTCTGGCTCTGCTGTGGCACCTTGGGGTGATGTGCTGCGTGGGCCTGCTGCCCCAGCATCAACAGAAGCCACAGGCAGCTGGAGTGTCTTGTCTGACGCTGGCAGACCTGATTCCAGCTCCTGTATCCTGTGCTGAAGCTTTTGAATGTAGTTGATAACCTCCTCCAAAAAAGCTGCAGTGTTAGCCCTCTCGGCGTGAGGCACAACTTGCCGCAATCGGTCGAGCCTGCAAGACAGAGTAAGCTGGTAAACGATGCAGCAACACGTTTGTCCCTCCACGGACACCCGCGCATTCGACGGGATACCTGTCGTTGATGCGAGTTCTTCGCCTTTGCTCTGCGGCCTGGTGCCTGGAGGCGTATGCGGATGAGGTCTTGTTGTCACCAGCCTTGGCTTTGCCTCGAGCGCCAGCTGCCCGTCCTGGGTCGGTCTGACCCGCAGACGCCTGCTGTTGCTGCTGCTGCTGCTGCTGTTGTTGCTGCTGCTGTCCAAGTAAGCTCAGCACGGAGGGGTCTATCCCTCCCGTGCCACCTCCCGGGAACAGCTGATTGAACTGACTAAAGAGGGCCAAGTCTGGATACAACCCAGTCGTTGGAGGCACAGCCGTGAACGCGCTTCTGCCGATGCCTGACAAGTTGAAGCCCTGGCTTGTCCGTGCAGCTGCGTTGGCAGGGGTCGCTTCCATCGCGTCAGAAGCAGGAGCTGCCTGCCCAAGTGGCCTAAGAGGATGTTGGGACTGCATGCGGATCAGCAAGTTCGCAGACAAGGCTGTGAGTCTTTTGTTTGGAAGTGGCTAGCGGTGGATAGTCTGCTTTAGTTTCTAGCTGTACATAAAGCTAGTATGCATATGCATGCCTCATCTGCCCGCCAAGGTCATTCATTTAGTCCGTTTGCACATGGACTCACGAGATCTTTCGCAAGGGCGCATGTGTCGTTTGGGGTGACGAGGATGTCATTTGCATTGGTCACAATGTACTACAGACTTTTACACGGCTTCCACGTGTTATAGCAACGTGACCCCTCATGCGTTTTGTGCAGCGGCGGGGAAGCTATTCACATGCATCAGCGGGATACGACACGTGTAACATGTGGTGACCATGTGTATTGCATGTATATTGGCCAAAATGACTGATTGAAGCTGGTTTGAAATGCAACACGTTTGCTTGATAGATTGGGTCTCAGATACGCGTTCCCAAGGATACACTGATTTGCAGAGCTGGGTAAAGTGCCTGGATCATAGGGGGATACAGTATGCAGTCAAGCAAAGGTTGTGTTAGGCTGCGCGATGCACTGAAATGTGCTGGAATGCATCTCGGAGGCTATTTTTACAGTCATGTAAAAATACTGAAGTCGAAAGCTGGTCAGAAACAAGTGTAGCGGCTGTCACCGGCTGTTAGAACAAGTTCCCAAATTTGCACTGACATGTGAGCTTGACATTAACCAACAAAACATGCCTTCCATATGTAGGCACGAGTTCGAAGTGCATTGTCATGCAACAGCAAGGTGCTCCTAGCCGTTTGACTGATTGCTGAAGGCTGGCTGGCAAGCGTCTGAGCCTGAGCAGTAAGTCAGGTCACGGTGCATAGGCACAGCAGCAGGACTGCGTAACCAGCAAACCATCATGTGTAATGGGCGTTTGCCATGGAGCTCTGGGCCCCCCAAGGGGGCCCTCCGCGGCGTCGATTTTCCATCCCCCTGTTCTGAGAGCAATGTCATTGACTGGTGCAGCACACGGAGTCTGTGCATAGCCATCAAGGAGGGGTATGCAATGCCATATCACGCCTATATGCTTTCTGCCTTGATGACAATGCGAAGACAGGCTGACATGCTTACATCAAGGACTCACCAGAGCTATAACACTCACCAACAACCCTTTTATTGCAATGAAATCGACAGTTTCCAGAAGCTGCTACCATAGTTGACAGCATACACGCAAGATGTCTGCTTGTAACAGCAAAGAACAGCACAAAAGCAGTACTTGCAGCCAACACAAGATTGGCACACACACAAAATTGTGACAAATCACATGAACAACATGACATCAAACACTGAGATGGCTGAAACATTACTTGCAGATTGGTCTAGGCAGTCATTCCTGGCTTCAAGACAACCTTCACGCAGTTGTCAGTCTTGTCGTTGAAGATCTTATATCCATGTGCAGCCTCTGTCAGGGGCAGCTCAT
>JAABUO010006665.1_pt1 | contig 13230 bp, 16 predicted proteins | sample 5559291 | NCBI WGS metagenome assembly JAABUO01 (sample SAMN10711878, study PRJNA513372) | rock metagenome | isolation source: Antarctica rocks | place: Antarctica: Victoria Land, Finger Mt sud
CTATTGTCACTCGGCCTTCGGGCTGCTGTTTCTGCTGCCGGGCCTGCCGATGGCCTGGGCCACATTCCAGGGCTTCGTGACTGCCGATGAGATCAGCAGGGGCGACCTGTAAGCCGGCTTTTGATCGAACTAGAGTGGAGTTAAAACAAGAACGTCGCTCTCTCTTAAGGCCCCAAAAAAGATCGAGCAAAGGAAGATCAAAATGGAAGCTGTGCTGAAATCGAACCCGTCTCAAAGTCAGCCGCGCTCAGTGGAAGTGCTATCGAAGCTGCCCTCTCACTGGGGCGGCTATCGGTACGGTTTAAGTCGGGAGGAATTGATGCTTCTTGTGGAGGCGACGGGGCAGGCGGTTTCAACTACGCTACCGAACGGGACTCTTCTGCGCGTAGCTCCAAACCAGCCGACGCAGGAAGAGGAAGCTCTGCACGGCGATTAAGCAAGCCTGGTATAGAAAAGTCTGCCGAGCTTCGCATTCCTGCCGGTCAGCCTTACGCAGACGAGCGGTATAGACAGCGAGTACCTGGCAGATGCCGTGAAGATGCTGCCGCTCGACATGGATGCCGTGAAGGATATACAATATGGCCTCGCTCTTAGAAACCAATCCCTACCTACGCGACCCGGAAACACGCCGCCGCATGCTGGAGCGCAATGCCTTAGACTCCTCGGCGTTCGAGGGAGCACGAGGGCTAAAGGCACACGACACTCAACCGCCCTCTGCGCCGCGTGTCATCGCTCGCAAAAAGAAAGCCGTCAAGTCGTCATAGCGCGTCAAGTACCCCTTCTTGACCGCCGCAAGGTAGAGGGTGCGCTCGTGTTCGCTCCCGCGCCCCCGAAACCGATAATCGGGCAGGGGCAAGCCTGCTTGCAGCGCCATTAAATCCGCCAGCCAGCGGGCCAGCCGTCCGTTGCCGTCACGGAACGGATGGATCAGCAGCAGCTCGGCGTGAACCTCCGCCATGCGCCGGGCTACCACAGTTAGCGAAGCTTGGCGGCAGGGCGTGTGCTTCTGAAGCAAGCCCTGTTCCAGTTGCGCCATGTTCTGCGCGACCAGGTATGCCGGAGGCCAGCGAAAGCCGCCCTTCTCCATTTCTACCGCTCGATACTCCCCTGCCCACTCATACAGCTCGCCCAGCCAGGAACGGTGCATCGAGCGCAGCCCATCCGCTGTGAACTGTGTCTCCGTGGTCACACGCCCCAGGAAATCCGACTGAGCGCGGATGAGCGCCTCGAACTCCGCACGGTCTATTTCCCGCTTACGCTGAATGCCCGGCTTGTTCCGCAGGACACGCCCACGTGAGCCGGGTTCGCTTTCGGCCTCTACGCCTGTCGCCGGCTGGTAGCGGCTGTGCGCGGGATCTCGGCTCATGCCGTCACTTCTTCGCCCCTGCCGGCAGGAGCTTTTTGAGGCGGCTTAACTCATCGCGCAGCTCAGCGGCACGCTCAAACTCTAGTGAGCGGGCGGCCTGCTTCATTTCTTTCTCGATGTCGGCCAGCGCGGACATGATCTGGTCGAGCGGCAAAGTCTCCGGGTTGCGGGTGCGCGAGACGTTGTAGTAGGACTTCTGCTCGGCGATTTTTTTGGACTCAAGCACCTCGCGGACGGCTTTATTTACTGTGTACGGCGTGATGCCATGCTCCGTGTTGTGGGCTTCCTGAATGGCCCGGCGGCGCGTCGTCTCGCCGATGGCCCGCTCCATTGAGCCGGTAATCCGGTCGGCATACATAATGACCTGGCCGCCGAGATTACGGGCGGCGCGTCCGATGGTCTGAATCAGCGATGTTTCCGAGCGCAGGAAGCCTTCTTTGTCGGCATCTAAAATGGCGACTAAAGAGACTTCCGGCAGGTCTAAGCCCTCGCGCAGAAGGTTGATGCCGATAATCACATCGTAAATGCCGAGGCGCAGGTCCCGCAGGATTTCGGTGCGCTCCAGCGTGTGTACGTCTGAGTGCAAGTAGTTGACTTTGATGTTCAAATCTAAGAGGAACTCGGTCAAGTCTTCGGACATCTTCTTGGTCAGCGTCGTGACCAGGACACGCTCGCCTTTGGCGGTCCGCATCTGAATCTCGTGCAGCAGGTCATCTACCTGGCCTTTGATGGGCTTGATGATGATTTCCGGGTCAATCAGGCCGGTCGGGCGGATAATCTGCTGGACAATCTGCTCGGAATGCTCGCGCTCAAATGCGGCGGGAGTGGCCGAGACAAAGACGCACTGGCCGACGCGCTCTTGAAACTCCTCAAACTTCAGCGGCCGGTTGTCGCCCGCCGACGGCAGGCGGAAGCCGTACTCAATCAGCGTGTCTTTCCTGGCTTTGTCGCCGTTGTACATCGCCCGAAGCTGCGGCAAAGTCTGGTGCGACTCGTCAATGACGATAAGATAGTCGTCGGGGAAGTAGTCCAGCAGGGTAGACGGCGCGGAGCCTGGCTCGCGCCCGTCAAACCAGCGCGAGTAGTTTTCAATGCCGTTGCAGTAGCCGACTTCGCGGATCATTTCGAGATCAAAGCGGGTGCGCTGCTCAATCCGCTGGGCTTCCAGCAGCTTGCCTTGCTGCTTGAACAGGGCCACGCGCTGGATCATCTCTTCTTCAATCCCAATAATCGCCCGCTCCTGCCGCTCCGGGCTGGAAACGAAGTGGGATGCCGGGAAGATAGTAATCTCGTCTTTCGACGACTGCACTTCGCCGGTCAGCGGGTCTACGGTCGTGATCTTCTCCACTTCGTCGCCGAAGAACTCGACGCGCACGACAATCTCTTCGTCGGCGGGCTGAAGCTCCAAAACATCGCCGCGCACTCTAAATGTCGAACGGGTCAAGACCAAATCATTGCGCGTAAACTGCATGTCGATCAAGCGCCGCAGCATGTCGTCGCGGTCGTATTCTTTGCCGCGCTCGAATTTGAGAATGATGCGGGCGTATTCTTCCGGTGCGCCCAAACCATAGATGCACGAGACCGACGCCACAATCACCACATCGCGCCGCTCCAGAACCGCCTGCGTCGCCGAGTGCCGGAGCCGGTCTATCTCGTCGTTGATGGCCGAGTCTTTTTCAATAAACGTATCCGTTTGCGGGATATACGCTTCCGGCTGATAGTAATCGTAGTACGAGACAAAATACTCCACGGCATTCTGCCCGAAAAAGTCCCGGAACTCCGAGCAAAGCTGCGCCGCCAGCGTCTTGTTATGCGCGATCACCAGCGTCGGCTTCTGCACCCGCTCAATCAGGTTAGCAGCGGTGAAAGTGTTATGCACGAACAGCCCGCCGCTTCCGGTCAGGAAAGTCTCGTAGCCGGCGACGCTGAAATCGTAGACATGCTGCTTTTCAGCGATCACTGGCTCAGCGCCCACGACTGGGGACCAGTGGACATTTGCCAGGCCGCAAAACGCCGCGTCCTGAATTTCCAGGGCCGCACAAATCCGAACAAAAAGCTTCTGTGACGGGTCCCGTTTGCCGCACTCAACGGCTGAGATCATGGCGCGTCCGCATCCTGCCCGCTCGGCGACTTCCCGCTGATGCAGGCCAAGATGCAGACGCTCCTGTTTCAGCCGTGAGCCAACGCCGAAGACTAGGTCTACGTTGGTATTGCCGGTGTGCAGGCTTGCTTGAAGCGCTTGTGTCTTGCGGCGGCTAATAAAGCCGATTTCCTCAGCAAAGCGGTTGAGATTGTCCGCGCCCGAAATTGTAACCTTGTAATAGCGTCCCCTCTCGCCGTTCGGCTTGCGCTTTTGAACGGGACGCACACGCGCCCAGATGCCGAACCGCAGCAGAGCTTCCGCAACATCATACGCCAGGGTCCGGCTGAGGGTGACTGCCGTAACTGCGCCCCCATCCACCCCGCCGTCGCCCTCAAAGTAGCCGCGCAAAACTGCCGCTAAATGAGGGTCCGAAAGCGCGGGCCAGCAGGAAGGCAGATGCTTGGAAGCCGAACCGCTGCCCATCAGCAGAAACAGCATGTCGCGCCAAACGCGCTCTCCGATCACGAAATCGCCGTCTGGCCGCCGGAAGAACGGCACGAGGCAGGAAACTAAGCAGCGCTGGACTTCCTGCTGCACTTCGGGGTCTCGCACCGACAGCAGCGCAAAGCCGGGAGACGCATGGCCTTCGGCAAGATACTGGCCCCAGAGAATGCCGAGATCACGACTGATTTCCAAGGCCGCCGACCGGCAGTAGCGGCCACCCTGCAAGCGCAGGTCACTCAGCACAACCCCCCGCGTATCCAGCAAAGCCGCTCCCGCCGCAAGTGACATTCCCTCGTCCTGAACACGCACCCGCCAGAGCTTTTGGTGCGGCTTTTCGTAGAATGGGGCCACGACGGCTTCCCATTTGTCCGGCAGCGACAGGCCAGGCTGCATCTTCACGGAAGCGGTCCGCTTCAAATCCGGCGATCCCGTCCTCAGCAGCGAAATGAGATTTAGTGATTGCAAAGGCTGGGAAGGGGCCGGGATACGGCGCGGAAGAGGCAGAGCATCACCCGTCTGCACCTGATCGCCCGGCAGCAAATGTACTTGGCCTTCGCGCAGCACCCAGACACTGTGGTCGGCCGTAACTGAAACTTCACGCCCGCAGTGGGTTGTCAGCCGAAACAAACGCTCCGGGCTGCGGTGGCGACTGAGACCTGTGACCGGCTGCCATGCGACATCCCCAGTGGCGGCATCCCAGGCGAGTATTTTCCATGGCACGGGAGGCCGACATTCCTGCGACTCTTCCGGCTGCTCAGAACCAAACACGCCATCAATCAGCCTGCCAATCGGGCCGCGATAATACTGATCCCCACCGAGTGCAACCGTGACAGGCTCATCCCAGGCAACGCTTTTTCCCGTGCCGGTCGCTCCCAGAAGCGTCTGGTATTTGTCGGCATTCCGAACGCCTGCCGCCAGCTTGTCAATCGCCGCCGGCTGATCGCCCGACGGCTTGTAATTCGAGATAACCTTGAAGTCCATAATTTGTTCCTAGAAACTTGGTCCTAAACTGGCACCGCCAGCCAGTCCGCAGGCGTCATCACGGTGACTGCCGCTGCGCCCCGCGTTAGCAATTCTTGATCCCACGTTATCAGCGTTGTTCTATATTCCTGCGCCACGGCGACATAAACCGCGTCCGCCCCGCGCAGGCGGCAGGTGATGACCGTGTGGACGTAGCGGGATCGGAATGTGTAAATCTGTGCGGAACTTAAACAAAGCTAATAGCTTTCAATCTAAAGATGAGTCGTCAATTGAGAGCATTGAGTGGGGTATAGGCCCTCTAAATCCCATGATAATACCATCAACAGTCTCAACTCCAACGGGAATTGAGGCAAACGATGGATGCTCGCAAACCATGAAGAAAACCTTGTCAGCTTTGTTAAATCCGCCAAAAGCGAACCTCATTTCAGAAGATAACAATGCTGTTTCTTGAAAAAGCGTAGGTGGTATCGGCATAGACAATTTTCCTGCGGCCAGCAAGCTAAACAAGCGTATGATTTGGTAAGGATGCACATAGTAGATGCGTAAGTTTCGTGCCTCCTGGCTTGCCTGCTTTAGAAACAAGTGGCGATGGCTCGCTGTCCTGTATCTCTGGGGATTTGGGACGACTTTTAAATTCTGCTTCGTTCATGCGAAAAGTAGTGTGCGGCATTCCCACATCAACAGGAGCCAAAGCGCCATTAGTGTTCGTGAAAGTAGTTTCTTCATAGCTGCTGTGTTTCAGCACCAACTGAAATGCCGTTCTACCTTCTACCTCTGCTTCACCAGCAGCCACGATTTCTGTTGCTGGTGGAAACGGTTCGGCTCCCAGCTTGAAACCTTCCATGAAGAGTTGAAGGCACCGCAGCAATTGACGTGCTTCTATTGAAAAAACTCGGACACGTTGCTTTTCGATTATGTCGCCTACTGCCATAATTCTCTCCCATGCGAACCTTTATAGTGAGATGCTGAATTGTTCCATCACATCAACAGTGAGCATCAGCGGCGCATCTCCGAGACAACCTCGACAGCCGACACGCCAGCCGGCCAGGATTTGCTAACTTCCTGCTGAACAATTTTCCATTGTTGTTGCCACTTGTCAAACGCCGACCCTTGCTCGCTTTCCTGCGCTGACACGGCTTCCGGCACAATAAAAATCTTTGTACCAACTCGTTCTACCACAAACCGTGTGAAGGGTTCGGGGTGGCCCAAAAGTTCTGCTGGAATCACAAGCATTCCTAAGTCGTCTGCTTCAAGAATTTTATCCGTTTCCAGTTCCATCACTTGTCCCACTTTTGTTTCCTCCGCCGATTTTGTTTCTGTCGCCGAGAAAAAAGCAGCCTTTAGAGGCTTCCAGATGTGCTTCCAAAGACCGCCGCAAACCGATGTTCTATTGTACCTAAACTGACCAAGTTTTCGGTGAACTTTCGCGCAAATATAGGAGGAAAAGCCGCAAGCGACCGCGAAACAACGGCTACTCGCCGCTGTTGATTTCAAGCTGGTTGTTGACGACCTTGCCGGGACCGAGCGTGTCGCGGGCGATCCGAACTGCCCGCTTTCCTTGGGCCGCTGAGTTTACTCTTCCGTGCAGGCTGACGCCGTTGGTGTCGGCATCCACACGGACGCCGTGGACATTGGCGGCGGCAAGCGCTGCCGTGACACGCGACCCAAGTTCCAGTTTAGCGATTTGCGGTTTGGCGTTTGCAATGTTGCGCTGCGTGTCTTGCTTTGCGCTGTTTAGCGTCTGCTGCGAACAGCCGGAAAGTGCTGCTGCGAGGCCAAAAAAGACCACTATTGCCGATACTGACTTGATTTTCATAGCATTGATTATAACCCAAACGAAAGAAGTTAAGAGCATCCGAATATGACTGTCCTCCCTGAGATTACCCAAACTTTGCTGGCCGCGAAAAAGGCCAAAAGCCTGAGCTTCACCGATTTGGAGCCGATTGTCGGTCTGGACGAAGTCTGCATCGCCGCGATTATCTACCGTCAGGCAACCGCCACCCCGGACGAAGCGCAGAAGCTGACGCAGGCGCTGGGGCTGGAGCCGGAACTTGCCGATGAGCTGACGGAATATCATGTCAAGGGCCTGGGGCCGGTTGTCCCGACAGACCCGTTCGTGTACCGCTTCTACGAGATTATGCAGGTCTACGGCCTGCCGCTGAAGTCGGTCATTCAGGAGAAGTTCGGCGACGGCATTATGAGCGCCATTGACTTCACCCTGCATGTGGAAAAAGAAGCCGACCCCAAAGGCGACCGGGTGAAGCTAATTTTCAGCGGTAAGTTCCTGCCGTACAAAAAGTGGTAATAGCTTAAAACCGTAGGTGATGGGCCGATAGCCAGCCGATGCGGATAATGCCGACCAGCAGCACGGCCACGCAGGCGGTAAAGCTGAGGCGGTTTATCGTCCGCGTCGGCAGCGGCAGAAGCGTGACGCCGCGCAGCCGGTACACGCCGCAGCGCAGCCACAGCAGCAGAAAAACGCCGTAACACACAAAGCCCAGCGGATGCCAGTGCAGCGACTCGCGTAAGTGTCCGTGGCCGAGGCAGACAAACGACCGGGTCAGGCCGCAGCCGGGGCAAGGCAGGCCGGTGAGAGTGTAGAACAGGCAGACCGACGGCAGGTGGGCGATTTGGCCGGTAGGCGAGGGCAGGGGAAGCAGAATGCTTGCCGCGAAGACGCCCGAGAGCAGCAGGAAGATTGCCCCGGCATTGGCGCGTTTCTCTGAAATGATTTTTACCGGATTTTTTCTCATCGGCGCGGCGGCCTCGGCTGACGCGGGGTCCGCAGGTCACCGGCAGAAGGCGCGGGGGCGGGGGAAGGCGGCCAGGAGTTCGGAGCCGCACCCGGTCCCGGCGGCGGGTCGGACCCCGCCGCGTTCCAAACGCGGTTCAACCCATCCTGCTGCAATACCGGGTTAATCAGGCCAAGACTCAGGAAGCCGCCGGCCCCGACTAAATCCAGAACCAGATACAAAACGGCGTTGTCGGTCGGCGGCAGACCGGCCCGAAGACTCATTTCAGCGATGCGCTTGCCCATGCGGTAGTCCCAGAAGATGTTCCAAAGCCCGCAGGTCAGCACCGACAGCAGTACTTCGACGCCGGGACTGATGTCCGGCTCCCCCAGAAAGTCCTGGGTTTCCTCCGAAACTTTGTAGATAAAGTACAAGTAATAAATCCCGCAAGTGAGCAGGATCAGCACCAGTGTCAGCGCCGGATCACGCGGCGTTCCTTGTCGCATTTTTCTGTTTCTCCCGAAGTATGGGAACCTATTTCGTCATGCTCTGTTAATATCCCTTTGTTTGTTCAGCAGCAGACGCGGGTAACTTAACAAAAGTAAAAGTACAAAGCCGCGAAAAATCCAATCAAAAATCCAATGCGGAGGAAGGGACAAGCGATGGGTAATTGGGAATCGCCGCCGCTGCTGGAGTTTTGGCTGCCTGCAGACCTTGATGCCGTGCCGCAGGCGCGGCGCAGAGCGATGCGGGTCTGCACAGAAGCGGGGCTGACGGAAGACGATTGTTTCGCGCTGGATCTGGCGCTGGGCGAAGCGCTGGCAAATGCCGTCATGCACGGCGCGAAAAGCGACGCCGAAGCCGAAGAAGAACAGCAAGTTTATTTAGGACTATGGCATCACCGGAAGCGTCTTATCATACAGGTTCAGGATCATGGGCCTGGCTTTGAGCCGCCGCCTCCGCCCTATGTCATGCCGGACGCCGCGCAGCACGACACGCACGGGCGCGGCCTGCCGCTGATGGAACTGCTGACCGATGCCATGGCAATTTGCAGCGGCTGCATTCGCGAAGGCGGCTCTTCCGTGTTTTTGATCAAGCGAATGCCGAATTAAGCGAAGTGTACAGGAGATAAAGGTGATCGCTGAAGACGCTGTTTTTGACAGCGTCTTTTTTCTTTCTTTTTCTTTTCGCGGTACCGGTTCTTTTCCGCTTGCGCTTGTGTCTAAGATGCAGTGGGAACTTAACCGGCCTGCGGAGGCGTTCGAAAAGTATCCCTTAATCACAATTGACTTAGAGTGTGTTTTTAGGCAGGAGAATTTTCGTGGCCACGACAAATGACCCGCCTGTCCGTGCGGCAGCGGCGGCCTTAACCTCGACTCAGGTCTTGACCCGCGCCCGGCGCGGCGACCGCCGGGCGTTCAGCCGCCTGACGGAGCCGTACCGCCGAGAGCTGATTGCCTACTGCTACCGCCTGACTGGAACATTGACCGAAGCGGAAGATATGGTGCAGGAAGCGTTTCTACGTGCCTTTAAAGCATTAGAGACATTTGAAGGCCGGGCGAGTTTACGCGCCTGGCTGTATAAAATCGCGCACAACCTGTGCCTCAATCATGTGCAGCGCCGCCCGCCGGGCTGGGAATCGCTGGACGAAGTCGGCGAAATCAATCTGCATGACCCGGCTGCGGACACCGAGGACACCGAGCTGGGACGCGAAAATGTCCGGCTTGGCTTTGCGGCCCTGGTGCAAAGCCTGCCGCCCCGCCAAAGGGCCGCGCTGGTCCTGCGCGACGTGCTGGGCTGGAGCGCGGAAGAAACGGCCCGCATTCTCGAAACGACCGTGCCGGCGGTCAAGAACGCCCTCGGCAGGGCCAGGCAGACATTGGCCCGGCAGCCTTCCGGCGGCGACCCTGCCGATGTCCGCGATCTCGCCGCGTCCGACCCGAAAGCGCGGGAAACCGTGGCCCAGTGGGTAGATGCGTTTGAAAAGGGCAACACGGTTCGCATGGTGGAGCTGCTGACGGGGGAGTGGCCCCCGCAATCCATACATTCGCAATCTGGGTATGATCATTTTAACAAGGCAAAAGCAAAACTGAATGGCGAAGCGAGACAAGAGCGAAAAGAAAAGCGAGAGGAAAGAACGCATGGCGAGCGACAAAGAGCGTAACGAGCGGCGCAGCGGCGGCCGCCGAGACAATAGCACTGGCGGCGAAGGCGGCACGAGCATCCCGCGCAACCAGGAAACAGCGGTTCGGGCGATTTTCGTGCTGGACGAAATCTTGAAAAGCACCGACCCAATTGACCCGAACTACCAGTACCTTTTGCTGCTGCGGCATCAATTGGAAGTGGACGAGCAGCAGTCTGCCGAAGCGCAGGAGCTGATCCAGAAATACGACGAAGCGTACAACAAGCTGACCGCGCCGGCAAACCGCGTGGCCGTCTTTTTGTCCAAGAACGAGGATGGCACGGCGAATATCGCGATGGGCGACAACGATTTTTACACCAATGTTGACCCCAATGTTGACGTGGAAACGCTTCAACCCGGCACCCGCGTCAAAGTCAACGAAGCGTATGCCGTCGTCGGCGACCTCGGCCCGGCCCAGAACGGTCAGGTCGTCAAAGTCAGCGAGGCTTTGGAAGACGGACGCCTGCGGATCGGCGGCGACCAGCAGGGCATGAACACGCGCATTGTGGTGCGCGGTGCGGGCCTTGAGAACGAGACCATCAAATCGGGTTCGGAAGTCCGCATGGAGCCGAACTTCCGGGTCGCGCTTGAAGCATTCGCGGCTAAAGAGAACCAGGATTTCTTCTTAGACAAAGTCACCGAAATCCCGTGGAGCGCGGTCGGCGGCCAGCAGGAAGCCATCGGCGTCATCAAGGACGCCATCGAGCTGCCGCTGCTCTACCCCGAGCTGTACGAGCGCTTCGGCAAAAAGCCGCTGAAGGGTATTTTGCTTTACGGTCCTCCCGGCTGCGGCAAGACCCTGATCGGCAAGGCAACGGCCTACAACATCACGCAGGAATACAAGGCGCGGACCAAGCGGGACGTCAAAGAATACTTTATGTATATCAATGGCCCGAAAATCCTGAATATGTGGCTTGGTGAGTCCGAGCGGCAGGTGCGCGAGATCTTCTCGACGGCCCGCGAAAAGGCCAAAGAAGGCTACTTGGTCTTCATCTTCATTGATGAAGCGGAGAGCATTCTGCGGACCCGTTCTTCGGGACGCTTTACGAACATCTCAAACACGGTCGTTCCGCAGTTCTGCGCCGAGATGGACGGCCTAGTGTCACTTGAAAATGTCGTCGTCATGCTGACGTCGAACCGCCCGGACTACATTGACCCGGCCATCCTGCGCCCGGAGCGCATTGACCGCAAGGTCAAAGTCGTGCGCCCCGACAAGAAAAGCACGTCCGACATTCTGGGCATCTACTTAAACCCTGGCCTGCCGCTGGACTACCGCCTGGTAGAAGAGCAGGGCAGCGAAGAGAAAGCGCGTCAGCTTTTGGTCGAAAAGACGACGGAATTGATCTGGTCCAAGACGCACGAGACCGAGTTCATAGAAGTTTATCTGAAGAACGGCTCCGTGGACACGCTCTACTGGAAGGACCTCGTTTCGGGTGCGCTTCTGACTTCGGTGGTCGAGCGGGCGAAAGACTTCGCCATCAAGCGCTCGATTGACGTCAAGTCCACCAAAGAAGGCGTCTCGATGGACGACATGGAGCGGGCAGTCCGCACTGAGTTCAAGGAAAACGAGATTTTCCCGAAGACCGACAACATCGAGGACTGGCTGAAGCTCTTGGACTACGAGCCGGACAACGTCGTGCGCCTGAACCCCGTTAGCCCCAAAAAGGGTACGCAGGTAACGCGCCGGAACGTGATCTAAAAGCGCGATCCCCACGGAAGAAAGTGAGGCATGGATGCCTGAACCATCTAAAACAGACCCAGCCAAAGCAGACCCGGCACGGCGTGTTGGAACATATCGGTCGCGGGTATTCGTCGGAGGAAGCTACCACCAGGAAGACCGTTCTCGTTTAGCGGACATAAAATCAGAGATTATCAAGGCTGGCTTCGTTCCGGTTGTGGCCGATGAAGTGCAGTTGGAAAACGAAGGCGACATCCACTACGAAACAATGGTGCTGCTTCATAGCTGCCGTTTGGCAATCTTCGAGTTGAGCCAGCTTTCGGGCGCATTGATGGAAATTGAGCGCGTTCCTGATTATGGCATTCAAGCACTGGTGCTATTTGCTGCGCCTGGTGGACAAGGCTATCTGCCCTCACGCATGGCAAGCACATTTATTGAGCAGCATTCCGCGTCTATTTCGCTCAAGCGCTATTTGAGCGTTGTGGAAGCAAAACGGTTCGTCAGGCAATGGCTGAAGTCTATGCGAAAGGCAGGTTTTGGATGAAGTATAAAGTTTGGGATGATACCACTATCCGCTCCGGCACTGCGCGGGAAATTCTTCAGGAAATTGTCAACAAGGCTTCTGTTGAAGAAATAAAGCGCATGAACGTAGACCAATATGCGAAGGCGCTCATCAAAGAAGCCCCCTATTACCTGCCGACGATTGTTTTGCAGGAACTGGGCGAACGAAACTACAGCACAGTATACGATAAAGCGCTGTCTTTGCTCAGCGTCATGCCCGCAAGCAATGCGCGTATTTTGACGGTTGAGCCGGATTAGGGGCGTCATTCCTGCTGCTTTATCTCGCCCAAGAAGGTGACGCGCCGGAACGTGATCTAGGGAAAATTCTAATGCCGGAAATCACAGGCAAAGTCGTCGCCATTACCGGCGCAAGCAGCGGCATCGGCGAGGCGACGGCGCTTTTGCTGGCGGAACGTGGAGCAAAGGTTGTCCTGGGGGCGCGGGGCGTAGACCGTCTCGCGGCCCTCACCGCCCGGATCTGCGAGGCTGGCGGCGAAGCGGTCTGCCTCCCCACAGACGTAAAGCGGCGTGAGGACCTAACCGCTTTTGTTGCCTTAGCTTGTGAGCGGTTCGGCAAGCTGGATGTTCTTGTCAGCAATGCCGGCATCGCGCCGATTGCTCCCCTTGACGACCTTCGCGTCGAAGAGTGGGACGAGATGATTGACATCAACATCAAAGGCGTTTTATACGGCATCGCGGCGGCGCTGCCTGTGTTTCGCGCTCAGGGATTCGGGCATTTTGTCAACACCGCCTCGACAGCCGCGCATCGTATCGTGCCGAACATGGCGGTTTACGCCGGAACAAAGTTCGCCGTGCGGGCAATCTCCGAGGGTTTGCGCCAGGAAGCGGGCGACAAGTTGCGCGTCACGGTTATCTCGCCGGGGTTTACCCGGACGAACCTTGCGGAGTCCATGACAAACCCGGAGCTGAAGGCGCAAGCGATTAGCGCAATGGAAAAAATGGCGATCCCGCCAGACGCCATCGCAGAAGCGATTGCTTACGCAATCGGACAGCCAACCAATGTGGATGTCGGCGAGATTATTGTCCGGCCCACAGCCCAGAGCTGATACGCCAATTTTAGGAGACTCACTTTTGCCATTATTCGGCACGGAAACAGAATACGGGATTGCGGTGGAAGGCAAA
>JAABUO010006668.1_pt1 | contig 13226 bp, 13 predicted proteins | sample 5559291 | NCBI WGS metagenome assembly JAABUO01 (sample SAMN10711878, study PRJNA513372) | rock metagenome | isolation source: Antarctica rocks | place: Antarctica: Victoria Land, Finger Mt sud
GCCTGTACTCAAGTCATTCAGGCGCATTCAAACAGTTCTCCAGCGGCTGCAGACCTCATGACTGCGATAGGCTTGCCCAGACGCTGTGATACTTCTTTGTTAGCTTCACTGTGACAAATGCTGCAAGTGCACACTGGTCTATGTGCTGTCACTGCAAAGCATGTTCAAGTGCTGGATGCATATTCGGTTGTGGCTGTAATGCAAAGCAGCGTACTTCTCAAGAACGCTCAGGACATGAGCTATGCAGCATGGTAGCATCAACATACATTCCATTGTGTATTGTTTGAGTAAACTTCAATTGCATATACCAGGTATGCAGAAATGAGGAACAGCTACATTGCTGGGCTGAAAGATGCAGGGCTTACCTCAAGTAGGGCAGTATGGCCACTGTCCGGAAGAACCAGCCTGTGGGCATTGGGCAGCAGTCGCTGCAGGCGGGTCTGCTCTGTCAGGGAAGGTAGGAGCCGGTCTTCCCCACTTCCTACCAGCAACACACGTGTCCTGCATCATATCATGCATACAACAGATTTCGGGGAGGTAAAATCATCAGTCTCGTTTTCAGCAACATCCGTTTTCATGTGCTATCCTACACTCTGAAACGCCTGGGGATGAACATCAGGCGTTTCTACTTGATGCAGATCTTTTGGAGAAACCTCTGGTGGTGCACGTGTGTTTAGACCACTGCTGAGAAGCAAAAATTGCTTATTCTGCATTTCCCAGCTCACACTCATCACGTGCTTGCCTATTAAACAAGCACTGCTCAGGATTTGCCCAGACAGACACCCCTTTTGGGTATGCAGGTTAGACACACAGGTCATTCAGCTTGAGACCTGTTGCAGCTCAATGGCTTGTTCATTTGCACCTGCGACTGCTCATACACATACAACAGCAAAAAGCAGTCAACATCTTGTGCAGCCAACAACAGGTCGATACAGTCTGCCAACAGACCAGACAGCATATGTGTGCAGTCAAGACCAACTCAGCAGTCATCATGAGGTGCATGTCAGGCAGTGCAGCTGCATCACTGACTTGATTTGTCTGAAGGAATCATCAGGCAGGTTGCCCTGAGTCAGCATGTTCATGCGCCAGCTGGCAGTGGCACTGGGCACATACAAGTCCCTGGACTGCCTGCTCTGGTCAGCAGCCCCAGCCGGGGGCTCCTCCAGGCCCAGCTGCCCCTGCTCCACCTGCAGGGCCATTTGTCACCTGCTTGGCACATGCTTGTCTGTGATGCGGCATGACTTGCGTGGTGAATGATAGCTCAATGCTTTGTCGAGCTGGTGGGCAACCTGATGAAATGGGTGAGTCCGGCACCAGACATGATAAGTGTGGTTGACAGTGACAAGGGTAGGGAGCAGACCGTGAAGCTGGGTGGCGGCTGCATGACCATCATGGAGCGGATGGCTCTCAGGCTGGAGGGGCCAACCTTCTCCTTGCACACCAGCAGGGGCACCAGCACTGCTTGCGCCATCTGCACCCACACACACACACACATACACAGGCCTGGATTCTCACAACAAAGGGTGTTTGCACCTGTCTTAGCTTTGCAAATATGCTTCTTGTGACCTGAATTTTTTTCGTGGCAAGTCAGCTGGAGGTGTCAAAGCAAGATCTTTATGCTACTCCTTGACCTAAAGTGCCCAACATGCATGTGATCCCCCTGTTGTGCTGCACATGATCTGCCAGCATGCACACACTTCTCGTGTGTTGTTTGCACAGCAGTCAGGGCGTGTCTACTGCCCACAACAGTGAGTGTGTATGCGACATACATGTAGTGCAGAGGTGTGCCTGCAAGCACCAGGCATGTGAAGGCAAAGTTGCTTGGCAAAAACACACCTGCATGGCTGGCATACAGTGGTGGTGGTGTTCTGTTTCAAACACAACATGGCAGCTTGTGCTACTACTGCAGCCCAGTTTCATGTGACCATGTCTCATACCACAAGCAACAGGAAATACCTGGTACAACTGCTCTGGAAACAAAGACAGCAGATTGCTAGCAGCAATCAGATTGATGATGCCACTGTAGCTCTTGTTGAAACAGGTGGCACTGTTGACAACCACCATGTTTGCAATGAGCTCTGGGACAGCAAGGGCTAGTCTAAAGGCCAGGCACCCACCAAAGGACTCTGCCACAACTGTCAGCTTCTGCTGCTGCCCATTAGACTGTGCCAATTGTCGCACCAAGGGAATAAGCTGATTGATCAGGCTGTCCCAGGACGATCGATCATCCATTGTGATATACAGGCTCCTGTATGGAGCATGAGATCATGATTTCCCAGCTGTCTCAGCAAAGCAGGTGATCAAACATTGAAAATATGATATGATGTATTCAATGATGTGAGTATGATTGATGTTGGTGCCATGCATTGGCGTCCAGCCTGTGCATGCAGCAGGCTTGTATTGCTGCATACCTGATGTCAAATCCCGCTCCTACCAGCCCTGGCAATTGTGGTATGATAGAATTGCCAGTGCCATCAGTGCCTGCAGAGTGACAGTATCACATGCTGATCTAAGTGATCTCCTGGCAAAGATATGAGTTCAGTCAATTCAAGAGAGCTTACCAGGAAGATACAGCAGAAGCGGTTTGTGCTGGGGGTTCTCAACTGCAACTGGCCTCACAAGGCTGACCTGCAGGCGCGTGAGGGATGGCGCCTATTTGATGTATGATGATACGTTTTCAATGCACATAACACAGCAACCTACCTTGGATACTGGGCAAAATGTAGCGCACCGTTTCCGCTGGACAGCCTGACCACCTGTGACTGTTCGCTGCTTGATGAACAAGCCGTGTTGCTTCGCATGTAACAGCATCGGACAGGTGCTATGAGCCAATCTGACTTCTGCAAGCTATCAGCTTGCGCGAACGCGCAACGTCGCGTCGCCGAAACCTTTATGCAGTGATCGGCGACCTGCTGGTCTGCTGTCACGGCTGGGCACAGACGGCTTGAAGTGCAATAGTGCTCAATCCAACTGAGCAGCGTGTACTGCGCAGACCGCAATGGCCGGGAACCAGGCCTGCTGTTTGCAGGTATTATCCGGATGCGTTTCCTGTGACTAAGGAGGATGTCACGTGAGTGTGCATGAGGAGGCTTGCAACATGGCAACTGACAGAGTCCTAGCTTTGCAGACCTGTCTTATACTGCGCAGCATGGCTGAAATATGATACAAGGTGGAACACGAAGGCTTCCTCTGGTTCTCTGGGTCAGCGGCTGCTTAAGCAGCTTTTCATTTGGCCATTGCTTTCATAATGAAATGCGCAGCAGGTCTGGCATGCTCAGCAGGGCTGTTTAGCACAGAGTCCCGCACAAAGGGAGGACAGCAGCAATGACATGCAGCCCCAAGTGCTTCCTGCCGATCAGCCTCCAAATCTCATGCATGTGCTATCAGCTTCTTTGTTCGTCTCCCGTTCAGTTTGCATAGCCGTTACGGATTTTAGCACGGATTTCTGCACGACTCGGACCCGGCAGGGACTGCAGCAGCGTTATACTTTTGGTGTCGTTACCGTCATTTTGAATTTGTGATCAGTAGGCAAGACGGCCAGTGCTGCCATTGTTCTCCTTTTGCAGTGAGAGGGTTATTTGTCAGGCCGCGTTCATGCAGGATCTCGAACGACTGTGAGCGCGACGTGATCGCATTCGGCACTGCGCCGTTGACATTAACTTACAACCATGGGCATTTGCGGTTGCTTATGCGGCGATGCTGATGCATATGACTTGTCAATGCCTGACTGGATGGTCTGGAGCGACCACCCCGTGCGGAAGCAATTCGACGTGGTCATGGACCTGGGGGAAGGCTCCTTTGCTCAAGTAACTTTTTGTGTGTTATAAGTCTGCTCGGAAAACATACAGTTGAAGTGCAATTATCAACCCCCCTTTGCTTTTCACCAGGTAGTGCTGGGCAGGCAAAAGGATAATCATCAAAAGTTTGCAGCTCTTAAGGTGGTGTTTCTTGGCAATCCAGAGCTTGACGCAGATCATCTTGACATCATGAGAAAGTGGGTGCCCCCTCGCAAGCTAGACTGCACATAGATACCCAAATTCTAGCATCTGTGTCTGTGCTTTGCTTATCATCCAGACACAGGGCATGCATACATTGCTTCTCATGCATGCACACTGCTTGCAGGGAAGCTGAGTTCCTGCTCAAGCTGAGTCATGACAGCATTGTGCAATGCTATGATGTCATGGACAATGGGAAGCAGATGGTGCTGGTGATGGAGTACCTCAGGGGAGGCCCTCTATTAGATGACTTGCACCATATAGCAGGGGAATCATACACAGAACAGCAGGCCTCTGTCATTGCTGCTCAGGTCCTGTACTTCACCGGCTGCACACAATGTCTATGTTAAGTCCTGCCTGCAGCATTGATGCACTCATGCTTCTTCCAGATGTCCAAACTGTTGCAAACACAATGTTGTTGTGCACAATCAACCCGTGATGCCGTGCTATGCAACGCATTTTCACATTTTCACATTTCACACTGTCAGCCAATCTTGGATGTGCCGTTCATGTACATGATCAACAATGTATGTGTGCCAGATTCAAGTCCATCAGACCTAATTTATTGCAGCATGCAGATATTGGAGGCTACAGCATATATACACAAACAAGGCATCATCCATCGAGACTTGAAGCCAGAAAACATAATGTTTGCTCAGGATGTTGAAACCAACATTGAGTCTGAAGACTTGCTCAAGGCCTTCAATGTCAAAATTATTGATCTGGGCATGTCAGCTTACTACGAGCCAAACGCCCCTTTGAAAGGTAACAAGTACCGCACAACCAGCATAGGTCTCACTGCATCCCATCAACCTCTTGCTTGTGCCTCTTACTGTGCATATGCTGGAAGGCAGCATGCTGTGTACCCTTTAAGATGATGATTTTCTGAACATGTGAGCTTCCTGTGGTTGAGCTCTCCTGCACTAGCCCACATGCTGGCTGTCAGAATTGTGCTCTGCTCTTCGCCATATGCCACTCACAAGATGCCGCTAAATCTAGGGTTGGATAAGGCTTTGGCATTTTGCATAGAAGCTGTAAGGTGGGAATGATATTATGATGGCCAAGCATTGCACAATTTTTTGCTCACGATCACCACAGCCATCAGGGCATTATGATTGTTATGACTGAGCCTATTGAGTTGCACCCAATACAGGTGCTCTTGGCTCACCTGGTTTCATTTCTCCTGAGATCATCATCGGAGGGGCGCATACATATGCAATGGATGTCTTTGCTGTCGGCGTCGTTCTTTTCGTGCTGCTGGTGGGCCGAAAGCCCTTCAACATTGCAGACAGCCAAAGCTTGGATTACTGCCACATGAACCTAGCTGACTGCCCAGGCATGCAAGATCCCAGGTATTCCCCTCCACACCTGTCTGAATGCCATCTGAGTTGAAAGAACCAAGAACCATAATCATGTGCAAACAGTCAAGGTCGGTATGCATGTAAGCACAAGATGAGCATAATGTAAATGTACATGCCTTTCGGAACACTGCTCGGCACCCCTGCGGACTGGCTTCACACATGCAGAATGGAGCTGGTCAGGTTGCTGAGATGAGCATCAGCATGCATGCATCCTGTGGCACAATTGAGTTTTGCCTGCAATAAGTGTATGCGTGTAACTCCCTTTGACAGGGCATTGCCAAACTGTTAATGTTGAATGATTTGATCCAGTGCGGTGTGTGGCAGGTGGAGATCTCTGTCTCCAGAAGCTCAGGAGCTGGTGCTGGGCTTGCTCGAGTACAACCCCAACAAGCGCCTCACTGCTCAGCAGGTTTCTGACTTCCTGCTGAAACACTTGTCAAATGACCTTGATGTGATGGCCGTATTTGCAGCTCACATCTGAATCCTTCTGAGCTGTTCAGTGCATTCTACATATTGCGTTGTCAAGGCTGGATGACACCACAGTGGGTCTCAAACGCCATCTGTGCAAGCTGGACTGCCAAGAGCTGAAAAGGGCGTCTCTGACACATGCTTTTATGATCCTGTGCCAGGTGTCAAATGAGAAGCCATCCATGTGTTTACTTGCACAGGAGGCATCTGCTGGACGAGCTTCCAACAACAGACAACAGTAACCTGTGGTCATGCACAACCATGTCATCTGATGACACAGCCATCCAGAGTGTCACCATCAACAGACAGTGTGATGTTATGCAGGCGCTGCAGACAGACTGGATAGCCACCATAGGTGGCAAGACGCTGCGGCCGCTGAACCCAGATGTTGCCAGAGGGGCAGCCAACGTGGCAGCTGCCCGGCGGCTGCGCAACATGGTGCATGGGGCGGTGGCGCTGGACACAGGCTCGCCAGATGGCAGCCAGAGAGGACCTCAGGATCACATGCAGGAGTACCGCAAGCGTCACACTGCTCAGGGCCAGAGGGCACAGGACTCCAGGGGCTACAGGTCAGACCCTTCATGCCATGCTTTGTAACTTGTTGCAAGAGATAAACAGTAATGCTGCTTTCTGGGAGATAGCATCAATGATGCCATTCATGGACTGAATCAAGTGCATGGTGTGTGAGGCAGACCTGACGGTGCAACTGCTGTCATGTCAGTCATCAAAGTGACCACACTGGATGGTGGATTTGCCAAAGTGCTAGTCCTCAGACTTTACAGAGGAATTTGCTATGGCGTTGCTTTTTATGTGGCCACATTTGGCAGTGACAAGCCTGCCAAATGCAAAAACAGCAAGAAAGACCTGTAAAAGCCATTTTTTTCGCATAGACCTTTGCGTTTGAGGCCAGGTCGTGTGGAGCTGCAGCAATCAGTACGTCTAGTGCTGGCAGTTGTGCTGTACATGCCTGTTGGGATCTGCCTCAAGGCCAGTAAACCTGAGCAGTATAAAAAGAACAAAATAAACATAGGGCCATGTAGGGCCTGGAATATATACAGCGTAGTGCTGTGTGATGACTCAAGCATGCGCTCCTGGCGATGAAGCTTGATGAATGTTCATCACGGGTGCCTGTTATGCATGCAGGGATGCCCCAGGAGGCAGGGGTCTTTCCAGAGTTGACAGCATGGCCCTAGCAGCCAATGCAAAGAGCATGGCCAGAATGCATGACTCAGGCCGAGTCGTGGACCCTGGCAGAGACATCTCCCACAACTACAGGCCACACAGAGGTTACAGTGGCAGCCATCATGATGGTGGGCTGTATGCTGCCGAGGTTGGAGGATCACTGCACGCACAGCAGGTTGGGGGTTCTATGCATAAGAAGAAGAGCATGCCTAGGAATCGCAGCGAGGGAGCTTTGGTGAGGACTCGAAGCCTGGGCAACAGGACCGGTCCACAGGTGTGAATGGGCCATTATTTGCTGTGTCTCATGCGGCTAGCACTGGTCTGTCTCAGTCATGGGGGTGCGATGCATTACAGTGCATGGGCGCCAAAGCTGACGTCATTGCTCAGCAAAGTTGCGTGGGTATTGCAGCTTGCATTGCACCTCATCGTTTCAGCAGATGGTGCATGTCAGCTGGGTTGTCAGCAAACTTGATCTTCACTGCGCATGCACTATGTATGATTGACCATGCATCGCTGAAGACATATTCTTGTGTGCTGTAATGACATGTTTCTGTATTTGTGTGCAGCCTTGGAAGGCGCTGGGCAATGCCTTGAAAGACTACATGGACAGCTCCGTACGGTCAGGCAAGGCATACAATGATAGTTCTGGCAGCGGTGGCAGCAGGTTTTATGATGATAAATCAGCCAAGGGCGGCAACAGGTTCTACGACGACACATCAGCGAGGTCTGGCAGGGCTTACTACAATGAGTCATCAGCCAGATCAGGCAGGGCTTACTATGGTGACACATCAGCTCATGGTGGCCATGTGTATGAGCCCATTCTTGAACACGACCCTAGTCGCCAGTCTGTGGAAGGGTGGGGGGGTGCTGCACCCCCAGTAGGTGGGCAACAGACACAAAGCCCATTTGCAAATGGTGGTGTTACATCTGCCACAGGGCCCCCCAGCAAGAAGGTGTACAAGCTAACTCCTCTGGCGTGATACTAGCCTATGTTCGACTGGCAGGTTGTGACGACTTTATGAATATGCTATTACTGAAGATGAGGCTTGTGGTGATTTGCCTGCATTACTGTGCATGGTCAAGCACTGGTGATGATAGACCTGTGTAAATTGAGCTTTGTTTGAGAGCTTTCAGATCTCATACCATTTTGGTGCACAGCATGCTGTTTCTGAGCAGCAAACAGAACTGGGTATTGAGTTGGCGAGTCTACTTGTTGAGCACAATAAAGAGCTGTGCAGAGTTGATATGATGTCAGCGCAAAGGTCTAGGTACCAATGGCTGTGCGAGCTCGGCAGCAGCATTTGATTCCGTTACGTTTGCTGCTCCAGTTCTCTTTTGGAACTCCCGTGTGATTGTTTCCTTGGGGTAAAGGATTTTCTTCTGTGGTCATCACGTGTGACTGTTGTATCCTTCTGCATAGGAATTGTATGGAACACCATTTGGTTTTGCGCAGCACCAGATTTGATTGGCAGTTTGCAACAAGAAGTCAGATGATGTTACAACCTGCTACCTCATGTCATAGTTGCTTTCCAACAGCTCAATTTGCGGTTGTATATGTCAGACATGTCCTTCTACAGTCGAAAATTGAGCATCAGCAGCTAATGCATTGCTGATTATGCTGATCAGTCCAGATGATACAGCTGATTTGATGATGTAATCGTGTTTGCCTGTCACCCAATTCTCTTTGAAGTCTCTGCAGTGCATTCCCCAAGCAGCCACCTGCAAGGCCAGCCATCTGCTTTCTGTGGATGTACACACAGGAACCATGCAAACCCATACTTCTAACACATGTCTGCAGTCAAGACACACTACACATGCAGAGTTATTATCAAACTGTTGTCAATACTGCACAACCTGGATGGACCAATCCCAGCATGCTTGCACATGGCATGTTTGCAAATGCAAGCAAGCTGCTGTTGCCAAGATGGGGCATACCTGATCCGCAGTGTACCGGTTGTCCTGCAGAGCCCCCACAGCAATGAGTGGACATGTCAGAATGGTAGATGTTGTGTCCTGCAAGCAAGCATATGAAATGTCATTGCAAAGCAGAACAGTTGTATCCATTGTGCACGTCAGAATACGAATCTGTTCGATCCTCACGCCATGTATTGCTTCAGGCCTCACAAGCCAAGATAGGTTGTGAGCGGCGCAGCCTGTGCTTTCAGGTTGCTATCATGGATGTATGTGCTGGGTAAGCTCACACACTGAATGTCTGGAATTGTCTGACACAGCAATACCTGGTAGGTCTCCAGGAGCTTGAAGTCTGCCTGAAGCAATGGCCATACCATCTGCCTCACTCTGTGATCCATCTGCACCACACAGGCGCTATCTTGTGTTCATCACGCTGTATCAATGCAGGCATAGCGCTGACAGGCTTGACAGGCAGCAGCTTGTTAGCAGCTACCAGGTCTGGATTTGTCCCATATCTACGCTCAAAGGCAGTCCAGAAGTCTGTGTAGGTGAGAGTGTGCATGATTGTGGGGTCCACATCATGGTGAGAGGCCGCCAAGACAGGTGCTCTGTTGGCAGACACAATGAGCAGTGCTGGTTCAGGCAAGCCCAACCTCTTGGCCTCCTGCAGCCAATGCAACACTTGGGATCTTCTGCATCAGCAATGCCTCTGAGCTCATTATTACGCCTCGAGGCATTAGTTTCTACCTGGCAGCATGCTGTCTCAAAGCTTACTTTGTTGCTGCAAGGTTGCTATTGTGTGGCCCTCTCGGAAGCAATGCACTAGATGGTATAGTGCATGACTAGCACTGCGAACTTGTACAAAGCATGCAATATACAGACACCATTGTATCTGTGGCTTTGCCAGCTTTTGCCAATTACCTGAGCCATTTCAAAGGCGATCCAGGCTCCCATACTGTGTCCAAATACAGCATACGGCAAATCCCTGCACGCCATGCTCTGAGTCAGCAAGGTGTTTGCAAGAGATGGTAACGCTGCCTTGGTGTTGCTTCCTAGTCGTACTGCAGCAAGGGGCTTAGAGCGAGCAGCATGCTGTGCACCAGGCTCCGCACACAGGTGTGTCTGGCCTCCTTCATGCGCAGCCCTCGTCCAGGCAACTCAATGGGCATCACCTGCTGACATCTGCCAAGCTCAGCATTGCAACACGCTTGATGACTCTACAGGTGTTCTGCAGAGCTGAAATACACGTCTATGCAATTGCAAGAGCATGCCCTGCTAGCATGGGGATTCCCTTCTTGGCATTCTCTTTGTGACAAAAATCAAGAATAGCTTACTTCCACAAATGCTGGCAAGCTCTTCCACCAACTCTGGAAAATCCAAGCTCCTGTTCCTGCCTGTGCATTGAGGAGAACACCTGTAAGCTCGGGGAACCGTCCCACAGCATAAGCGGGCACCCTCCGGAAAACGATTGGTGTCTTTGGCGTACTGGACTTGCCGGCGGGATGCAGAACAGCCTCAGCCTGATGTGCGGTTGAGACAGGCCACCGCTCCGGAAAGCAAGCTGCTCACGACTCTGGGCGACCCATCTGCCGTTGCTCGCATTGATAGTCATGCCGAACTGCCAGTGCTGGCAGACTGCCAATGAGGACGCACTGCCTCATTTTCGATCTTCCGAGGTGAACCCCTAGTTGCAGCCGGCCTGTCAGCATCAAGCGGGCTTGTTGCCGTCTGACTCAGGACTGGCGCAGAGCCACAGGCTGTAGCTCTCAGCAGCGCCACAAGGCCATGCAGCAGGTATTCATAGCTGATCATAGCTGTCGGCTGTGCGCACCAGCTCTTCCATGATAATCTGCTGGGTCTGGCTTAGCTGCGGTAGCAGCCTGTTCGATTCCCAGTTTGCGAAGTGGTAATGGTGATTGCAGGAAGGAAGTTATGCCAGATGGGGCCAGCTTTTGCGGAACGCGGAAGCTGCACCTGACTCGCAAGAACGCATTCTGGGAGTGTGCAGATTGATGCTTAGCTTTTGCACTGATATACTGCGGCCCAGCACTCAGTTCGCAGACAAAACTACCAACATCCTTGAACGGCATCAAGTGCACAGATCTCAACTTGGTAATGATCTTTGCCGGCCACCTACCATGCACGATGGCCCTGCCCCATGGCGCCTGCTGTCCGTTCACAATCAGTACCGAAATGCTAGAGGGCTGTGCAGTTGCTCCTGAAGCTGCGTATGCTTGCTTTAGTGATACGGCACTTGTAACAGGGAGTGCAGCCTAAATTCAGCCTTGCACTGCTTGGATAGGCAGTCAATGTGGTGCCTCCTTGCAGGTGCCCAGCCCTTGTTGACATACCTGCATGTGCATGAAGTCTGCATCTATGAAGACAATATAAGCTTCTGGCAGCCCCAGGCAGCAGCTGCCAGCAAAACTTTAGCAATCATGCAGATGGTGCTGCAGCCTGCTGTTTCACTCAAGTCCAACAGATTCAGCAGCGGCTCTTATGTCAAGATCAAGCTGCCCGGCACCTGCAACATAGAACTTGGACATGACAGCTACAGGGTGGCTCTGCCAAAGCTGCTGATCCGGAGCCCCACAGGCTCTTCTGCAGCAATGGAGCTGGGAGGTAAGCTGAGACAGGCGCTCTACCAGAAATGTACCGGTAGTGCTCAGCAACATTTGGAACCTTGCTGCTGAGCTTGCAAAAATGAACAGTGGATGCCCTCATTGCAAGGTCCTCTGTACACATTAGGGAACCTCTGCTCCATGGCACATCAAGCTGTGCAGAATTTGAGATGAAGTACGATTGTTGGGTCAGTGCTTTGTTGTGTCAAGACACTTTTCTGTTTCCAGAGTCATAAACAAATAGCAGCTCAGGCAATGTTGAAATTGCGCCAGTCAGCAGAGCTTGGCTTGGCTGTGCAGGCTACCTGAGTATAGATTGCGCTGCAACTGGGCTGAGCGTCACCATGAGCTTCAAAGACAAGACTGCAGTCAAGGGAGAGGTTGCAAGGCAGCTTGGTCCCCGTTGCATTGCCATTGCGCACATCTCAGGCAAATGGTCAGATCAGATCCTGGTGCAGTGTCCAGCCAAACAAGCCAATGACTCTTCATTAGAAGGTGAGGGCAGCTTCACAAGGTTCAGCCTTCCAGAACAGAACAGCTTGTTCCTGCTTGGGATCAAAGGCATTCATGGCCCATACAGGACACACAGTTTGGTCACGCACATGCGTGGCGCCATGCTTCCCCTGCTGAATGACGAGTGTCAGCACGTGCAGGCTTGCTGTTCGACTGCCACGAGTATGGCGGCCCAATCATGCGTCACATTAACCCTCAGTCCCCAGGACCCATGCAGCTAGCAGGGTTTTGGAGCTGTCTGTACTATGCCATGCACTGCAGCCAGGACGTCAGTGGTGTGCTGAACCTGCCAAGCAGTCAGGTGAGTGGCAACTGCTGAGCACCAACGTTGGACATTAGGCCTGACTGTGTGTGTTTGGACTTCACGACAACATGAGACTATGTGTACGGCATGACATGGCACAGCACGTTGTTGTTGTAGGGAGCTGCCAGTCTACCTGCCGAGAAAGGCAAGCAGTCCAAGGGCTGGTTCAAGAAGGTTACAGAATCACAAGCAAACAGGGCAGAGCAGGACAAAGGACCTGTCCCAGGAGAAAGGCCCCCATGCATACAGGTGATCACACATGGACAAGTACACTCAGAGCTTTACACTGATGGCTGTCCTCGTGCTAAGCTAAGGGTTGATGGAACTTGGGCTGAGCAGTTTGGCATGACTTGCAGGCAGAAAGCGACAATGGGCAGCAACTGAACTTTGCCTTGAGGTGTAGCATTGATGAGGTGGACGCTAATGCTGTTGTGACTAATCCAGGCTTGTAGAAGGCTGAACATCCAGGTTCAGGCTGACTTTCTTCTAGCAGCCTTCTGCTTGTCGTTGCTGCCTGGGCTTCTGGAACGATGACTGTGACTCTTTCTACAAACCATGAAAAAGCAGTTGATCAACAGTGAGAAAGCACCATCAGATGTATCTGCAGCATTGCTCCAAAAATAAGCTTTTGAGGCATGCATCACAGTGCCATCTGGTATAAGGAAGGGCAGCATGCGCAAGCGTTTGTACCTTCAAGTACATATCATTCAGAGGCATGCAGTGCATTGCAGGCATACCTCTTTTTATGCTTGTGTTTGCTTTTGCTGCTCTTTTGCCTGGGCCTGCAGAGTGCACCACATCCACTGCAATACTTCTGTAGCCAGAGCTGCTCCCGAGCACATTCAGAGAAAGCGGGTGCACTAAGCATTGT
>JAABUO010006669.1_pt1 | contig 13225 bp, 11 predicted proteins | sample 5559291 | NCBI WGS metagenome assembly JAABUO01 (sample SAMN10711878, study PRJNA513372) | rock metagenome | isolation source: Antarctica rocks | place: Antarctica: Victoria Land, Finger Mt sud
TTTGGAGGTTTAGATGAATGGGTATTGTTTGGGTTTATTGTGGTGGTGGCGGGAGGAAAATGGGAGTGTGGCTACAGAGAACTATTTCAAGGATTTTCGGGGAACCTCTATATGGTATGATTGATGTAGAGAGTGAAAATGGATGAGAGTTGGGTATTGGTTTGATACGTGTGGGGGAGATTTGACTTTCCAGGGCAATGAGGGTGTAGACTTTGGATATTTCCCCCAGAAGGGTTTCAGCGAGTGGCACAATTCCATGAACCTGCTTGTTCCAACCCCATATTTTTCATCTAGACGGGTTTTTTGCCTGGTGGTGATTATGAAAACCTAAAGATCTACGAAGATCTGAGGTCTGTCAATCCGGATGACCTACACCCTTGGCTTTTCCAAACCACACCCCTTTAGATAGATACTCATGAGAAGCTTTTCTTTCGTACAGGTTAGAGGATATCACAAAAAGCTTCTCGTAACCTTCTGCTTCACGTTCCACAATAATATCCCGCTCACGTCCCACGATAATGTCCCGCAACTAAAAACGCTAGCTCTAGCGCCTGTTTCTCATTCAACCTGGGATCGCAATAACTCGTGTAATTCGCGCTCAGATCCTCATCCCGCAACCCCTCGCTGCCCCCTACACACTCCGTCACCGCCTCGCCCGTCAGCTCCAGGTGCACGCCGCCCAGAAACCCGCCGTGTTCTTTGTGTATCCGCAGCGCGCTACCGACTTCACTCAGGATGCTGCTGAACTGCCTCGTTTTAATCCCTCCGGGCGTGGAGCGCGTGTTGCCGTGCATGGGGTCGCACTGCCAGACGACGACGTGGCCGCTGTCTTGCACGGCGCGGATGTGTCCGGGGAGGTGTTGTTGGATTAGGGATTCGCCGTAGCGGGTGATAAGGGTGACTTTGCCGATTTCGCGCGAGGGGTTGACGATGTCGAGGAGGGGGATGAGTTCGTCGGGGAGCATGGAGGGGCCAACTTTGATGCCGATAGGGTTTTCGAGGCCGCGGAAGTATTCAACGTGGGCGCCGTCGGGTTGGCGGGTGCGGTCGCCGATCCAAAGGAAGTGAGCGGAGGTGTTGTACCAACCTTTGGTATTTTTGATGGTGTCGCTGTGGCTGCTTTCGTTTTGGTGGCCGTTATGGAGATCTGGAACTGGGGGAGATGTACAGGAGGTAGGGTGGCGGAGGTGGCGGGTGAGGCTTTGTTCGTACTCGAGGAGAAGGCCTTCGTGGCTGGTGTAGAGATCAACAGTTTCGAGGCCGCTGGCCGCGCTGTCAGCTCCGACGGTGCGCATGAACCGGAGGGATTCGGTGATGCTGTCGACGATGCGGGTGTATTGGGCTTTGATGGTTTCATCTTTGACGTGACCGAGTTCCCAGTCCAGTGGAGAATGTAGGTCCGCAATGCCGGATGCTAGGGCTGCACGGACGTAGTTAAGAGTGCTGGCGCTGTGAAAATATGCAGCTACCAGTCTTGAGGGATCCGGTGTTCTGTCTTCAGGACTATAACCATTGATATTATCCCCTCGGAAGGCAATGATTTCCCTTCCTTCGTAGATTTCTGTTGGCTTTGACCTGGGCTTTGCAAATTGGCCCGCCATTCTTGCGATACGCACAACAGGCTTGTTGGCGCCCCAGATGAGAACCAAGCTCATCTGCAGCAAGAGTTTTATCTTCGACACAATGGCATTTTCCTCGCAGTAATCAAACAGCTCGGCACAGTCACCGCCTTGTAACAGAAAAGTTTTCCCTAGTGCAACATCTCGGAGACTCTTCTTGAGTTTGACGATCTCGTAGGGAGTGACGATTGGAGGGAGTCGTTCGAGTTTCGCAAGGGCTTTCGAGACAGTCTCGCGGTCTTTGTATGTGACATCTTGCTTTATGGGTTTGGTAGTCCAAGACGAGGGACTCCATGTAGCAGGGGCGCCGTTGCTTTGAGGAGCTGCTGTGACTTTGACATCAGCGGCAGCTTGTCCACCTCTGCTTAGAGTCGGGGTCTCGATGGGCACTTCGTGAGAAGTCTGAGTCATTGTAATAGAGGGCTTGATGAGATGGAAGATATGTCATGAAATTGGTTCAACGAGAGAGAAGATTTAGAAAATGTAAAACCTATAGATCAACTAAAGATCAGAGCTTGCTCAGCTTGGTATATGGTACATTATCCAGCTGCAAAGGAGTGTCAGAATCTTCAGCCCATCACTTCAGTAGAAACAATTGGTTCCTAATTGGTTAGTCCCCAATAGGTCTCTCACCGACCCATCTTCAGCTCGTTTTGCAACGGTCGATACTTTCTAGTGGTGAAACTGTGAAGAAACGGGATCAAAACAGTGGGCTAGTGGCACGGCACCTACCGACAAAGAGAACAAAGATTGTCGGCGGCTTCTTCAGCACCATTGCACAACCCCCCCTTCCCCCGCCAATCAATCTCAAACGCCTTCATCTCTGCCATCATCAGCAGCGGTCTTTAGAATCAAGGACCTCTCAATTTGTTCCGAAAATGGCGGAGCCCCAACCGCCTGCCGTCCACGAAGGCATAGATGCCGAAGAGGCGCCCCTTCCCACCAACTCGGAAGACCGCAAAGCCGCCGCCGCCCTGTCCTCCCTCGATGCCCGCGGTGACGAGGAAGCTGCGTCGAAAAGCGTACATATTGATCAAGAGGCCCTGGGAAAGGCTATTAGTAGGTTAGAAGTCAGCTCGGGGAAGGGCAAAGCGGAGGATGAGGGCAAGGTGAAGGCGAAGGAGGTCGAGGAGAAGAAGAAGGCGGTAAAGGTTGATCAAGCGGATGTGACGTTGTTGGTGAGTCTCTAGCCTCTAGTCCGTCTCAATGGGGTGTTTAAGAGATATGTCAAGGAAAGGCTTTGCTGATTAGGCATTGGTTTTCGCAGGTTGAGGAACTGGATCTTCACAAGACCAAGGCTACTGAACTGTTGAAGGCACATGAGGGAGATGCTATCAAGGCAATGAGATATTTTGTGACTGCAGCTGTCTGAATAATCTTGTTGCTCTGAAGTGGGCAGAAGACGGAGTCAAAATCCAGTGCCGGCCGTTCTGGGGAGGAAGAAATGAACGCCATGGAATGATACCCTTACTGGAAAGACTCAAACGCCTCGATTGAGATTATTGAGGCTTGGAAACCACTATCTCTGCCAGTCAATCAATAAATTGAGGGAGACTGACTCACCTGGGATCTACAGGCTTTTGAGGTACATTGTGAGACATTGGTAAGGATATACAGCTTATGATAAGTCATTCGACTGTCAGACCAGCTAGAGGACTATGGTTGATCTCGAATGCAAACAAACTCAAAGAAAATATCTTGAAGTATTACGGGCTAAGCAGGAACTCTATTCGAATTCCCAGCCACCCTGATGCTCTTGTCCACAAGTGAGACCAGCTTGCGGGGCTTAAATTGTATCAGGTTGTGAAATCGTTGCTATTTATGTATGTCCAAAGAACGCCTTCTCCAACAACTAGAATCCACCAGCTCCTATCCAGATCCCATCAATCTACATGCCTCCAAGGGCCACCAGCAAATCAGTGATCAAATGAGTGAACGAGCGTCCAAGTCAAAAACAAAAAAGAGTACAACAAACTCCTTCATTTCATATTCTAACCTCTTGGTCCATTACATCCCATAGCTCACGGTCCTCCCAAGCGGACTCTGCACCTTGGAAGCCCACTGCAAACTTTTCCGTCTCGCCATTAGCAACCTCTGCCTAACCTTCTCATCTTGCTGCTCTTCAATCCTCCCACTAAGCGGAAACAACAACTGCTGCGTCTGTTTCGGCGGACAAGTCTGCTGCACCAGCTGAGCCCCCTTACTCAGATAATATGGAGTGGTTGGAGAGCCCCAACTTGATTCGTCTCCGTCTTCAGCTGCGACAGTATTTGCAAGAGGCGTTGTTGGAGCCTGCGGCTCGATCATGAGAGATTCGCGGCGAGAAACCGGACTGCTGAAAGTGAGGAATTCTTTCGTTGGAGACATCTCGGCAGCTGTCGCTCTGGCTGGCGTTTCTGCGGGGATGAGATTGCCGTTCACGTTTGCGAGCATGCGAGGTTCCATGGACTTGCGACGACGATGGCCCCCACGGGGAACCATTGAAGTATCGACAGCATAAGGGACCTCGTCAAGCCATTTTCCTTCTCGCTCGCAGCTGGTTGGGCTAATTAGTGTACGAGCTAGGAATAGTAGCTTCTGCATAACTCACTCTAAGACCCATCCAACGCCAACACACACAACCACTCCTTTGCTCTCACGGACCTTCTCGAGTGTCCGCTTTCCACCGTCTTTGAATACTACATGTGTGATTCCAATCTTGCCCCCTGCCGTGCTGCCGTCTGAAGGTCCACTTTCATCTTCAGGATTTCCCCCGACACTAGCTCTTGGATTCCATGACCATTGTTTAACACATCGCGCTCCCATTTGTGTCAAAAGCTCAACAAATATTCCACTTGCATCCGCACCCTCAGTAGTGTGCACGTCAACATAGACGACTGCACCCTTGAGAACGTCAGAGACGATATTCGTCCCCACTGGAGTACCAGCAATAGAGAAGTTACCAGTGTTTGGAGTTCGGGGGTTTTCAGACGTTCCCTTGGTTGGCGTCGTGAAAGTGGTCGAAGATTTTGTTTGATGCAAGTTTTCAAACATCTTTGCATTCTGAGCCTTTGAGATGACGGTCTTGCTGTGGCCAGCGCCTGGCCTCTCTGGGGTATTGATAACAGCCAATGGCCCAGTCAGTGATTTGCTGCGCTTACGAGGAATCTTTCGAGGCGTATCGTCTCCTGCAGGCCGCAAAGGCACTTTTGATATTGTATGGATCACTCTCGACTGCTCAGAGAAGACTTTGGCTGGCGTGCACGTCAAAGTATGGTCTTCGGCATTCTGCGCCGTCTCCAGCAAAAGAGGATCGATCGGCATAACATTCTCGTCCCCAAATTCCTCTGAAGCCTGGGAAGCCTGAGAGTCTTGGCTCGCCTGCATCTCTATACAATTTTCTTGGAGGAGTCCCGGCTCGTCCATGATTTGGTCTTCCTGTGCTTCCCGCATAATCATTTGATCCTCAAAGAATGACGTCTTTAGTGGTGACTCTACGACGATCGGTTCCGGCCTATCAAGAATCGATGCTCGTTTTAGTGAAAAGATTCCACGGCCCTGAGAAGAGCGAGTAGCCGGAGTTCTCTTCTCCGAACTCGACGCAAGCCAAGAGCTCAATTGCATAGCAAGCGGCGTAATAGAGACAGCATCAGGTTTCCCGTTGAACGGGGAGGGTAGCGGATTACTTTGAGCTGGTTCTCCTTTCGTAGCGCTAGGCGTGCTGAAATCCTTTGTGGATACTCCAAATCTGCTGAGGGGAGTTGGTTCATACCGCTTTTGAGGAGAGGACAGCTCATCCTCCGAGTCGGAATCCACGAGAGTGTGTCTTGGTGAGGGAAATATCGAGGTGAAGCCTGGGGCTGCGAACGTAAAGGGAGGGTCTGGAGGCGTAGTGCTACGAATACCGTTCGTAGTGTCACTAACCTTCTCTGCTGAGTCAAGAATGTTTGAGTTTTCATGCTCCTCAGACCTAGCATCGCAGACTTCTATGGGCATCTGAGGCGTACTTTCCAAAGCGGGCGCTTGGACGATGGCCTCCTCAAAGACGAGACCCTCGTCGGAAAGAGTATTCAAGTTCGTCGTCTCCCTCTCATTCCTCGTTGTTGGGCTTTTGGCAAGCATAGGAGTCGAAAATCCCCGGTCGAGAGCTGCTTCTTGTTCTGCTGTGGTTATTCTGTGAACTTTGACTGCGCTTCCTAAAGGCTTAGCCGCCCGAAGGGGGCTTGTGAAAGACTTTTGTGACGAAAGCTCTGGGAGTTTGAACTCATTGACCTGCTTTGACGCAGTGACAGCATCAACCACGGCCACAGACAGTACGGATTTTCCAGGTGTCTTGGGTGCTGCCATCTTCATAGGTGATCCTCCTGGTCGGCGTGCAGGGGATTGAAGTAATGAAGCTTTGGTAGGCGACTGTGACAACAGTAGAGGGCGCTGCCCCAGACTGTCCCCAAGATTCCCTCTTCGCGCGGTTTCTGCAAATAAAATCTTTGCGGGCGATTGCGAAGATCTTGGGGTGGGATGCTCCATACTACCACCAAGATTTAGTCTCTTAGGTGATTCCTTCAACGCATCCTTGAAAGGTGACTGGGGAGGACGTCGAGCTGGGCTTGCAAGAACGGTAGAAGATAAACCCTTCGTAGGCGACACCGGCTCAGCAATTGGTTTGAGGTCTAGTTTCGAGACTCCGTCGTCCATTTTGTTAGTGAAGCTCATGGGTGGCTTTACTGGAGACACACTCAAAGCTCTTATGGGGAGTTTCTCTCGACAAAGCTCATCCTCGGAGCTGATGGAGCTAGCTTTTGCGACCTGCTTGACCTTCTTTGGTGATAGAGGGCGTATCTCGTCTTCTTGGGCTCCATCTTTGGCCTGTGCCTTTTGTTCAATCGCTATTCTACCACGCGTTGTTGCTCTTGCTACGGCAGGCTTCCGAACTGGTTTGGCCCTCAAACCAGTCGCTGTAGTTGTACGCTTCAGAGCTTTTCCTTGCAAAGGAGCGTTTTCCTTGTCCTTGTCTGTGTTTTCCTGAAACTTCACTTTCTTTCTGGCCCCTGGTTGTTTTGGGACTGGGGGAACCGTAGAAGTATGGACGGCAGTCGATGCTACGCGCCCACGCGTGGTTCTCTTTACCGGTTGCACTTCTTCAGTTGGATCTCTCGGCTTCGGGGCCTCTGCCTTTGGCTCTTTCACAACGGCAGTTTTCGGCGGACGTCCTCTGGTTTTAGTTGAGAAATGCGCCGGCTCTCCATCCTCCACAGCATTCTCAGTAACCCCCACAGCCTTCTTGGCTTTAGCAGGCTTAGCCTTCGGCTGCTTCTCAGCTAGCCGTTCTTGAATAGGTTCATCATGTTCGTCGTCCGCTCGAGTCTTGCGCTTGAATGGTTTGGTTGGTTCAACGACTTGCTTCTTCTCTACCGCAGCCTTTGCAGAGGCAGTCGTAATCTTCGTTATCGTAGGCTTGGCCCCCAATTCTGTCGTGGCTTTTGCGCGTGCGCGCGTTACACGCTTTGGAGGAGATTCAGGCATGTCCGTAGTCTTCTTCCTCTTCGCTGCTTGCGGTCCTGCTGCTGTGGTTACCATGGGAGATGTGTGATATGATTGTTCTCCAATTCAACTTCGATCCTTGAATAACTATGTATGATGATGAGTAGAAGTTATTTGGGAATTGGGATTGCGAGGAAGACGTAATATTATTTGAGCGGGGAATCTTGTTTTTGTTGTTGATGTTTACTCGGCCGACTTTGGTCCATAGCAACGCCAGCGCTAAGTGTGGACGCTAGCTTGTTTTAGTGTGGGGCATAAGGCCCTCTGGCGCTTGACCACCGACCAGTCAAAGGTTGAATGATTAGGCTATCTACCTACTCTCTATAAAGACAATGATCTTAGTCTTGGCAGTGAGTGTAGCATGTACTGGAAGCTTGTCTTTGGAGCACTCCAATGGACTCTTTAACATTGTAATGCGTCCATTTCAAACACTACAACACGTTATACTCACGTAGTCTCACTGCGGTCGTCCACATTCTCCTCATTGCGCTCTTCAAGATATTACCATGATCGATACAATGAAAGACTCAAAATGCGCAAAGCATGAAAGTGTTTCTGGCGATCCCTACAACGACTAGGTATACCCCATACCACAGCTATCTTTACTCGGCATTTACTCAGCTTCCTGCAGGTCAGACAATAATAACCGGCTTAGGTTCCCACTTTCCTCCATTGCGAAGTACGCCACTAGTGCTGAATTCGTTTGTCATTTTCAAGGCTGCGAGAGGCAAACTTTTCACAAAGACGATTCTGGAGAACGTCTGACTCCATTCTAATGCACAGGCTTCCTGATAAGGTTATGATGAGTCTTAGTAGCCATTATGTGGATGCTATGTCAACTCGATACAGAGAAACAGAACTACTCTTGAAATATTCCAAATGGAGAATTTTCCTTTGTGAAAAACTCTGGTGAAAGCCTTTCGTCTTACATGTACCAATAAGAAGTAGGGGCTCTGTTATCGAGGAAATGACAACGACAACGAGTCAATGATGCAGACGATGAAGAAGATAAATTTCAAATTGATATGGATCTTGACAAAGTGTCTGCTGATAAGTCTCGTTACTGTTAATGAAATTATCACAGATAGATGATATCTGCCGCGTGATTTTTTGTCATCGATAATTACATGATCTCAGCAGATTTGCAACGGCTTTGACGTCTTCTACTTGGTTTGATTCTGGCTGTATTTCTTTCACCGAGATATTTTATTCCTGGAGAATGTATACCTCCCACTTAAGGATGTAGTCCTTTCGCAAGCTGTTCAGTATGGCTGTCGTCCTACGCTTACTCTGTCTCTCGGATTGCGGAGAAGACTGCAAGTTTTCGAAAAGCCAATGCTCGTTGATATGGCGGAGGAAGGAAATTGACTTGATGGCACTCAGGAGAAGGAAACTTTTCATTCTTGCAATGTTTGGTCTGGTCCTAATTGGTAGTCAACGCATGCCAGCTTAAAACCCGAAAATGATTCTTAACGGCAATTGACGACTGGGTTCTCGACTTTCGACCTCTTCAATATTTAGCTCCTTTCCTTGATGGTGTTCACTTGACTCTGGTTGGTTGTAATCCTACTCGATGCTCTTTGTTGAACTCTGCTTTGTCGTCGAAGAAAATATGTTTTTTTCCAACATTGTCCTTCGATTCGTTGGAACAGCTGCATTAGGAACATCCACGGCTTTGTCTTTATGTAGCCGATTGATACAGCCAAACCCTGAGAATGTGCGACGTCTTGATCAATCTGCTGTGGATCTTTATCAGCCAATACCAATTATATACCTCTGAATGTCGTTACCAACACCGCCCGCAGCCTTTAATGGCCCCGACTACGCGCAAGGAAGCCAGGCCTACAAAATCCGCGCACAAAAGATTATTGCGTATAACGACAGTAGTCAACCTTCGTGTACCGTTTGCATCGAGAAAAATCAACCCTGCTACCGTAACCCGGCTTACGGAAAGTGCGCATATTGCACGGCTCGAGAGTTTACCAAACCATTATGCCATTTACCTGACGAGCCGGATTCTCCTCGCAGAGACCGTCGAAAGAGAAAGCGGTATGTTCCTCCATTCGGCTTAATGCTAATATACTCATCGGAGAACAGTTCCCCGACCCCAAAACCCAAGGACGACCTCGATGCTGCTATTAAAACAGTAAGTCCAGTGCCAAAGCAGGACTTTCCAGTCCCGCATTCTCCAGTTCCAAATATCCAGGACCCAGAGATCTCTCAGCTGCGGGGCATAATCACAGCCCAAGGAGCTCAAATAGAGCAACTGTCAGAGGCAGTCAATCACCTGATCGAAAGAGTAAATTTACCAGAGAGCTCTGCCGCGCACTCCTCTACCAACTCGCAAATTTCTGGACCACCTATTGCGACACAATCGGCGGATGTCCGGCGTCCTCGGCGCCTCGATCCATCAGCGATGCAGACTGTGCCTGTAAGATCTCCTTATGACCCGGCTTTTCGCAATTCGCCTGTTGCGCCACAAATCCATGTATCTCCGAGTCCATCTCGGGCGACTAGATACCGCCCTCTCTATACAGAAATTGGAGAAGAGAAGCCAGACGGAACTCTTCCGGAGCACACCATTTCCCACGTTGCCGGGTTTACACCCATAAATTGCAGCTGTGCTTCTCCACATACGCTTAAAAATGGGGATACATCATTTCTTCGAGATGGTCTCACCTGATTAGTCTTATTGTATAATTATATTTCTTTCGTGGTTAAGAGACCAGCGTTTGTTAAAGAAGTTCTGATGTTGAATCTTACCGCTCTATGTGGATTTCATATTGTGTTCAGGCCATAAAATTTTCTGGATACAGCGATGATGTTTTGGGGTTCCTAAATTCTACCTCCACCGTGGATATAGTTGTCACACTTGCTCACAGCGTTCTTTTCCCTCGCAGTGGCTGCAGGTAAATTCCTGTCTTCCAATGAATGACACAACTCTCTTAAGCATAGCATCCTGCAGCGCGCTCTTCTTCAAAAACAGACTCATCTGTATAGCCGCCAACTTTGCCTTCTGATCCTGCAACCGTGTCATCTTATCCTTCACCTCGTTCTGGTTCAACATGAACTGCAGCCTCCTCATTAGCCCATATTGATCCCTCTCACTCCTCTTTAGTAGGTCATCCGCTTCGTAAAATAGCGTTATGCATGCTCTTAACAAGCTTCCAACTTCATTCTTCAATACATCTCCGGCAAAAGGATCCATATATTGCGACGACGACGATATTGGAACCAGATGCTTCTCAGCATCAGACGCATAGTGCATGTCATCAAATATGTATTCGGCTACGCGATTGATCTCGTGTTGTGTAGTACGTAGATCATCAACGAGGCGCTTCACCTCTGCAGGCGCACCGCGAGTAGCGGAAATAAGAGCGATGTTGGAGGCGAAGAGACCGAGGGCGAATGTAAAGATGCCAAAGATGTTGGCGGTTGTTGAGAGGGGGCTATCGCTGTTCATGGCTTCATCGCTCACGCAGAAACTGACAATACAAGCTCTGATGGAAGTTGGAGTTTGGATACTGGCACTGTGAGCTCTGGGGCATTAGGTACTCTCGAGTCGGTAATCAAAATAAATGGCAGTTTTTAAGCGAGGTACCCCGTCCCCTTTATCTCTTCATTCAATAGCTGCCTTTCGGCCTGTAAACTTATAAAATGACCCTATTAAATCGTGAAAGAAGACTAAAGGAGAGGTATGACGAGAACTGAGAATAATGAAGCCTTAATCACGAAATGAGTGCTATTGATTCAGTAAAGATATATCAAATAGTACCTCGGGAAAACTGCCACTTATTTTGACAGTGCGCCTGGTAGCAAACGCGAGTGCATTGTCGCTTAATCTTGCACTAATCTACGTTCTCAAGTTTGCCAATGTTGTCTCAAGCCATGGACGAAATGGCTGTCCTCCAGTTTCATCGTAGAATGCTTGAGTAGCAAACATATCTAATTGAACTCATTCTCGCCACTTATTAGGGCAATCTTTGCACTGAACTAACACAGGAAATGGAATATTCATCAAAGCGCTAGAGCAAAGTAAGCTCTTGGGTGCTGTCACCACCTCACTGCGGGCAAGCAGGTTCCTTTACATAATGTATATATATGGGAACAGCAGAATTAGATTTATAGCGTCGATTCTCCTGACAAAACTCGGCATTCCCTTCCGAGTCCGGTTCCTTTTGCAGCAGGCCAGCACTGCTTTCAACAGTCTTAGCATTCAACTAAGCACTTGCAATCGTGAGAAAAGAACTGTATGCTAATCGGAAACTCGGTTTTCCCCCAACACATCGTAACAGCTGGCGGGCACCAGCTAAAAGCTTTGGGCGGAGACAGTAGCAGGCTGTGAACGGTGAGATAAAGCTATGATGAGAATTTGAGCCGGCACAAGACTTACTGGACTATTTAGTATGCTATTCCTTTTGTTGCGGCCCTTCTTGATATGGCTCTTCAAGGCGCTCGAATCTAGCGGCTTGAGTAATTCAAAACTGCAAAGCAGCTCCCCGGACACTGACATGACCGCTCCCCAATTATCAAACTCACCACAGTACTTATCATAACGTCAGCCTTCACCCACATTGTGACCCCAGGATTAGAATGCTTACATTGGGGGCCGAGAAAACTGTCACCAAAATGCGGTCATTAAAGAATTCATATCCGTCTTCGACCACCATGTGCGCCCTGCACACGAGATCGAAGTCGTGTCTCGACAAGAACTCCATGATGACTTTTTTCCCAAAACAATAGCTCACGCCTCTTTCGTTCGCTTCCCAGTCAGTTTCCATATCCGCCGGGTCGCTCCATAGAAGATCGTTAAGTAACCCGTAGTCGGGAACGTCCGTCGGCCTTGCGATTTGCCGGATATCGTCCATATGAGTCAGACTGGGTGAAAGGCCTCCATGAACGCAAAAAATTTTGCCAGCAACAATGGCAGCTATAGGAAGGCAATTAAAAGTATCTATGAAGGTTTTCCAGATTTTTATGTTGCATCTTCGTTTGCATTCATCGTAGAAGCCGTACACTCTAGTGACGTTGGCGCATTCGTGATTCCCTCGTAGAAGGAAGAAGTTCTCTGGGAACTTGAGCTTATAACAAAGTAAAAGAAGAATCGTCTCCAGACTTTGCTTTCCCCGGTCTACGTAATCACCCAGAAAGAGATAATTGGCATTTGGTGGGAAGCCGCACATCTCAAATAGTCTGATCAGATCGGTATACTGACCATGGACATCGCCTACAATCTTGACAGGGGCGGATAACTCAATTAGAGCAGGTTGAGCTAACAAGACTTCCCGCGCTGCAGTGCAAATCGCCGTAATTTCAGCATTCTTGAGGCAAACAGCCTTAGTAATTTTAGTGGAGTATCCTGCATCTAGCAACCTAGTAATCATATCATCGAGATCAATAGAATTTAAGGCACCAATTGTGATGCCCGGCGAACCCACCACGCTATCCTCGTCTCTTAGCGCCTTGAAGTTTGGGTTGTCCGAAGCTTTCGGATTTGAAGAGGTGGTTTTCACCAATATGGACTCTCCGGGCTGTTGATTGTGTGATGGATGTAGAGCTCCTGTTGGGCCCACGTCAGATACATGGTCCACTTCGCCTTGCTGTTGCGCTTTACTAACGGCGCCGTGTCCTTTGCCGACCGATGCGGAAAGAGTAGGCGATGGCGGAGCTGGAGCTAGCGAATCCGTTCTCTCCGGATTCGGCACTACATCTGCTTCCTGGGCAGTGGCTAGCGAAAATGGCACCTTGGACCCACCTGATTTGCCGCTAGCAGCAGATCTGATAGATGCTGCATCAGAGCGATCAGCAGCCCCAGACTCGAGGGCGGTAGGCGAGGCTCGAGGACTATCAGACCTCGATCCAGGGATTTTCGATCGTATAACGCCTCGGAAGGAGCGGGATGATTCTTTCGTATCTGACTTGCTGAAAGATGGGTATGACTGTAGACCGTCGCTCGCTGCTGGATCAAGGGAAGTTGACGATGCATTCGTGGGTGTTCTTGAGCCATCTCGAGCCTTTGAAGGCTGTTGTCCCATTTCCGCTCCACTTTCCGAACTTATCGATAAGACAAATATTCCAGCCTGTCT
>JAABUO010006670.1_pt1 | contig 13224 bp, 7 predicted proteins | sample 5559291 | NCBI WGS metagenome assembly JAABUO01 (sample SAMN10711878, study PRJNA513372) | rock metagenome | isolation source: Antarctica rocks | place: Antarctica: Victoria Land, Finger Mt sud
TAAATCTTGGGAACCGAGAGTGTGACTTGATACTCTTTTTCCAGAAAGTAAGCAATCTTCTAGCCGCAGCAGTCATGTTCGCGCTCGCGGATGGCCCAGATAAGCTGCTTGGTTGCCACGCGAACTTGACGCGCGGGCCTCGGCTGCTTTTTGGCCTTTTGGTGCTGCTCCAAGAACGGGAGCAATCCCTGCTGGCTCACGGCTTGGATCCACAGGCGGATGGTGCCTCGGTCTTTACCGAGGCGCTCGGCGATGCAAGATTTGGACAAGCCCTGGGTATGCAGTTCCCAGGTCAGCGTGATCAACGTGGTCGTTTCCATCTCCAACGTGGTCGTTTCCATCTCCATAGTATGCCTTCTTTTGAGAAGTGCCTACTGCGGGATTTCTACGGAGAATACATCGGGTACTGAACTTTGGGCGGTAATGTTGGTACAATAACTTTCTCACAAGCTCGCACCTGCCACCGACGAAACCATTTCGTCTGCACTAACTGCCGCTCCGTATCGCCCTCGATTTGCCGTTGAGGATGAATAGTTCGGCGGTCTCTTGTATCTCTATACTCATTATATCGCATGTTATTTTTTTGACCAGTCTCATCTGTCCTACGCCGAGATCAGTCCTATGCTACGGTGTTAGCATTTATTGATAACCGATTCACTGCTGCCACTATTGCCTTGATGAAACCGCTGGTGGGCCGCGCAAACTATGGGCCGCAAAGTACGCCGCAACAAAACAACCGAACAGATTATAATGAACAAAAGCCGGTCTCCTAATGAATCAGGAGACCGTCTTTTGTTTGTTCTGGACTGTTACTTCTTGCTGTCAGCGACGCGCCTTGACCTCGGCACTAGCCTTCCTGGACAAACGCATACCCTCGTTATAGTCAACAAGCCAGATGCGTAAGAGGGTTTTGTTCAGCCCAGAGGCAATCAGTGGGTAGCCGACGTGGATGTTGTCAGAGAACTTCCGAAAGCTCGCGCAGCTTTAGTTGACATCGTAGTTAGCCACGCTCATGTCGCTAGGAACAGGGCTGATGTTCGCTAAACGGTCAACTGCGGCGTCGAAGTTTTGGCGGGCCTGCTCGAAATCTTTTCGTAAGTCTCGGTCATCGCCGGTCGCCTTGCGATTGACTACGCTTTCGGCCTGCTGGCAGCCGTTCGACTGGTCAACTTGCTCCCAAAGTGCTTGCTTTGCTTGGTCCAGTGCCTCAAAGCGGTCTTCGAGGGCCGAAGGGTAATCTTGCTGGTTGCTGCCCTGACGCTCTGTATCGCCGACATCAGAGTGGATAAATGACGAACCACCTGACGCGGTAGAGCCACCGTCTGTGACACTCTGGCAGGCGGCAGCAATTTTCTCTTGCAGCCCAGCATCGCTGATATGCCCAATAATCTCCACGCGCTTTGCCTCGAAAATTGGCCCCCAGGCGTCGTCTACCCAAATCCCTCGACAAACCAGTTTATCACCTTTGGTAATGCTTCCTGGCGTTAGGCGTCGGCCCGCCTGAACAACGAGAGTCGCAGGTTGTAATCGAACCCAAGTGAAGTGATTGTCAGCAGAGACAGCCTTGAGAGAAGACGTGGCTGCATCAATCGTTCCGGTCGCAACGAGCCGTGTTCCCAGCGATGCAGCTTGGGCATGGCCGGCTTTGCTCCTGGCTAAGTGTTTAGCATTGGGAGCCGCCTGTGCGCTGGCTGAACCCAGCAGCGGCAGGATCGTAAAGGTCAGCGCGAGTGCGGGGCGATTCACAAAGGACTTCTTCATATTCGGATATTCCAGTATGTAAAGTGCTAACAAGTATCATTTGACTAAAATACTCGGATAGCCTGTTTTTAAGTATGGAAGATTGTCCCCTAGACTTTAGGGGTGAACAAAACTATACACTCGCAAGATAACACTAAGTTGAAGGCGTTGCTGCGGCAGGTGCGCGAAGAAGCAGGCTTAAAGCAAATGGAACTGGCCGAGCGCCTGGAACAACGACAAGCCTGGGTATCCAGCTACGAGCGCGGAGAAAGGCGGCTGGACGTACTGGAACTCCGGCAGGTTGTAAAGGCTATCGGGCTGGACTTTTTAGATTTCATGGCCCGATTAGATGTCGCACTTCGTTCGATTGAATAGGCCGTGCTGCTGTCGGTGGAAGAAGCGCCTTCACCATTTATGCTCTTGGCTAGAAGAAGCCACCCATACGCGCAACGCCGAATGGGAAAACCAGGTTTTGCTGGGGGTGCCACTGAGCGGCCCGAACTACTGAACACCAAATCGGACGACGATATAAGCCGAACCCATTCCACTTAACAGCACGTCCCATTTATCCACAGCCGGTCACTGTGTATAACATTACGCAGTCGCATAGATGCTATCTTGGAAATGATTTCGCAGTATAATTGCAGAGAGCCGAAACAGGATTCTTAAAGCTCCGGGGTGAACTTAGCTGACATACTCATAGCGTTAGACGCTCTGATAACTGCTTTGACTTTGGGTGACTTTTAATACTGCCAGTATTGTGACTTGTTGCGGACAGATGAAACACCTCTTATGCCTAGAATCTTTGACAACATAGACCTCCCCATGCTGCCTACGCTTCGGGACACGCTGCACTTATCGCAGCGAGCCGATTTCTGCGTTGGGTACTTCAACTTGCGCGGCTGGCGCAGGATTGACTCGCTGATTGAAGCCTGGCCGGGCGGCGATGGAGCCTGCTGCCGCTTGCTGGTTGGAATGCAGCAGTTACCTCAAGATGAACTTAGAAGCGCTTTTTCGCTGGGCCGTGAAGATGACGGCATTGACCAGCAGACAGCCTTGCGTCTCAAAAAGCGAATGGCGGAAGAGTTCAAGACGCAGTTGACCCTCGGAGCGCCGACGGACGAAGACGAAGCGGGACTGCGCCGCCTGAGCGCACAGATCAAGTCTAAGAAGGTTGTTGTCAAGCTGTACCTGCGTTACCCGCTCCATGCAAAGCTCTATTTGCTGCACCGCCAAGACCCCAACAACCCGGTTGTCGGCTTCGTCGGCAGCAGCAATCTGACCCTAGCGGGCCTGTGCAAGCAGGGCGAACTAAATGTAGACGTGCTAGATTACGACGCCTGCCAAAAACTGCAAAAGTGGTTTGATGACCGCTGGAAGGATCGTTGGTGTCTGGACATCTCGGACGAGCTGGCCGAGATCATTGACAATAGCTGGGCGCGGGAGGAGATTATTCCGCCATACCATATTTACCTCAAGATCGCTTACCATCTTTCCCAGGAAGCTCGTGCCGGACTTGCTGAGTTCCAAGTCCCCGATGACTTGACTCGTAAGATGTTTCGGTTCCAAACAGCAGCGGTTAAGATTGCGGCGCATCACTTGACCAAACGCGGCGGTGTCCTCATCGGCGACGTAGTGGGTCTTGGTAAAACACTGATGGCGACGGCACTGGTTCGAGTTCTGGAAGAAGATGATGACGGCATCAGCACCCTCGTCATTTGCCCTAAGAACCTGGTGAAGATGTGGCAGGGCTACGTTGACCAATACGGGCTGCGGGCGAAGGTGATTTCGATCAGCACCGTGGAGCGGGAACTGCCGCTAATCCCGGCCCGCTTCCGCCGAGTTCTGATTGATGAAAGCCACAATCTCCGAAACCGTGAAGGCGGGCGGTACAAGCTCATTCAGGACTACATCCGGGCCACGGCCAGCAAGGTAATCCTGCTGTCGGCGACGCCATACAACAAGACGTATTTAGACCTATCCGCCCAGCTTCGCTTGTTTCTGCCGGAGAACAATGACATCGGCACACGCCCGGAACGGCTGCTACGGGAACTCGGCGAAACGAAGTTCAAGCAGATGCACCAATGCCCAATCCGGTCGCTGGCGGCTTTTGAGAAGAGCGAGTACCCGGATGACTGGCGTGAACTCATGCGCCTGTTTCTGGTACGCCGCACCCGGAGCTTCATCCAAAATAACTATGCCGAGACTGATCCTGGCGATGGGCGAAAGTTCCTGACATTTGAGGACGGACGCCGTTCGTACTTTCCTGCTCGTGTTCCTCGGACTGTCAAGTTCGATATTGATGAGACCAATCCAGAAGACCAGTATGCTCGGCTCTACTCTGCTGATGTCGTGGACACAATCAACGGCCTGAGCTTGCCGCGCTATGGACTGGGCAACTATATTGCCGACAAGCCGAAGGAAGTGCCGAGTTCCACAGAAACAGATCGGTTGCAAAACTTGTCGCGGGCCGGTAAGCGTCTGATGGGATTCTGCCGAACCAACCTGTTCAAGCGCTTGGAGAGCAGCGGCATGGCTTTTCTGCAATCGCTGGAACGCCACGTCTTGCGAAACTATGTCTTTCTCCACGCCATTGAGAACGGCCTACCGTTGCCGATTGGAACCCAGGACGCGGCCATGCTCGACTCGCGGTTCAGCGACGAGGACGCGGACACAAAAGGAGCGAGTGTTGGGCTTTTCGAGCAGGACGAAGAGGCGGAAGGCAGTGAAACGGAGTCGCCAAAGATCAAGCTGCACACTGAGCATGAGTACCAGTGCCGCGCCGCCGAAGTTTATGCGGACTATGCGGGCCAGTACCAGCGGCGCTTCAAGTGGCTGCGGCCCGTCTTTTTCAGCAAGTCCCTGGGCGACAGTCTGCGGCGCGATGGACGGGCGCTGCTGGCAGTCCTAGCGAAGTGCGGCGAGTGGCAGCCGGAGCAGGATTCCAAGTTTTGTGCGCTGCTGGATTTGCTGACGGAAAAACACCCGGCGCAGAAAGTCTTGTTGTTCACGCAGTTCGCCGACACAGCCAAGTATCTGGAAACAGAACTGCTGAGAAAGAAGTTGAAGCATATTGCAGGCGTGACGGGTCAGGTCAATGACCCGACATCTTATGCCTGGCGGTTCAGCCCGGTCAGCAACGGCAAAGCAGAGCAGATTGCGCCGCAAGACCAGCTTCGGGTGCTGCTGGCAACTGACATTCTCTCCGAAGGCCAGAACTTGCAGGACGCGGCCATTGTCGTCAATTATGACTTGCCCTGGGCGATTATTCGGCTGATCCAGCGGGCGGGCCGTGTGGATCGTATCGGGCAGGAGTCGCAGACAATTCTCTGCTATTCGTTCCTGCCTACGGATGGCGTAGAGCGCATTATCCGGCTCCGAGAGCGGGTTCGGAAGCGCCTGGGTGAGAACGCCGAAGTAGTCGGCACAGATGAGTCGTTCTTTGAGGACGACGGCAACACGGCGGCGGTGCTTGACCTTTATAATGAGAAAGCTGGCATTCTGGACGGCGACGCCGACACTGAGGTTGACCTGTCCTCCTATGCGTACCAGATATGGAAGAACGCCATAGACGCCGACCCGCGCCTGCTCAAAACAATTCCTGGTCTACCGCCAGTCGTCTACTCTACCCGGTCAACGGCTCCGGCGTCCTCGCCAACTTATGATCCGGGGCCGCAGCCGCTCTTGCCGCTGGAAGTGACGCCGGTGCAGCACACAATGACTTTGACGGATGCCCCAGCCCCGGCTCCTATTGGCCCAGCGGGGGTCTTGGTCTACCTCCGCACAGCCCAGGATAACGACGCGCTGGCCTGGATAGGTCAAGACGGCAAGAGCGTCACCGAGTCACAGTTCACTATCCTGAAAGCCGCTGAGTGCGTTCCCAGTACGCCAGCCCTGCCGCGTGACCCGAAGCATCACCAACTGGTTCAGCAAGGTGTAGAACTCATTGTTCGTGAAGAGAAAACAACAGGTGGACAGCTTGGCAGATCGTCCGGGGCGCGTTACAAGGTCTACGAACGGCTCAAGTTCTACTCTGGTGAAGTCGCGGGGACGCTGCTGCAATCGCCGGAACTGCTGAAAGCCATAGACGACTTGTACCGCTATCCGCTGCGCTCCTCGACGGCAGATACGCTCAATCGCCGCCTCAAAGCAGGCATTACCGATGAGGCACTGGGCGAGATGGTCATTAACCTGCGGGCCGATGATCGCTTGTGCCAGATCAACGACGAAGAACAAACCCGCGAACCGCAGATTATCTGCTCTTTAGGACTCACAGACCTGTAAGAAAGTAAGCCCCACTCATGCCTCTCAACCCGACTTCCGCCCGCGAAAATCTGAACGGATTTGATTTCAAGACGCTTTTTGTTGAAGAACTCGGCTGGTCTCAGCCCATCACCCGCGATGCCGTCCAGTTTGAGTGCCAGGACACGACGTTTACTCGAAAGGAAATCGCGGCGCTGAGTGGGGTCGTGGTGTTCGAGGTTACTGCCGCTGACGGCTGCATTCCCGACGCTGATACCTGCAAGGCAGTCCACAAGGAAATCTCGGCGCTGTTCCATGAGAACCTGCTGATCTTCCTGGATACAGACCGGACACAGAGCCTTTGGTACTGGGCCAAGCGTGAGGGGGCAAAGACGCTCCCACGCCGGCACTCTTACTTCAAGGGACAGCCAGGCGACCTGTTCCTGAGCAAGCTCAACTCGTTATTTGTGGCGATGAGCGATCTGGACGAGAACGGCAGTGTCGGCGTGGTGCAGGCGGCGAAGCGGCTGCAAGATGCGCTTGATTCCGAGGCCGTCACTAAAAAGTTCTTCAAGGACTTCGAGACGGAACACACGACGTTTTTGACGCTGATTTCTGGAATTGATGACGACCGTGACCGCCGCTGGTATGCCTCAGTCCTGCTGAACCGGCTGATGTTCATTTATTTTTTGCAGCGCAAAGGGTTCCTGGACAACGGCAATTACCATTACTTGCAGGACAAGCTGGCGTTGTATGCAGCAGCCGACGAGGGACGCTATTACAGTAAGTTCTTGAAGACGCTATTTTTTGAGGGCTTTGCGAAGCCTGCCGATAAACGTGAGGAGGAGGACAAGGCACTGCTGGGCCGCATTGTCTACCTCAACGGCGGGTTGTTTCTGCCACACCAGATTGAAGAGCGCTGGCCCGACATCACCATTTCCGACGCCGCCTTTCACAACCTTTTTTCGCTGTTCAGTCGCTACTCGTGGAACCTGGACGACACACCCGGCGGCAAAGACGACGAGATCAACCCGGATGTCCTGGGCTATATCTTTGAGAAGTATATCAACCAGAAGGCGTTTGGGGCCTACTATACGCGCACGGAGATTACCGAGTATCTATGCGAGCAGACAATCCATAAGCTAATTCTGGACAAGATTAACGTCCCGGCCCTGCCAGGTGTGGCTCCGGCCCGGCACTTTGACAACATAGCCGATCTGCTTCTGCGTCTTGACGCGCCGCTGTGCCGGCAGCTTTTGACCGACATCCTGCCGCGCCTCAGCCTGCTCGATCCGGCCTGCGGTTCCGGGGCATTCCTCGTCGCGGCCATGAAGACGCTGATTAACATTTACAGCGCGGTCGTGGGGCGGGCCAAGTTCCTCAGCGACATGACCTTGAACGCCTGGATTGCCGACGCGGAGCAAGGCGGGCGCAGCCTGGGATATGCCATCAAGAAGCGCATCATCACGGACAACCTGTTCGGCGTGGACATCATGGAGGAGTCCACGGAGATCGCCAAGCTGCGGCTGTTCCTCGCGCTGGTCTCGTCCGCGCAGACGGTGGAGCAGCTTGAACCGCTGCCGAACATTGACTTCAACATCCTCGCCGGCAACTCCCTGGTCGGCCTGCTGCGCGTCACCGATGAGCAGTTCGCGGAACATCAGCCGAGCCTCTTCCGCAAAAGCTACCGGGAAGTTCTTGCCGAAAAGAACCGTTTGATTGCGCTGTACCGCGGCACCTCCACTTACATGGCAGACTTGCGGCAGCAGCGTGATACGATTGACCAAACAAAAGAAGAAGCACAGGCGACGCTGAACGACATCCTCTTGGATGAGTTCAAGGGCATCAAGTACGAGCAGGCGACGCGGGATGTCACCAAAAACGCCGAGGGCAAGACCGAGAAACGGGCCGTCACTCTGGCCGATGTGGAAGACCTTGACCCATTTCATTGGGGCTATGAGTTTGACGAGGTGCTAAACACGCGGGGCGGCTTCGATGCCATCATCACGAACCCGCCCTGGGAGATTTTCAAGCCGAACGCCAAAGAGTTCTTCGAGGACTACTCTGCGCTTGTCTCCAAGAACAAGATGACGATTAAGGACTTCGAGACGCACCAGGCCGCCCTGCTCCAAGACCCGGACATCCGAAAAGCCTGGCTTGCCTACCAAAGCCGCTTTCCCCATGTCTCCGCCTACTACCGGACGGCCAAGCAGTACGAGAACCAAATCAGCGTCGTGAACGGCAAAAAGGCGGGGACGGACATCAACCTTTACAAGCTGTTCACCGAACAGTGTTTCAATCTGCTGCGCCCCGGCGGGCTATGCGGCATCGTCATCCCTAGCGGCATCTACACGGACCTCGGCACAAAGCAGTTGCGCGAAATGCTGTTTGACCACTCTGAAATCACCGGCCTATTCTGCTTTGAGAACCGCCGGACAATCTTTGAGAACGTGGACAGCCGCTTCAAGTTCGTCGTGCTGACCTTCGAGAAAGGCGGTCACACAGCGGAGTTTCCCGCCGCCTTCATGCGGCATGATGTCGCCGAGCTGGAGCGGTTCCCCCGCGAAGGGTCGCTGTCTCTGTCCGTCCCGCTCATCAAGCGCCTGTCGCCCGACTCGGCGTCCGTGATGGAGTTCAAGAACGAAACCGATGTGCAGATTGCCGAAAAGATGCTGCGCTTCCCGCTGCTCGGCGAGAAGATGGCCGACAAGTGGAACCTCGCACTGACACGAGAGTTCGACATGACCAACGACAGCAAGCTGTTCCGCACGTCACCGGGGCCGGGCCGCCTGCCGCTGTTTGAGGGCAAGATGATTTGGCAGTTTGATGCTGCTTATAGCCAGCCGCGCTATTGGGTGGATGAGAAAGAAGGGCGGAAGGCACTGCTGGGGCGACGTGAAGATGACGGGCAGCAGATTAACTACCAGGGTTTCCGAATTGGGTTTCGCGATGTCGCAGCCAGCACTAACGAGCGTACTATGATTGCGGCCTTATTGCCGCCCGATGTGATGACCGGTAACACATTGATTACCTCGTTTAGCCTTTCGGACAAACGCGAACTGCTTGCCATCATCGGCATTCTCAACTCTTATGTCATTGACGCCCTCATTCGGCAAAAGGTGACATCGCACTGCAATATGTTCTACGTTTACCAACTGCCTGTGCCGCGCCTGACCGAGAGCGACCCTGCGTTCGCGCCCATTGTCCACGCCGCCGCCCGGCTCATCTGCACCACGCCAGAGTTTAACGACCTGGCGCGGGAAGTGGGATTAGGAGACCCCTCCCGCTCGTTCCTCGCTCCCTCCCCTGTTAGGGAAGGGCTTGCGGAGGGGGTTGCGGAGGCAGACGCATCTTCTCCGTTCTCCTCCCTAACAGGGGGGAGTACCCGGAGCGAGGAACGAGTGCAGGGGGCGGGGGGTTCCTACGGCGCAACCGATCCCGTCGAACGCGCCCGGCTCCGCGCCGAACTCGACGGCAGGATCGCCCATCTCTACGGCTTGACCGAGGACGAGTTCGCGCACATCCTCCGCACCTTCCCGCTCGTCGCCCAGCCCGTCAAGGACGCCGCGTTAGAGGCTTACCGCACCCTCGGCCCCAGTCCCGACGACGCCGAGATCGTCGGTATCATCAAACGTGGAGAAAGCGCCGAGCTTGAGTTCAAGTCGTCGGCGCGGTGGGACATGCGGGAGAACAAGAAGAACAAGGAAATGGAGCAGATCATCGTCAAGACCGTCGCCGCCTTCCTGAACAGCAGCGGCGGCACACTGCTGATCGGCGTCGCCGACGACGGTACGCCGCTGGGCCTCGCCCATGACTTGCAGACCCTCGGCAGCAAGAATAACCTGGACGGCTACGAATTGTTCCTGACCGACCTGCTCCTAAACGCCTACGGCAAAGACGTGAGCGCCTTTCTAGGGATTTCTTTCGGCCAAGTCGGTGGACATGACATCTGCAAAATCCTCATCAAGCCGTCGCCAAAGCCAATCTGGATTGAGGGCAAAGACAGTGCGGGCCAGAAGACAGAGCAACTATTCATCCGAACAAATAATTCCTCGCGGCCCCTCAATACCCGCGAGGCGTTGGAATACGCCGCGCATCGGTGGAAGCAGTAGGCGCTGATGCAGATTACTTTCCCTTTAGACATAAATGCGATGCAAAGGCCGAGGTTTTTGAGTCTTGTCAAAGGCACGAAAACATACGCAGTTCCACATAATCCGTTGTATCAACAGGTACATGATTTTTTTGAGGTCCATAAACAGCAGGGCTATCGGTTCGACATGCTAACTCTGCTTCATGTTGCGGGCGTGAAGATGCTGGAAGGACGGCTGACCCCAACACGAGATATAGCACTATTTGCAGCGGGCGGGTTGTTCCTTTCTCTCGACCAAGCACACTCTGATCTTGCAGTTCACAACGTATTCGATGATTTTACATCAGGTTTTAGTCACCAGTTTGGCGTTGCATTGGCGGTGATGGCGATGTCGGAAGCATACAGCATAGACTGGGACAAGATGGAAGCTATCAAAGTTACCAACAAGAAACAGACTCTCGATTATGATGCACAGATACCAGGAACGAACAACAGACTTCATTTAGAGGCAAAAGGGGTGACGAGTGAGATTGGTAGGAATCAAGCTCGGCGCTCGGCGCATTGTAAGATGGTTGTCAACCCCAAAAGAGTACGCTCGGCAAAGAAGACACTGCCAAACCCAACGGCGATGATAGGAGTGATTACTGAGGCTTCGCGCGGTAACAGCAAAGGCGTTATTGAGGTTATTGACCCGGAGTTCAAGATTTCCCCTGAAACAAGTCGAGAGGAAAATCAGCGGGCAGGACGCTACTGGCATTATGCTGGTGTCGCTCGTTTTGCCGGCATGAACAACGTCGCTACTGAGTTCATGCACCGCGCCGACGCTCTGGTCAACACAGGCCGAAGCAATCCTACTTTACAGCAAATTGACTTCGATCAGAGGGCCGAGTTTGAGCGCCAGGACAATGAACTTGTCGGTCTACAATGGAGATTCAGCGAGACTGCTGATCCTACGGGCGGCATTTGGTTCTACCACGGAGTTGAAAAAGAGCGCATCCGCCGTATCATTGAAGACGATGATTTTCCTGACTGTCAGCCTTTCAGCACACGGTTTTTGCTGGACACCAGCACAACGCCAAAAGCCATTGAAGAGAGTTTTCAAGCCGGCGATGCTGCCGACCCCCGGCGCTTGCAAACCGCCGAGAACTTGCTCCCCGATGGCTCCTTCTTCGGCATCGGCTTCGGACCGATTGATGGGTTGATCGAGGCAAACTCACGAGAAAGCAACCTTGACCAACTGAAAACAGCAATCCTAGTATGAACTTCTAAATGAAGCCAGACGACTATTCGGTATTCCATCACTGAACGGAAGTTCTGAACTGTCGGTAAATCTTCTGTAAGTAAGACGTTGGTGGGTTCCCATTACACTTCATGTCCAGCATATACTTGAGGTCATCATCCGTCAGAAACAAGATAATCCTCCTCGGCACAGGATCATGGTAAATTGAGTATGCCTTTCTAACCTGCGCCTCTCCTGGTGCATTGCGCGTGACGATAAACGCCAGTCGGCCCAATCGGTCGCCTAGATAGGTTGCCGTTTGATTTAGAGCCGGAGCCTCAATTTGACCCATGTTTTTAATCTCAAACATCACGAAAATTGACGAATGCTCTTGGCGTAGATACTCCCAAAAATTGATGTCGGAGTCGTTGGTGAAGATGATGTCGCGTCGCTCCGTGCCATCTACTGTTCTGACTTCTGTTTCACCATCAATCAGTTCAGGGTTAAAGAGATAGTTCAAGATCGCCAATACGGTGAACTGGTAGTCGGCGGCGTGGGTACGCCCGGTTAGAATAGCGGACAATCGAGCTTTGAGACTATTAGCCTCGGTGCAGTTACTATCAGCGGGCATATAGCTTTGCGACGGCTGCGCTTCGGAGGAGGCTGCTTCTTTGCCCTTCACATAATGGTCAACTTTTTCCACATCGGCGCGAATAGCGGCAGTAACCTCCTTCTTTTTAGCCTCAGCCTCGCGTGACTCAACTTGGGTGGGACGACTGAGCGAACCGCGTACACGCTTTGCGCGGAGATAGACAGCAAACTCAAGCCGGAAAAAGTCGTTGTAGTTAATCCAGGGCAAGGCGCGTACAAGCCGGCGTGGTACAAGCAGAATTGGGCTATTATCAACAGGGCTAAGAGGAAGATCGTAGTAGCCATCATTCCACGTCATGCTGCTGGGGTCGTAGACATGAGCGACAGGAACGCCCGAAGCAAGGGGCAAAGACCAAATCCCAGCCTGCTTTTGTGTGTATTCAATCAAATAGCTTTTGATCAAATTAGCGGCAATATCACTGATCCTGTCCGGTCCAATACCTAGAGAAACAAGCTGCATTTCCTCAATGTGGTGAATGCCGCGTTCCATCAATGGCTGCGAATCGCGTAGCGTCTCGACAATTAGCTCTGTTAAGTAAGTACCAACACCACTGCCTCGCTTCCCCTTCTTCGCGGCGTTACCCAAACCAATCTCCGCAACTTCGGGAAAGTCCAGCAGATAACGTGCCTCCTCTAACTTGTCCTGGCGCACGGCCTCAAGGCCAGCGTTGAAGGCTTCTAGGATACGGGCATGAAGCATTGCGAAGTCAGGGTCGCGGCTCTTAAACAACAGGAAAGGGTCAATGCCAACCGGCAGGTCAACGCCCTTGCGAGGGACGACAAAATCTACCTCAAATTGCGAGACGTTTGGCAGCAGCGGAGCATATCGCTCATCAGACATGGTGTTTGTTACTCAACCTGAAAGTATTCACCAATGTTTGTGCGGTCGAGTTTCTCAAAGTTAAACACCTCTTCGAGCGTAGCATACTTGAACCAATCGTTAGGCGCATGACCAAGCAAATCTTCAACACGCCTTTTGCTGATGGCATCTTCATTCGCTAGTCGATACTCAATTGCTAAAATCATAGTGTCAGCTTGCAAGATGAGTGAGCGTGTCTTCCCCTCGAAATCGTTCAGCTTGGTGCGAAATCGCTCCATTCCTTGTCTAACCTGTCGCATTACCACAACAACATCTCGCAACTGAGGGTTATTCCCAGCAGGTACGAACTCTTTAAGACGTTGCACGTAGACATCTTCCTGCAACGCTTCTCTCGTCTCACGGATGATGTCATTGACCTGTTCTAGCATAAGGTCACTGACAGTCTCAGCAGGCGCTTTTTTA
>JAABUO010006672.1_pt1 | contig 13223 bp, 19 predicted proteins | sample 5559291 | NCBI WGS metagenome assembly JAABUO01 (sample SAMN10711878, study PRJNA513372) | rock metagenome | isolation source: Antarctica rocks | place: Antarctica: Victoria Land, Finger Mt sud
AAACCTGGGCGAGCGCGCCAGCCTGCAATAGCACCTGGGCCTGGAGCAGCCTGCGCCGTGCCAGCAGCGGCCTGCTGTCCAGCTGCAGCCTACGAAATACTGCCTGCCTGCGGCCCGCGCCCCCGCCATGGCGAGCGGCGGGGTCGGGCGGCGCGCGGAGCTTTGCTGCGACGTCCAAGCTGCGGCCAGTGTTCAGGGGCGGCAAAATGAAGGTGACGTTTCTGTTCCCGGTGCTGTGCCACATACGTGCCCAGCTGACTGTCCTGCTGCGCCTACTGCGCGTCTGCACTGCAGACTCCACGCGTCTGAAGTGCCGACCCTGCAGCCTCAAGCCCTGCTTCCAAACCGAGCGCGCCCCCCTGTGTGTCGCGCCCGGAGCGACCCCTGGGGCCGCCTGAGGCGTGCCTGCGGCTTCCGGCGCGCGGCAGGCGTACAGCCGCTACAAGGAGCGCTTCAAGCTGACGGGCACCGGCAAGGTGCTCTTCTTCCACCCGGGCCACCGGCACAAGCGCTGGTCCAAGACGAGCAAGCAGCTGCGCACGCACCGCAGGAGCGCGGTCCTGCACAGCACGTATGCGACCACCATGAAGAAGCTGGGCTTCAAGATGACCACCTTCTAGCGCGGGCGCCTGGGCTGGGGTGGCTTTTGAATGCGGCCGCCAGTGCGCGCACGCCCGGGCGTCCCGGGCCTGCGCTGGGCCATCGTGTGGCGCACATGCATGCTTTCAGGGCTAGCCCAGTGTGCAAGCATGCGAAGAGCAAACACGCGGTCCCCACCGTTCCAAGCATGCCCGCGACAGCGCCTTGCAGCGGCGCTGCAGCGCACCCAGCAGCTGCACCTCCATGCATGGCACGCCCATGATGGCGTCGGCCATACGACACCCGACACCACGACATCATGCACGTTCCCAGCCTGAGATGGTTGGGCGCTTCTTCATGAGGCGCTGCATCATTGCCTCGCTGGAGCTTTCCTCATGCGGGCGGGTGCTGCCCGACAGCAGCGACAGTGTCAGCGCGCATGTCTGCAGGATGGACAGGACGCGCTCGCACTGCGGGTCCGTAACGTCCAGGCGGTCCAGCCAGATGCTCGCGGCCTCCATCTTGCGCGCCACAGCCGCCGTCGCGCGTGCTTCGGGAGCGACTGGGCAGAGCGCCGCTGCCCCTGCCGGGGAGCAGCCCTGCTGCTCCGCGGCGCGCGCGCTCGGGTCAGGGCTGCGGCCGGCCTGTGGCAGTGCCTGCGCCACCTTGCTGAGCAAGCCGGCAAGGGGCAGGTCGTCTGGCGCGCGGCTGCCGGCAGGCAGCGCGGCGCCTTCCCAGCGGTCAGAGGCGCCAGGGCTCTGGCTGCGCGTGGCGGGCTGGCCCTGAGTGAGGCGCGTAGCATCACCGCCAGCGTCTCCGCCAGGCGCGCCGCTGACGAGCTCCGACCTGATGGCTGCCTCCTGGGCTGCGACATCGCGCTCCCAGTCCTCCTGCGGGGAGTCAAGCCACACTGAAAGCGAGCCCGCTTCTCAGTCTATGATTCTGCGAAGGAAAGTTATGGTCTTGCTGCTTGCGCTGGACAAGGCCTCAGCTCACCATGAGGTTCTCCTTCTGCAGCTCGTTCACAATGTCGGGCACGCGCTCGGCCTCAGCATGCGCTCTTTTGCGAGCGCGGCGAGGCTCAGGCTATTGTCCTGCCTCATGTGCGTTGGGCTGCGCAGCTGAAATGGATTAATGTGGTGTGAAAGACAAAACTTACAACTTCTTGGACGAGGCAACCCTGCACAATTCTCTTGTACAGTGCAGGAGACATTTCATTTCACGCATGCTGCTTCCTTGGAGAGCACCCAAGGACGGCACACTGACCCTGCCCATGCATGCCTCCCTCGTATACGACAGCGGCGCTCGTACTCGCCGGCCAGCATCACACGCGCTGCAGGGCGCTGAGCGCATCCGCGCAGTCCCTGAGCACAAGCAGGTGCCGGTTGACCAGCTCGCCGGCGGCCCCCGCGCCCGCCAGCAGCGCGCGTGCTTCCGCCATCACCCTCAGAACGCATGCGACCGAACTTCCCACCTCGTTGGACACCGCCGGCGCCTCGGCGCGCGCCTCAGCGCCAGTCGCCGCATGCGGCTCGGCACGCTGCGCAGCGGCAGGCGCGCGGGCTGCTCGGCCGCTCACCGCTGGGCCTGGCTGCGCCTGCGCAGGGCTCTCCCTGACCTCCGCGCCACCTCGGTCCTGGACGCCAGCCGCTTGCGGCTGCTGGCCCGCGGCACCACCAGTGCTGCCGGGCGCGGCGCGCACGTCCAGCTGGCAGTCCACGCAGAACAGCTCGCGCTTGCGGCTGCGCACCAGCGGCGTCTGGCACCTGCACGACATCAGAAGCTAGTGTTGCTCTCCTGCTATGTCACGCGCTCTGTCACAGAGGCGTTGGCACACGCAGCTGCGCAGCTTCCCTACATGCAGCTCAAGGTCGCGTCTGCACACAACAAACAGCCCTATCAGACTGCTTCCAGTTGGTGCCCCGGGTCGAGGTCAGCGGCCTGTGCGGCTGGGGGCTGCGTGCTCACCGCGGGCAGTGGTCGTTGGTGAGCACCCAGCCCTGCAGCACACGCTCGGCCAGCGCGTCCGCGCTGTCCCGCACGGGCGCGGCGGCCGGGCGCCCCGCGCGTCGGAGCGCAGCGCGCAGGTCCTCAGCGTGCGCGAACGCAGCCTCGTCTGCCAGGCTGAGCGTGTCGCCGGCCTCGCTGCCCGGCGCTGCTGGCCCTGCCCCGACTGGCTGCTGGCCCGCGGCAGTGAGAGCTGCGTCTTCCTCGGCGGCGAGCGCGCCGCTGCGCGACTCCGCCGGCCCTGCTGCCAGACGCGCTCCAAGGAGCCCGGCCTTGTCGGGCGTTCCGGGCGACGGCAGGTACTCTGCCGCCTGGCGGGGCACCAGGCCCTCACCCCCAGGCTGGAAGCTTGTTGAGCAGTTTACGCACAGCCAGTCTGGCGCTTGCGCCAGGCTCATCAGAGGCACCTGCAGACGGCGCTTGTTTTGGGGAAGCCAGACTCCACTGGGGACGCACTGCAAATGTCTGTGGGCAGCGGGGTGCACCATGCAGTCCGGGCAAGACTCTGCACGCATCGTCCAGCCGCGCAGCAGCAGCGCTCCCATCTGCTGGCTTGCATCGGCGCGAGCGCGTTTCGGGGACCGCTGGCCAGCCCCATCGTCATGGTCGTCTCCAGACTGCATCTCCATCCCTGCTTCGATATTTAAGGTGAAACAAGTACACTGTGAAGGGAGGTCCCCCTCCCCAGTAGGGCTGTGCCTGATACCATGCCCTACCGGGTAGCCTGACACACATCCTCACCCAGTGGTGGCGAGATACCGCGAAATGCACGCAAGCAGCTTCGTGCATGTGCGCCACAAGTTCAGTGCCTCCTGAGATCAGCTATTACATCATGTTGGCTGCCGCCGGTGCACCACGCACGTTGCAGGCCATGTATCCGTGCGAGCCTGACACCCCTTACGCAGTCAGTTGATGGCACCAGTTTCTGCACAATAAAACAGAAAGCAAGGTAGTTGCAAGTCTTCGCTAAGGCAATATATGCTCCTTCCGATGCACGACATGCATGTCATGCTCAGACAGCCTGCGAGTCGGCCATATGGCCGGTTTGCAGGCTGTCCTGGCCCACAGACACGTACTTACACCAAAACGCAGTGACAAGTCCTCATAAAATACTAATATTACAAAAAAATCGGGGAAATTAATTGGACTGCATCCATAGCGGCGACAGGGGTTGCATAAAGGCGAGGTGCGCAAGCAGCAGGCCTCAATGAGGTTCACTGGTCAAACGGGGGATGCGCGCTGGACAGGGCCTGCGTGCCGGGCGCAAACAGCTAGCTGGCGCGCCCATGCCATGGTGCGGCTCCACGCCTCACACGACTGTGCCGGCGGACGCAAACAGCGGGTCGGTGCCGATGGCCGACGCGTCGACGAGCAGCGACGCCGACCGCGGCGTGCCGGACAGGGCGCGGAACTCGCGCAGGAAGAAGCTGAACGTGGACGAGCCGAAGCCGACGAATTGCGCGCTGCGCGCGAGCACCAGGAAGTCCACCAGCGCCTTCTGCTCCGAGCTCAGCGCTGCGCGCGGGCGGCGCGCGCGTCCAGCCGACCCTGCTCTGGAGGGCATTGTGGGAGCGCTGCAGACTGCTGTGCCGCTGTCGCTCTCCCGAGCTTGCTCACAGTGGGCAACCGCGCTCGGCTGTGACCGCTCACGCGCGCCCAGCGAGGCTCATGCTGCTGCAGCGCGCGCCTCGATTGGGCACCGCAGAGAGCCGAGGGGCAGCACCGCTCAGCGTTGATGCGGGCAGGTAGAGCTCCTTGTGGTACACCTCGCTGCACAGGCCCTCCTCCGTAAGCGTCTTGACGACGTCCGCCATTTCTGCGCCCGGTTGCGGTGCGCTGTAGGTGCAGGGAACATGAAACGTGCTCACAGGGTCCCTCACGCTGCTTCCATGGCGGCATGCAGGGCAAGCGGTGCCCGGCACACACATGCCAGCAGCAAGGTGCGCGGCGCGGCGCGCTTGGCGCTGTGTCCACTCCTTCACAGCTAGCACACTTCGCCAGTGTGGCATGTATGGAGCGTGGCAACCCTGCCTGCGCATGCACTTGGCGACCCGCAGACATGCCGGGTGGGTCAGCGCGTGCAGCTGTTTGTGGTCGGCCGCATGCCTTGGCTCGCGCCATAGGTGAGGAGGCCGGAGGCCACGTACACGCCCACCCCCGCGCCGAAGCCTGCCTGGCGCATGGCCTGGATGTACTTGCGCCAGACCACCTGAGCACCGTGAAGGGGCACCCTCACGCTGAGCATGACCGGACCACTTGGCATGGTCTTGGCAGCAGACGTTGGAACAGACTTGAGTATGGCACCCCCTTCCTGATGCTGCTGCTGCGTCCCATGCTGCAGCCTCCAATTGCAGCGGTCACAGCAGAGCCCCGCACTGCTCGACATGACACCCCCGCACACGTGCCATGCATGCGCCCTCACCTTCCCACCGCTCCGCGGCGGCAGCGGCCCGGCGTCACAGCGCGGCCCACGCGATGCCCGCGGCGCACCACGCGTGTCAGCACCGCGGACGCCCGCTCACACGGCATCGCGCGGGGCAGGCAAGGGGCGCACGGCCTGGCCGCCCAAGCCGTAGGCCCAGTCGCGCGCGTCTTTCTCCACGCGCAGGTGCACCGCATTGTACGCGCGCGGCGCGGGCCCGCCGAGGCCGCCGCCGCCACCGATGCTAGCCACGACGTGGTCGGCGAGCGCGCGCACCGCCGGCGCGAACACCAGCGTGCGCGCTACGTCGCCCACCAGGGGCAGTTTGCTGCGCGCCGGGCGTCCCGGCCCAAAGTCTTGCGCGTGGAGCAGGAGCAGACGCGCGCCAGGTGTGCGCCCGAGCGCCAAGCGATGCAGGCTGCAGGCTTGTTCCACAGTGTGATCGGCGAGCGAGCAGATCGCTGGCGTGTGAGTCAGCAAGCGTGTGAGTTGCCCGGGATGCGCAGCAGCCTGTGCTTCACGGCTGCGGCGGTCAAGGGCTACCTGTTCAACAGTCCAGACTTTCCAGGCCGCAGCGTCTAGGGCGGTGGGGGCAGGCATCTGTGCATGTGGGTGGCTTGCGGGCTGCACAGTGCGGGCCACCCGGCGGCGACAGGCGCGCCGACGCTCAACATGTCACCGGGGGTGAGCGACGCAGGAGCCGAGCGAGTCACACGACGCACGCTCCGAGGGCCTGCAGCGCACCTGGACGCGCGCAGCATGAAGAAGGTGCAGGGCAGGTCGACGACCAGGTAGTCCACGGCCGCGCCGGGCTCCGCGCGGCGCAGCGCCGCCGCGTGCGCGACCGCCGCGCCGCGCACGCGCTCCACCAGCTCCGCCATCTCCAGGTCCTGCCGCGCGCTTCATGCGCTGGGCGCCATCGCGGCGCCCGCTGCCTCATCCATGCCCCCCAGCGCGCCATGCGATGATCGGCCGCCGCCTGCACGTGCCGGCCGGAAGCGCCGTTCTGGCTGAACCTGTGTCGGGCGCACGCCTTGGCCGTTTGCCAAAGCAACACGAAATATTGGCGCCGGCACGCTGTGGCATCCGGCGGCCGCCGTGAGCGAACACGAGCAACTGCGGGTTGTCTCCCAGCCACGCAGAGGTGCAGCGCGCAGCAGCATGCCTGCAGGTAGACGTTCTCCAAGCGCACGATGTGGCGTGGGTCGATGCCCGGCTGCGCGTACTGCGGAAACGCTGTGGCCGCTGCTGTCAGGTCCGGGAAGCGCTGCAGGTCGGGCGTCTGCCGCACGCCGCACATGCTCGCAGGGGAGTCTCTCTGCCGGACTCTACACGCATGCGCTGTGCTGAAGCAGTGCGCGTGCAGAAGTGTCTGCCATTGCGGTACCCGTGTAGGTTATCTGTGCAGGGGAAGGCAAATCACGCACTCAAGCATAGGCTGGTTGGTGCCTGGTGCAGGCGGCCGACACAGCGTCCCGCTCAGTGACAGCGGCGCGCCCGGTGGACGATGAGGCCGCGCAGGCGCCAGGCCCCCACCAGCTGGTCCACGTCCAGCAGCGTCTCCAGCGGCGTGGGCGTCCAGGTCACCTCGTTGTGCGCCTTAATCGCACTGAAGTAGTGCTCGAAGGAGTCCCTCTTCACCTGCGCCGGCCGGGCGCGCTGAGTGCGCGCCCCCAGCTGGGGACCATCACAGACACGCCCGCCTGCTCATGTCTGGTTGCCACTAGGTCTGGGAGCGCCTCGCCACAGCCGCAGTGTCGCACCTCTGCTCACGCCTGTGCGGGCAACAGCTCCAAGTGCGCACAATCAGGCAGGTGCGTGGATGGGTAAGGGACAGACGTAGCACACCTCACCCGAAGATATGAAGGTGCGTGTTTGTGTGAATGTCCGTGCAAGCCTTGCCCTGCGCAGCAGGAACAGAACATGGGGCGCACCCCCGGCGGCAGGACGACCTCGGCACCCAGGACCGCAGCCAGCGCAAACACGGAGATGTGGCTGTAGTGCTGGTTGATGAGCCCTGTGCCCGCTGTGTAGCGCAGCAGCAGCCGCACCCGCTTGCACAGCCGGCCCTGTCGCCAACAGGCTCGCGTGAGTCGGGCGTCGTATGTGAACGGGACAGTGCCCTGGCCCTCAGCGTGCACTCGCAATAGTCTTCTACAGGGTAAGTCTGGCTGCTGCGTCTGCCACGAACGGACGAACCTGTTTCCAGCGCAGAAAAGCAAGTTCGCTGAATGTAACGGCAGCACTTCCTGTACAGAAAACATCCAGCTGCCCCCTGCTGCATGCCAGCATGTCAGGCCCATGCTCTGGGAGCGCAGCGTAGGGGCACCTGTATACGGCCCTGGCGCGCGTAGTGCTCGCGCGCGAGCTCCTCCGTCACTATGCCCTTAGCGCGCAGTTCCGGGTAGTACGCCAGGTAGGCGCGCCAATCGAAGTAAGGAGCCGCGCCGGCCAGAGCGCTTGCGTGCGCGGTGCGCGCCGCGCCCAGCCCCATAATGTTGTTTGCGCCAGAGTGCGTGCTGCGGCCCGCCGCAGCGGCCGCCAGGACCACCTCGCCCCGCGGCCGCAGCGCAAACAGGTCCGGGGGTCGCCTTGGAGGCACCCACCCTGCTGCCACGCCTGCGTCCTCCTCCAAGCTCAGTGTCGAAAGGTGCGCCGCACGGCGGGCTGTGGCAGGCGGCTGTGGCCTGTCCGCGGCCGGCACAGGAGCCAGCTGCCCGAGCCTCAGCCCCAGGAGTGCGGTGATCGCACAGGTTGCCAATAGTGTCGCCGTAAGTGCAAGCTTCATAGAGGAGCCAGCGGCGCAGGCTAGGCTGCGTGCGCCTGGCGCCAGCATCAGACGTGCCTGATCTCCCAAGGAACGGCGAGTGCGCAACGAGGCTGTGCACACTCACCGATTTCCAATTCATATCTAGGTTCAGCCCCATCGCCAGTCCGGGGCATGCGCCGAGCCGCGATTTCAGGCGCCCGTAGGCAGCCAAGTTGGCTGATGCACGGTTGTAGTTCATTCATTCAAGGACCAACCGTATTAGGATCTGCGCCTTTGAGGTCTAGGCAGTCACATGTTTCGCCGCAGGTTGCCCGCCTGATGCGGTGGCAATGTTGCCAGCGCCACTTTACTGGCAAGCAAGCGAAGGACTTCACTCACCTGCCGAGCAAGTCCGGAGAGCCCTCTGGCTGCGCGCAACACACAGGCTACGCCACTTGCGTGACCAGCGTCGTGAAGAAGGGGCTCTCATAGACATGCGCGCCATATGTCTGCCTGCGCAGCTAGTGTGCCCGCACATCAAGCTGTCTGGTCAAACAAATAGGGCACTTGGCACCGCCGGTGCGGCGGCGGCGGCTACAGCCCGGCCGCGCCCAAGAAAGGACCTTGTGGCGCGCTTGCTGCCTTCCTTCCTCGACGTAACCAGCACCCCGTACAGGCGCGGGCCTTTTCATACCCCTGGAGGGCCCTGGTTGCCTGCGCCCCTCCCGTTGTGCACGATAATGGCGCAGTCCTCAGCAGCCCTGAGCTCACAGAGGCCGCTGGTACGCAGCTCGCAAGCGCCCGCCTCGCGGACGCCCTTGCATGCCGTGCACGCACTTGTCGAGCAGGCACGCCCCCTAGGCTTGGACACCAGGCGCGAGAAACCTCCGTGTTGTGCTGCGCATTAGCCGCTGTGTGCACCAAGGCTGCACTTTTGCCCCGACATGTCAGCAGGCCTGCAAACAGCCCATGCAGTAGGCAGTGATTGCACTTGTTGCACATGCATGCAGTGCTTTGGCAAAGGATGCACCATGGTGTATGACAATATGATTGGAGAGGTCGTCTCACATGACGGTTCCTACTTTACACGATGAGTATGTGGTCTCCCAAATACTTCACTTGGAAACATCTCTTCTCCCCCCAGTATAACATGCAGAGAAAAGTCAAGCAACCTTGCAGGAACACTGGTTACACATGCCCATGGACATGGAAAATACATGGCAACCAGGCAGCATATACAGCGCTGAGCGAACCGCTCAACACACATTTCAACTCATCACATCACTCAACTCAGCAAGAGATACTTGGTGACATGCGCTACCTGTCACAAATGCAAGAGGTTCGGCGCTGCTGCTGCGCTGCGGCACGGCAGGCGCGCTCATGCGCCCCCGCATCGCGCCGGCTCAGTTCATGATGAAGCCGTCCAGGGGCCGGACGTCCTCGATCTGGTTGTGAATCACGTCCACCAGCACCTCCTTCTCGGCCAGCGACTTGGCGCAGCTCAGGTGCATGGTCAGGCGCTCCTCCATAAGCTCCTCGGGGCACTCGAGCGTGCCGGACGAGACGCCCTCGTCCTCGTCGTCCTCCTCGTGGTCCCACAGCGCCGGCGCCACAACATCCGTGCCCTGGCAGCCGCACGGGCCCGTGCACCAGGACGAGAAGCGGTCCTGCACGCGCGCGCGGCCCGTCGGCCAGGAGCAGGATCTGTTGCCTGCCACAGTTGCCAGCCGCGACTCTGGACAACAGCGCGCCACGCCGCCGCCGCTGGCGGCACAGCACCGTGCCCTGGCGGCCGCGCCGGCTGAGGCACAACCGCGGTACGCAGCTGCCCGGCCCGGGCAATGGAGGCCGCCAGCGGGCGCGCCTGGGACAGTTGGTGGATGCGCACGAGCGGCTTCTGGCCCTCGAACGCGTTCGTTATGTGCGGCGCCGTCGGCAGGTTCAGGATGGCGCCGTCGTGCATCAGCGTGGGCTCCGAGGCCAGCTTGTGCCTGCGCGCCGCGCGCGGCGCGCTGTCGCTGCGCTGGCACCGCACGACAGGCACTGCATGCTGCATGCATGATCGTGAAGCCGTGCGAGAGGCGCGCTTGTTGGTCGACAATGGGCATGGACCACCCCTGTGTACGGACAGCGGGCGGGTGGCATGGCCTTACATCTGCCATGCATGCAATCACTGCCCCATTGGCACGACCTAGCCTTTGCACATGCGTACCCTGGTCTCGGGTACAGAGCGGCGTGCCGGTGCATTGTGTATGCGCAGTGCAGGGCGCCGCCGCGGCCGCGCGCACCGGTAGTGCCGCTGCACGCGCAGCCAGTCGTAGACGAAACGCAGCGCGCGCGGGTTGGCGTCTGCGTACAGCAGCCCGGTGTCCTGCTCCAGACGCTGGCCCGCGCGCAGCGGCTCCGCGTCGTTGGTGGCCGCGCACGCGCTGTTGGGCACGGCCACGTCCGCGCTCAGGCCGATCAGGTAGGGCAGCGGGTTGCGGTAGGGGACCACGTCCAGGTCCATCCTGCACGCCCTCACAACAATTTGTGTGAAGAGCTCATGAAGCGCGCGCAGCGTTTCAAACCTGCCAAACGTAGGATGAGCATGCCCGTCAGCTCGCAGGTGTGCAAACTTTGTCCCCGTCCACGCCTTTCTACAACCCCTGACTTGGCTGCAAACGGGGGCAGCCCACAGCATCGTCAGCACGCAGGTAGGGAGATCCGGCGATGCGGCCTGCGAGGCCGGGCGCGCGCGCCAGAGCACGCTGTAGCCGAGCGTCATCACGTTGAGCACCAGCTCCAGCTTGTTTTGCGACACGGCCATGAACCACTCGTCGCCGACGTCATACTGCCCCTCCGGCCCGTCCCAGTCGGGGTCCTCCACGCACTGGTGGCTGTAGCGCGCGGTGAGCCCGGAGCACACGTTGCGCGCGCTGGGCCCCAGCGCGACCACGACCACGTGGTTGCTCACGTCGCCCGTCAGCGTCGTCTTGGCGCTCTTGAGGAAGCGCGGAAGCAGGCGCCCCAGCATGAACTTGTTGCCTGCGCGCGCGGCGCTCGGGTCGGCGCCGCGCGGCCTCGGCCGCGCGTGCGACCAGCGCCGGCTGACGCGGCCGGACGCTTGAGCAGCAGGGCCACCTGCAGGAAGCGGCTGGAGGCCTGATGCATGCATGGCGAAGCCGGGGCGCTGTTGCTGCCGCGCGGGAAGCGCTGGAGGCGGAGAGGAGCCCCCTGGCGAGCGCGGGGCCCGCAGCGGCCCGGGGCGCGCCGGAGGTCAGGATGATGGTGCCCGCCGAGTTGCCGGACGCGCCGTCCGTGTACGCCGAGTTGTAGCAGGCCTCCTCCAGGGCTGGCGCGGGCAGGTGCGGCGCGGCTGCCAGCCACGGCTTGCCGGCGTGCGCGCCGTCGCCGGCGCCCGCGTCATCGCCGCCGTCCGGCGCAGGCGGCGCGCCCGCCGCCGGCATGCCCGCCGAGGCGGCGAACTTGGTGTGGCGGTGTGCGGCGCCCGGCGCGCCGCCGGCCTCCTGCAGGCGCCGCATGCGGCGCGACACCCCGCGCCGCGCGCCTCCCGCGACGGCGAGCAGGCGCTGCCACGCGCCCCGCCGCCTCCCGGCGCGCTCGGCCAGCGCGCGGCGGCGCTGCCGCTGCACGCCGTGCTCCAGCGCGTCCTCGAGCACGCGGATTTCCTCGGGCGCGCCCAGCGTCGCGTTGCGCAGCGCGGCGGCCGCGTCCGCGCGCAGCCCCGACCACTGCCAGCGCCAGGTCGACGGCGCCGCCGGCGGCGGCAGTGGCCGCGCCGCGCCCAGGCAGGCCCAGCAGGCAATGGCTGCCGCGCTCAGCGTGGCCAAGGCCACGAGCATCGCCGTGCGCATGGCGGAGCGTGCAGGCGGGGGCGCCTGCTCGTGGCCTCTGCGCTCCCCTGCACCGCAGCCCCATGGCTCGTTCCCGAGTTGCGTGCAGGCTGCTCCCGCCTGTATGGACTTCTGGTTCCAGCCACCCGCAGTAGAATCCTTGGGTACGGCAAAAGTGATAGCAGAGTCTAGAGTTCATCCAGACTTGTCAACAGTTTAGACGCAGTATGTGCTTTCTTTTAGGGCAGGCGCGATGGTGCGCACCCAGCCGCTCTTGGCTGCCCAGGGACAGCCTGTCGACGGCCTACGCTCCGCACCCTGCGCGTGGGTTGTACAACGTGCAAGACGGGACACAGACCGCACACATTGCAACAAGCCGCTGCCCTCCAGCGACAAACACGCGGGATCTGGCGAAGAAATTCATTTTCCGATGAAGTTGAGTTTGAACTGGTTGTTGACAGCTCCGATGCGACAGCTCATCCATTTGAGCATTCTATTATTATCCTATATTATTACACAACAACGAACACTGTCACACCTCTGTGGTGGGTCCGCCATGATCTCAAGGTGTCTGCATCACCAGTCACGACGTCCGCAACCACAGGTCAATTGCTTTCACTTCGCAAAGCCCGCGGACACACGAGAGCAAGGGGCCGATCAAAATCATGTGCCACTGCTCGAAAGCAGCACAGGCGCGCATGCAAGCGCCCCGCGTGCTGCAATCACAGCGGCCTCGAAAGGGGCAAGTTCTGTACAGGCAGGCACAAGGTCCAAAAACAGTATCCTGAGTCCTGGCGGGCGCCAGGGTCCGCTTAACAAGGTAATTCCCTGGCGTGTCAGCCGTCAACTGGGAGCACCTGTACTGCAAAACACTGTAGGCAGTGCGGAGTATGCACGGGTTGCAAATGCAGCTGTGCGCATGCAGCATGCGGGTTTGAGGCAGTCACCACCGTCCATCCTGCATCACCAGCGTCGTTCTTGCAGCGGTTGCCGTGCGACAATACGCCGGCAGCTACGCGGCCATGGTCTTGCCGACGGGCGCCACGCGAGGAGTGGTCTCCCGGCGCACCCTGCAGACGACGCCAGGTCAGGTTATAAAAAGCTGGCTCCTGTGTCGTGAGGTAGGGGGTTCGCACGCGCAACGCCAAGGCCAGACGACCCTCGCTGCTCGGGTCATTTGGCCAGGAGCAGACATCAATGCCAGACACGCAAGCGTGGCTAGGTGCAGCACACTGGGTGTGCAAGGGGGGAGGTGCTGAGCTCACGTCTTGCTCGGCACCGTCTTCATCATGTGCCCGATCGGCAGCCACTCGTGCTCCCAGACCTCGGCCGTCAGGATCGCGGTCGCGGTGTAGAAGGCGACAAAGGCCACCCAGATGCCCACCCAGCCGGCGATCTGGGCGCACAGCCTCGCCCTGTCAGCGCCAGGGCAGGCAGCGCGCGTTTACGTCCAAATGCACCCGGACGTGTGCCGGAGAGAGTGGCCGACATGCGAGCGCGGCAGCACGGAGTCGTGGGCGGACAGGGCGCCTGCGACAGTGAGCTGGGCATGCACGGGGCGCGCGCCTTGTGGAGCAGCGTGTTGACCACGCCGCCCGCCAGCAGCCAGAAGAGGAGGGCCAGCGAGAAG
>JAABUO010006673.1_pt1 | contig 13222 bp, 11 predicted proteins | sample 5559291 | NCBI WGS metagenome assembly JAABUO01 (sample SAMN10711878, study PRJNA513372) | rock metagenome | isolation source: Antarctica rocks | place: Antarctica: Victoria Land, Finger Mt sud
ATAATCTTGGAAACAAGAAACGCCGCCGGCTTAGGAACCGACGGCGCCACTCTGAGGCTCGTCCCTCTCACCTCTCATCCGCGTCCGGCCTGGAAAACTGGCGCGATGGGAGATCCGGGGCGGGTTTTGCACCATAGGTGGCGAGCCGTGTTCATCGTAGCGGATGGGCCCGGACCTGTCCACCCTAGTCGCTGCATTGCCGTCGTCCCTGGTCGGCAAGCACGGTTGGAAAGGCCCCGACGGCCGCGCTTGCGTCAGCCGCCGGTCAGGTTCAGCCTGCCCTCGAGCGGTTCGCCCGGACTCTTCCGTTCCGCGTTCATGCGACCGATGATTTCCGCCGCGGTGCCTATCGCGAGCGGCGTGAGGTCGCGCGCTCGATGGCCGAGATCGCGCCGGACCCGCCGGGCTGGCTGACCGCGCTGCGCTTCGACATCGACACCGAGGGCGGCGGGGCGGCCTGGATCGAGGCGGAGCTGCCGGCGCCGAACCTCGTCGTCGTGAACCCTCGCAACGGTCACGCGCACCTGGTCTACCTGCTCGGCGCCTGGGTGCAGACGGATTTTAGCGACGCTCGTCGCTTCAAGGTCGTGCGCTACGCGGCCGCGATCGAGCGTGCGTACACGGCCGCGCTTGGCGCCGACCCAGCCTACACGGGCCGTTTCCATCACAATCCCCTCTCCGACGCCTACGTCACGAAGATCGGGCGCGATGCACCGTACTCGCTCGACGAGCTCGCGCGCTACGTCGACCTCAACGAACCGGCGCTGAAGAAGAGCCCGCCGATCGGAATCGGCCGCAACGTCGAGATCTTCGATCGCCTGCGGCGCTGGGCATACGTCGCCGTGGCCGACTGGCGGATCGGCGCGTACGAGGCGTGGTGCGGCGCGGTCGCCGATCGCGGCGGCCAGATCGCGGCCGACGTCGGTAGTGAGAGCCCGCGCGGTCCGCTCAAGGCCAACGAGGTCGGTCACATCGTCAAGAGCGTGGCGCGCTGGGTCTGGGAGCGCTATAGCGCTGACGTCCCGCCGCTCCTGCGCGAGGCGCGGATCGCGGCGCAGCGCGAGCGCGAGAAGGCGCGCCAGAGGGCCCGTGAAGCCGCCCGAGAGCGTTCGCGTATGAACCGCGATGATTATACCGCCCCGGCGCGCCAACGTCGCTCAGCGGCCGCGGAAATGCGGCGTGCCGGCCTCTCGTTGCGCGCGATCGCAACGGCGCTGCGCTGTTCCCTCGCGGAGATCCAACGGGTGCTCATAGCTGGTGTACAGGGTTCGCCCGGCGCATCAGACTTTAAGGGCGTCTCCACCCCGTTGTCTGACAATACTGCCGTGCCGACGTCGCCGATTGATTCCCCGGCCCCTTGTCCTCCGGATGTTTTGATTTTGCATCTCTCCGGGTCGCGCGCAGTCGTCAGCGCCGGAGGCGATGATGACGAGCACGTCCCAACCGCGCGTAGCGCGGAACCGAGCACCAGCACCGATTCTGAGTTCGGAAGGGGGGTACGGGGGGAAACTAATGCGGGCGAATCGTCGGTCGGCTATATCGAGCGCCGCATCCGCGAGATCGTCGCGAGCTTGCGCAATTCCGATCGACCGCCGTAGAAAGACTGCATGTTTTGAACTAGCTACGTACCAGACGGCCGCCCCCGCCCTGTCAGTCTCTTGACACGAGTGCTGACGACGGACGGCTCCGAAGAAATCCATCGCGCGAGTCGCCTTGCGGTTGCGTTGATCCGGCCAGAGGCGATCGAGCGATTCATTGTGCTCACCGTCACATGGCCGCCTCATGACGCGCCGTTGTGGAATGAGGCGACGATGCGACACGTCATCGTCGACGATTTGCATCAGGCCGTTGCCATGGTGGCGATCGATGCGACGGAACAGATAGCGCAGGAATTACGACCTGTAGCCGTACCGGTCGATGTGCTCTTCAAAGCTGGCGACGTAGCCGAACAAATTTTACAGACCGCGCGAGAGCGCGACGTCGATTTGATCGTGATCGGACGTTACGCGAAGATCCCGACCGGTTTGAGTATTTCCGAACGCGTCCTTGCACGAGCTCATTGCCCAGTTCTCATGGGCGCGCCATTGGCGATCGGCCGTGATACTCGTGCGCTTCGCGTGGTCTCGTGACGAATCCGAAATTGGCCAGCGGTGAGGCCAGAAATCAAGAACGCCCGGCCTACCAAACTTCAAGGGCGTGTTGGTGCAGTCCAAGATCCAATCGATGCTGGTGCTCGGTTCCGCGCTATGCGCGGTTGGGACGTGCTCGTCATCATCGCTTACGGCGCTGACGACTGCGCGCGACCCGGAGAGATGCAAAATCAAAACATCCGGTAGTGAGGTCAACGATATGGACGGTCGGCAATGCGAGCGCTGCTGATGCGGCCCGTGAACATACGGCGGGGCACGTTACAGTCTCATTACAGATGCCACTTCGTGGGCCTTCAGTCATAGAGAGTCGGCTGTCTTTGTCCCGACGTACACTACGATGGACGCCGAAGCAGCATTGGGATCCGGAAGCCCTTGAAACTTTATACCAGCTTTCGCGAATGCCTGCGACACGAAATCCTGCGTGACTTTGTCTCGTGCGTTCACCGCCACGGTAATGCCGGGAATGCACGTTGTCGTTACGTTGTTGTAGCCGACGGTTGCGTTCGCGGAGCGAAAAGCCGTTACGAAGTCGTTCGACAGAGTAACCGCGCTCTCCGCAGAAATGCAGCGCTGGACATCGACGTGCAGCGATGTTCCATGAAATACGTCGGTCAGCTTCTTGCTCTGTTGCTCACTGAGGTCCCGCGGTTGGACGCCAGCCGAAAGACCACCGATTTGCAGTGACTGATTGGAAAGCTGCTTTTGCTCTGCATCGATGTGAAGCTGCATATCATCCGCTCGCAATGAGGTTTGAGCTGAAGAGAGGTATGTCGCGACTACGACGATCAGCCCGCAGGACACCGACGCCATCTCTAATGCGCTTCGGCCAGCCGAATTTGACCCAGTTCTTGATGAGGTCCCATGCGCTAAGCCCGGTTAGCACGATACCAGCGACGACGAGGATGATGTCGTACGCATTGGACAGGTTCATGTGAGCGCTGTTGTCCACGCCATAACAACGTGCATGTAGAAGCTCGGGTACCGCTCACTACACGTACCCTGAATCCACATTGAGTCTAGTCCGGTTCTATGAACGATAAGATCACGCTTACGACGACGAGAGAGAAGAACGCTCGTTAAAGACGACGTGAAACGTGCCTTCGGTGATCCCAAAAAGCCGTTCCCAATTGTGAGCCAATAATCGATCGTGAACGACGTCGGCTCAACGATACCGTCGTATAGTAACACGATCGAGTCCCAGACAACCTCGTCGCCCTGCGGGATTCGGAGGCTGCTGAAATCGATATCGTAGCTATTGCTTTTCTGAATACGGGGCGCGGAAAAGCGCGGCTTGGGCAAAAACTGTTCGTACGACGGAAACGTTATTCCAAGGTTTACGGAGCCGATATTCGTCAGTGCGCTGATAAGAATGTCGCTCGGCGTTAGCGGGCGTTTCGGCGGTTTCGGGAGAGGCGGTACCTTATAGCCGTCGGCATTCTTGACGGTAAACCCATCTGGAAGGTGAAGCCGCAGTTGCACGTCGTTAGAGGTGGCCCCGGTCGTTTGAACACGAGAATCGGTTTGATAAGTGGATCTCTGCGAGTTATGCTGCGAGCGTGATCGCTTGATCGTTGAATATACGCTGTTCGGTGTACAACCGTCTAGAGACGAATGCGGCCGGAGCCCGTTGTAAAAGTTGATGTATCTCGCGATCGAGGCCTTTGCGATCGTCATGGAGTCGTAAGCGTGAAGATACACCTCTTCATACTTCAGCGATTTCCAGAAGCGTTCGATGAACACGTTGTCGCGCCAACAGCCCTTACCGTCCATGCTCAGCGCGATTTTGTTCTTCACCCTGATGAGATCGACGAACTCCGCACTCGTAAACTGCGAGCCCTGGTCGGTGTTGAAGACCTCGGGAGTACCGTACTTCGAAATTGCTTCTTCGACGGCATCGATGCAGAAGTCGACGTTCATCGTATTAGACAGGCGCCACGCCAGAACGCAGCGAGTCGACCAATCGAGAACGGCGAACAGATAGATGAAGCCGTGACGCATCGGGATGTACGTGATGTCGGCGCACCACACGTGATTGGGGCGCTCGATTGCCAAGCCGCGTAGTAGGTACGGAAAGACAACGTGCTCGGGATGACGACGAGTCGTCGAAGGCTTACGATACAGGGCTTCGATGCCCATGCGGCGCATGAGCGCCGCGATGTGACGCCGCCCGACAGCGAAACCGCGACGACGCAGCATGTCGCGAAGCATTCGCGCCCCAGCAAACGGGTACTCGAGATGCAGTTCGTCGATGATGCGCATCATGTCGAGGTCGAGAGCGCCGACTTTCTTGGGCTCGTAGTAAATCGAACTACGGGAAATGCTCACAAGATCCGCTTGTCGTGTAAGCGACAACGCATGAGAACGATCGATCATCGCTTTGCGCTCGAGTCGCCGATGCGATCGAGCGCGTTGGCTAAAAAATCGATCTCCAACGCCTGCTGGCCAATCTTTGCATGTAGCGATTTCAAATCGGGATCAGCTGCGGGAGTCTTCGCTCCGTCGAATGCCGTCGCGGCGTTGTCGAGCAGTTGCGATTTCCACTGCGCGATCGTATTCGCGTGGAGGTCAAAGCGCTTTGCAAGCTCCGTAACGGTTTGCTCGCCCTTGATCGCGGCCAGGGCCACCTTGGCCTTGAACGCCGGCGAGTGGTTCCTCCGAACACGTCGTGCCATGTCTGCTCCTTGTGGGGGCTTCTTCGCCCTCTGATGAGCAGAGTCATCACTTATACGGCCGTCCGATTATCCGGGGCCGGCTCTGTTCGCGCTGACGTCACTCGTGTTCTCGGCGCCGAATTGCAAGAAAAATGTGCGGTTCTTGTAGGTCCAATATGCTCCTACGTGCTCTCGAAGGTGTTGTAGATACGCCTCCCACTCGCGATCGTATTCTGCCCAAACCTTCGGCTCTATCCCGTCACCGTTGCATGGCGCATGATGATGTCGTTCAGATATTCGTGCTACGTACTGCTCTATGGAATCGACCGATGGCGCAACAGCCGCGTATTCGAACTGTTCCAAAGACTCGCGTCGATCGGCAATGGCAATAAACGGTTTCAGCGTAGGTCGTGCGGCTTCATACCGAGCAATGCGCTCGCGTAGATCGCGGACCTCCTGTTCGCGAGGATCCGGGTCGTTGCGTCGCAGGTCGGGCGACGGTGCAATACACGTCAGCCCGTGCCCCTTTGCCTTGAGGCGTGCGCCGTAATCCGCGGTTACGAAACGAACGTCGACTCTATGCACGCGTTGAAACGTGATTAGTTCGCCGAGAATTCTGTCGTCTGCCGATACCGGATCAAGGTGAAGCTCATCGAGGTGCGCCGCTGGTACCGCAGGCGCGATAGCGACGGCAACAGACTTGTCGGACGGTCCGTTCGACTCGGCGAGTTCGATTTGGCGAAGAACCGTTTGCGCTCTGTGTTGCAAGCGCTGATCCGAGCCGGTATACTTGCGCGCGTCGAGCTCGTGAACTACCGTTGTTGGAAAAAGCAGGGTGATATCGCTCGCCTCGGCGACCGCCAGCCAGTCAATCTCCGTGAAGAGTCTATAGTGCAAAAGCACATTGGTATCAGGAGCTAGATAAATCATACGTCGTGCTCGCAATGACCGTTCTCTCGACCGTGGAGATGCGGTTCCGATGCTGCGGTGCTGGTCATGTGTAATGCTCGAGGTCGTCGTCCGTGAGCTGCGGAACGGAGAGCACGTCGTCGAACGCGGTGCCATCGACCGTCAGCAGTGCGACAGCCTGATCGGGCGCGAGCGCGCGGAACGTTTGCGCCGTGAGGAGTCGCTGCCGCTGGCTTGAGGCAGAGTGTCCTTGCGAGACCGAGGCGGCCTTCGGGAAGAAGATGGTCCGCTGATCGGAGCGGCCGGTGTTGTAGGTTTCTTTCCAGACGTCGACGTCGCCGAGTTTGCCGGCGACGTATTTCATGGTGCGTTCGGTCGAACGGAATGCGACGACGTTGGTGAAGTTGCCGAGGAGGGCGGTGGCGGCATGTTCGTTGCCGATCGCCGAGATGTAGGCTTCGATCGACTGCGAGGCGACGATGCCGATGACTCCGAGTGCCCGCGAGGTGTCGAAGAACTGCGCGTCGCCGGCGCTACAGATCTGTTGGTACTCGTCGCAGAGGAAGAGGAGCGGTCGACTCTTGCGCGGTCCCGCCGGCAGCTGCGCGCGCGCGTTGACGGCTTGGAAGAAGCGTTCTTTGAGGAAGAGGTAGACGACGCTGGCAGCGGCCTTGAAGCGCTCGCGTGGGACGTTGACAACGAACACGCTGCCGTTGAGGACGTCGGCGAGGTTGGCCTGATCGCCGGCGTCGGTACAGAACGCGTCTTCGAGCTCGGGATCGGCGAAGCGGGCGAGGGCCGTTTCGATCGTCCGGTTGACGCCGCTGCGTTCTTTTTCCGTGTACTGCGCGGCGATCGTCGCTTCGTAATCGATCGCGCTCTTGAGGCGCCGGGCATCAAGACTGGCGTCGCGATCGCCGTCGGCGGCGCGCACCTGGAGCTCGAGGAGGGCGCCGCTGGAGGTTGCGATCGCCGCCTTGCGTGAGCGCTCGTCGAAGACGTAGTCGTAGAGTCCCTTGAGCGAGTATGCGCGGGGGACGTGGAAGAGGACGGCCAGTGCCGCTTGCGAGCGTACGACGGCGAGCGACAGCCAGAAGGCCGAGTCGCCCTCGCCCTGACCAAGCAGTTTGAAGGCGGCTTCGAGGAACCCGGCGGCGGTGTTTGGGGTGAGGCCGTCGAGCAGGTTGAGCCCGAGTTGCCCGACCCCGATGCGTTGGATTGTCTTGCCGGTCAGCTGTGCTGCGCGCGCGGCGGTGGTGTGGAAGTCGCCGCGGACGTCGAAGATGAGTCCGCCGCAATCGAAGTCGAGTGCCTGGACGAGGAGATGGTTGATGACGCGGGTGGTCTTACCCGTGCCGGTCTCGCCGAAGATCGCGATGTTCTTGGCTGCGTCGCGGAGGTTGAGGGTGACGTTGGAGCCGCGTTGCAGTCCGGCGGTGTGTCCGAGTGCGGAGAGCGTGCCAGTCGCCTCACCGATCCACAGCCCGAAGTCCCCCGGTTCGGTGAGGTCCGGGCCGACGGACGGTGTCGCGTCGACGCCCTTGCGTAGCGGTAAGGTCGGGAGCGGCTTGCCGTCGAGCGCCCGCACCAGCGGTTGAAAGCCGAAGCCGCCGACGACGGCCGCGCCGGCGAGGGTCGCGAGCCCATGCGAGAGCGGATAGACGAGCGCGGTGGTCGGCACGGCGCCGATGGCAAACATGCCGGCAGCCGGTGTCTCCGCGAAGGCGTTGCCGTTGAAGACGCCACCGCGCAGAGCGGGTAGCGCGAAACGGGAGAAGGGCCGCACGACGAGGAGCGCCGCGAGTGCGGCAACGACGTAGAGCGCCATCTGGATCGCGAGCGCGACGAGCACGACGACGTAGATGGCGACGATCACGAGCACGACGCCGAGGCACCCTGTCGGGAGCCCGTACTTGATGCGCGGGCGCGGCGGCGTCACGCCACGGACGAGCTGCTGCCGTCCGAGCCACCGCCGGTAGCGCAACCCGCGAACGAGATCGTTCGGTGCGGTAGTCGTCGTCATCGAGTGATCGTCAGCTCTTGGCTGAGGTCTTCCGAGCGGTGACTTTGCGCGATGAGCGGTTCGGTTTCGCCGTACCGTTGGCGTCGGCGTCAGTCTTGGTGATGCGCTGGACGTAGCGCCGAATTGTTTCGGGCGAGGCTTTGAGGCCGGCCCCGCGGAGCGCGTCCGTGATCGAGCGGTAGTTGTGCCCCTTGGCGTGCGCTTGCGTGATGAGTTCGCGATGCGGTTCGAGGGTCGTTTCGAGGACGGAGCGCCGCGGGACGGGCGCGGCGTCGACAAGGGCGGTGAGCCGAGAGCGAATTTCGGCGTGCAGGGGGTCGTCGGCGTGCATGCTGGAGTCTCCGCGCGCTGCTAGTTGCGGGTATCGTAGCAGATGCGGTATGGTGGTTTCAACGCGGGTATTTGTAGGGGGGGAACCTAGAGGGTGGATAGCCACCTTCGGAGGCTTCCACCCTGGTACGTGGGGGTGCTCGCATCGCTTGCGCGAAGCTTGCACCGCCCGAGGAGAAGACGATGCCGGCGAAGTCCGCGGAGCAGCAAGCCGTCTACGACTCCAAGCGCAAGCGCTCGGAGCAGCTCCTCGTGCGGCTAACGCCGGAAGAAGCCGATCGTGTACGCACAGCCGCCGCGTCATCGGGACAATCCGTCGCAGACTTCATGCTGGCGATCGTAGATGATCGTCCGCCGCCAATCATCGACCTCGCACAGGTCGCCGAAATTGCATCGGCGGTCGCGGCATTGAGCGGTGTCCCCGGCGCGATCCGCGACTTGGAGGCCGACCTCGGTCGACTCTCAGGCCGCCTCTCGCATTTGTTTACGGTGAACTACGCGCGCGCAAGCCTGCACCGCGACGAAATCCATGAGACGCTGTTCGCGCTTCAGGATCTGATGCGCCGCGTCGAGCCCGAGATCGCAAAGATGAGCGCCGCGGTCGCCGAGCCGCGAACCGAGATCGCGACCGTCATGCGTGCGATCGCGCGGGAACTCGCGGCGACGTGATCGCAAACCGAGGTCGCGGGCGCATGACGGGGACGTCGAGCTTCGGTGCGGCAATCGACTACATCGTACGCGAGGGGCCGGAGCACGAGCGTGACCATGAGCCGCCGCTCGCGGTCTGGAGCGAGAACGTCGCGACGCTCGAAACCGCGGCGCTGGAGATGGAAGCCGTCGCTTCGCAGAGCCGCGCGAAGGAACCGCTCTACCACCTCATCGTGTCGTTCGCTGAGGGTGAGCGGCCGACGTACGAGCAGGCGCGCGCGGCACTCGATACGCAGGTTCGGCACCTCGGCTTCGAGGGTTTGCAGTACGTCGCGGCGCTGCAGAACGACGGCGTCGGCGGCATGTATCACGTGCATGCGGTGTTCAACCGAGTAGACCCGATCACGCACGTCGCCCGCGACATTTGGCAAGATCGCGAGAAGATGCGGGCGGCCAGTCGCGAGGCCGAGCTCGAACAGGGCTGGCGCGTCGTCGACGTCGCGCAGCGCCACGAGCTTTCGCACGGGGCGCGTGACGTCGAATACTATGGGCGCAAGCGCTCCTTCGAGCGGGCCGTCCGGGAAGACATCGGTCCGGTTCTGCGCGACGCGTTGACGAACTCGAAGTCCCGTGTCGTGCAACCGTCGTGGGCCGACGTGCACCGTATTTGCGCCGAGCACGGCGCGCGATACGAAGAAGTCCGAACGGGCCGCCGCGACGACGTCGTGGGTGGGCGGCTCGTCGGCGCCGAGCGCGGCGAGTACGCGCGAGCCCGCGACCTTGGCGCCGACCTGACGCACCGCCAGCTTATCGAGCGGATCGGGCCGTTCGAGCGCGACCGCGACCAGGATCGTTCGCGCGACGCGAGCCGGCCGTTCGCGGAGCGATGCCGGGCCGCCGCGGCCGAGGTCGCGATCTTGCGCGGCGCCGACGGCGCCCGTGACGGGCGTGCTCGCACCGACGCCGGCTGGCGGGAGGTCCATGCCACCTTCGAGCGGCACGGCGTGGAGTACAAACCCTATCGCACGGGTGCGCGAATCGGTGACCTCGACAGTCCGCAAACGGTCAATCCGTCGGAGATCGATCGCGACCTCTCCCTGCGCGCGATGACCGCAACGTTTGGGTCATACGAGAGCTCGCAGCAGGCGCGCGACCGCGCGGCTGCGCGCGAGGCCGTCCAGCGCGCAGAGAACCTCGTCGTCGGGGCGCGGCTCCTTGAGGATCCGAGCCCGATCGTCGACCGCCTCACGGCCAACAACGCGACCTACACCTTGAGCGCCGTGGAGCGGCTCGTCGGAGAGCGCGTTCTCGATTCCGAGCAGCGTCAGGCAATCACCGAAAAGATCGTTGACACCTCGGTGCAACTCGTCGACGAACGCGGCAAGACGCGGCTCACCACGCATGACGTCCTTGAGGCCGAACGGACGCTCGCGGCCGCGGCGGACGGCCTCGCGTCGCAGCGCCGTGAGGTCGCGATCGTGCGGCAGCCAGATCAACGACTCGACGAACAGCAACAACGCGCCTACACCTACGCGACGGATGACGACGCGCGGCTGAAGGTCATTACGGGCGTTCCCGGAGCCGGCAAGACGCGGCTCATCAGCGAGATTGGCGCCGCATATCAGGAAGCCGGGTACAACGTCCGTGCCGTTTCCGTCGCGAACTCGGCCGTCGATGTGCTGCGGCGCGAAACTGACGTGCCGGCACGCTCGGTCGCGAAAGAACTCTACGAGTGGGGTCAGGACCGGGAGCAGCTTACCGATCGCGATCTGCTCATCATCGATGAAGTCTCGACCCTCGGCACGGCACAGGGCGCGGCGCTGCTGCGCGACGCGCACGAACGCGGCGCGGTCGTCATCGCGCTCGGGGACGACAAGCAGTTCCAGTCCGTCGCGCACGGCAACGCGCTCGAACTGATGCAGCGCGCCGTCGGCGAGCGCAATATCGACCTGGAGAAGACGCGTCGGCAGAGCGAGACGTGGCAGCGTGAGGCGACGCAGGCCGTTCGTCGGGGTGATGTACGCGAGGCAATCGATGCCTACCGCGACCGGGGGTTTGTCTACGAATCCGGTTCGCAAGACGAGGCGCGCGCCGCGCTGATCGACCGCTGGCGGGCGATCGAGAATTCGGGCGTCGAGTGCGGCATCGAGGCGTACACGAACCGCGAGCGGATCGCGATCAACGCGCTTGCGCGCGAGGAGTGGCGCGCGATGGACCGGCTCGCCGACGACGACCGGCGGCTCGAGACGGTCGACGGTAACGTTCCGTACGCCGTCGGCGATCGCGTGATCGTTCGCGAGACGATCCGCGAGGCCGGGCTCTACAACGGCTCGGTCGGAACCGTCCGCAGTGTCGACGATGCGACGTTGCAGATCGAGCGGCGTGACGGCGTGGTCGTACCGGTCGATACGCGCGAGCACCCCGGCGTCCAGCACGGCTACTGCTCGACGGAATACCGCGAGCAAGGGTCGACGCGCTACGCCGAACTACAGCTCGTCACCGAGCACGTCAACCAGCGCTCTCTGACGGTCGGAATGACGCGGCACACGGATGAATATGGGATGTTCTATTCGCGGGAAGCCGTGGGATCGTACGATGATCTTGTCACCCTTGGTCTGCGCACGAGGTCCAAAGAATTGGCCAGCGATTATCGCGAACAGGGTCGCGCGCAGACGCGCGAGACGGAGCCCACGCGGGAGCTGACGATCGGCGAGCTGCGGCGCGAACTCGAGCCGATCGCGCAGGGCCGCGATGCCGGCTACACGCGCGACGAGCGCAAGGCGGCGTTCGACTTACTCAATCGCACCGAGCGGCTCGATCGCGATGAGCGCGTCGCGGTCGGAGGTGATTGGCATGCGACGCTCGCGCAGCCACGTGAGGTGAAAGAACAAGTCCGCGAAGTTTCCGAGCGCGTCGCCGCACGGAGCGCCGAGCGCGAACAAAGCAAAGAACACGACCGGGGGTGGAGCTGGTGAGCGTGCGAGAAATTCGTGCACCGCGCGGTGCATCGACGGGGCCGGTCTTAGGCCTCGCCATCGCGCTCGTCCTTTTTGTCGGATTGCTTGCGTACGAGACGCAGCATCTTGCGACGTTCGCGCGCTATCCCGCGTGGTTCGGCAAGCCGCTCTTTGCGCACATCTACAATCCGTTTGCGATCCTCTGGTGGATCCAGCGGATCGACCCAACGGCGTTCATCGTGTTGCCGATGCAGCATTTCCGCCCGGTGAACCCGGCAGTCCACCGCCTCGTCCTCGGCATCCTCGACCACTTAAAGTGGGGCGGCGGTGCCTCCCTTGTCGTCGGCTTCATCGCAGGACTCGCACTCGACCGGCCGCAGCGCGGCTCGGGCCTTTACGGCCGAGCGCACTTCGCGACGGCACGCGAGCTCGCGCGATCGAGCCTGCGCAGAGCGCAGACTGGTATCGTGCTCGGTCAGACGAAGCGCGGCGAACTGCTCATCCATGGCGGCACGGAGAACGTGCTTGTGCTCGGGCCGCCGGGCGTCGGTAAAACGGACGGCACCGCCGTGACGACCCTGCGCGGCGGCTGGCAGAGTAGTGCGATCGTCTTCGACCCGGCCGACGAGCTGCGCGCGCGTTCGATCGAGGCGCGGCGTCTTCTGGGGCCGGTATTCATCTTCGATCCGCGCGACCCAAAGACCGCACGGATCAACGTGCTAGCCGGCGTGCGCCCCGACAATGTCGACGCCGTTCGCTCGATCATGACGGCGTTCGTGGCGGATGCGGCCGAATTCGCGGAGATCCCGGAGCAGGCGAAGTTCTTCCTCAGCGGCGCGATCGAGCTCGCGACCGCCGTCGTGTTACGCGTGCTGGAGCTTGGCGAGCCGACTCTGGAAGCCGCAGCGCGCTATTTCTACAACCCCGACTACAAGAACGAAGCGCAGTTCGCCGAGATGCTGCGCGATGCGTCGCGCATTGCCTACGTTCGTGAAACCGGTGCGAAATTCGCGAACATGGACCCGCGCCTGCGATCGAGCATCGTCGCGACCGTGACGCAGCGTTTCGATATCTTTCGGACCGGCGGCGTCGCCAATGCAACGAGTACGTCGGACTTCCAGCCGCAGCTCTTGCGGAAACGGGCGGCAACGCTGTACCTCGTCGTGCGCGAAGCCGACCAGACGGAATACGCCCCGCTCATGCGCATGGTCCTCACGTGGCTGCTCGGTGATCTCATGGCCGCGATCCCAAAAGGTAATGAGCGGCAGGTACTGCTCTTGCTCGACGAGTTTCCGCTCTTGCGCGCGCCGGTCATCGAGCAAAAGCTTGCGACGATGCGTAAGTACCGGATTATCGCCATGTTGCTCGCGCAAACGCTTTCGCAGATTCGAAATATTTACGGGCAGTACGAATCGGTTACGGGTACCTGTGACGTCACCGTGTTCTTCGCGACGCGCGATCGTCTCACGCAAGACTACGGCGTCGGTTTACTCGGGCAAACAACGAAGTTCGCGGAGAGCGTCAATCGTGATGGAACATCGAAGACCACGCGTT
>JAABUO010006675.1_pt1 | contig 13222 bp, 15 predicted proteins | sample 5559291 | NCBI WGS metagenome assembly JAABUO01 (sample SAMN10711878, study PRJNA513372) | rock metagenome | isolation source: Antarctica rocks | place: Antarctica: Victoria Land, Finger Mt sud
AGCATCACCACGCTCCCGCGTTCGGGAAGCGACGACGACATGTGCGTTCTTTTGAACTAAAGCACGAGCGGTTTCCAGACCAATGCCGGAATTGCCACCGGTGATCACGAACGTCTTGTTGGCAAGGTTCACAGCTGCGGCCATGCTTGCAGGCAGCAATACAAACAATAGACAGAACTTTGCAGAAGATCTAGCTAAAAACAAAACATTCGCTTGAAGTCCACAAGCGAAGCATGCATTCAGCGCATCGTCACGAATACGTTGCAGCGAATACGAAACGCTGAAGCTTTGCAGCCACAAGCTACAGAGGCTTGACTCATTGTTCCGCACCAATACAACCCAGCAGGCTCAGCATGAATGCTTTGCTCTATTATCTGAAGGTCAATGTGACATCCATCAGCAATGCCAAGTCTTCAACGCTTGCTTTGTTACATGCATCGATATCGTGTTGTTGTCAGTCAGTATGAAAGCCCAACCCATGTGCTCTTTGTGCAAAACCTCAAGCAGCTTTAGCTGCCTGTAGTTGGTGAAGGACATGAATCATTTGCGACAGCACTAATGCCAACTCCGATGAGCAGCAGACTGTCAATATCACGATGGCCTGACATACGTCCCTATTCTGGTTCCAGCTTATGTCTTAGCCTGTCATTGCATATACCAATGTCCATGGTCTATTTGAACCACCAGCGTCTAAATTGTCCGTCGAGACACTCAGTCAGCGGAACCTTTCAGCCTGACAAGACTTAGTATTTAGCACTGCTGAAGCACAGCACACCTGCAGAGTCACTGGTCTTGCACCACAGACGTGCGATTGCACTCACAACAAATTGCACATACAAATTGGCTCATCACCCAGAGGGCCTTGACACCTTTGTTATGGCCCCATCTGATTTCTGCCTGACCTGTTGCTGCAGCTAACAAAACTTTCAGCAAGCAGCTTCATTACTGTTGTCATACATTCTCCATGGAACAGCAGCTGCTTCTACCAATGCCATTGAGACAACTGCTGAGCCTGCACTACAAAGCTGTCACTGCTATGTCTTCCATCTATGGTCTGACACAGCAGCTGCAGGGACTATCATGCATTAGGTGGTTTGGTTTTGCTGCTGCCAAGCAAGCCCGAGAAGAAGCTTATTGTGGCCTGTCCAACTTCTGCAGCCCTGAAGACCCCCAGGGTCACGGCCACACCTGCAGGGGGCGTAGTCAAAGGCTCAAATTCACCACATTCACTATAGCATTCGAAGAAATCAGGACCTGTGCTGACTTAAGTTAATAGGTAAATGCATGGCCAGTCTTGCTTTGTAAAACCAAGCACACAATCATCACAATGCTAATCAGTTTAAACAGGTGCTCGAGAAAGTAACACCTCTAGGTGCTTGTTGAGCCTGCTTTAGCCCACGTTTAGTTGTATACGTAATCACGACAACACTACACTTTCAATGGCATCAGGTTCCATATGGGCGACTATAATGTCGTGAATGATCAGCACACCTTTTCAGATGATCTCATCTGAGCGCAATCAAGGAGGACGATTTACAAACACTAGGCTTGCTTGCGACCCACATACAGCCAGACATTGTGCTCGCTGTCGCTGTTGCCCTGATTTGCTTGCTATAGGACTTGCTTGCTATAGGCAGTGTCAAATACTGTGTTTTGCGCTGTGCGTGTGTGCACAGTCTATGTTTGCATAGACACATGCTAGCAGTTGGGGCCTAGCCTCAATCAATCAATCAACCAACTTCCAAAAACGTAAATTGATTGATTGACTGGTTGGTTGCTTGGTTGCTTGATTGCTTGGTGGGTTGGTTGATTGATTGATTGACTGACTGATTAATGGACTGACTGACTGATTGACTGACTGCTTGATTGATTGAGGGAAAACACACCTGGCTGCGAAGCACGCATTTCACTGCTACCAGCATTGCCACTGCTTTGGCTCTGCCCCCTGCCTGATTCAAGAACTCCATCCTCCTGTGGTCTCTGCTGCTGCTGCCTACCAACCACCTCTGTTGATTCTGTTGTCTGACCTTCTTCTGCTGATGATGTTGGTGGCTGTGATGAGGATGCCAGTGGGGCCCTGTCACCCGGGGGGTCCGTCTGTGTGTCAATGCCGGCATCTGGCGATGAAGCTAGACTCTGTGGCTGAGCCGAGATGCCACCTTCACCCTCAGCTGCTGCTGCAGCTGCCTGAGAAGCTTCTGGTGCAGATGGTGCATCGGTCAAGGTGTAGTAATACCCCTGTGGGAGGTTGTGGCTGCTGGCGCCATTCAGAACCCTGCCGTTGACCTGGAAAACAAATGCGGCATTCAAAGACGCCACAAACTTGACACAAGCAGTCTTCAGCGCTTCTTTTGTGCGCTCTCAAAAGCAATCGTACTGTGAAGTGGCTCCACATTGATTGACGGGGCTTCTAGCTTCCTTCGCCTTGAGGCTTGCCTTGAAGCATGCCAAAACATGCAAGTGTCGAAGCTGAGATTGCAACAGGTGTGCTGTGTTGACACAGCAACTTCTGTTTGTTACCTTCATGGCTGGTGGATCAGGTCCAGCGTTGCCTAAAGAGGCAAGCTCCTGTTGGAGACTGCCAGCCTGCTTGTCGCTTGCCTGCAAGGAAGCTTCCAGAGAGGCCAGCTGGTCCCCCATCCCTTGCACCTGCTGCTGTAGGTCCACCTGCGACCATCCACTCATATTAAATTGACGCCCAAAGGTGTAGTATTTTCTTTTCTTTCCAGTCATGCGTGTCAGGATACAGGCTTCTGGTCTGAAGAGTGTGGGGAAGGACTCATCAAATCTCCTGGCTTAAAAGCACACGTTCCTCACTGATGTCGCTGACTGAGCACCTGCTGGGATGGATGCTGGGATGCATTCCAGGAGCAGAGTACACTGCTGCTGCAGCAGGACAGAAGGATGCAAGCACGTCGCAGGATTAGAAAGCGCAGCACAGCACAGCACAGCACAGCACGGCACAGCATGGCACAGCACAGCACAACACAGGACTACAAAGCTGTTCAAGAGCAGTCGACGACACATCAGCTTGCTTCAGCAAGCAACTGTGACCACTGAAACCTGAATGTACAGCTGTGACAAGTTAAAATCTCTGGCCCACCAAACAGGGTTTGAACTAGGCTTTTGCCAACTTGGCAATATGGGCAGGCGTAAAAGCTGCAGCCTCCTCGTTCTGTTTAGAAAGAAAAAGAACAGAAAAGAAAGGACTACACTTTTTGGCGTCAACTTAATAAGAAGCCAAGTATTATACCGGGCTGCCCAGGCTCGTTGTGTTTACTGGCAGAGGCAGAAGTCTGGTGGGAGGTCAGCAAGACCTCTGACTCCAACTGTGGTGGCAAAGGCAAGGCTCCTGGCAAGCCACTTCGCCCTGGTGGTGAAAAGCCGTGGTTGATTGGCAAGAAGCTGCCAAGCGAAACTTCTTGTCAACTAGCCAAGCCTTTTCACCACCAGGGCAAGACGGTGTGCCAAAGCTTTTGCCGTTGCCACCACAGATGGAGCCAGAGGTCTTGCTGACTGCCCTGCTCTTCTGCTGCTGCTTCACCCCTTGTGGGCCAGTCTGGCCAGAAGCATTTTCCATGATGGGAATGGCATTGCCAATATCCATGTCTTCTTGCCCTTGACATTGGCAATGCCATTCCCATCATGGAAAACGTTTCTGGCCAGACTGGCCCTCAAGGGGTGAAGCAGCAGCACACAGCACAGCACAGCACAGCACAGCAGAGCACAGCAGAGCACAGCAGAGCACAGCACAGCACAGCACAGCACAGCACAGCATGAAACAAACACACGAACAGACAAACGAATGAAGGAGTGCATATATGAATGCACGAATGAACAAATAAACGCATGCATGGATGAATAACTGAACAAACGAATGAAGGGATCTTATGGCAGGGTCAAGAGGTGCAGTGAGCGTGCCTTCAGGGCTTGGTTGTTTTCCACTCGGTCTTTGCGTTACGCTGAGGGGCACGCCGCCTGCTCCTAACAGGAGCTTGATGGCTGTCTTTGTTATGGCTTGCAACCTGACCGCCGGCATCAGTGGGGTGAGATGCAAGCGAAGCATTCGCTGACTGGTCATCTGCTACAGATACAGCCTGGGCGGCATCAGGTGCAGCAGCAGCAGCAGTAGAAGCAGCAGCAGCAGCAAGAGTGGTAGCAGCAGCAGCAGCTGCGTCCAGATGAGACTCTGCAAGCTTGCGCTTCCTGGTGCTGACCTTGCCTGTAGAGACGGACAGGCTTGCAGATCCGTCCCTTTGCAATGCCTGCAGATTCAACAAAAAGGAAATCAACGAAGCGGGAAATCAGAAATTGGAACATCAACAAAAGGACTGCTATCAAGACAAGAACACCACAGATGATTGCCACGGGTGTTTGAGTCAACACACAAGCAGGTGCAGCAACAACCAATGAAACACACATGTTGGAACACACTTTGACAAACACTTTGAAGCGCTTGTGGTATCGACACTACCAAGGTGCTGCCTGTCAGTGAGGGGCAAAGTGCAACAGCAGATGCAACACCGAATTGGTGTTGGATGATTCTGAAGAGCCTACATGATGGATTGATCATCCTGAGGAGCCTACATGATGGATGGGTGCAGACTATTTCATTCAGTTGATACTTTGTATTGCAGAGACACAACAAGGAGTAGCACATCCAATGCCAATACAACCAAGCCATGTTTGCTCAGCTTTCTGCATGAAGATGTGTCTTTAGGGTTGTGAGCTACATGCACATTCTGATATGCGTGTGCTGTAGCATAGGAGCTGTGAGTGTGTGCAAACCTGCAGCTCCCTGTGAGCTCTTGTAGCCTTGGCCTGTGTGGAAGGTCCCTTGCCACCTGCACAGACGCACACACACACATGAATCACTGATACTGACCATAGTTCAGAAGACGTTTGTTGCAAGCTGCGTCTGCAAGGCAATAACAGACTAAAGGCAGTTGCTATTAGCAAAGATTGTGCTTGCTTTATCTTCTCAGCATGCCAGCAAACAACTGCAACAGGCTCTGCAAGGCAGCGCACAGCTTCTTCTGGTACATGTCTGTTTGTGGATTGTGGCACAGCAGCACACAGGAGCTTACCAGGAGGCTGCATGAAGCTGCTGCCAAAGACTGCTTGAGCACCTGAGAGCGTGAATCCCTGACCCAGCATGTCCATCAGACCCTTGCGCCTCCTGAAACAAGCAACAACCACTTTGAATCATGACTTTGTGCATGAAAGCATGGATGATTTGTGATTGCCCCCAATCTCTGTGCTGAAAGCAGCTCTGTCGCATGTCTGCCACAAGCTGGAGTGAGACATTGGACTCTGGACTGATCGCCTATAAAGCTCGATGAGCCAAACTCGCTGGTACCAGCAATGACAGCACTAGCTATGGTGGAGACAGCAATGACAAGGTTGAGCCTTACTCTTCATCAGCCAAGGCGGCCACAAAGTCATCCTGGTTCATGGCTGTCAGCACCTTCATCTCATCTCTGTAGGTGGACATGTCAAAGTTGGTGGCCACCTTCTGCCCCTCATGCAGGCTCTTATTGATTGCTGCTCGATCATAGGCCTTGGCAGCGAGCTGCTCACTGAGGAAGAACCCAAGGTGGACCTGCAGGCAGGCACAATCGCTAATGTAGAGTGTGGTACAGGTTGTGTTAGCAAAAGCGCAGGACGTACTGCATATAGACTACTCAACAAATTGGTGGGGCATGGCAGACATTGTCATGGCTGCGTTACAACAGCATTGGGAGCCAAACAAAACAGCTGGAGTGTGTGACCACACATGCAGCAGCCTCATAGTATGATGTTAAGCTTTGGCTTCCTGGACACATGCTACCTGCTTCACACCCACATCACATTTGCACTATGCTTGCGCAACAGAAGGGATCATGCAACATGCAAGGGCCAGAGATGGAGGTCAGTTGTACCTGTTTCCCACCGACGCTGATCTGTGCATGCCACTTGCCAGTCTGTTTCAACAAGCTCACACCTCTATAACTGCTTGTGTGCGATGTACTCTTGCGAGCTCGACTGCGTAGCATTGCAACAAGGTCTTCCTGAGACAGACCTGCAGCAGGTGCAAGCGACAGGTCTGTGTCTGTCTGCTTCAAGTGGACAGGTCTGTGCTGCCTCTGTTCATCAACAGTCAAGCTACACCTTGTTTTGGTACATCACCAAGAGGCCAAAATATTCGTTGCAGAGCATGCAAATTATCAGGTGTTCTGGCTGTGGTGCACGTCTATCATAGGGACTGTAGTTTGGGGTCTTGTGTCACCTGTGAGCTCAGTCACCTCTGTCTCATACTCACTCATTGGAAAGTTTGTCTTTGCTTTTCTGCCTCCCTTGTTAATGGCAGCTCTGTCAAATGCGTGTGCTGCTTCTTCTTCAGTATCGTGATCACCAAGGGAAACGGTTTTTCCCACAGCAGAAATCTGCAAGGATGCATGGGACTGGTCAGCTTTGACAGATCTCACTCGACAAAGTCATGCTGCGTGTTGCTGGTGCAACAGCATTCACATGAGGAAAGCGCTTGCTTCAACTCAGGCACAGTGAAGTTGCATAAGCCAAATATTGTTTTAGGGTACAGGGCACAATAGACTTTGAAATCTAGCAGCAAAACAGCCATAGAAGCTGAAAGGTGGCATACCTGTGCTCTCCACTTGCCTGTAGGGCGAAACAAGGTAACACCTCGGTAAGGGCTAGACTTTGCCATATAGCTTGAGGTGAGGTGGTTGCCCTACAGACTTGTGTGTTATCTTCGCCTGACAAGTAGTCGGCCTTTCAGCTGACGAGACAACTAGCTTATGCTCTGTCATGCAGCTTAATTAGCACCTCAAAAGGCTCGACGATGATCTACTGCGCTAAAATATGTTAGTTGTTAACATCTTCCAGTCTAGAGCTTTCTGGCTGAACGAAGAAACGGTTTCACTTTGAACACCACAACCAGTCCCAGAAACACAACTGCCTACTCCACACAGACAGCTGCACAGCCAGAAGCTTTCCGTAAGCTCTGAGACGCAGTCGTTATGTCCGCGGCTGCTTACTCTTGGCCAAGCGCTGCATCTTTCCCTCGGGGATACTGAATGATACACCACATTCTGCTTCAGAATCCACTCATTACTGTAGTACAAGAATTTGCGTTTTTGTGTCTATTAAAATGCAATATTTTGTTGTCCCACTCACTTTTGACAAAGTCTCGTGACAGGCAAAGGCTCCGAGTCGGCTATCATACACTACAGCGCCATTCCGAGACGTCGTGTTCGGCGCATGCGCACGCGAAAGTCTCTTTGGCAGCCGTGCCTGGATAGGAAGTCGCAGTCACAGTGTCGTAAGCGTTGTGCCCAAGCTCGTTTGGCCCACCTGCATTAGACCGCGCATTACAGCGGTGTGTCAAGCTGGCTGGCGCGGAGCATGTCGGGAAAACCTGATGTGGAACTGGGAAAAGCTAGCATAGATACCGCCAATGGATACGTCAGCAAACGCGCTCAAAAGCCTGCACCAGATGAGACGCTCGCTGAGTACGACTCGTCAGACAGCGACGACGAGTTGCCTATTACAGCCAACCGGCACGCACGTTGGTGGTACTCTATCTTTCACAACATCACAGCCATGATCGGGGCTGGTGTGCTGGGCTTGCCTCAAGCTTTCAAGTATCTAGGTAAGCAAACCTACCACCTGTCAGCTGTATGTTTTGCTTGACCATCATCACTTTCAGGCCTTCTTGAGCTATGTACCTGCAGGATGGACAGGCGGAACCATCACATTGGTTTTGTCTTTCATCATCTCCCTTTGGAACCTTCGGCAGCTCTGCAGCATGCATGAAATTAACGGCAAACGCATGAACCGCTATCATGAGCTTGGCCAGTATGCTTTTGGTGAGGATCACCTGCCTTGGTGACAGCATTTGCTATGCAGTAAACAGCCTGCAATTCAAAATTTGATCTCTGCAGGTCAGAGAGCTGGTCTGTGGGCAGTAGTACCCTTTCAGTTGATTGTCATGATTGGTCTTGGTAAGGGATTGTTTGTGACTGCGCAATGGTGTATTGCTTGAACTGCTTGATGAGGTGTCAGAAGCTGACAATTGTTGCTGAAATATATAGGGATCACTTACTCAGTCACAGCTGGCAAAAGTTTACAGGCAGTGTACCTCATGTGTGGCGGTTCTGGTCATGTCGGGTTATCTGTGTGGATCATAGTATTTGCTATCTCTGAGCTGTTTGCATCACAGGTATCTACTCTCTGCATCATCTTGTAAATGCAGGGGTGCCTTCTGATAACATGTGCATGGACATGTGCATGCTTGCTTATTTTGTACTCAAGCAGGGCTTCCACTAACAGGTGCTGCTGTTCCCAGATCTCCTCTGCTTTGTGTCATGTCACAGCCTCTGAAATGCACAGATTATTTCATGATGACTTTGCAACCTCGTTGTTTGAGACAGCATTCCTGCATAACAACAATATCGATTTCAACGCTGTCCGGCTCACAATGAGGCAGGTCTGTGTGGGGCATCTCACAATGTGCGGTGTCTCACAAGAGCAGCCTGTCATGGGCATTCCTGTGCGGCCTACTAATCATCTTCCCGCATGTTTCAGCGCTTTTTAATCGTGTTTTGGTCCTGTCTGGCTTCCATCAGGGCACAGATCACTTAGTCATGGCGTTTCATGTTGCATGACATCTGGCTTGCAATGCTGCAGTTGCCAAACTTCAATTCGCTGGCCTTCGTGTCTCTAGTGGCCGCAGTCATGTCAGTGACATATTCAACAATTGGTTGGACAACAGCTGTGGCTGATGGGCGTATTCCAGGTGGGTGCGTGACATCAGCAGCAGCAGTAAAGATGTCAAGGCTTTTAAAGCTGCATGTCTGTGACATGCTCAGAACAGGAAAGGCATGGGTGTAACTGTCGGGATGTTTCATGCGGCCAGGTTGTGCCAATTAGCGCAACTAGAGTTGTGTCGACAAGCTTTGTTGTTGGCTTGCACAATCTTCAGGCCTATGACATGCTGAATGCCATTCGCATGCATGACTGTGGATTGTTATGCTGTGCATGTTTTGAAGATGTGTGCTGTATATTGACAGAGCTGCCCTGATGAAATGCAGACGTGAAATACAACCTGGACGGCGTGAGCAGGCTAGAGGGAGTCATGGGCTGCTTCAATGCCCTTGGCACAATTGCATTTGCATATGGCGGGCACAATGTTGTGCTGGAAATTCAGGTGGGTTTCTGTCTACCACAGCAGTTGTCACTGTCTTGCTACAAGGCAGCTCAGTGGCTGCAATTACTATGTATGCATGTATTTCAGCGGTAACACTTTTGATCTGGCTGTTTTGCCTGGTTTCAGAGCATGCCCCTGGTGCACGCATCAAGACGGCTAGCAAGCAGGCCTGTGGATTACATGCATGCTCCCCTTGCATTGCAGCATGTGCCTGTGTCCGTGTCTCTGTGCTTGCTCACATCAATGCTGTTCGGCAGAGTGCAGACGTTGGGCATCAGCATCATTGACCAGGACTTAGACGTCCTGCTCAACATGCAGGCAACTTTGCCAAAGAAGATATCAGTGGAAGGGGGAACCTTCAAGCCCTACATGAGAGGGGTGTACATGGCATATGCCTTTGTGTGCTACTGTTACTTCACAGTAGCAATCTGCGGCTACTGGGCTTTTGGGCAAGCAGTGCAGGACAATGTGCTGTTGTCCATCAGGCACCCCAAATGGGTCGTAGCAGTTGCAGACATGTTTGTTGTGGTTCACGTCTTTGGCAGCTATCAGGTAAGCAACACCACTGTTGCTCATGCACAGATTGGTGTGTGGTCAACTGGGTTGTGGCAGTCTCTGACATGTCTGTTGTGATTCATGGCTCAGGTAGCTGCAAGGTAAGGAACACCAACATGCACTATTGCAGACATGCAGGTTTGATACTGGCCTAACTGGGTTGTTGCGGTTGCTGATGTGTTTGTTGCAGTCCATGAATCTGGTAGCTATCAAAAGAACATGCTGCCAAGGCAGCGAGTGTGCATCTAATTGACAGATGCTTAGCTTTGTGTAGCACTTGCAACCAAAGACCTGCTGGTTGCAGCTCAGCGTTTTCAGATGAATTATGTTGCAAATGCATGATCCTGATTATGTTGACGTCTCCTCTGACAACTCACAGCTGCCAACTTGGATTTGACCTTCTTATCTCAGGCATGAGTCCAGCATCAGCCTTTGTGCTGACTTCGAGATGCAGCTTTTGGCATACTGCATATGCTTTTATGAGTGATCGTGGTGTGGTCGTGTTGCAAGCTCCTTGTCTGTCATCAAAATTAAAATTATGGCCATTTCATGCAAAGCGCGGTAAGTGAAAACCTGCTCTTCTTAGGGTTTTCCAGTCAACCAAAGATTCCCTAGGGTTCATGTACAGATGCACATGCCAGCATCGTCATTGTTATGACTGCATGAAGTCACTGAAGTGCACTTTTGGTCTCTTGGGTTTCAACTGCCCCCCAGGATATCAAATATATTGACGATTGAGTGATTGATTGATTATTGATCACTGGTATTGTCATCTTACTGATGTCAGCGTGTCCCTGCAGATGTACAGTATGCCTGTATTTGACATGATAGAGGCGTCCTTCAGGAATTGGGGCCTCACCCGCAAAAAGATTGTGACCCGGCTTGTCATGCGCTCCCTCTACGTCGTCTTCACTTGCTTTGTGGCGGTCACCCTCCCATTTTTTGGGGATTTGATGGGCTTCTTTGGTGCTATTGGGTTTGCACCTACAACCTTCTGGCTGCCAAGCCTGATATGGCTGGTTATCAAGAAACCAAAAAGGAACACGTTTTCCTTCTGGTTCAATACCTTCAACATTGTCCTCTGTGTGACAGTCATGTTTCTAGCAGCCATTGGATCAATGTACTGGATTGTGCGAAATTCCACAGGCTACAAGTTCTACCAGTAGTACTTAGTCATGTGCATTCTGACGCGGGTTCAATGCATCACATGTGCAGTTGCTAGTGTGGTGTTGCTGCTGATTTTCAGTCTAGTCGAGTTTTAGTTCAGCCTATTCAACCATGTCATTTGCATCTGGAGTAGTCACACACAACTTTTGACATATATGGTAGTCACCTGTATGCTCTTTTGGTTTGATTGGCTTCCATGTTGATTCAGTGTACAATGCTCATAGTTGTTGCTTGTTGAACTGCCTAGGCTACCAGTTGCTAGATCTACTGATTTGCAGCTATAGCTTTTTGCCTTTGCTGTACAGCTGCAGGTGAGCTTCCATAGGTTGATAGCAATGCTTCTTTCTGATGCATAGGGGGCCTACAAGTGTTATTTTCATGGCAGGGTTGTAGTAATATAGTGTGATTTTGCTGGCAGCTCATGCGATTTGTAACATATGCACATGCTTTGCTCGTGGCTGGTGTAAGGCAGCTATGTTGTGGTGCATCACTCATGGCTTCAAGAATCATGCCTGACTCAAATGAATTCTGACTGCTTCAGGCAGAGATGGCGGTCAGACAGTCTCCGTCTCAGAGGTACAGTTGCATGTGGTATGGAAGCATGCTGAAGCCTTTGCCACTTCAGTACCACATTGACCGTGTTTTGCAATGTTGGAGACTTATGGTAGTGCCTGAGCATCAGCAGCACTTTGTCAGAGTCCCCACTGGAGCAGCATGGATGTTGACCAGCGAGCCAGGCTTGCCTTGCTCACTCAAACTCGAAAAGACCTAACAACATTCTTGCTCCAACCGAACTGCGAGTCCGGCAGCACAAACGATCTCCTTGCCAGACTAGGCGCTTGCGTACGTGGGTCGCTGCTTTTTGTGTGCAGACACATCTGGGATCACACCAGACGCTGGGTCAGAAGTTTTGAGCCCCCGTGTACATTACAGTGCGATACGAATGCATTCTTTGCTCACGAAAGCTAAAGATCTTGGCTTGAAAGGGAGAGAAAAGCTAGAACAGTATAGTAGTGGCAAGCTTGGCTCCGATGAGGGCTCTCCCTCGTTCAGTCGCAAGCGCAGAGAAGCTGCCTTGAAAGCAGACCTGTTTGCTGGGCCAGACAAGATAGTGTCTGCCGGAAACACATATGGCTTGATAAAGCTTACTGTACATGAAGCCAAAGTGCCCTCAGAGCAGAGATACTGTGCTGTCGTGTCCATTGGCATGCAGGTAAACAAACAAGTGTTTCATCCTGGTTCTTTTCACTGATTACCTAGTGCAGAGCTGACAAGCCAACATGCCCTGTGCTGCAGACATATATGTCAAGGACTGAACCAAAGGCAACAGGCAATCCTGTCTTTGAGGAAGGTAGGTCCAGCGGCGCATTCAAATCATTCAAATCACGGTCTGACTGTGCCACAGCAGTATGCCAAACAATGCCTATGTTGATTGGTGCCACTCCGACCATGCGTGCATGTCACTCTTCTTGCACTGCAATGGCCACCTCTGACTGCTTGCTGCATACCATTAGCAAGCACACAATTGCAAATGCTGGTCTTTGTCTAACCCTCAGAATAAAACCTATGCATCAGCATTGCCATGGCAACAACGTCATATGTTGTCAGGTATACAGGTTGTATACAGGTGTTCAATTTTCGTACACATACATTATTACCACGCAGTCACAACCTGTTGCCAGGCCTGTCAGGCTGATGCTATCACTGTGCACATGTTACTAATCCACTGCTGCAATGCAAGCCATGACTCATCAAGCTGCTGCTCACTGCCACAATAGTACCAACAGCAACAGTTGAAGAGGTATTAGCTGGTTGCAAACAATAACAAACAGACAAAAAGTATTTGCAAAAACAATTGCATATGTCATTTATCCGCTGCTGCATTGCAGGCCATGACCTGGTTTTGCAGCGTGACGGCGCCACTCGAGCTCACATTGCCCTCTACAGCACCGGCAGGCCTGCTATCGGCCAGTTCAAAAAAAGCCTTTGTGGGTAAGCTGGCTCAAGCTGCTGTAGCCATCACCATCATGGTCATGATCCAGGATACGAGTGACAAGCAGAGCACGATACCTGGTGCAGTGCATGACATAAGGGACATCGGACCTGACTGGCATTGCCAGTGTTGCAACCACACTGATTCTGTTATCAAACAGTTGTTTGCAACACCAAACTGTTTGCACCTTTCTTCTGCTGCGTCCTAGCCAGTCTTGTCTGGAGGCCACGACTCCTGCCTGGCAGACACTGCATCATCATTCTGCTGTGTACTGTGACATTGTTACCACAGACGTGACG
>JAABUO010006676.1_pt1 | contig 13220 bp, 14 predicted proteins | sample 5559291 | NCBI WGS metagenome assembly JAABUO01 (sample SAMN10711878, study PRJNA513372) | rock metagenome | isolation source: Antarctica rocks | place: Antarctica: Victoria Land, Finger Mt sud
TGTACGCCAGTTGCGCCACTGACCGGGCCCTGGACGGGCGTAGCTTGTTGCATGCTTGCTTGACTGGTGAAAGTGCGTGTGAGGATCTGTGCGGGCCAGCGCCAACGGCCAAGCCCGCGTGTCTGTTGCAAGCCCATCTGCTCTTGCATACTTTGTCCCGCTCGTCAATGTGCTGGGCGCCCGGCCATGCTGGCCTGTGCAGCATACTGTCCCCTCGTGCGCAGCTCCAGTGTTGCTTGATTCAGCCAGCAGCCCTTAGTCGCGCCTGCGTCGCGGCGCAGCAAGCCGCGACGCTCATGCAGAGCACTGCGCTGGACTGAAGTAGCATGTATGTTTACACTTGCAAAACTACACCGAACATGCCTTGTGTAAACACATGCGCTCGAGCAAGCTGCCGATGCTTACCCCGCATGCCCTCAATGCAACCGCCCGGAGGTGCAGGGCGGCGCAGCAGCGTGCGCAAGTCTATGAGCTGTGCACTTGACAGCGGCCCGCCGCAGGCTTGTCCTACACATTGTACGCCATGCCCTGCGCCAGCCTGGACGATGCAGGTACGGCGAACAGCCCGCTGGCAATGGAACAACCACAGCAGTTGAACGCTCCAGCCAGCGAGCACGCAGCATTGTGCGCTTCCCACTCACCGCGGACCTTGCTCCTCTAGCAGCGCAGCCCCGTCCGCCACCTCAATGACCGCCGCGGAGTGGTTGAAGCCGGCGGACGCGGCCAGCACGCGCCACGCGGGCGGGGGCTGGCCGGGGGCGCCGATGCTGTCCTGCCAGTCCGGCGCGGTGGTGTCGCCCGCGAGGTGTCGCCTGGCACCTGCGGCGGCCGGCCGGTGTCTGGCGTGGATGGCCGCACCGCCAGCGTGCGTGCTGATGAGCGGTCGCAGGGAGGACGTGCAAGTGCGGACGTGGCGCAAGTGCACGGGCGCGAGCAGATGGGGATGGGGACGGCCCAGCATGGTGCCCGGCATCACCACTGGTTGCGCGCATGCACACATACAGCCCTGCACTAGCTCCGCAGCCTGTCATGCCTCAAATGGGGCGCAGGCCGCTGCGCGCCTGCTCCAGGGTGCGCCGCGCGTGGCCCAGCAGGGTCAGCGGCATCGGCGCGTGGATGTCAAACTCGTGGCCGAGGCCCAGCTGGCCGCCGGCGGACGCCTGGCCGGGGAAGGCCGCGGTCTCGGTGCCCTGCGAGCCGCCCCAGCCCCAGGCCCACAGCCGGCCGGCCGCGCCCACCGCCAGGCTGTGCTTCCAGCCGGCTGAGACCTGCGGCGCACGGCCGGGCGGCCCAGGTCAGCGGCCGGCGGCTACCGGAGCAGGTGCGGGAGCACGCGAGGCATTGATCATGCGTGCAGCGGCGCCCTACCCGTACCCTATCCTCGCACCCAAGGCGCCGGGCCCGCGCAAAACCGGCAGGCCGCTTGCGCACGCGGCAGGGTCGGCGCCCAGGCAGGAGCATGCGCGCTGGACGTGCGTGAGACAAGCGGGCCGGTCTGCACGTGCACGCGCCTGCAGGCTGGCGCGGCCGCAGGGCTCGTGACTTCCGACAGAAGGGGCTGTGCTGCACAAGGGCCTTAGTCGCAATGCACTTGCACAGCAGCCAGGCACTTCGGAGCCGCAGCGCTTTCCAAGGTGCGCATGTCAGCTTGCGTGCGCTGCCAGTGCGCCGGCGGGCTGTGGCAGCAGCGTCAAACCCTGACAGGGGTGTAGGGTGTAGGGGGTAAGACTTGCTTGGGTTAGGCGGAGCACCTGGGCGATCTGCTCGCCGCGCAGGCGCGCCAGCAGCGCGGGCGTGCCCGCCGGCAGCGGCGGCGGCTCCGGCGCAAGGCCCAGCGCGCCGTGCTGGTCGGCGCCCCAGGCGGCCACGCGCCCGCCCGACCGCACCGCCAGCGCGTGCAGCCCGCCCAGCGCCAGCGCCTCCACGCCCTGCAGGCCCGCCACCTGCCGCGCCGCCGCCGGCGCGGCATCGGGCGGAGCGCCACTTTCCCTTCTCCTTGCCCTTGCCCTTGCCCTTCCCTTCCCCTTCCCCTTCTACAGCCCCTTCTCTATACCTGGCGCCAGAACCTCTGCGCCCTCCCCTCTTAGGAAATGCACAATGCAGTGCTGCAACGCCAAAGCCCGCTCGGCACCCTCTGCGCGCCACCGGTGCAGCGGCCAGCAGAGCCCTACTCTACACACGTCGCCGGGTCCTTCAAGGCCCTGCACGCCTGCCGCCCGGCGTGCTAGCGGCGCGGCGTCCAGCAGAGACAGTGCAAAGCTTGCTTGCATAATTGCGCCGGCCCGGCGCCAGGCCTAGGGCAAAGTGCTGGTCACCGCCCCAGGCCGCCACATCCGCGCCCGCTCATGCGCAATGCGGCGCGCACCCGGCGCTTGGCTCCCCTATTCCTGCAGGCCCCTCACCGCCATGAGCCAAATTATGAGGGTATATATATACCCAATATATAGAACCCATGTATTGGCCGTCCTCTGGCGCATCAGTGCTGCAGGTAGCCTGGAGGACGGCGTCACGGCTGATGTCCCATAGAGGAGGCGCCCGTGCGCTGCGCCGCGTTTGCCTGCGGCGGCGGGAGACTTCAGGGCGCGCGCCTGCTCGGGCACATGGGCGACCTCGGTGACTTGCGTGACGGGCTGGCGCATGCGCTGCCCCCACATGTACGCGTTTGCCCTCCGCGTCCACGCACCCTGCCGGCCCAGCGGCGCGGTCAGTCCCTAACCGTAACCCTGATCGTGGGTCACAGCGCCGGCCAGAGAGCCTCGTCCTGCTTGGCCTGCTGCCTGTGCTGATGCGCTGACGGCACACGGCACCGGCCCCTCCCGCATGTCCAGCCCTCCCCACCTATGCAGCAAGCAGGCGCTCTCAAGTCACCCAGCCGGAGCAGCCTCCTCAGAGAAGATGCACCATGCATCGTTGCGCAGCCAGTCGCCTGCTGGCTGCAGGCGTCGAATCTGACAGACAGGCGCCGCACCACTCAGCCAGCGACACCGCAGCTCCGCCCCGTGATTCAGCGCCTGCCTGCCCACGCACTCATTTGCAGCTCGGGCCTGAGCGAGCGCAGCAGCGGCGAGCCGCCGGCGCACCGGAGGTCATCAGGCCGGCGGCCGCCTGGCGGACGCGCACGCCGTCCATCGCGCGCACCTGCGCCGGCGCGCAGGCTGGGCCTGGCACGGCGGGCGCCCGCCTGAAGCCCTACACGGTGGGCGCGCCCATGCGCAGGCGCGACCTACACAGCGGTGCGCGCGCACCTTGCGGCCCGGCGGCCGCCGTGTGGCACGGCGCAGGCAGGCTGGCATGCTTCCCACGGCGTGCTCGAGCAGAAAATGCTCCGCTGGGCACGGTGCCCGGCGTGCCAGCCCTGCTGCTGCAGTGCTCATGCTCATGCACAGTCGGTGCAGCGCCGCAGACGCCCGCCCGCTCCATTCATGCCGGCAGCATCCAGCGCCCACACGGCACAGTCCGCTGCACAGGCATCGCAGGGGCCGCCTGTCGCGCCGGGCACGCACCAGCCGCGGAGCGGCCTCCTCCCGCGCGTCGCCGCCCGGCGACAGCCCGTGGCCCAGGCGCCCGGCGCGGCCCCACGCGAACAGCTGCCCGGCCTCGCAGACCGCCAGCGAGTGGTGCGCGCCGGCCGCGATCGCCACCATGCGCACGCCTGCCGCGCGCGGCCGCGCCAGCGGCGTTTGGCAGGGAGCCGGGTGGGCGCCTCATAAAGGCTGGCAGCGTGAGCCGCCTTGCGCCCCTGCAGGCATGCAGGCCCTCCCACGCGACCCCACGCAAGCAGGCGCCCGGTAGCAGGTAGCGGCTGCCACTGGAATGGTGTGCGCTGACTGCGGTGCCCGCCATGCATGAGTTTGCATGACACATGAGCGCCCTCTTTCCGCCCGCTAAATGGCTGCACAGGACATGCGAGCCTAGACAGCATGGCGGCATGCATGCGCATGTCTGCAGTGCTGCAGCAGGGCTGCGCACAGCCGAGCGCATGAGCTGCGTGCGCGGCTGCGAGCGCGCGGCTCTGGCAGCCACAGGGCATGGCGAAGCAGTGGAAGGGAAGTGGGTAGCCGCATGCTGGGCCCGTCGCATGCAGCGCAGGCTGGAGCCCCCGCCAAGCAAAGCAGCCGTGCGGGCGGGTCCCGCGCAGGGCCGCGCCGCGGAGCGCGCGCACGAGGCGCGGGTGCGGCTGCGCCGCGCCGCCCTCGCGCCCCAGCCCCAGCTGCCCGAACTGGTTGCTACCGACGGCCCACACGGCGCCCGACTCGCCCAGCAGCAGCGTGTGCGCGTAGCCGGCGGCCGCCGCGGTCGCCGCCTCCGGCAGCAGCGCCTCCAGCGGGTCCTGCCGAGCGGTCCAGATACACACACATTTCATTCACTCATACATTCCCACGTTGGATGTCGAGCAGGTGGTGCGCTGTTGCTGCCACGTGTTGCCAGGCGCGTTGGGACCAGTGAGCAGATGCCATCCAGAGACGCCCTGGCTTACTGTGCAGACAGCTTGGGCACACTTTCACTCCTTGCGCGCGGGGCACCCCGCCGACCTGCCCCGTGCCAATAGAGTGCGCGCGGCACACACACAGACATCAAGATGCAAGCAGCTATAGCACGCCAGCAGGCGCAGGCCGGACACACAGACAAGGGTCATACAGACGACGTGTCGCACCAACACATAGGCATCCGCTTGTGAGTGTCCCAGTTGCCCAGCATCGTTCAGGCCGAAAGAGTACACCGTGCCATCACCTGCGCACCAAGGCCCACTGTATCACCCTTTGTTCCTGAACGTTATCAGGCCAAGCACTGCGCTTGACATGCTAGACCTGCACCTGCGATTGCAGCTGTGTGCGCCCCGCCGCACGCAGCAGCAAGGATGTCCTGGTCGAGAAGTGCGGACACGACTCGCGGTATCAGGCACTCTGTCACCGCCGCGCCGTGGCCCAGACGCCCCGCGTCTGTATTGCCCCAGCACGCGAGCACGCGCTTTGCTGCTGTGCTGGTGGCACACTTTTGCATTCGCAGCCGCTGTTTGTCTAGGAAGCCATGTGCAAGAGTGGTCTAGAGTGGACTTGAATGCACAGCTGAGGCATCATCTTGGCCAGCAGACCTGCAAAATGTACCCAGCAGCTGATGCAAATGGCACCTTGTCCAAAGGTCCACCGACGCCTTTTGTTACAAAACGGCAATTATGTGACGCGGCCCGTCAGCAAACCAGAACATGGGGGACACAGGAGAACCCTCACTACTACCTGGCGGCTGCATCCTGCGCAGCGCGCGCCCCAGTGCACGACCCGAGGCAGGTTGAGCCCGCGCTGCACCGGTGTGTGCACGCACCCTGCCCTGCGCCGTGCCTGGAGCCTGCCACATGGTCCATGCGTTCTGTGCGCCCGCGCGCGCATTCTCCCGCGGTATACAAGGCGCGTGCGCGGCACGCCCCGCGTGTTGGAAACCCCCACCCCGCACCCCCTTGCCCACCGCACGCCGCGCCATGGCGCCAGGCCACGCAGCAGCTGCATTGCGTCCCTGCTCCAATCTGACAACCCTAACACCCCCGGCGCAGCCGCCCGCTGACCCAGGCGCTCCAGCCGCGCGCCGCCCGACGCAGCCACAGGCCCGCTCCGCGGCCCGCAGGCAAGCCGGCGCCGCAGAGGCCGTCACATGGCCTCGCTGGCGCGGTGCTGCTCGACGCACGGCGCGCAGAGCGCGCCACGCGCGCGCAAGGCACGCCTGTGCAGGCGCGCCGCAGTGACGCGGGGCGCCTGCCGGCCGCCCTCACGCGAGCAGCGCCGCCCCGCGCGCGCGCAGCCTGGTCGGGTGCGCCAGAGCAGGCGCACGGAGGGCGTCGGCGCCTGGCCGCATCGGCCGCGGGTGCATGCAGCCGCTGCTCAGCAGCAGCTAGACTTGCTGGTGTTGACTGACTTGCCCTCACCTGGCCGGATCGTGTTCCCCGGCTTGTTCAGCACGGGCTGGCTGGCCATCCTGCGAGCGCGGCGCGCACACAGGCGCGCGTCAGGCCGGGGCGCAGGCAGGCGCCGCTGGTGAACGCGCGTTCGACACGCTTACGCAGCCACGCACCTGTTCTTGATCTCCGCCGCCATGGTCATGAACGCCTGCTCCACATTGGTCGCGTTCTTGGCGCTCGTCTCCAAGAAGGGGATGCCGATCTCGTCCGCAAACGCCTGCGCGCTCGCGCGCGCACCGTCTGGCGCCGCTCGCGGGCCCTAGGAGGCCTAGGCAAGGAGCGTGAGGCGCGCGTTGACTGAACAGGCTCGGGCAGCGGCCGGCGTGCGCAGGCTGCTGCTGCGCGCACGAGACAGCCCGGCAGGCGCGCGCGCGAGGCAGCCCAGCTGCCACGTGCGGAGCCGGGCGCGGGGCTGCAGCGCGCCTTGGCGGTTTGCGTGTCGACCACCTTCTTCGCCGTCAGGTCACTCTTGTTGCCCACCAGCAGCTTGTTCACATTCTCGTTCGCGTACCGATCGATCTCGTTCAGCCACTGCTTCACGTTGGTGAAGCTCTCCTGGTCGGTCACGTCGTACACAACCTGCGTGCCGCGCGGCGCCCCCTCAGGCGGGCTCTCTCCTCCATATGCGTCGCACGCGCGCGCAAGCTGACAGCGCGGGGTCCAAAGCGCACGATGATGCCGTGCGCGCCCCGGTAGTAGCTGCTTGTGATCGTCCGGAAGCGCTCCTGGCCGGCCGTGTCCCACTGCGGCGCGGGCAGGAGCTCGCGGCCCCGCACGCTGCACAGGGGGCAGGCTGGGGCAGGTCAGCTGCAGCAGGGCGGGCCGCACGATCTGCAGCTTTATGACCTTGCCGTCTAGCTCCACAGTCCGGATTTTCTGCGGGGGCGCCCGGCGTCAGTGGCCCGGCCTGCAGACGGTCGACTTGCAGGAAGTCACGATGCCGGGAGCTCACAAAGTCCACGCCGATCGTGGAGATGTAGCTCTCCGTGTACGTATCGTCCTGCGGACACGGCCCGCGGCTGCTCAGGCCCAGGGCGGGGACAGAACGGAGCGGGGGAGCGGCAAGGCAGGGCAGGGATGGCGTCCACCTACCGCAAAACGCAGCAGCAGGCACGACTTTCCCACGCCAGAGTCGCCAATGAGCAGCAACTGCGCGCTTCGCGCGAAGTCAGCGGGGTTGCGCACGGCGGGGAGGGCGCGCCCGCGCCGCGGGCGCGGAGCGCGGGCCTGCTCACCTTGAAAAGGTAGTCGCTGCGCAGATCACAGGTGCACCGCGTCAGTAACATGCGCGGTGCATACAGCCTTGGGGCAGCACCAGCAGGTCAGGCAGAGAGCGGGCGCGCACTACTCGGGGTTGAGCCCCATCTCAGCTCGGCGGTGCTTTCCTCTCTGCAAAGACTACACCTGGTCCGTTCCGTGCGTCGCTGCTCTTCGCCGGGCACCCTTGTCAAAGCTGTACTCAGAAGTGCCACAGGCCTGACACCCTGGAGACCCTGCAGCTCCTCCTTCTGAGGAGGCAGCTTGGGCATGATGCAGGGCTCCTGTCACTCACTCGCACGTTGACGCATCGGGTGCCTGGCGGGGCTGCAACAGCCTGGCCTGGCCGTTCGCGCGCGCTGCAGGTCGCCCGGATTGGGGCAGCAGAGCGTGTTCCTCCTGACGCGCGAGGTGCTGCGCGCGCTGGAGCGCGGCAAGCTCCCGTCGCCCGCGCTGTTCCGGCAGCTGCTGAGCAAGGTGTGCTCTGCGCTTGCCACACCGCAGGCAGTGTCCATACGAGCCCCGGGCGGGGCTGCACAACAGCTCCCCTGGAGATGTCAGAATCAGCAGCACCGCTGCGGCAGGCGCTGGGCTACGGCATTATCACGGCGGCCTGCGTGGTCAAGGTGCCGCAGATCAGTGCGATCGCGCGCGCCGGCAGCGCGCGCGGGCTGTCTGCGCTGTCCTTCGAGCTGGAGCAGCTGGGGCTGTCGGTCAACGCGGCCAACGGCTTTGTGCTGGGCCTGCCCTTCAGCGCGTACGGCGAGGCACTGGTGCTGGTGCTGCAGAACACCGTGCTGCTGGCCCAGATCTATGCGCTCTCGCGCGCGCCGCTGTGGCGCGCGCTGCTCGTCGCGGTGCTGTTCTTTGGCGGCGGCATCTCGGTACTCACGGGTACGTCGCTTGCGCGCAAGCGTGCCGCTTCACCGCCCAGGGCTTGATGCAGTGCGGGCGGGCCTGACGCCGGGCTCGCCCGCCCCGCAGGCGCGGCGTCCCCTGCAGTCATAAAAACGATGTTCGACCTCAACATATTTGTTGCGATTGCCGCGCGCCTGCCGCAGATCATCCAAAACTTCCGGGTGCGGCCTGCCCCAACAGCCCGCGTCGCCGCGGTCCGCAGCGCAGCGCCTTACAAGCGGAGCGCGCGCGCAGGCAAAGAGCACTGGCGAGCTGAGCATCATAACGTTCGCGGCCAACTTCCTGGGCGGGCTGGCGCGGATATTCACGTCGCTGCAGGAGGGCGGCGGCTTCCCAATGGCGCGCGCGTATGCGATAGGCGCGCCGCCCCGCTTCCGGCCGCCGGCTGACCCCGCGCTGCGAGCGCCGAGCATGGCTGCAGGTTGAGCGGCGCAGACTGCGGCCTGACTCGCGCTGGGCGACGGGGGCGCAGCGTCGGCGCTGAACGCGACGATCGTGCTGCAGATATGCTACTACGCCAGGAAGGCGGTCCACAAGAAGGTCCACAAGAAGGCGGAGTAGGCGGCCGGGTTGTGGCGCTGGCGGGCGGCAGCTGCCAGGCCTCCAGACCCAGCCGGAACCGCCCCAGGGGCAAGCACTGCGTGTCAGGAGCTCTGAGGTTTTGGGTTCATTTTGTAGAACAGCCTGTGGCCGCCGAGGATAGGAGAGCCTGTGACACAGGTCCTGACAGGCTGTGCTGCTCCGCTCTTCAGCAGCTTCACAAAACCCTGCAACCCACCACGTGCAGCCCTTCAAGTTGGCTTGGACTCCGGAGCAAGGCTAGACAACGCGAAAACAGCGCGTAACGTGTGCTGCTGCTGGCTCTGCAAGAAGCTGCAGTGGCGGTGCGGCGGCTCTGTTGGCGTGCCCAGTGCTCCTTCCAGACTTGGGAAGCCAGGGCCGTTTTGTGGGGGAAAATCCCGGGCCTGGCGGCGCGGAGAGCGCTGCCCCGCACCAATGTGTGACACAGGGCTCCGCTGCCTGCTGGCGGGTGGGCGCGGGTTGCGGCGGGGCCCGGTGTGCCGCGCGTTCGCCGCGCGGAAGTCCCCGTGCAGGCAGCCCGCGCTGCCGCCGCGGCGGCGCTGCGTGCGCATGTGGCTGCTCGCGGCGGTGCCGGCCGCGGGCGCCGCAGCGGGGGGCCCCCGGGAGGGCGCGGCCGCGGGGAGCAAGCCAGCGGCGCCCGCGCCGCCGGCGGAGCCGAACGGCGGCGGCAGCGCGGCGGCGGCGGCGGCGGCGCGGCCGGCAGGCGCGGGGCCGGCGCCGGGGCCGGGGGAGCAGCAGACGGTCGCCTCGATGTCCGGCCTGAACGCGTTCCACCTGGCCGCTTTCTTCAGCGTGCTGGTGTCCGGGCTGGCCTTCCTGGCGATGCTGCTGTACCTGACGGCCGACATCCAGTGGCAGCGCGCGTGCCTCAAGGTCGTGCGGCGCCTGCTCAAGACGGTCGCGCTGCGGCAAGTCATGGGGATCCTGGCCGCGATGACGTTTGTGCGCTTCGGCCTGGAGCCGCTGGTCAAGGTGCTGCGGCGGCTCTTCCGGGCGCAGGGCGCCTGGGAGAAGTCGAGCGAGTTTTACATCCTGCGCGAGGCGCGCGGCCCCCGGCGCCCCTGTCTGACCAGGCCCCCGCCCAGCCTGCAGGTCTGACTGCGAGTCAGTTGCTCGTGGAGGTGCTGGCTAGCCCCTGGTCCCGGGATGGCAGCAGTCAGCGCGACGCGCCTCACGTCCCGCACACCGGCCCGATCAAGCTCGCCTGATGTCTCTGGTGGGAGCGGTGCAGCATCCGGTGTGCCACCCTGCGAGCGCGAAGAGTGCTGCGTCTGGCAGAGCCTCAGCGCGATGCTGGCGGGCGCCCTGCGCCAGACGCACCTGCTCTCCTGCAGTCTTCCCCTGGGGTGTTCCTGCTGCCCAGGGCAGCGTCTGCTGCTGCTGCTGTCCTGCGCTCTCCTGCAAGGCGAGCCTGGCCATGTGCCAGCACGCGCTGGGCGCCGCCAGCACGGGAGGCTGCGGTAGCACGCTCAACCGCCCTGCCGGCCCGGCGCCCCCGTAGCCGTGGGACCCGCCGCTGCGGCGCGCCAGCGCGCGGCCGGGCGCAGCAGGGCGCGGGAGGCGCGCGCCGACGCAGCGTTGCCCATATCAGCAGGACAAGCAAGCAATTTCGACGTCATAGCCCGCGCGCGCGCCGCGCAGGTGTACCGGCCGCTGGAGTTCCTGTTTGCCGTGGCCGCGTTCACGACGCTGGCGGAGAACTTCCTACCGCAGCTCATCGCGCTGCCCAAGGCGCGCCCCGGCGGCCGCGGCGCGCGCTGCTCTGGGCGCATGGATGCCGCGTGTCCTGCTGTCCTGCGCATGAGCGCAGGCTCTGCGGCATCGGCCCGCCGTCCTCCTCGTTGTTGCCGCTGGCGGCAGGCTGCCAATCGGTTCGCATGCAAGCGGTCTGGCTGCTCATGCGGTGGAGGTTCTTAAGAAATACATTCTGTCTGCTGCTGCTCGGCTGTCGGGTGCCCCCCCGTGTCAACAGTCCGTCACGTCGCCCTGGGTCCGACAACTGTCCCTGCTGCGGAGTGGATGCGTCGAGTAGCAGGGCAGCCAGCGGCCGGCGGGATGGTGCGCGCCACGAGGCAGCGGCAGCGCGCCGCGGCTCCTGCTGGCGAGTCCTGGCCGGGGTCTGAAGCCCTGGGCGGGGTTTGAAGCCCTGGCCGGCGCCCCGCGCAGGCCATGGTGCAGAACCTGGTGCGCTCGACGCTGTCGCTGACGTTCGTGATCAGCGCCGCGCGCGTGGTGTTCAACATCAAGTCGCGCATGGCGCGCGAGACGGCCTGGCAGCTGGAGCTCAAGGGCGACCTGACCAAGCAGCGGCGCGTGGAGGCGGTGGACAAGCTGCTCTCGGTGCTCACGCTGCTGGTCGGCACCGTGTTCGGCCTGCAGGCCATCGGCCTGGACGGTGCGCGCGCGGCGGGGCGCGCGGGGGCGGCGCGGGCGGGCGGCGGGCCTGGTTGTGCCGGTTGGGGCCTTTTGTGACTGACGGCCGCTGCTGCCAGTGAATGTGCTGCTCGCAGGCGGCGATCATCCAGAGGGTTGTGGCATGCACCTGGGCATGGACCTGTGTGTGTGCTGTGTGAGCCAGTGCTCGCACCGCCTGCGTCTGACCTCAGCTTCGTTTTGGGTCACCTGTCGTGTGTACAGCTAGTGGAATGCATGTACCAACTCATGTCGGCAGCCATGCTGTGTGCCCTGCACCAATCTGGGCCTGGGCGCTCGGGCCGAGCTGACGCGCTCGCGGCGGCCGCGCAGTCAACTCGGTGCTCGCGATCGGCGGCGTGGGCGGCCTGGCGGTGGGTCTGGCGGGCCGCGAGATCCTGGAGAACCTGTTCACGGGGCTCATCATCCTGTCCAGCAGCCCGTTTGAGGTCGGCGACGAGGTGCTCTTCACGCCGCCCAGCGGCTCGGTGCGCGCGCCGTCTGGATGCCGGCGCCCGCTGTCCAGCCCCGCTGCGTGTGTGAAAGTGCAGGGGTCGCGAGCTGGCACGCTCTGTGCCGAGTCGCCCGCTGCATGTCGGGCTGCGCGGGGGCCTGTGCTGTGGCCGCGGGCCGCTCTCTGCTTCCGGTGGACGCCAGAGCAGTTTGGAAGGCTGCGCACATGTCAACCCGCACTGGAGCGCGTCCCGGTCATGCGCGCTGCCGCAGGTGGTGGAGGATAGATTCCTGCTGCGGGATTTAAGGAAAAAGTAGGAAAAATAACTCCACGCGCGCGCGCGCGCAGGTGGTGGAGGGCATCGTGCTGGACGTCGGCTGGTACCGCACCACCATCCGCAGCTTCGAGCGCGAGCTGTACAACATCCCCAACTCGGTGTTCTCGCGCAACGTGGTGCTCAACGTCACGCGCAAGAACAAGGAGTGGCGCTTTTACGAGTTCATCGGTGCGGCCGGCCCGCCGGCCGCGTGCGCTTCGGCGCGCCCGCACAGTGCTGCAGGAGCTTGCGACTGTTATGCTATCCTGGTCCGCCGCTGCTTGAGGATGCACACCTGGACGCCGCGCCTTCACGCACGACACAGGGCTTGGGCCGCGCCTTGCGTGCTCACTGATGCAAACCCAGACTGAGGGTCGCTGGCCGCGCGCGCAGGGCTGCGCGTGGAGGACGTGAGCCGCACGAACGCGGTGGTGGCCGACATGCGCAAGATCATCCGCCAGGACCCGCGCATCATCCAGAAGCTGCACCGCCGTGTGTTCCTGGACAAGCTGACGCGCGAGCAGGCGCGCCCCGCGCGCAGGTCTGCGCGCCCGCACGCCCTGCGCGCCCTGCGCTCACTGGCGCCGCAGAGGCTCGGCGGCGCGCGGCGCGAGCGGGGCGCTGCGTGCTTCGGGGCCGCCTCTCCCCGTCATGCACTCGGAGTTTGCGACCTGCTGACGGCATGTGCGTTGTCGGTGTGCTGACGTGAGCAGGCCGGCCTCCATCTGGCTCACGAGAACATGCAGCGCAAGCAGCATGTGCCAGAGAAGCGGTCTTTGACAGCGGCAGGCAGAGCGGCTGCCACGGCGGCGGGGGGGCTGATCCCCAGGCCCGCCGCGCCGCGCCGCGCAGGTGAGCGTGTATGTGTCGTTCTACGTGGAGGCGGCCAACCGCGACGCGTTCATGGCCGTGAAGCAGGACCTGCTGCTGGCCTTCATCGACTGCGTGGAGCGCAACGGCGCCAAGCTGGCCAAGCAGCTGCTGCAGGCGCGCGCGCTGCGCCGGCCCGGCCGTTCACGCAGCTCCGTGCCGGCTGCGGGCCCGCGCCGGCGGGGGCCCCGCGCGCGGGCTCTGCCTGTCGTCGCGCAAGCGGCCGTGCGTTTTATAGGATTAGGGTTAAGGTTACCAACGCGAACGGCGCGCGCGCAGGTGGAGGTGGTCGCGCAGGCGCTGCCGGCAGGGCGCGGCGCGGCGGCGGCGGCGGGCGCGGGCGCGCCGGCGGACGCGCCGCCGGGCGGCCCGGGCGCGCCGCTGCTGACGCTGCCAGAGGGCCGCGGCCAGCAGGGCCCCTCGGTGGAGGTCGCGCCCAGCGGGCCGGCCGCCGGCGGCGCCGG
>JAABUO010006679.1_pt1 | contig 13217 bp, 13 predicted proteins | sample 5559291 | NCBI WGS metagenome assembly JAABUO01 (sample SAMN10711878, study PRJNA513372) | rock metagenome | isolation source: Antarctica rocks | place: Antarctica: Victoria Land, Finger Mt sud
GGCAGGCTCTTGGGCTGTAGTACAGCAGCGGCATTCTCAGCTGCAGTGTGGCAACGCAGTCAACCTCAAACTCTTCCTGTTACAAAGCATCCTGGTACCGTCTCTGCATTACGGTTGTGAATTGTGGCGCATGCATGCTCCTCTGGCGCGGCAAATAGAGCGCGAACTGCTTTGCAGTCCCTCTATGACAGATAGGCACATCCGTGGGGTCAAGTATGCTACACCTAGTGCTATGTTGTTGGAGGAGTTGGGGCTGTCACCTTTGCAGGGCTTTTGGTGGCGGAGGACTCTTGAATATTGGAACAGGCTGGCTGCTAGTCCTGTTGGATCGCTTTTCCACACAATGTCAAGCAAGATTGATGATGCTTTTTCTGTCGGGCGTGGTGCCAGGAACTTTTCTGGCTCCATAGCTGCTTGCTTGCAATCCATCGGGCAATCCATGCCTGTGTATAGTGGTATTGTCCCCAATATAGTTGGTACAGTTGTGGAGGCCTTGCGTCTGCATTTGGAAGGCACCCATGACTATGCCCTGCATTGTCCCAGGGCGGCCCCGTCTGTTGGGATTGTCGCATGCACATACCACCATTGGTTTAAGCCTTTTAGCCGGCATAGGCGCTATTTTTAGCTGCCTGTTTCTGGTAGACGCATGCAGCGCTTGCTGCAGTTCAGACTTGCTTCTCGTAAGTTGCCAATCGTAGTAGGCCGTTTTGCTGGGAACCAACATGTTGCCAGGGCTAATAGGGTGTGCACACATTGTGGTGGTGTAGCTGTTGCAGATGAACTACACATGGTTTTTGAGTGTCCAGCTCTCCACCCACTGAGGCAGCAATATGCTTCTTTATTTTCCACGGACGCTGACACTATGAGGTCCTTTTTTGCGCAGCAAGATCACACGCGGGTTTTCGAGTTTATTCTGAGTTGTCTCGATTTCCTCCAAATTTGACATTTGTCTTCTTCTATATGTGATCAGACTTGTTGGCTAGCTAAAGCATTGTAATCTCTCTCTCTCTCTCTCTTGGACTGTGTGGAGGACGAGCAGCACTTTGTTTTTGATTGCCCAACGTACAACCACATCAGGTCACAGCATTTGGACCTCCTGCAGCACTGTTGTACTATTGCAGACTTTATGATTTTGTGTGAACCAAATGAACGGGACGGCTGCTGAAGCTCATGCGACCCCGGCTGAAGCGCATTTACATCCACAGGGATATAGGCAATGTCTACGGAGGCCTCAAGCAGCGCACAGCTGACTCACTCTTCTAGCTAGTGAGTCTCTCCTAAAGCTTCCAGCACGGGATGGCTACAACCTTCCACAGCTGTTGCAACAGCTAACTTGTGCTCATGCAGACTCGACTTGACTGGAGACATACGTACTGTTCTTGGTGATGCAGGGCAGAATGTGCAAGCTGCCATCCTGCCAGGTGGCTGCTACCATGTTCTGCACATATGCATATGCATAGCGTTTGTTGCTGTGCAGCACCTGAGTTGAAAGGTGCAAAGACAGACGAGTGGCCAAATCATTGCATGTTTGTACACCTGCAGGCTATCCCACATACACACATCTAGACACATCTAGACAGCACGAAACGACTTTTGGAATGGAACTTGTCGGTGTTCACCTCAACCATGTTCTTGCGGTCTCAACAACTCATGCCAAAAGCTGCGTTCTGAAGCAAACTTTCCTCCGTCATATGTGATGCGTTGCTATCTATTTTCACTGCAGCAGCAATGGGTGAGTGGCGGATCCATTGATGAGTTCATCCTCTTGAACATGAGACAACGAGCCATCGAGGAGACTGGAGCGCCTTGCTTGCTAGTCTTGTACCTGGACACCTTATTTTCGGCCTATGTCCACCCACCTGCATTCCTTGCAGTCTCAAGTACTGCATCAGCTGCTGAACAGCTCGAATACATGCTGGCTCCAGTAAAGCTATACTTGGCCACTGCATGCGACAGGTGCTGCTTGGATCAAGACAGAATTGTGTTTGTCGTCAACATCAATCGGAATCATTGGGTCTGTAATGGGCTTGACATGACAGATTGTGCCATCGTATATCTGGATTCCTTGGGCACGTCTTCCAATAAGGTACCTTTGCCTGCACCACGTCTGTGTTTGTGCTCATGGCTCACTCGTAGTTGGCTTTTGCAGAATCCAACCACAGATAAGCTCAAGCTTGAGAACGTCAAGACTTGGCTGCAGAATGAGATGTCATATGCAAGGCATGCTGATTGCAGCCACGCGGCCCTCAAGCCAGCGTGTGAGTGGGCAATTCTGATGACTGTGGTATCTTTGCGATGATGTTTGCTAATCGGATGGCAGACGAAGCTGCCTTGCACTTGATCCAGGCAGAGCATACGATGTAGTACAGGTTCTACATAGCGCTATGTATCATAGAGGAGAAGACACTCATGGTATGGCATGCATGCAATGTCATAGTCTACAGCATTGATAAGCAAATTTAGGATTTAGGGTTTATTAAAGATCTGCATGTAGATTGAGTGGCAAACTCTCTGACATCAACTTGTAATAATCTTATGCAAGTGCAATCACCACTGTATTGTATCTAGCATTAGCAGCATATGTATGTGAAAGGTGCTTGCATGCAAATTGGTGTGTGCAGATTGCTCATCAATTTGAAGGTATCAAAATGGTCACATGCTGTTGCACATGAATGTCGCAAATCATGGGAGTGGATACCTTCAGATTGAAAATGCATACCATGTAAAGTTCACCTAGCCTGCCTACAATGCCCTGAATCTGGTAGGCCTATGCACATCAGTGTAGTACTTTGCATTTTTCTCATTGCACATTGCAGCCTCTCCAATTTCTTTGTGACTCTCTTGCAGACGTGCTGCCTGTGAATCATGTTGCCTCTCCTAGTGCTGTGGACACTCTGCCCTGTGTACATGTCCAGCGCCTTCAAGCATTTGGGTAAGCTGCAGGTCATTGCCTTCACAGCAAACTGCTTGGTTCCCACTCCCAATGGGCTGGTGATGTAGTTGGTAAAGGGCTGGTGATGTAGTTGGTAAAGGGCTGGCCTGCAGCTGCATGGTGTGGACGGCTATCTGGAACCAGGTGGAGAAGCACATCACATCTGGTCAAGGTGATTTTGCAGTGCCCTCCTTTCTTGTTCTTGGTGGTATCTGACAGCAAGTGCAGCACTGCCCCAGCATAAACTGCCCCAACATGCAGCCTTAGTTCTGGCACCCTTAGTTCTGGCACCTGATATGGCACTATGTTAACACCAGTTGGCAGCACAACGTTGTCCAATCTCAGTGCACCTGCATTGAAGCCCCTGAGGCAGGACTGCCACAGCAGGCTAAATAGCATGCCATCTCGCATCAGGAGCATGTGTTGGTGTGGGTATGTGCTACTGCTGTTGCAGGTCTTGTGAATGCTTTGGAGTAGCAGCTGCATCTCAACCTCTATCAATGGCACTGCTCCTTTCTTTTGGTAGCCCAGCTGTGTGGCATGATTGCCATAGCCCTCAAGCATGGTCCTAACCTGGGCACTGAGCATGGGTTTGCCTGTCCAATTGGCTGAGTCCCAATCACCATTGCGGCCTAGCTGTTCAAATTCGCTGGAAAGGTGAGACTTGGTGCTTGACAAGCTGCCGCTGCTATAAGCTCCCCATCTGCTGTCATGGAACCTGCATGATTGGGAAGCCAGTGTTGTGTGAAGTACACCAGTTTGTCTTCAGGAATGACTGTCAGCACGGTCCCGTTGCATGCAATCTGCTTGCTTTGCAGCCAGTCTGTCAGCTCTCTGATTGCTGCTTGTCTGGTCTTTAGAGTGTCTTTAGAGTGTCTGGCTGTGTGGCTTCTCTCTGGAGGTCAGCAGTTGCTGCCAAGCCTTTGCCATATAGGTCTGCTACTGCCTGTTGGCTCAGCTGAGGGGTGTTGGAGCTGTGTATAGGGGTTGCACACACTGGCTCAACTGTTGTGTGTTTGAGACTGTTTGAGACTGTATACCATGCAGCGCTATGCCACCTGCCCTCTGACAGCTTGTCTGTTGAGCCCTTGCAAAGCATGCACAACATATTCTTCTCTAGGTCAAGACATCCGTCTTTCTGCAGGTCCAATCATTCTCAGGCAGCAGCAACTAGCTTTGGCAGTGGCATTGAGTGTGGTACCCACAGGAACGACCCCCACCAGGCTGCTTGGCACAAGCTCACGCTTTTCGGTACGACCTGAAACAAGTTAAACGTCAAACGGACTGATTAGTTGGGTCAGCTCGGCTTATGTTGGCTGTTGCTCGTGCGTGACTGTCACCTCCCACGTGTTGCTGACCTTTTGCCTCTTGTTCTCGTCGTCTGGCACGACCGGCTTAGTCTCCGCGTTGCTTGCAACCTCAGTCCGATCACTCGGCTTCAAAAAGATTCCCTTGTGTATGTATACGCTGGGGGGCCGTGCAACGTTGCACGGCCCCCCAGGTTAACCAATACATGTGAGATTTCACAGCATTACGACTCGGACACAAGGCTTTTCACGCAGAGCAGCAGTGCATCGACATTTCTGTGTAGCAAGTATGTCTTCCCACAAGCTTGTATGTCTTCCCACAAGCTTGTTGTGCTCAGTGACTCTCCGTGTCACCCCGCGTTTTGCGTATCACTCCGCAAATTCCGTGTCACTCCGCATAGCTTGATTAGTCATCATGTGATCGTTGACTTCTCTGGCCTAGCTCCAGCATGTGTGCTCAGTGTGTTCACAAGTAAGGGGCTTGGACCCTACGATGGACAGGCCGGACACAATGATGGTAGAAATGACAACGGCATAACAATAACAATACTTGCGTCCAAATCCAAGGAGCATAAAGATTGTGGAAGGAGGCTAATGCCCTTACTTAGCCCTGATACCCTAATCATGATGAACCCTGATGCAAGATATGAGGAAAAAATGCAAGAAAGGAAGCACAACATGCAACATTGGAGGGAGTTTTCAATGACTATGGGTACAGTGTTACCACACTGCCTACAATCGTAGAACAATTTGGGTCACGATATCACACCACGTCTTTACGCTTTAGCAAAGATTGGTATAGAGCATAGAGACCCACCTTAGGCTTAGGATTTTCCTTTGTCTTTGGGCTACATAGGGGCATATATTGCCTACGGTCATAGCTCTTGTAGCTCCGGGCTGCCGCCTTAAGAGGCTCCCGTTATGATCGCTGAAAATTTTTAAAGCGTACACTTTTCTTTTCTTTTACTTGCACCATGGTGTCAACTCTGACACATTATGTCCAGCTGGCGCCAAGCATGCTTACTAGACATCCAAGCAACACTAAAATTGTGGAAGGAGGAGAAGCTTCTCTTACTTAATTTGCAAACTTTTCTGCAGAAAAGGAAGCACGACCTGAAGTGTTGCTGAATTATTACAATCTTGCGTTGAAACTAAGACGCCAAAATTAAATTGTAGTCGGAGCGCCTTTCGGAATGCATATGCCTGGTGCTGGTCTTTGTGAGCTCACCTCGAGGCACACTACGTAAGTGATGTAACAAGGGGTGGCGTCTTATTGATTACAAAAGATTTCGGCCTGATATTGCTTGCATCCTAAGATATCCTAAGCTCAAGTGCATGCATGCCAGGTTCAAGTTTCGCGATCATTAACCTATGTCTTGCTACGACGCCCATTGAAGTTTACCAAATGTGCTGGACATGTCAACGGGTATTCTGGTTATATAAATGCACCACAAAAACACACCCATATGGGTGTTTGACTTCGAGAGACGTTTGATCAATGCCTACATACATCTCGTTGCTGCCGTTCAAGGACTCCGGTTTGTGGATCCAAATCTGCCCCACCTTGTCTGGCCAAGACAACGTCTTTGTGTCCTTGCTAAAACTTACAATTTGGTCGAAATGCCTCAAAATGATGGTTGGGGCTGAAGCATTCCAATGGTGTCGGAAGTAGCTCAATTCTGTCATGTCTTGTCGCAACACTTGGTTGCATACCACATTGACTCTTTCTGACATCAAAATGTCCACTTGTGGGAAGCAAGTGTCAAACCAAGAGTTCACCATGTGATGGGAAGGATGTGACGACCAAAATTCATCCAAATCAATGGCGGCCATGCGGAAACGTTCACCCCACAACATTAATGAAGCATGGTTGTAAGCAACAAGCTTCATAGAGTCATAAGATTGATGGAAAGGATGGTCAACTTCCATGCGCTTGTCGTCATAACTAGGAAGTTGCAATGAGTCTAATGATATGACTTGCAATGAGCCGTCATCGACATATTTTGTGGTGACAGCATTGTCAAGTATGCTCTTCAACACGCGTAAGTCCCGAACGTACACAAGGTACAAGTCAAATCCAAGGGACATGTGATGCGCCATGTGCGCCGCCAAAACGATCGCAAAGACAACGGGATCAAGAGAGTGTATACCGCTGATAACCACGGCATTGCGAAAGGCTCCGTTGTTCTTAATCATTGTACCGTACTGGTTATTCAAAGCGAGCTTAGGTAAGTCCAAAGTGTAATATAAGGGCCAATCCAACATCCGCAGCCGCCACTCTCCACTCGGAACAACCGGGACGTTGAGCTCTTGTACGAACGGACCTTGTGGATTGATGAGGCCAAGAGGTTGAAAGCGCCAAGATCGCCACGGTTGGCGTACGTCACCTTGATGTTCTTAAAACATGTCTATTTTCATTGGGATGGGCGCAAATGCTTCGTCACCTACGTCATCGGCAGCTTTGCTTGCAAAATGGTCCATCGTGCGCAGTGCGGCCATAAATGAATTCAGGGATGCTTGCACCTACTTTGCAAGGAGACTCTCTCAGTGAAGCATACTGCTCTGAGCATCAAAGACCCGCTTACAAGGCGTTTGGCTTTCAACAAGACGTGCGCAATTACAGGATGTTGATTTGGCCGCTCGTCAACTTGGTGCGCCTCCAATATGCCGTGAAAAATCATTTGTGAAGGTCCCTTCACAACAGAGTTAGTTGTACCGATGTAGAGCTGCGCATGCGCGTGCGGAACATTCTTTGGAGGAATTTGTGACGTGTGAAAAAACCCTAATACTACAACAAGCAACATCATCAATGCCAACATCGACATTTTTGTCTTGAAACTGCTCAAGATCGCCCGTCGCGACATTGTTGCGGGCGCTAAGCCTACCTAGATGACTCCAAGCGAACAAGCCAACCTAGGTGACATACGACCAGACATCAGCCTGTTGAAAATAGCTGGTATTATTCAAAAAAAGGTTTAATCCTTGTCGCGTTAGATGTATGCCCTGGAAGGACGATAAATGCAGCGAGAGAATAAATCAGCATCAAGCAAAGTCTGGTTTCAAACTGCACTTTTAAACCAGTATAAACGTGATTTATGTTGTCAATGGACAGAATGAGTTGCAGATTCAAAAACGCGTCACTTTTTGGTCCGTGCACGAGAGAAGGAAACAAGGTTTTTGCAGCTTGTGATGCTAGCTGTTGCGCTTACAATTGGCATATGCGGTCAGTAACGATCTCCGCAGATACGTGTCATAAACTTAGGAACTGCGGGCTTGCTCTAGCGACAACACACGTGAGTGGCAGCTTTGTTTGAACACGGCAAGTTGTCACGCTATGTAGCGCTATCGGCATGTTCATCGCAACAGTATGTCAGAACGGTCGACTGGGCAGCCAACCGAATCCATCGCACGCCCGTTCCCCCGTCCATCTGAGCTTGCAAACTCCTCCAGGAGGTATCTTTGATCAAAACGACTTGCAGTGGACTGAACGCTCTATCACAGTAGGACCAAATAAAGGCGACACCCTAAAAGAAGCTTATATTCCAGTGAGCAGAGTCCAAGACTTCGTAGCTGGTGAGCTATTGAGGCTTCAGCAAGCAATAATAACTTGCAACACTGCCAGCAATGCCTGAGCCTATTACCATGCACAGGTCAATCACTGGATGGCAAAAGTAGTTTCTACTTGGCCAAGGCCAAGCAGAGCAATCAGCCAGGCAGCTTGCAGAGGCCTCAAGACGACTCCTAACTCAGGAGACATATCACTGCAGCTGTGGTCCAGAAGACTTTAGCCTGCCAGACGCTTTGACACAGCAGCGTCATCAGCAAAGCCAGAGGCAACTCAGAAAGCGTGGCTATCTTGCACAGTTCAAGGTCAATAGGCTATACTGTTGGCCAGATGTTGCTCAGCTCAGCCTACGGCATGCAGCTCACACTGATGCAGCTGGGAATGCAGCTCATGGTGATGTCATCACTTGCCAGGGTGTCGAACACATGCCCCTCACAGAGATCAACGCCATCAGGTACAGACATAACATTGTTGTTTGCAGTAGTGTCAAAAATGGGTTTATGTATCTTGTATGTAGTCTGTCATGTGCCCTCTGTATTGCTGTGTGCCATTCTCATCCCTGTTTTGCACAAGTATGCAGCCCATATGGTTCACAGAGTATTAGCTAATAATTGATATATGGTTGCAGGGAAGTCTTTGGCCCATACAACGTCAAGGTCTTTTCGTGCTCCTGGCATGTCAAAAGATCGTGGCTGAAGAACCTCATCAGAAAGTGCCCCCGCACTGTCTGCTCTGTCATGTTCAGAAGCTTGGAGAAGGTCATGCTCATGTTGCGTGGCACAGGCCAAAGCAGGGAAGAGTTCAGCCAGCCAAAGTAGGGAAGAGTTCAGCCAGCAAGTCAACAGTGCTTTGCATGCTTTCTGCGATGAGTTTCAGGAGCAGCAGGACTTTGTGTCTTACTTTCAGAAGCATTGGGCGCACAAGACAGGTAATTTTTGTCCATCTACTTGCATATTGAGCAGCCTGTTCTTGCGCATTATGTCAGCTTGCTTATAGCAATAGTCTGCATTGTCACCTTATTTTGTTTATGCACAAAACCAACAATGCTTCAAGCTACAATTCCACTTCTTGCAGCATGCAGACCTAACAATGTAACAAATCTTCCAAGTGACAATAAATGGGTGAAGACTAATTTCTGTCCTGCCTTTTCAGAGGAGTGGGTCAGGGGGTTGCGTGATGTGCCGCATGCAAAGCAGGACACCACAGGAGCTTGTGAGGGGTTTCACTCAGCCCTCAAGGCAGAAGAGTCGACTGGTTGCTGCACTCGCTGTGGAATGAGGTGTGTAGTGACAATCCACATGTGCTTTGGTGTCAGCTAGTGTGCAATCCATTTGTGACAACATGTCACTGACATTCTACACTGTTCTACACACCACTGTTCTACACGCTGTGGAAACAGCTCCGGGTACAAATGTCAAATCAACAAGTACTGAGTAACTTTGTGAAAGTGAGTGCAATCAATGCATTTTGAAAGCGATTGGGTTGGGAAAGCAAACGTTTGCAAATGTTGCTGCAGGTCACCCTTTGCTTCCAGTGCAAGCAAGCCTACAAGGCTGCAGGATTTGTCACCAAACGCAGGATTTGTCACCAAACGCAGACGCCGTAGAGCAGATCTAGATTGTGGCGTCAGCTGTGATAGCAGCTCAGCGAATTCCTGACAGCTCTGTGGACCTTGTTGACATTGACAGCACAGGACAGATGGCTTATGTCACAAGCAAGGATGACCCCTCTCTCAATTATGAGGTGAAGGCAGCAGGCACAAGCAAAGCCAGCTGCACTCGTCCTAATGGCCAGCTCCACTACCTTTGCAAGCACATGATGAAGGTGGTCAGCCTCAGCACAGGCCATTCAGGTGCTGAAATCATTCAGGCGCTTGGCACACGGGCAGGATCCAGCTTGCAAGGCCTGGGAAAGCTCCAATCCAGCAAACGCACCTAGGCAGATAGCATTAGTGACCAGATGGCAGAGCTTGAAGGACACTTTGCCTTGGACAGCTCAGACAGTCAGCCCAAGTCAGCTCCAAAGCCACAGCAAAGGAAGCAGCAAACTCACGACAGTGCAGCTTGCCGGCAGCAGATGGATACAGCTCTCAAGGAGATGTTTAGCACAGTGGCAGGCAATGATGAGCTGGAGCAGCACATGTTGAGTAAAATTCTTCAGATGCAAGGCAGCATAGCCAGCATCCAAGCCAGCAACTTGACTGGCACACTTGACTGGCACAGCTCACCCCATGGCAGTCCTAGACCGGGTTGATGAAGGACACGTGGGGCAACTCTGTCAAGCACAAGAAGACTGGATGGCTTCCCCAAGCAGCGTAAGCGGCAAAAGCCTGACAGCTCAGGTGCAGCAGCAGAACAGGAAGCACAGCCCTTCACCAAGCCTGCTGCAGCCAAGAAGAAGCAGGGCCCGAGACAGCATGCTGAAACTGCTTCAGCCAACAAGGAGAACTCACCTGCTCAAGGCAACACTCAGATCAACAGTGATGCTGCAGTGACAGTACCTCAAGCACCCGCAGCAGCCAAGCCAAGCCAGCAAGCAAGCGCAGATGCGGAGAGTGCGCCACGTGCAAGAACCTTACCGGCAAGAAGGGATGCCTTCGGAACAAGGCGCGCTGGGAAGCCGAGCTAGTAGTTGCATCCCACTCCACGACTTAGACGGTTTTCGCAAAGGCTGTAATGACAAATCCGTGCGCTGAGCTCTGAGTTCGATTTGCATCGGCGCTGGATTCTGGCGCATCGGTGGCGCATGGGATTCTAGCTTGAGATCGGGCGAGAAATAACGCGGGGGTACCGGCACGGCAATCTCGCCCGCCGGAAGCCCGCCTGTCAACGCAGTCGGTGGACATGAGCGTTCGGCAGACTTGGCTTGCGTTTTGTAAGGTGCACATAGCCTGCCTACACAGGCAGGCTCATGGACGCCGGGCGAGCTAACTCGTTGCCGCTCAGCCTCGGTCGAATATAACCTTTCGGTGACTCTCATCAGTTCTTCCGATCTGCTCGCAGCCCACCTTTCAAATACCTTGTTGGGATGCTTGTTGTGCTGGCGCGATCTTTTGTTTCTTTCGGTAGCAAAAGAAGCCTTCCTGAGGGCTACGATAGTGTCACAATGTGGACATATTTGCCGCTTGGGTGCTCCCCGGCGAGGGTCGAGCTGATCAACGTGCATGGAACCAATGCACGTTATGACCAACAAGGTTGTCACAGTACACACACACACAGCGAGCAACGAACATAGCACAATGTCCGCACAATGTCCGCCAACGCATGACAGCAGTCACATTTCGGCTCGTGCCCGCGATGCACATAAACTTTTGGACTGCCTGCGGTTTACGTTATGGGATCGAGCGTTTACATTTCTCAAAGTGTTTAGGAAGACGGCTTGCCTTTCTTATGCTATCATGAGAACATTTTAAGAAGCCTACCACCCTCCCTAAAACAAAAGCAATTTTCTCAAAAAGTTTTGAGCCGCCGTTGAGAAGCACAAAAGACCTTCTTAAAATGTAGGAGTCTTTAAGGAAGCGTATGCTTGCAATCCCAAACTTTAGAAATGCCAGATGGTCTTCCTAAGCGTTTAAGGATTGACTACAGAACATTTTGAGATGTTCCTATTCACTTAAGAAAAGTTTGGAACTCGTGGCTTCTTGCCGTGAAGCTGATTTAGCCGTGGTTCATAGCATCAAACAGTAGCAGAATGCACCATACTTGCCGCTTGAATCAGTTAAGGAGACCATATTAGTGCCTTGCCCCAGCGCTGCAGCAAGTGGAAGAGATCTTGCCTCGTGCCAGAGTCCTTGAACCCATTTGACAATAAGGCAAGGCCGTCTCCTACAGAGGACATGGCTGCTGCCACTTGTTCTCAGCGCTCCTTAACGGTGTCAGCATGGAACATCATGCCCCCCCGCGCATGGAACATCATGCCCCCGCGCAGGAGAACTTAGACATGCTCAGATAAGCATGAATGGGATCCTGACAAACCTGCAACAGAGAGCAGTACTGTATTGTTTGTTGACGCTGAGCCTTGCAGGTAGTGGTCTTAGATGCTAACGGTCTCAGCTGTGTAAGCGACGTCGCATCTTCACCATTGGCAATGCAGTGGTCATTGAGCCTCTTGACATGAAAAGCAAGCTCAGTGTAGGACTCTTGCTGGGACAAGTACTTGTGTAACGTCTGGGATGCACATATGGGCTCTGTAATTCCCATGACGACAACGGCCGTGCCCTTTTGCTACAACTTGCACTGGACAATGACAGAGTTCTTGTTGACCAATAGTTGCATAGAAACAGGAAGACTAGAAACAAGAAGACTACTGTAATGTAACATACGTCCATATGTTGGAGCAAAGCAGCAACAGCATGCACAAAAACATCAATGGTTGCATCAACTCTAGAGATCTCTTTATTGACTGATCATGCATGACCCTAGGTAGCACCGGGCAGAAGTCATTGGACAACACCCTGGCAAAATGAGACTGCATGTGCAATACATCATATTTCTTGCGAATAGGGGCCACACTCAGCTATGTACTCAAATTGCAGACAACTTGCCCCATGCCATGATGCACATGATGTGCGAGACTAGTCAGCATACAAAAAAATCGGTGCTTGCATGATGCAAGATTTGATCACAACAATCGCAGCATTGGAAATTATGCACCTGGATAACGCCAACAATCCATTTCCCTTAAGCATGGAATCACAATACAAGGGGGCCACGAGCTCGTTGTTCATGTTGTCAAAGTGAATGCTGCTAAAGTTGGGGTTTGGCCAGCCTCTGAGAGTGGTTCTCAAGGTATTGCTGTTTTGCAATCTGAATAATGGTCTGAATTTTGGCATACCCTTTCTGGTGTCTATAGTAGTCGGCTTGCTGCTCATATACCTTGGCCAGCTGCTCTGCACTTGATCTAGCTGCTCTGCAATTGATATGCAAGATATTAGGATTGGCCGTAGTCTACTATTGCAGTAGCCCAATTGGGCAGGTTAGTTGCTTGCCAGGCATGTCTATACTGTCATATTCTGACACTGGTTTCCGAGCTATATCCTGACAAGACACTCGAGCTGCGAGCGGGCCGCGATACGCCGTAATACACTATTACAATAACTGATAAAGGCATTTCTGAACTTTGGCAATCATCGCATCCTTTGATCATTGTCGGTCGTAAGCCAGCACTTCCAAGAAACCAAGAGGACCACATCGGCATATTGGATCTGAGATTGAGTCAAACAATGTGCACGAGTGGGATCGTGGCTGGTCTCATGAGCATCATGCCTAAACCAGGGGTCCACGTGTAGCCCAGGCGCATAGTACTTTGTGTTGTGTGATCGGTACGAGGGGAAAGTGCCAGCTACTGGGCTATTGGACAGCGACGCCTTTGGACAAGCCAAAGATGTACAAAGGATAATGGTTCAGCACATGAA
>JAABUO010006681.1_pt1 | contig 13212 bp, 15 predicted proteins | sample 5559291 | NCBI WGS metagenome assembly JAABUO01 (sample SAMN10711878, study PRJNA513372) | rock metagenome | isolation source: Antarctica rocks | place: Antarctica: Victoria Land, Finger Mt sud
ACTACGCTGTGTTGCTGGATCCAGTGGATTTTGCAGCAGCTTTGTGTGCTTTTTGCAAGCAGCGGCGTGTCTGCATGCAGGCTGATGCTATGGCCTTTGTTAAAGCAGCAGAGCAGCGGATGCAAGCGCAAGCTACCGAGTACGCAGACATTTTAAGGGACACTGTAAAGTACGTGGACGCCGCAGAGCAGTATCACTCCCGAGCTATGAGCGAGGCATCAAAGCAGCATGCACGGCTGATGCAAGCCCAGGATGACAGTGCGCTAAGTCACCTCCAGCGGGAGCAGCGCGCAGCACAGCTGCAGCTGAAAGTGCAGCAGGAAAACTTTGACGGCGCCCTGGCTCAGTTGAAAGCTCAGCATGACTCAGAGGTGATTCGTCTCATGAAGGAGTCCACAGACGCACGCACAGAGGCTCAAGCCGCCATGCAAGCTGATACTCAGGCTCAACTGGCTCAGCAGCACCTCAGTCACGAGGAAACTAAGAAGGCCTTGCTCACACAGCTAGCTCAGCAGTTTGAGCAGCAGCAGAGCAGCCTTACTTCACAATATGAGGCTGAGAAGCAGAGCCTGGTGGCAAAGCATGCTTCCTGCTGGGCCAAGTACCAAGCCCAGCGTGACTCTGAGGTGCAATCTCTGCAGGCAAGGCATGAGTCTGCAATCCTGAAGGTCCAGGCGGAGCACTCCTTTGCAGCGCAGAACCTCAAGTCACAGCACAGCTTTGCCTTTGAGAGCAGCGAGGCTCAACACAAGTCCCAGCTGCAGGCCACCCTGGCAGAGCCTGCTGCTGCCACTCTCAGGACTCAGAGTCAGCATGAGTCTGAGGTGAAGGCCCTCAGGTCCCAGCTTGAAACTCAGGCTGAGCTTGTGGCACAGCACAGCGCTGAGTCTGAGCGCTCACTCAGCCAGCAGCAGGCCGCTCACATCGACATTGTGGCACAGCTCCAAGCGAGGCATGTCGCAGAAGCAAGTCAGTTGCGCAAGCGCCATGCAGATGCCCAGGCTCAGCATGACTCTGACATGCAAGCTCTCAAAGCAGAGCATGAAGCCACCATTGAAAAGGTCCATGCTAAGGTCGAGTCTGCCATGTTTGCCCACAGAGCACAGCTCAGCACCCTGCAAGAGTCCCATGCTCAGCATGAGTCTCAAATGCAGATTGCCCAGGCTGAGCATGAGGCCAACATCCATGTTCTGGAGACAAAGCACTCAGATGCCATAGCCAAGGCTCAGACAGAGTTGGACACCCTCACAGCTCAAACTGCTGCTGCTGCTGACAAGGCCTTGACTCAGCACCAGGCTGACATGCATGCACTCATTGCACAGCGTGAGGCCACAGCTCGTGCTGACAAACACAAGTGTGAGGCTGAGGCTGAGCTGAAACTTGTCAGGAAGCTCCTTGAGGAATCTGAGGCTGGCCTGGCCAAGTCTCAGAAGACTCACGCTGCGACGCTGCTGAGCCGCCTGTCTGAGCTGCGAGCACAGCACAGAAGTGAGCTGGCAGACCTACAAGCAGCACAGTCCTACGGGCAGGACACTGAAGGCGCTCTGGCTCACCTCAGGACAAAGCATGAGGAGGTAATGCGCACTGAGCTGGAACTCAGGGACAACAAGATCCATTATGCCCGTGAAAATCAGCGCAAGGCCACCCACATTGCCCAGAACCTGCGCTCACAGCTAAACCAAGCGCAGTCCGACTTGGACCACCACATCCTGAAGCTGACACAAGAAGGTGAGCTGCCTTCAGCCCTGCCAGCTTCAGGATTTGTGGCAATTTCTGCTCATCTCAGCCTGCTTATGTATGCAAGTGTGGCACCACTCCCTCTCCACCAAGTCTGTCTTTCCCTCACAATGAGGTGCAATGTATTAGGTGTGCAGCAGTGTGATCTTGAGTGCACTGCAGCACTCTTCAGAATTGTTCCTGCTGCTTTGGAGCTACTGTGATCCCACAGAATGGTGCAAACTGTCACTGACAATGAATGCTACATGCTCTGCAGGTGCTGTTGTGCGCCAGCAGGTGGTGAAGCTTCAGCAGCAGCTGGCTGACCTACAGTCAAGCTTTGATGAGGAGCAGCGCAAGGCCACAGGGGTAATACATTCCCATCATCTCGTATTCAGGGTGACATCTTTAAATTGTTTCTTTGTTGCTGCTGGCTGGTCTTGAGCCTCAGGCAACACGTTGGGCAGGTCCAGGGTACTGTCTGGCCATGACTCAGTTCTGACTCATCCTTTTCTGCAACCAGCAAGCTTGAGCGATGTTTGCTTATGATTATGCAAGATATGTACAGGTTGCATGTCTAGTTTTCAGCAAGTATCGAATGCTGCTGTATGCATAGTGATTCTGGATGACTGTACACCTGGAGAATGACCTTGGTCTGCAAGGTGCCTGATGAAAACAGAAGACCTTACACTCAGAAATGTATGTTACATGCAGCTTGAGGGGCAGCTGGTAAAGGCCAGCAGCAAAAGGGAGGTTCTGGATGGGCAGGTGGCAGGTCTGCGGTGCAGCTTGAAAAGTGCTGAACAGCACAAGCAAGAAGCTCAAGCCCGTGTAGAGAGGTGATGTACATCCAGCATTCACGTCTTGGTCTTGCTTGCACCGCACATTGCATGCATGAAATTTGACCAAAACGTAGTTTGCATGCAGCGCTGCTTGTTCTTCATATGCTTCACTGTAATTTTCCTTTTATGCATCACGCATGAACATTTTGCAGGGCAATTTTCACTTTGAAACCCAATGGTGCAACCGTGATGAGTGTGATTCATCAATCATATGTCAAAGCTTGATTTCTGCTCCAAATTTGCATTCCTGATTTTGCCAAGGCTCTTCCTAATTGGCCTCTGTTGTAGGTCTTCTCATCTCGCCTTGCGTGTGCAGGCTCACAGTGGAGCTGGAGGCAAACAGGTCAGCTGGTCCCGAGGTTGCTGGCAGCCCTACAGACAAGAGCAGTCCTGTGAATGAGAGGAGACCTGCAACTGAGAGCCAGCCACACATTCTGCGCTTTCAAGCTGGCTTGCAAGCCCCACACGTGCAAGCACAGCCCCAGGTACAGACTCTGATCCATGTGTCGCTTGTACCGACACCTGCATTTGTGCGTGGGTGTGTAAGATCGCAAACGGTTTACTGTGCCTCTTGATCTTTGCCAGTACAATTAGGGATGTGTGACCTGTTACCATGTCTCCATTGTCCACCGCATTGGTAGGGAATCTCCGCGCATTGCCTGAATGTGAGTTTTGAGATCTGAAAGGTGGTGTGCTTTGCAGGCTCAGCAGCAGCAGAGCTGTGGGTTTGAGCAGCAGAGCATGGAGGCGGGGGCAGACCGGAAGGCCAGGCAGGCTACTGGCCCTGAAGCCAATGACCTCAGGTCAGCGTCACCTTGCATACTACAACGCAGGCCTGTGTGTGCTGGCGTGTTGCTGCAAGCAACTGACGGGGCATTATGTTGCGCCTTGTTGCTTGGTGTCATGAGTGTAACAGCAGGTTCACATAAGTCTGCTGGCACTGCCGCTCATGTCGCTGCTGTATGTTGTATATTCTGGCTGTTGCCGTCATCACCTCATGCAGGACGCAAGTGCATTGCACCACTTTTCCCATGTATTTTTCTTGGTACCAGAATGTTTGTTTGCAGTTGCACATGTTGCCCCTGCTCAAGACCTTGACGCAAATGATGACTGATAAATGAATACACAGCTCCATCAACCTCAGTGATATTGATTGTAATGCCTGCAGGAAAGATGAGGAGTGCACAGAAGCACACTGTGGCCCAACAACATCACAGCCCGCTTCACAGAACATGCCAACTGTCCTGGCCAGACCAGAAGGCCGGCAACTGGAGCTGTCTGCCCCTCAGCTTCAGGTGAGACTTGCCAGAGGACCATATCTGTCTGGCTGTGTGTGCATGGTGCCATGAGTGGAATGTGCACACCACTGCCTTCAGTAGTATGCCCAAGACAGGTTATTGGGATTTGAACACACCTGTAGATTGTGTTGCTGCTGCCTGTGCAGTATGCAGTTGCATACCTTTCAGATAGAGGTGACACAGATCTGTGCAATTTGTGCTTCCACCTGGTGTCCTGCATGCAGCATTGTCAATAGATGTCATGGTTACTGCAACAGGCTGAGGAGAAGCAGAGGAATGACAGCAGTGGCAGCTTCTCTAGCAGCTGTCCCGGCTCAGCAGCCCCACCGGCTCAGTCAGACAGAAGCAGTGGGCCCTCCAACCCTAACACCCCCCCTGACACCCCACCAGATTTCCCCAAAGCTCGCTCTGACGTCTTTTCTCGGCTCGGCCGCATGCCTGCTCCCACAAGCCATGCTTCTACAGATCAGGTGAGTGCTCAGCAAATGTTTCGCCCCAATCACCACAATGTTTGGCCCCAATCGCCACAATGTGAGCCTTACAGAAGGTGATGTCTACTTGTGCCATGTGTAAAAACAGACATATTGCTGCTTCCATATGGTGACCTCCATGCAGCATTGTATGATAGTGTCACTGTCACTGCAACAGGCTGAGGAGAAGCAGAGGAATGACAGCAGTGGCAGCGGCTTCCCCTCTACCCGCTGTCTTGGCTCAGCAGTCCCACCAGCTCAGTCAGACACAAGCAGTGGGCCCTCCAGCCCTAACACCCCCCCCGACACCCCACCAGATGTGCCCAAAGCTCGCTCTGATGTCTTTTCTCGGCTCGGCCGCATGCCTGTCTCCACAAGCCAGGCTTCTACAGAACAGGTGGGTACCCAGTGACTGTTGGGCCCCAATCCCACATTGTGAACCTTCCAGACATGTTTGTCTACCTTTGCGATATGAGCAGCGTCCTGGACAGACCATGACAGAGCAAAGAGCATGGCATGACAGATCATGTGTAACACAGACATATTGCTGCTTCCCTATAATGACCTGCATGCAGCAGTGTGAAATAAGTATCACTGTCTCTGCTACAGGCTGAGGAGAAGCAGAGGAATGACATCAGAGGCAGCAATGTCCCCTCCAGCAGCCGTCCTGCTGGCCTAGCTGGTGCCAGGGCCCCTGGTGCTGACACATTCCACATCACATCAAACAGAGCAGAGGTGGCCACCACTGCCACTGCCACTGCATCCTCCAGCTCCCTGCCTCGCAATGAGGATGCAGCAGTAAGTGCACACTTGGCATGTGCAACTGACAATGCCACAACTTCTGGGATCTTTTGTCTGCTGTTGCAGCATGTCATACTGCCAGTTGCTTGTTGATGTGTGCACCGCTATGTCGTGCTGACTCTTTTCAAGCTGCACTCAACAGGAAGCATTGTTGCCACACAAGGGCATGTGCAGGCATTGACAAGCAGATTACTGCCTGCAGGTTGTGCAGTGGAGCGATGGGTTCACAGATGAGTGGGCGTTTGACCAGTCGGATGGGTCCAGAGGGCCTGCCACCCGGGGTGACCTGGCCTGGCTGCTGACCAGGCGCTTGCTGAAGAAGCACACCTGGGTCCACCACATTACGCAGCATCCTGATGACGGCAGAGAGTTGCAGGAATGGGTTCATGAGTGGCAGACTGACTACTTTCACTGCACAGGTGATTATTCTTGAACACCACCTCCCTCTATCCTTGTACTTATCAAAGTCTGCCACCAAGGAGGCAAGGAAATGCCAGTCAGTGATGTGCATATGCTGTCAATACAATTGGCTGAGCTGCACTGCAGTGGTGCAAGTTGCCCAGCAACTTGCAGCTGACAAGCGTTCACAATGTGCAGGAAAGACCAAGGTGCCGCCATCAAACAGGTTGAGTCAAGACAGGACACCTGTCTGGAGGCGCTATGACTTCCTGCCCTGACCGGGCACCCTAGAACATAGGAGACTGCTGAGCGCTAGCCTTGCTGCCCACGCAAGCTCACATATTTAGCTTCAAGATCTTGACAACTACCCCAGCAGAGTTTGGTTGCATATGCAGTTCACAAGAGTTGTTTTGATGTGGTCTATGTCAAGCATATGCTTTGGACCTATTGTTGTGTATAAGCACAGCTCAGTGAACTTGCATCACTACTTGCATACGAATTTGCAGACATATCAGCTATGATGCCCATTGCCGCTACATACCCAGCATAGATTTTAAATGAAAAATTCGGTGGCTTTGGCATTGAAACTCAAAGTCGTGTGTCACTCAAGGTCAGTAGGGCGCAATACATTGTGGATAGTACGGTTTGGCTACATTTTTGCCAATGCTACCAACAGTACTTAGTGCATAAAATCATTGATCTTATTCAGTACCATCAACTTGAAAGTGCGAGAATGTAAGGAACAGCACTGTGTCTGAACATCCACTAGTAATCTGTATAATGCCTGTCTAGTCTCGAGGAGCTCCTAGACAAGGGGCTGAACACACTATGTGCAAGCATGAGAGAATTTTGGGTGTTGCTTGACATTCTAGCTCACTGCGATGAATGTTGACAGATGTACAAAGCCTATGGCAGCTCAGCTTTAAAGTAAATTTACTGTAAAGCAGACCTGTTCATTTGAGGGATACAGCAGCCACATGGGAACTGTCAGAATCGCGTCATTTCTCGACATGCATAAGCAACTCAGCCAGCAACATTACATGATGGCGATGTCATTGAACCAACCATTGAATCATCAGATGCTCAAAGCATGGCTGAAGAAGACTTAAGCAGCTTGTCTGCACCAAGATTGTCAAGCCACCTATCCGCCACTCCTTCCACTGTAGAAGCGTGCTGACATTGCCGCAAGTATGCAACAGACCGCCCACATTGGACTGTAGCGGCAGCTAAACAGGCAGTTCCTGCCCTTTCTTATGTTTGTGTGCGCAAGGTGCAGCTCCTAATACCACCCTGCAGCCTCAGAATAGTCAGTGCTGACACTATAACAGGACAGTGATGCACCAAGCCAGGCAGAGTACTGCATGCTGTTTATCAACAAGGCCAGCAAGGTGCAGTAAGACAGGTCTTGATTTGACAGTAAAACAGGCACAAACATGTTGGTAGGTAAATCTGTGAGTAGCAACTTGGCGCACCTGTCTTGCAATCAACAGCAGCTAAGTCAGCCACTGCTGCGTGAGTACCATGCCCTGTCCCCATGACTGTCATGCTACATCTATGTACCTTGGCACTGACTTGCAATGGTGTTCTTGATGAGGAGGTTGGGAACCAGACGGGTGTGGGGCAGCAGGGCCTGGGTGACCGGGGAGGTGGGGTGGTGCTGCAGCCAGTGCTGCATGGCGGCCCTCTCATATGTGTGCCCGTCTGCAGCTATCACAGGATCCACCATCATTGCCTGCAATCAAGGAAGCTCTTGAGTTTGCTTTAGTCTCCGTGCAACATAAGGGGCTGCAACTTGACTGCGTGCCCTGTGCTGCTCTTAAGACTGCAAATGCCAGAAAATTTTGCTGTGTACATGTTTTAAGGACTTTGCATTTGAAAGTACGTGTATTACACAGCAAGTCAAGAAAGGGATCCTGGAGGCGCACCTTGGTAATGGGACAACAAAACAACGACAGCAGGTCAGTGGCTAAATTCTCAGCACTGCTGACCGAGGCTGGCAGGGCAGTACAACCTGGCCCAAGCAGCTTTGATTCCTGAAGCTTGAGAGCCTCAGCTTGTTTCTTGGCCTTCTGCCTCCCCCGTCTGGCTTTCTTGGCTGCTTCCTTTGTCTTCTGTTGCTCTTCTTCAGCCAGCAATTGCTCACCCATGTTGTGAGCAGTTAGTGCTTCAGCAATGGCAATAGCATCTGCAGCTGCCTGGGCAACTGCTTCTGCTTTTGCTGCTGCCAAACTGCCTGTCTGGGAGCCCTTTGCTCGGCTCACCATATCTTCAACCTGAACAGACAGGGTCTGAGGGTATGGCAACATCCCAGCCCATCATGCAGGGTCAACATGAGCACTTGCATACACAGTAGCCTTGCACCTGCTTCATTGACTATGTGTTACATTCAGTCAGGCCTCGGTATTGCGTACACAAGCTGGGTAGGCATCTGTACCAAAATCTTTGTGCAATATACCTGTCGCGCAGGTGAAGCTACTGCACCATCCACTGCAGTTTGCATAGATGCATGCGCACAGGGCTCTGTACACAATTGCAATTGCAATTGCACTAAGCTTCTGTGGTTCAGCCAGCACTGACTTACGCTTGTCAAAAATGTCATGTGGACCTTTGTGCAATCACAGGCATAGAACATAAAAACAAGATTGTCACCTGCAATCCAGGAAAGAACATGGCTAAGCGCTTCACCACAGCCTCTGACAATCTGTGCTGGTCAACAAGCTGCTGCACAGATTCCTCAAGCCTGGCTGAGACAGACCAGTGCTTTGTTGTATCTGAATAGATTTCAGTGCTTGCCCATGACTTGTGGCATGCGGCAGCGTTGAAAGCCGCAGCCCAGCGAGTGGTCTGATGGCACACAGTTTCCATGCTTGCCACCAGTGCCTCTGCACACAACATCAGCAGCATGCATTGCTAAAGCACAGCCTGACTTGTCTGAGATACAGACGACAGTATTTCATGTCAGTCAGTGCTGACTGCAGCCAGCAAGCCTGCCAACAAGCTGCCACCCTTGTTGATCAACTGATGGTCCATGGAATGAAGCTGAAATCTGGTAAGCAGCAACTTGGAGGTCATGATTGCGGCTGCAAGTAGATGAAAACATTGAGCTGAAACCTCAAGAATGCAATTTAAATCATCACATTAACATGACCTCAACAGCTCACAGGAGCACCAGCAACTGCAGCTGTATAAACCCCACAACGATCATGTTTCCCATGGACTTGAGTGAGATTAGCTTTCTGCGTCTGCAACAAAGCATGATCCTACCAATGCAGCTCAACGCTCTTGATGCGCGCTGCTCTCTCCTCATGCCCCTCAAGCTCTCGTGCAGCTGGATCCTTTCGAGCAAGGCTTGTACAGCAGCCTCAGCTGCTCCCACTGCATCAGATCACAAATCACAAGCTGAAGCAACTTGGCATCCAACAAATTGTGTGCTGTGATGTCAAATCCTATACAGAAGATGAGAGGCAAATGCTATGAAAACACCTGGTGCTGCCTCTGCCTTCCAAAACGGTGCTATGTTTTTGCTGGTTGCTGTTCAGTGCTGCCCAGTGCATCAGGGACTTGCTGCATGACCATTCACTGCAGGGTGCTGCACACAAGCAAGCTAAACAAAATGTCTTGCTACATAAGGTCTTCGTACTAATGCCAGCAAATCTCAAGATGCAGGGCAGTACAGTGACAGTTGTGACAGCCACACAGGCAGTAGCATGGTGAGCAGCCCTGCCTGTTGCAGAGGTTGCAGGCTGAGGTGCATGGCTGTCCAAGCTGCCCTTGACTGGCGGTGCAGGCTGAGGTGCAGGCATAGCCACATCTGTACGTGCCAAGTAAGTCAATGCAAGGGCAAGGAACTGCAGCCCTGCCACAGCAACTTGATGGTACACCCCTGTCAGATCTTGACTGGGCTGGCGCTTCTCCATGTCACCAAAGAACGCTGCAGCACACAGCTCAGGGTCAGGATGTGGCTTGGAGTACTGTTCATTGCAGCAATTGTTGATTGCATGCACACTACAGACAGGAGTTGCTGTTGATGACAGACTGAACATGATGCACAACTGAAGCATCCACTTTTTGATGAGCTGCATTGGACATGTTTGTAGAGAGTGCCTTATCTGCATGTCAATTTGGTGGACACAAAAGCAACACACAGGTTCACGGGAACACACCAATCCTCAAGCACATGACCACATTCAGGCCTCACGAGGTGATGTTGAGGGCTTGGAATTATCTGCTGGTGCTTGCACATAGTGCCAGGTGCAACAGTGAATCACTTTGCTGTGGTAGTACATGTAGACTCACGCAACATTGTAATGTACAACATGATCAGCCCATAGTCTGGGCTAGGACCACCATCAACCCCAGCAGCTCTGGACCCATGTGGCGCTGCTTGTGCAAAGAGGTAGGCAAACAGGTTGAGGTCAAGCTTTTGTCCTCAAGCAGCCTGTCAAAGGTGCTCTTGCTCAAATGCCCTAGGAGACTTTGAAGAATGCAGGCTGCCCTCGGCAGCAATATTTCCTGCAATCTTACTGATTCCTCCTCTGGACTGAGTATCGATTGCAGCTCCCTTTCATAGATAGTTAAGCACTGCGTGCAGGCCTTTACAAACACGACATCCAGCTCCTGCAGCAACAAGCATAACAGCAAGTGTCACCAAGCATCAAAACCATGAAAAGCACAGGACACGATGTGGAGTAAAGTCAGCAAAACACATTTCGATACAGCTTTGGTGTAATGTGTAAGCAATGACAGCAGCATTGGAATGACAAAGAAATACTAGCAAGACTTGAGGATGTGCTGATTTGATGGCTGCCAGGAACGCCACGGCGTGGTTGAGCAGATTGAGCCTGGCATGACTGGTGCATGAGGCCCCCTCCACCAGCCTCACCACCACATCTGTCACCTGCTGTAACCACTGCAAGCACACATGGCTTGAATGCAAAGGCATCATACAGAGGGGTTGACCAACTGCTTGCCAAGTTGGGCTCGTGATGAATGCCATGGTCTCAAATCTCTGGTGCTTGTGTAAATAAAGGCTTGTGTTGTTTGACACTTGCAGGCAGAGACCTGACAAGCGGCTGTGCAAGCTTGCAATTGACAGCCAAATTTGATGGCTGCAGACGCACTGACAATCATGAGAGTGTGCTGCCTGCTGTGGCCAAAGTGTGAGCTTGTACTTGGTAACATGACCAGCCAAGGTGTTTGACACCATACAGCTGGTGCCGTGTGCTGGAGCACCTGTCCTGCTACAAAGCTTTGCATTGAATGTTCCAGATCAAAAGCGAGACGGTCATCCATGAAGCACAGGATGTGCATACTTGTGACATAGCCTCAGCAGCTTCTTGGCTGATGCTTATCAGGCTGGCAGCCCTCTCAAGAGCATTGCCAATCCCCTGGTGAAGCTCTTCTGGCCATGGCTGCTGCACCTGAAAGGGTGATTGCATAACTGTGTTCAGAGCTCAGCAAACAACAGTGCAATGTTGGATGGCACATCAAAGGTTCTCTTACAAATCCAAAAAAGCTGTCAAGACATCACTCACTTTGTGTCCAGGTCTATACTCATATACACTTGGTGTATTGAAACATGTTGATATTACTGCTCTGCATGATGCTCCAGCAATGTGTGCCATAATGAGCATCACCAACATTGGGATCTGCAGATGTGCAAAGCTGCATGTGAGACATGTGTTAACCTCCAAAGCCCCTAGCATGGTCTCCATCATCTTGTCAAGCATGTCGTCTTGCTTGACACAAGTGTAGTACGGCTTGCTGACCAGAGGCTCCTCAACAAAGCCCCGATCAGTCATGTTCTGAGCAGCACGCAGCTCCAGGCAACAGGTGTGTGTCATGATTGCACATGCAGTCAGGCGTGTTGCCATGCCAGCTGTTGTCACGCCTGCAGGATGCTTGGCAATGACTGCATGGAAGCCTGCTCGGATTTCTGGGGTCAAGTGTTTGCTATCCAGCTCAAGCTGAGGCGCGCCATGCAAGGCCATCACTGCTGCTCCCAAGATGGTCTGATCTTCAGAGCTATTGACGTCCAGATGTGCTGCAGGAGCACAACAAGACTTGCCAGGTCCTGAGCACAGCCCCTGTCACGGGACAACTCTTGTATCAACACAATGACCACAATGGCATTTTTTCACAAGATGAGAGCAATGCTTCAAAACCCACTCCTGACAACAACTTCATCGTTCCAGTGAGGACAGCATTGAGCAGTCAGCTGTTGCTGCAGCGGTGCTGAGGTAGTGCTGCAGTTTTGCACAGCATTGAGAACCTTACCAAAGAGCTGCCAGATTGCGTGCATCTTAGTGAACTGGCTGCTGGCAGAAAGCCACCAACCGGGATCTAGCTGACTGAGGCCAGTCACCAGCTGACCTCTTGCCAAGCATTGCAACATTGCAAGCCCAAGCTCGTGCAAGTCTGCCGACTTTGACCCTTCCTTCACCCACTCTTGCATCGTTGGTATTATGCCAGCACTGACGACCTTCTGCAGGTCAAGCTGTGAATCTGGCATATGACCATGCAGCAGACTGTGAAGTAGCAACACCAAGGCTCGTCTGAGCAAGGCATGATGGGTGGGCAGGTCAGGGTCGCCAACACCTGTGTAGGCTGCTTCAGAGGTTTGGGACCAGACAAGGCACTGGAAGGCTCTGCAGGCTATGATCTGGATGTGACTCCCGGACGCTGCAGACGGTGTGCGCCAAGGCGCCCCTGCAAGCTCAGTACCTGCAGGTTTGCTGGTCATGTCTGAGATTGCTTCAGGTTTGCTGGGATGGAGTGCAGCGGGTGGCAGGGCAGGCTGGGAAGGGGCAGCAGGGCTGGCGCCAGAGCCATGCTGCAATAAGGGGCTATGGAGGAGCAGCTTCACCATCAGTATCACAACCGCATATAGTTCTTGCACTGCCCTAGCCGTGTTTGGATTTTTGTCTTGCAAACCTGCACATCAGGCAGAACTACACCATGCAATCAATGCTATGCAACAGGTCTGCACAGCAGCAAACATGTTGCAGAGACAAGCCATAACCTTAGCAGCCCCACGCTGAACCATTATGTCAACAGGTGAAGATGTTCAAAGAAAACCTGTTGCACCAAATGATATGCCCTGATCTAGCAGATGATATATCCTGATGCAGCAGACAAGTGCATGGTCATGCAAGCAGAGCCTCCAGCAGAAACGCAACAAGGAGTGTATCAATTACAATTGATGACAAACTTACCTAGGATGCTTGTATAATACTGCACATGAGTCTCTAGTGAAGCTGGATACAGCAGCTTAGACATATATGTCATGCCTTGCATCTGTCCCAAAGTCACCTTCCTCAAGTCATCATCTGTCACCAGTTCATGCAAGATACCATATGCTGCTCATGATGTCAAATGGGGCTGATCAAGACTCTTCAGCAGAATAGGCATTGCCCCTGCACATGCAAACATGCTCTGGTTTTGTTCTGTCCAGCACAGTTTGTTCATGTTACAAAACTTGGACAGGTGTTTAGTAGCTGCCAACGCTGTCACCTGCTTTGTCCACTGCGTTGCCAATAGCCTGGCACAAGTCTGTGTTCTTCGATAGCAGGAGTGCCCATAGTGATCTCCAGCAAATCGATACCTCCCAGAGACACTGTCGCAGCTGTGCACGCTGATCATCAGGCACCTGAGTGGTTGGAAAATTGCCAAGACTGAACGTTGCTT
>JAABUO010006683.1_pt1 | contig 13211 bp, 17 predicted proteins | sample 5559291 | NCBI WGS metagenome assembly JAABUO01 (sample SAMN10711878, study PRJNA513372) | rock metagenome | isolation source: Antarctica rocks | place: Antarctica: Victoria Land, Finger Mt sud
AGCATGGGTGTGCTCCTCCTTAGTCATGAGGCTTTCATGCTCACTGAGCAGAGAGTCTAGCTCTGTGGCGATGCTCAGCTTGTCTGTGTGAGCTGTCTGTAGCTGGGCCCTCAGCTCACTCAGCTCATCGTGGTGCTGTGGATTGATTGTGCCGAGTGTATAAGTCGTTTTGCCACTGAGCTCACTGATTTTCCTCTCATGCTGAGTCATCAGTCTGCTGAGCCGATCCTTGGCCTTACTGAGCTGGACTTCATGCTGGTGCCTGAGCTCTGCGAGCGTGCTTTGATGCTGGTCCGTGAATTTCTGTGAGTAGCAGCCTGGCTCACTCATGTGACGTGACTTGGCAGTAAGCGCAGACTTCCATGCAGTGCTCTGAGCTTTGAGGTGGTTGGCATCTTCTGAGCCTTTCAGCAGTGCCTTAGGTTCAGACGCCCTTTGTCCCTCAAGCTGGACAGCCTGCACACATTATGAATGTAGACTTGCCATGTCTAACATGTCTGTCTGTTCCTGACTAGGCTGAGGTTAAGGTAATGAAGCCTGCAACAGCATTATCTGTTGCAACACATTCCTTGCTGCAGGGAGTTTGTCTACACATGGTGTCTACCACCTTTGGTGTCTACCTTTGGTGTCTACCGTTGGGAACTACCTTTGGTGTCCACATTGGTCTTTACCGTTGGTGACTACCTTTTGGTGTCTACCTTTGTAGTCTACCTTTGATTTATGACAGGCATACATAGGTGCCTCGCCTGACTCATACAACCCATACTTGCAGCAACAATTCAGCACAGCAGAGAAGCTTGGCATCGTCAAGAATCAAGGTGTTTGCAACAAAGAGGGCCTCAGCCATCAGCGTCCACAGCAGTTGACTTGTTGCACGTACATATGTTGGCGGTGCATCAAGGCAGCAAACACTGACCTCAGGCGAAGCCATCACATTCTGCAATGCTGGTTGACTCTGCTTCAACCCATATTGAATGTGGGGGATAGTGCTGTTGTCCTTGGTGGACAACGGCTGAGACCTCTCTTTGAGCTGCTCACACGGAGTCCATCCAGGTTCCTTTGCATGTATCTGCAGCTCAGGAGTCACACAGCTTAGGCTTCAGAGTTCAGGGCCGGGGATTGATGTTGAAGCATGGCAAATTCAATTAGCAGATCCTCATACATGCCAATACACCTTATTCTGAAACAAGCACACCTTGCTAATTGTTGCTGCCAGAGTGCAGCATGGCAGGCGACTTTGCCCTTTGGACATAGGCATAGGAGAAAGGCACAAACAAACATATACTGCAAACAGGAGGCATGGTTTTTGAGCTGTTCTGCTTTGCATGTACTGCAGGTGTCATGCCTGCTGCAGTGGTGACTAAGGTATGCATATGTGTGCCTGCCAGTGTGCTGCTGGTATCAGTGCAGCCTTTTGACAGTCAAGTTCTGGATCATGTTGAAGGGATTGCAGGCCAGCAGTAGCTACAGACACTTGTTCTCCTGCTGCTGCTGGTAACACCTGGCAGTTGTGGAAGAGTCTTACCGGCAGATTGAATTCAGGCAGAATGTCTCTGCTGCCAGTGTCTGGCATGGCTGAGACTGGGGCAGATGTATCCTTACTGCCTCCTGCAGGCAATGGCCAAAATTCCCTGACGTTCAAGGGCAAAGTGATGCACTGGTGGAGATATGTTTGCCGGGGTCATTAGCTGGGAGCACACACAGTGAACTAATGCCAGAAGGTGTTTGTAATGTACTGGACATGCTTGCATGATAACACTTCTGTGAGCACAACAGGCACTATATCTTGTGAACTGAACCCACATTTGATAATGAGGCTTGTGCACCTATTTGCTGCATGGCAACACAGCTTGCAAGTAGAACAAGAAAACCCACTTGACCGTTGAGTGACATCAGGGAGAGTCTCAAACAGTGATGGGCTTGTGCCTCTGACTCCTGGCCGGGCAGAAGTGGCCGCGCTTGGACGGTACAGTCGAGCCAGCGCTCTGAATAGATCGCTGCAACCTGTCACCTCGAAGGTGACCGAGATACTGGGTGGCTTGGACACTGCTTCTGCATAGAGTCAATGGCTTTTGACTGCACACATAACAAGCAAGCAACGCAAACAAGTGAGCTGTACCTTTCACGCTACGCAGCGGTTCGCTTCGATTCCTGAGCACTTCTCCAGCGACACCCCCGGAATCGAGGCTTTCGTCGATAAGATGCTTCGCCTCACACGTGCGGAAGCTTCGTTGCACTTGGTGTAGACATTTGTGTGTCGCTGTTGCACGACGCCACACCAGAACACGCATGGGGCCAGGTATCGTTGGCGCGGTTACGACTAGCCTGATCCTGCCTCAAAAGGTTGTCGCATCGCGTCTGTTGTCAAAGAACGTGGAAAGGACGACATTACCACGCATCATATACACATGACAGAGCACGGTCACCACCCGTGTGACCAGTGGCATCACGGTAGCGCTCCAGGTGAGCAGTTGTAAAAGTGGTTTCGGAGAAGTCAAGATGTTTGGAAGCGGTCAACGCTCTCTCGCCCAGAATGACTTGCCACGCCGGAACCTCCATAAACATTGCTTTACGCACATCAGTCTGCCTTTGCACAGAAGTGCCCATCAACGCTTTGATCTAAATCATCTCACTTTTTACATTGCTGCTTCTGAATTGTACTTCCAGCTCGCCGTCTGCAAGCCGCAAGGGTCCTCCGGAGTCGACATGTCCGACACCACTGCATCAGCCCCTACTCCCAAGGAAGGCGCTGCAGCAAAGCAGAGCGAGCAGATGAGCACAGGAAGCTAGACAGTGGACAACCACCTCAAGGCGGGATCTCACGCTTCGCAAGCACAAGTGCGCCTGACCGGTCAGGCGGTATGCCGGAGCTGCACTGCAGGAGCTCTACGGGTCTGCGCTCACAAAAAGTATGGGAAGTTAATGACATGCACATGATATGCAGGCTGCGTCCAACAAGGCTGACCATGGTAAGAGCGTCGCTGAAACAGGAGCAAAGCCTATGAAGAGGGAAGCAGAGCCCCAAACTGATCAGCTACCTAGCTTGCTGTAATCCTATGTAATTGCTACATCAAATGTGTGCAGTGGCAAGCCGCCCTCTACACCACGAAAGCAGCTGCTGGGCTTGCGCAGTGTCTCGTCACATAGACCAAGCACTTGGCATCATAGTGTTGTGCAAAAGCATACATAATGTGACTCACCTCAGAGGCAGTTGCTTTCGTAACATGCAACACGCATGTGCACAAAAAATGCGATATCGATGCTGCCACACACGCTGCTGATGGCGAAAGCCATGTCACTTTGTCAAACACAATTACTTTGACACAGTGCATAGGAAGGATGGTGTGACCAGCTGGTCTGCAAACCCATGGGCACATACGAAAATTAGTCGTGTTGTCTAACAAGCTGCAACGATGGTCTCAGTGTGTCTTAATGCAGAGTAGGTTTAGGAGAATGCAGAGCAGGTTTAGGAGAATGCAGAGCAGGTTTAGGAGACGATAACAACGCATTAATGCGATATTGGAAAGGTCGCCTACAAAGTTTCCGGATTGTATTGGATTACTTTGAGCTTTGAGAAACCTGAATCTCAGAAGTAGTAAAAAGCTTAGACATGGTCAATGTATATACTGCTGCATGTATTACTGTCTTCCGTCATTGTTGCTGTTGACAATGCGTTGTTGACAAACCAAGTGCTGAAAGCAAATTTATTTAGGCATAAGACACAAGCACAAAGTTGGGGTTGTCCTATCAACTTTGTCAGACCAACCCAAACATTATCACACACACCTAGCTAGCACAAACATTGAACATAGAAATGCACCATGTGATATGTTAAACATTGTTGTTGTCCAAGCTCGGGTACTGAGGCAATGCAAAATGATCTTTGTTGCTTGACTCAAATCTGTTTACTAATAAAAATGCCGGAAAGAAAATTAGGCACAAACATGGGACACAATCACAAAATCAAGGTGTCCTATCAAGTTTGTCAAACCAACCAAAACATTACCACACACTCCTAGCAGAAACACTGAACATAGAAGTGCACCATGTGACAGTTTAACCATTCTGGTTGTCCAAGCTCGGGTACTGAGGCAATGCAAAAGGATCTTTGTTGCTTGACTCAAATCTGCTCACTAACCAGGGGATTGCCAAGGCTTTGGAAACTGCCCACACAGCGGTTTGGAGCAACCATCTCTTCCACGCCGTCTTAGGATGCGCGATGGCTGGAACAAAGAAAGGAATATTTTGTATGCGCTCGACAAATGGGCGTAAGGCGCTTTCGTAAGCCTGAAGCGCCTTGGAAGGATGCTCGCTGTCTCCAAGCTTGCTTAGCTCGCCTGCAAGAATGTAGGCCCCAATGATGGCCAAGGAAGTTCCCATCCCTGTGAGCGGCGTTGGGGCATGGGCAGCATCCCCTAAACAGACAACGCGAGAGCTGGACCATGTGGACATCCTGATTTGTTGGACCGCTTGGAAGTAGAAGTCAGGGGCTTGAGCTACGGTGTCCAAGAGTCTTGGCGCTTGCCAACCCACATCCGCAAACTCCTTTCTCAACAGCTTTTCCTGCATTTCTTTGCCGCCCTTGGATGCCTCCTGCCACGCCTGCTTCTGGGCAGCATTGCATGGCATAAGACTGAAGCTTGCCCTAATGGTGCCATGTGGGTCAGGCCTGAGGCTAATGACCCTTGACTCAAGGGCCAAGTAGAGGTTCCACCAATCATTGTCACTTGGCAAGCGCGGAGCGGTCCAGTAGGCAACGTACAAGCCCTTGTCGACCACACCAACACACTCTGGAGGGAAGCACTGCTTTCGCACTTTTGACCACTGGCCATCTGCTGCAACCAAGAGGTCATACTCTTGCACCTCCCCATTGCTCAATTGGACCTTGACAGCCTTGTCATCATTCGAGACGACTTCCTTGACTGTTGTACCAAAAAGGTAGCTGACATTTGGGTGGTCCTTGCTGGCATCATAAAGTATTGCTGCCAAGTCGCCACGCAGAATCTCAAATTCTGAGGTGGGACTAGCGGTGGATCCCGCCTTGACGGGGAAGCATGCAAATGGTTGGCCATTTGGGTTTAAGAACTGAGTGCCCTTTTCTGTTGTGTTGAAACGCCGTATCTCATCTATCAGCCCCATCTTCTTGATCACTGTGATGGCGCTGTCACTGATATCAACATTCTGCCCATGGGAAAGGAGAGACTGGCTTTTCTCCACAACAGTGACGCGTGCTCCGGCCTTTGCCAGAAACCATGCCAATGTAGGCCCAGCAATGCCTGCTCCACTGATCAAGACGCGCATGCTGTGACTGTGAATGAGAGGGCAAGGTTGGATGTTGAAGGGTGAAGAAAAGATGGCTACTGAGATCAAGGCAAATACTGGTCCTGTGATTCTGCAGTCACCAGACAAGGAAGACCACCTGCAACAGCAAGACAGCAATATCACTGCTGCAGCTTGACAACTTGTTGTGCTGCAGACCTGATTGATACGCACAGCAAGCAAGTCAGCAAGTCGTATTCAGCACACTGACCATCAATGCTGTGACATACACATATCGGCATACTTACCATGTTTGCCTCGAGTATTTGCAACTAGGGTACTTCGGACCAGTGAAACGAGGAGATGGTTCACAACTGTGTACCTGCAGCACTAACACAGAGCTATAAATTGAAGTTAGAGAGCGACACCGAGTCGATTAAACTTATGCAGCAAGCAAAGCAACATGTCCCCGCGGTCGTGTTGCACAACGTAGTCTATGGGGCACTGACTGAGATACCTGAACACGCACTTGCGTACTCCTCCTCCTCTACTGCACAAATCAGGCAAGTCGCTTTTCGAATCAGCACACCGTGTGTGATTGGCGCAACAATTAGCGCATCATTGTTGAGCCGGGCAAAATATACACTTGTTATAAGTTTTTAAGGCATATATATACATATTGGCCAACAATAAACAATCATTTATCTACCCATGGAACACTCAGCAAGCATCAACTTTGCATTGCTGTCATCAGCGCAATGTTGCAACCAGGACAGTCATCTCGTGGCCTACGAAGGCATTGAGTGCTATGCAGGGGCTACAGATCTTCTGTAACAACAGTTGCGCGACTGGGCATTGCATGACATCTCACTTTGTGTTTTACAGATAATAGAAGCATATAAAGTGTGCACCTTGCGAAAGCAAAAGGCTCAGATATGAACTTCACTGCCAGTGCATTGTCAACGATCAAATGCTTCCCAGTATATCAAACCCCTATGAAATAAAGTATACAAACAGACCAAATGCAGCATAGGTAGTCCTGATATTATTAAGCAGGCTGTGCCCCTATCAACCTGATCTTAGGGTGCACCACCAGTAGTACTACAGGAGGCACAGACTCCTGAGCATGAAGAAGAAAAGCGGATGGATGACTGAAAGCAAAAGCATTACTGCAAGACTACCGCTTCTGGTAGTTCATGGTCATCAACACTACAATAGCCAGGCCAGCAAAGAAGACTGTGAATCCCAAGAGGATGCCAACAACAGGCCCAATGAAGCTGTAGTGGTAGCCATAGTTCTCTGCCAAGTAGTCCTGGATTGATATAGGGTCTGACCCTGGCACTGTGATCTGCAGGGCCACAGCAAGTCATTGGCGGCACAGAAGCAGGAGCATGAACATGACAGGCTGACCTGGAGAGACAAGACTTGTCCTGCACCTAGCTCATCATGAGCTGGAAGCGCTGTAACTATTTGTTTATTTAATTATTATATGAACATGACAGCTGCCAAGCTCTGTGCAAGGACTATGACCATGGGCATCAATGCAGTCTTGACCTCACACATGACATAGAAAAAGGAGAGCCAGCTGTCAAAAGCTCGGCGACGTAGCAATGATGCAGACCACAGAATCAAAGGGTGCAATCGCAAGCACATGCATGCAGGCAGCAGATTTCTGGCTGATTGTCAGCACTTACCAGATTGGTCTCGTCTCCAAGCTGAGTCACAATGATGCCATACAGCGTCCAGGAAAGCGGATTGATGTAGTAGCTGCACACCAACATGAAACATATAAGAAACTTGCTGCAGACGACTGCGCATGCACTGCCAGAGAAACCAGCATCTTGCCAATGACATTGCCACCAACTACAAAGTACATCCCGGTTCCAGGCGCCGACCGATGCTGAGCTGGTGAAGCAAGGCAGCACACATTTGGCTGGTAGCAAGGCATGTAAAACAAAAAACTGTGAGAGCTATAAGGGGATACAAACTCCTAATCTTTTCCTGGGAAGTTGGAAATGCACGCACAGAGAAAGTGAGGCCGCGCAACAGAGCAGCATTGTGGGAAATGTGAGAATGACAACCTCCACAGCCTTGCATCAAGGCAGCAGGCAGGAAGGGCAGCCTGTGTGAGATGACAGAGACAGTGCAGCAAAGCAGCAGGTAAGGAGAAAGGGCCAGCATAGCAGAACACAACATAGCATGGCGCAGCATGCATCACAGTAGATTGAGGTACTTACAACCACTTCCACCAGCCGGCCATTTGACTGACACCAATCAGGAAACCGGTGAACAGATTCCACAACCCGTAGAAGAAGCTGGACAGCACATTTGCCAGGCTGAGGTCAGCGGTGACGTACACCCCCATGATCCCGTAGAACACCATCAGGTTGAGTGTGCAGTCAATGATGAACAGGTACCTGCATGCAACACCACAGATGTTGTTGACATGAGTGACACAAGTTGGAAGGCCTGAGTATGTTTGCACAGGCTTGGGCGGCAATCTCGTGAGACTCTGTCCAAGGCAAAGTCCAGTAGTGCTCATACATACCGCATGACATTGAAACATGACTGTGAAGTCCGCTGCATGTGTAGACAGCACTGCACAACTGCATAATGTCACAGAATACTGATGTCACGGTTGCATGTCAAAGAACAGATATTCCACAAAGCATGACACATTGCTTAGGCATGGCCAGCGCCTAGCAGACAGCCCCTGCAGATGTAACTGAAGGGCTCCACCTGGTGAATTCATGACAAATAGGAGGACAAATGCAGGCTGGCAAGAACCAAGTCTGGGCGGGTAGGAAAACCCACCAGAAGAACTTTGCAGGAGTCCCGGCAAAGCCCATCATGTAGTACGAGATGGCACCAAACAGCAGCGTCTGTATCAGGTTGTAGGGCAGCTCAATAAAGCACTGAGCCAAGGCAAAAGGCAGCTCGTGGTACATGCCGCTGGCGCGCTCTCTGTACATGACGCCACGCTCTGTGAAAGCCACCGGCTGGACGGTCATGGAGTTGATGATGCCCAAGAAAAGCATGGCCAGGTAGAGGCTACCTAGGATGTTGCCCAGGTCCTGAGCAGTCTCCCTGCAAAGGTACAGTACACAGTCAGTCAGGAAGTGGTGGTGCGTGTGACACCTGATGCTGGCTACAAAGGACAACACAGTGTTTTCTGGCTAATCCCTGGAGGTGCCAATTTCTTTCCTGGACATTGTCACATGTGTTTCTTGGATACCATCACATTTTTCTGTTCTTGACGCCATCACAATTCCAGCATGTGCAGTACAAACAGGTCAAGCCACAGGTAAATTTGCATGTGACAATTGACTTGAACAAGGCGCAGCCATGCACCACCAAAGTTTCAGCCCGTACAAAGGAGAAAGGTGGAGGGAGAGATTGTGACTCACTTGTGGTGGTTGACCTTGTACAGGATGGAGCCCATGAGGACCCCCATGATGGCAGCAAAAATGAAACGCGTGCCATTGTAGGCGCTGTTACGCCAGTAGCTGATCCAGAACTTCCAGAAGATCATCCTGAACTGGGTGAGGTAGCCCTGGGGGTACTTGTCCTTGAATGCCAGGGGCTGGGATCCCTCCTTGGGGATGCTCAGCTCCTGGATCAGCTGCTCGTTCTGCCTGCACAGGAAGAAGAGGGACAGTCATGATGAGTCATACCAGCTGACTGCACAGGATTAGTACAACATTTAATTGGGATCCCTCCATGAGGATGCACCAGCTGCTCAATCTGCTTGCGCAAGAAGAAGAGGGGATGATCACAATGGTTCACATGGGCTGTGGGCCAAGATTTGTGACTAAGACATCTGGGGAGGACAGGGTCATGCTGCATCATATTGACAAGTGCTTAAGCAATTAAGAATGAACAAGCCAGCTGTATGTGGCTGCCACTGTCTGACACTATTGGCTGACTGATCTTCTGTAAATATCAGGTGTTTGATGACTGTCTAAGAAAAGGCCTGCCTGATAAGCTGAACAGTACGGCCAGAAATGCAGAACACACGAGCACTGCAGCAAAGTTGCAGGCACAGGCGTTTGGCAGCAACCAGGCAGATGTGTTGAGGTGACACAAGCAGTAGGCAAAGACAAAGGCACAGGCAGTAGGCAAAGCTAAAGGCAAAGCCAGTGGCAAAGGCAGAAACACTCACTGGAACAGGCCGCTGCCCTTGTAGAGCTCTGCAAAGTTGACACCAATGTTGGCCTCCATGCCCGGGGTAGACACCTGGAGCATCCAGGTGGCGGGGTTGAGCCCCTCTGTCAGGCGGGGGACCCCATTGATGGCCTGAATGCAGCGTCACATGACACATTGTCAGCAATCTGGACACAATGAGTGGTACAATACAGGAGGCAGCAGCAGGCAGCCACAGATAACACATTGTCAACAATCTGGACACAATGAAAGGTACAATACAGGAGGCAGCAGCAGGCAGGATGTGAAATGTGTGTCAGCTGGCGTGCCTCCGGATTGCCTGGCGGAGAGCACGATAGAGGACAATTACATTACTACAACGGTAAAAAGGTAAGATATGAAAACCAAAGCATGTCATGTGCATATATCGTATAACATATATTCCAAACTGGTTCTTCTGGCAGCCTGTGCCTTGACCAATTTATAGCTGGATGCGCCATTCAACTAAACAGAGATTTAGTAACCAGTGTCATTACAGTATTGTGGTTACTGAGTGATTGTCATCAGATGCTCACCTCGAAGTAGGCAATGAGCTTGGTGGACTGCTTGCCGAGGCTGCCATGGTAGGTGACATACCCCCCAGACTTCATCAGCAGCAGGTCATCAAAGGCCTCAAAGATGTCGATGCTGGGCTGGTGGATGGTGCACACCACAGTGCGCCCAGTGTTCACAGTGTTACGCACACACCTCATGACAATGGCTGCTGCTCTGGCATCCAGGCCTGCGAGCAATTGCATCATCAGCTTCAGAACTGCTCGAAAGGGTGGCAGAAGCTGATGTGGCAGCAGGGCAGATTTAGGGTGTAGGGTTGGCAGAAGGGTAGGCTGCTGGCAGAAGCTCCAACGCAAGCAAACAGATGGCCCATGCTGCGCTGACATACACGTGCAGCAGGGCACTTGTATGGACAACACCGCAGAATCATGCTTGCGTCTGTGTTATTTCCAGACTGGTGTTTTTTTTGCCACAGACCAAAGCATGCAGCCTCTGCTTACACAGACATAGCTCCGGGCTGCTGCCTTAGGAGGCTCCCGTTATATCGCTGAAAAGCGTAAACTTTTCTTTTCTTCTTTCTTTTCTTCCACAGACTCCAGAAAGTGACCACAGCTTACACCGGGGACTCAGGACAACAAGTGGGGGATTGACATGTGAGCAAGCATAACCACAATTTATGACATGTGCAGTACAAAACAAAACCAAACCTAGAATCAAGCCTGTCTTCTGAGAATCATGCAATTCACCTGAGGTGGGCTTGTCCATGAAAACAATGGGGGGGTTACTAACCTGAGGTGGGCTCGTCCATGAAGACAATGGAAGGGTTACTAACCTGAGGTGGGCTCGTCCATGAAAACAATGGAGGGGTTGGCAACCAGCTCCACAGCAATGGTCAGCCGCTTCCTCTGCTCAACGGACAGACCAGTCACCCCCGGGGCACCCACCAGGGACTCAGCTAGGGGTTCCAGCTCCACCAGCTCCATGACTTCTTGTACAAAGGCGTAGACGGTGTTGATCTCAACGTCCTTGTTGAAACGCAGGCGGGCGCTGAAAATCAGCGACTCATACACTGTCAACTGCAGCGACAACAAAACGTGCTTAAACTTGGACTAGTCCCATCTGACTGTGTCTCACAATCAGTGAGAAGTACACCACACACACTAAATTGCACAGTTGCAAGCCTGTTGACTTGGACTGCTTATTGGCTCAGCCTTTGCTTATTGGCTGAGCCCTGCCAACATTGATGAATCATCCCCACACAAGGACTGTGTACATGGCAGTCCCGTTCTACATTTGTGATAATCTCAAGTCAAAGTAGCTAGGTCAAACGAGGAACACATGGCATTTGCAATGAGCAAGGACACAATCTTTTGGATGACATGTTGTTTATACATTCCAAACTTGGTGGGGATGAGGTACACTGGTGAGTGTCTGATGCAGCGCAAGCTATTGCACAGTGAGGCACACACACACACACACACACACACACACACACACACACACACACACTCTTGAAAGGTTGCACTGGCGCAGACGCAACCTTTCAAAAGGTATGACAGATGAAGAGGGAAATCAGCAAGACAATGGGCGGCAGCGAGCGTCTTGTCAGTGTCTCAAACAGGCTCCAAACAACAGCAAGGCACAGGCATGGGTGCAGGACAGCACAACAAAACAGCACAGCTGGCTGATTGAGTATGCAGCAACAGCACAGCTGGTCGTTTGAAGATGGAGCAGCGACTCACATTGGGAGAGTGGATGTCAGTCTGCTCCACATAGCCCATGACCCGGGCAAAGGTAGCCTGCACCTTGGGGTGCCCACTCACTCGCACATCCCCCTCAATCTTACCGGCTGCAAGCAAGTAAGACCACAGCGTTGAATGAGGGTACCATGAGAGGGCGTGTTCATCACACCATGCAATACACCATATGTACCTTCAGGGGCAACAATTACCTGAGAGTAGCTCATTAACAACATGTGTACACAGCTGGGGGCAATGATCAGGTAAGAACATGATCATGATTATCAGAGAACAAACTAGACAGTGCTTGGGGTGATGTCATGACACTGACTCAAGGAGCATGTACTCATGTGAGCACATCAGGTCATGGGCACCTGCTGAAGGCTTGTCTGAGTATCACATGCATGTATGCAAGGGTACAAATACCACAGCTAGCGAAGCTCTGTTCTGTTGTGACGCAAGCTCTGTCAATTGGAGGGACACAGATTGTGTCTTGCAATCAATGCTTAAAGGCACAGTCTGATGCAGGCAAAGGCACAGCTTGATGTAGGGAAAGGCACAGTCTGATGCAGGAAAGGCACAGTCTGATGCAGACAAAGGCACAGTCTGATGCAGTAAAGGCACAGCCTGATGCAGGAAAGGCACAGTCTGAGACAAACAAGGCATAGCTTGATGTAGGAAAAGGCACAGGTGGGCTTACTTGTCTTGCGGCCAGCCAGCACATCCATCAGGGTGGTCTTGCCTGCACCACTGCTGCCGACCAAGGCGGTCAAGATTCCTGGCCTGAAGCTGCCATTGCAGTGGTTCAGCAGCTGTAGTACATTCTTGCCATTGACCACAGCTGCCTTGGGTCCCAGCTTCTCAGGGTCAGTAGACACGCCCTGTAAGGCATCAGTAGACATGTTAGTAGACAATCCATGCATCCAGAGTAGCAGATGATCAGTCTGCCATTCATGACATTGGAGCTAATCTGACACATGTGGCATGCAGATGTCATCACATAGCCGTAGTAATAGCAACCCACTCTGTGCATAGCTCTTTGCAACCTAACATGTCAACCCTGTTTGATGGTGGTACAGACACCTGTGCAAGTGCACTCTGTGTCTTAGTAGCCGCTCAGATTGCAGGGTGCGCATGGTATATGTCACATGCCTGACACATAAAGGGTCAGCTGTACAAAGCAACACATGTGCAACAGTTATGGGAGGATAGCACTGCCAAGGTGACCTAGCTAGGCAGAGTAAGCATCCCACCTTGGGGAGGTCCACGTAGTAGTTGAGATCACTGAAGGTGAGGCAGAGGGGCTCAAAGGGCAACACCATGCCCTTGCCCCCACCGCCAACCTGCCCTTTGCCTGCCTGCATGTCCTTCTGTGACATCATCTGGGACAGGCTCACGCCTCGCCCCATCTTCTTCCTGGACCCCCCCATCTGCATGTTCCTCTTGGAGCCCTGACCCACATCCAGGCTCTTCCTAGACCTGCTGGTGCCGTCCTGAGACATCCTGTTGATGGCGTCA
>JAABUO010006684.1_pt1 | contig 13211 bp, 21 predicted proteins | sample 5559291 | NCBI WGS metagenome assembly JAABUO01 (sample SAMN10711878, study PRJNA513372) | rock metagenome | isolation source: Antarctica rocks | place: Antarctica: Victoria Land, Finger Mt sud
AGACCTTCAGCTGAAAGCATCATTGCCTCCAGCCTGCAGCAAACTTGCACTACTTGGTTCTGTTGGGTCTCAGTGAGCAGCTGTATGCATGCAGGGCTCTAGCACAGACAGCTCCATTCTTGGCACAAGGAACACACACAAGCTGGCTGCTAGACAGCGACATGCGCTGTTCAATGACTTCACCCTGACGATTCCCTTTGGCATTGTGAACGGCATTGCCGGGATAGTCAGCCTGGCTTTCAAGGTAATTGTCTGTATGTACACACTCATGCAACGTTTGCCCTCTCAGGTTGAGCAGCAGTACAGCTGTAATGTCATCTGACTCCAGCCTTATCAAAATGCAGGGCGGCTGGGGTGGATTACTAACCAGCCTGGCAGGTGCATTAGTGTTTACACTTGGGACCATGAGCCATCACAATACATACGAGGGCACAGATGCTGGCTGGGGGCTCACACTGACATCTGCTGCCATTGCTGCTGCTCTTGCCCGACAGTACTACTTCAAAGCCATTGTTGGTGTAGCTGGTACGCTCTGCAACCTGCACATCTTCGTTACTTAAGTCTGCACTTCCTTGCATTGGATAGGCTGACAACTGACAGAGGGAAGCAGCAATTGATGCACAAGCCATTTGTGACGTGACATGCTGCGTTTGCACCTTACAAGTTGCAGGAACAGTGACGCGCATGCAATGCAGGCACAATGATAATGACCATTGCCAGTGCAATCATTTCGCTAGGCCTAGTGTACAACATCGTGGCAGGCGGCAACAAGCTGGAGTCTGGAGCTGCTAGTGACAGCCCTGCCCCAAGTGACAGCAGCAACAGCAGTAGTCAAGGCTGGTCTGACGCAAACAGTCCATCAACCAATTTTGGCTGGCAGGTACATTTACAGATGTGCTGCTGTTGCCTGTCTGCGGCTCCTCATGGTTCACTGCAAGGTGTCAGCCACTGATTTGCCATGCCAAGCAACTCAAAGTACCTATTGCTGCTCAGTCTCTCCTGCTTCCTGATTCTGGTATCAGGACAATGAGGCGGCTCATGTGCGCTGTGCATCAAACTTCAGCCATGACTGCAAAGCATTTGTACCACCAAATGCGCTTTGGTCCCCATGTTTAAATTTGCAGCCTTAGCACAGTACGTCAACACACTGTTAATTGATGATTGCAGCGGCAACCAGAGAGGCAAGACAGGGTGCAACAACAAAGCAATGCACCAGCAGGAGTGTTGCCCACTGATGCGTCTCCTTGGGGGGCAAATGCCTACACAGTAGTGGCTGTGACTGGGGGTGTACTATATGCACAGGGCTTGTGGGGTCTCTGGTACGTATTTGCAGACATTGCTGGAGCTCATCCAACACCCTCTGGCTTGTGACATCAGTGCGTAAACAGCTGGTCTTCAAGCATGATGTAGTTCCCTTGTGTGGTACTATGTTTTGCATTGCACTGACCAAATGCTGGTATGCAGGGGTGAAACTGTGGGTTACTCCCCTGCTGGTCTAGCTGCAGCGGCTGCTTCTGGCTTGGGTATACTGGCAACTGCGAGAACACTGCTTCCTCACGCAGTCTCTGATGAGGCAGACATCCAGTAGAGGGTCGATCAACTTTCATGAATGCTGCCTCTCTGTTTAAGAATAAGATGGAAGATGTGTCAATATTCCTAGCTGTAGCAGAACAAATACCAGTCATATGCATACAGGATATTACACCACATGAAGCACTGCATGGAGTATTGCAGAATATTGAATACCACCTGCTTGCATACTGATACAAGAGCGCTTCTGAAAAGCACAGACGCTATCAGAGGTTGCAATGCACAAAATAGTGAGCACAAAAGAAATTGAACAAACAGAACATGCTGCTTGCATGGTAAATGTGGAGACTGTCAATTATCCAAATGAGGGTTTTGCTGGATCCTGTGTCCGCAGCAGGCCTCTGACATGACACAATTACTTTTGCTCAGCTGGATCTGACAAATGGAATATATTGAGAGCAACAGCCTCATTCTTGGTCTTCCCTCCTCTGTTGCAATGTGTGCGCAAACTTCCTGAGCACTTGCTTGTCATCCACAACCTGCAAAACATAGTATGTCAGCTGCAAGGCAAGTGCCCCAAGAAGATGGCCAGCACTCGCACTGGTCCCCCAGCTGCTTCGTCTTTGTTGAAGGCAGCGCAACTGCTCAGAAGTCCTGGTGTTACCCAAGCATTGATTGTTGCTTCAGTGTGCAAATGGTGCGATGGCTGCATGACACACCTGACGCTTCCAGTGGTTGAGAATGAGGTTGAACAGCTCCTCCCTGGTGATTGGGTGTTCGTCAACACATATGTTGTGAACGTTGCAGTACTTCTTGAGGGAGGGGACCTGTAGCAGGAAGGCCAGTGGTTAGTGACAAGCTATGTGCAGAGATCCAGGTCAGGGTGACTTTTTGGCCAAAGCCTGCAAACATGCCAGAAATGCAGTCCAGGAACGCAATTCGCACGTCACGAACGTTGTGTAGCAGCATGCGTGATCATGTACAGCAAGAAGGTCAGCGCGGGTAGTGCTCGGTGACACTCACAGTTCTAGAGGTAGCGTCATGCCCCACGCCCGCGATGTGTGCAAATCGGACGCTTTGCCGGTGTGATGCTTTGGTGCATGTTCTAGAGATATCTGATGTGCTTACCTTCAACTTAGAAAGCAGGTCCGCTGATTGCACTCTCTTCGCTGCTTTGAATTCAGGCTCTGAGGACTCTGGGTCTTCGTACTGCACGTCGCGCAGCAGTCGACATCACCTGATCTGTCACAATAACCGGCTGCATTTCATGCGAAGTTCCAGCCGCGATGCTCACCCTTTGACTTCTGGGAGGCCCTGCTTGGTGCATCTGAAAAGAGCGTTCCTGGTAGCTCACTCCGTTTGTTGTGTACCTGGACGGGGCTCCGCGTTTCTTCATAGGTTGCTGCTGAATACCGGATTTGTGCTGCCCTGCGGCGGTGCGAGGCCGGACACGGTCCGCGACCATATTTGGTGCCGAAACGATGCTTAAAGCAACCTGACTCAGCCAGCTCAAGCAAAAGCGTCTTTCCTTGACAGAATGATCGCACTAGCAACAGCTACAGTGCTGCCCGACCGCCCGACCAAGACTGTCGGGAACAAAGTGCTTGCAGAATAGGCGTTCTGTGTAGCAGAAAGCACACTGTGCCGCATGAATGCACTCTGAGCTGTTTAAGTGCGTTCAGAGCTGGGAAGCCTGATCAGGCAAAAAGGTAACGCTCGCGCAAGGGTGAAGGGTGATGCTTGACAAAATTAATATGCAATGTTGACGACACCACTGCTATGCACCGCAGCCTGTGCATAAAAACCTGCGTACTGAGCTCCAGCCATAGAATATTTACAGCAACCCATCTTCCGAGCCGATCATGGGGGTTTCACCCTGATCGTATCACGCCTCACACCAGGCGCACCAGGGGTCGGCAAGGTATCACATGGCAGAGGCGTTGTTCACGAATCTGAACATGTGCTCCTATAAATCTGCAAACAGATTCATAATTGTCTGCAGCCTATTGGTCAAGGCGCTTGCACTGCATCTCAGACCAATCTCCGGCTGTCGCTGCGCTCAGCAGCCGCTCCTGTTACACCGCACCCATTGGACTCAGGCTATGGCGAATAGGCGGCGATGGCCGATGCATGTTTCGGGCACTTGTGCAGGGTGCTCATCAGCTCGATAAAGGCAGGTTGCATCCTTGCTTGAATTGCTTTGGCACTTTACCTTTTGTTCTTGTTGGACGTTCACTGGTCAGAGGTTGTCCGTCAGGGTACCCAGGTCAACCAGTGGGGTAAGAAGAACAAAAGATGCTTAGCTATGTCTTCTGGCAGGGTCAAATTACTTGTGTTGTAACTCTCTTTACGTGAGCCTTGTGTTGTAATTTTCCTTAATTAGTCGATATGAGCCTTTAGTCGATATGAGCCTAACAGCTTCATCATTGATGTTGAACATGAATGCAGGCAGGTATGCTGCACTCCAGTCACAGAGCACATGCCTGTGCATGTCATTGACATATGCTCCAGCTTCCTGTTTTTGAGCAAATATGTAGGCAACTGTTGATGGCAGTACAGGTGAGGCACTCAAGCTAGCACAAGAACAGCAAGCTGCGGATGATCTGCGCAAGCGTGTGTGCGAAAAGATGCGTAGCAAGCAAGATGAGATCAGCCCTTTTCTTGAGGTTGATTTTGAACAGTACATTGAAGGAATGTCTCAGCCGTCAACATGGGGAGGGGAACCGGAGCTGTCAGTGGTGCCTGATTGCTTGAAACGGCCTGTGGAGATTTACATGAATGGAGCAACTGGACTGCAAGTCATGTCTACTTACAATTGCACTGCTGAGACATTGAAAGACCCAGTCAAGGTGCTCTTCAATGGGATTGGACACTATGATTTACTTGTCAGCAATGCCCAAGTGTCCAAGCTATGATGCAAAACATTGCTATATGACGCCAGATCTCATGCTTGTCCAGAATGCCAAGTCATACCTGCTGTTGGTGTCAGCTACTGTGCTTTCCTGGCTTGCTAGTAAGTGTTCACCAAATGTCAATGCTTTACATCCATTCACGCATAGCTCATGTAATTACTGTATGCTTACCGTCTTTCAGGGTGTGGCAGCACATGTTATGTAGCTGACAGCACCTTTAGACCGAAGCTGACTTCCAAAGTGCGAATCTGTAACGGGTGATCTTTCACAACTTGGAGCCAGTCCCTAAGGGTGCACTAATTTGCAGAGCCCAGAAAAATGCCTGGTTTTCTTGATAGATTGGATCTCAGAAACACTTTCCCAAGGATACACTAATTTGCAGAGCTTGGTAAATTGCCTGGTCTATAGAGAAGTTGTCCCAGGATCTCGAGATCACCCGTTACAGTGCTGGGACACCTGAATCTGCCTCATTGTCTTCGAATGGGAAAAGACTACCGAACAAGAAATGCTGCATGATTGGGAATTTTGATAGTACCTCAACCTGGTACATCTTGATCATGCCTGAATTGACCTGCAGCACAGGTGCGACCAGTGACAACAGCAGCACATCATGTACTATCCGCCCCCGCCATGTCTGTGCAAAGCCAGGCAGCAATAGGTGCAATACATCATGAATGTCCCGAAAGGGGTCAACACCCGCTCTTCCTGGACACCTTGACAATGCAAACAGATCTCAGCCAGGTATGTGCCACCTGTCAAGGCTATGACTCATGCATGGTAACACAAGCTGCAACAACATGATCAACATGATAGCCCACAGAGAAGTTTACAGTATACTACAGCTCACTCTATAAGCAAACCATTTTCTATTGTCAGCAGATGCTCACCACAAATTTGCATAACAATCATTGGCTGAGGCGCCTACCTTGGACCAGGTGGGCACAGCACTGATGTCATTCAGCATTGGAGATGTCTCAGCTAGTGGTCCCTTCTTCACCTGCAAGCCAATGTCTCGCTGTTTACAATCATCCAAGGTTGTCAAGTTGACCAAATGCAGCAGGCTCTTGACGAGGATACAAGTACGCTCTGCTTCACACTGCTGTACTTGTGCTGCTGAGTCAGCACATGAGCAATTGCAGCAGCTGTCATGACAGACATGTCAGATGCTATGAAGGACTGCAGAGTTGCAAAGCGTTACTGACATGCTTGATAAACTTGATGCAGCCCAGGTAGAGATAGTCTTCGGCATTCGTTTCTAAGACAGCTTGATTGTGGATGCTGCTGGGAGTGATGCCTGCGTGTCCATTCAGCTGGGAACTGCCCCAGATGAATGGCAGAAATTGGTAGTCATCTAGCCCCCAGACCCCATGTGATCCTGCTGGCTCCAACCTGCAAGCTTGAAGTGTCAGGCTGTCTGCACAGATGGGAGGCTGAGTGAGCGTTTCAGCTTCACAAGCATGTACAAAAACAGGTGTTTGTAGATACACAAGGTTGTTGCACGTGATTACTATGTGCATGGCAACAAACTGAAATGGCACAGACAGGCATTCAAGCCACGTGACTCACCAGTATGTTGTTTGGATCTTGCGCATCAGACGCAGATACTTTGTGAAGACGTGCGTGACAAGCGGCAATCTGTCGCTGTCCTGAAACACGCCCAGCTTGGCCAAGCAGAAGAGGAACTCGCAGAAGGTTGTTTCATGTCCAGTGCCATAGTCTATTCTAGTCTGGTTGCCAAAGCCATCAAGCAACATGGGCTTCAACTCAATGGCTGCCTCAGACAATTCAGCAGGCAAAATTGTCAGTAGAAGATCGTTAGCATTTTCATTTACTTTTGCAAACCAGTCCCTGTAGGATGGGTTGCCATATCGCAGTGCCTGCTTGGCTGGTGGAATTTCATCCACCCAGCTGTTCAGTGTGTCCAGCATGCTGACCATGCTATTGATGGCTTCTGATGCATTTGTTTGTGCGGATATGGGTTGGCCCTGTGCAGCTTCATTTAAAGCTAGTATAAATCCCATGAAGTCTTTCAAAGCTTGTGACTTCAAAAACCTTTGGAGGTCAGCCTTGTTGGTAATCCTTCTTTCTGCAGGCTTAAACTGATGCGGTTGTTGCATGCGCTCCGTTGCAAGCGATGGCATCCTGGGCTCTGCCTTGACAACCAGATCAACTGGGCGTCCTGTAGCTCTCAAGTTGCTGACTGGACCTGCAGCAGTGTGCTATTGAAAAGGTAGACTGTAAGAGCACGCAAGTGAACATATGTTAAATGCCAATCCTGAACAGTGTCTACGCAGCGTATCTGTTCCTCACCTGTGGCCGGTGAGCGATCAGTGAGGGAAGAAGGTGGAGACATCAACGGAGCTGGCGGTGCTTGGTTGCTCGTAGCTGTAGGTGGATGCGCCCACGGCGCTTTTGTCGGCTCCATGGCTGGTCAAGCCCGGCAAGCAATTGAAAGGAACGCTTTGTCCTGCTGTATGTCGATGTTTGCAATGTCATCGATAACTTTCACGTGCTTTCACATGTGCTCCCTCACGTGGACAAGACTAGCGTAATGAGTCAGAATTGAGTCAGCCTTCAAACTGACAGTTGTTTTCGAGATCTTGCAGAAGATTTTGCGCGCGATTCTTGAAATGTGCTTTGCTGCGTGAAGCAGTCACAGCTTCACGAGACGTATCAGTAGTCGCGCCTGCATATCCAGCTTCTAGACAGCTTTGAAGCTGCTTCGCTACTCTAAGTGACAAGAATCGGCTATGCAGCACAGCTCGCTGCACGTTGAACGTCGAGTTCTTCAGCTAGCTCCCAACAGTCAGGGTCTGCCAGTACGACTCCCAGGCAGAGGACCCTGTCAACGCATAAAATGTGCCGCCGAAGATGGCTTGCAGTTGCCAAAGTGGCCCCAACAAAACTTCTCGCGAAATCTGCCTTGTCCTCAACGGCTCTGCAGTATCAGCTCAAAGGTGATGTTTGCGATGTTTTCCTGCGCTGGCAATCCTCGTGCTCGTGTGATGTCTCAGACAGTTTTGTGTGTGAAATGAGGTTGCTCGAGTCCGTCTGTTTATGGGAGTCTTTTTACCTTCCACTATTCTGAGCTTTCACTAAGCTTCTTGACTTCATTCAACACCAATCACCAGCCTGTCTTGTGAGATTATGGAGTCAGCTCATCAATTAGCTGCTTTGACCTGCGCTATGCTACAGGTGCCAGCTTCCGATGACAAGGCTATTGCGGCACAAACAGTGTACACAATACGCATGTGCACAGGCAGTGCGCGTGGGTCAGGCATGACAGAGCAGCGCGCAGGCGTCTGGCTAGGTCTTGTAGGTCAAGATGGATCTTCATACTTGCACAGAGCCGTGCCACTGAGTGACCCTGATGTCATTGAGCAAGAGCTGATTCAGATATGTCAGGTGACAGTCCACAGCAGCTTCTGGAAGCTAATGTTGTGCCAGGCGCACATGAGCTGACTAAATTGTCAATTGCAGATTGCAAACAGGGAGACAGGTGCTAACTGCAAGAACGTGAGCCTGCACAGAGGCAAGACAGTCATCAAACAGAGGTTTCAGACAGGCTCGATCGACGAAGTCTGCTTTCTTGGTGAGCATCACAAACACACATGACATAACCACAGTCACCTTGCACAGACGCCTCACAAGCCAACGCCTGATGTCACTCTGTAATGTTGCCGTCTGGTAACCACACAGACTTGCAGCCACAATATGCACATGTTCTGCATCAAAGCATGACAAATGCACTAGCTGTGAATGCAGATCCACAGTCACACGTTTGCCATTTTCAAAGCCTTGTTTCATTGTTTGTAGGTCTAGAGCTTGGCCCTTTGGCAGGGCTGATGATAGGACCTGAACAAGGGGGTTGGCAGGTGGATGAAATCACTGTTGTCTCCTCCAGAACAGGCCATGTTGATAGGTAGCTTTCTGAGTCTTTGTTTGAGCTGCCTTGTATTCATGACATTGCTCACACAGAAGTGTATCAGTCATGAGGTGCAACCTGTGATTGCTGCATCTACTTGGTGTGCTGGTTATGTAGGCTGTTTGCATCATCAGAGCAAGCATGAGATATTGTTATTGCAGGTTCCTATGTCGGCAGCGGCTGGGCTACAGAGCAGACAAGAATGCAGAATACCTTATGCCTGTGCCTGCAGAGTCTGTAGTGTATGGCTCAGGGGAAACAGCAGTAGTCCTGTCCAAGGTACACTTTGCGGCAGGCCATCATGAGAGCCTGCTGCATTCTGCGTGCTGCTGAAAGGCTTGTCACATCTCCTCTGCACACGGCAACATCACTGCGCTGGCAAAACGTGCTGTCAGTCATGTAGACAACGTGTGACTATGCACATCAATGCAGTCTGCCAGCAAGCAATGAACCATGCACCAACTGTTTGTTTCCTCAGACGTTCTGCTGACAGTGACTCGGGATGGACAGATGCAGCATTGCATAAGGCATGTCTGATGTCTGCATGAGGTGGGCCCTATCCCAGGTGGAATGCACAGCTTGCAGTAAATGGAACGATCAGTCATGATGTTACACTGCAGGACCAAGCAGCAGCGCTGCATGCAATGGGCATGATGGGGTACAGCGAGCTGAAGAGCCGCCTCATGTCCACCACTGCCTTTCTGGTGGCCACTGGCAGCCTCATTGCCTTCTCTTCGGGGGGGCCACAAGCTGCCTACCCTTTTGCTGTGGGGGGCTCTGCTGCCTTGGGGTACCAGTGGCTGCTTCAGCAAAGTGTAGATTCCATTCCTAGCAAGCTGCCTCGCAGGACTCTGGTCAAGGTCAGTACCTATTCCTTGCAGCTATTCTTTGCGGCTCGGTGGTTGTGCTCCACATGTCTAATATCTCATTTGTCTTCTTGTAAGCTGGGTTCACAAGATGCCCGTTTTGCAGTGTTCAGGTATGTACAGAGTAGCTTTCTGTGTGAGATATACGGTCCTGTTGTGTCAGTTGGCGTACCAATAGTGATGTGCATACTAAATCAGGCTGAACAGCTTCACCCCAACCTTTGCATAACCAGGGTGTCTATTTGTGCAGGCATTTGCAAGCACAAATATCAACGTTCTCGTGTGCTGGCTTTGCATAGGCACTATGCATTATGCCTCTTTTTCTCAGCTAGCTTCTGCTGTGGTGCTGTTGTACGCAGACTTGTAGTCATGATGATGGCAAAGTGTTTGTGTGGACTTTGCAGCGTGTTCCAATAGCCGATGCCATACAGCGCATCACTGGCAATCCCTCCCTCAGGTTTGGCTTCCTCACAGCCATGGCTCTGACCGGCATCTGGGCCATCCAGAACTGGAGCCCTGACAGCTCAGGCACCGCCACAACCCAAGTTGCAGAGGTCAGACAGATGATGACTGGCCTCTTGGGCTTCATGATGTGGAAGCTTGCTGTTGTGGGCGTGACCACAGTGCCTGTCCCAAGGCGGCAGCATGCCCTGGATGAGATTGTGTAAAATAAAAATGGATGAGACTGTATAAAAGTAAAAATGATAGTATTTGGCAGCAGCAGCAGCAGATGGCTATGTCCCATGCACAGCTTGTTGTGACAAGGACGGGCTGCTTGGTCAACAGTAGCTGTGCTGTGACGTCCACAGTTTGCTGGTCTGCTGCTGTGAGAGGTGTATAATGCCTGTGCATGCCATTCATGCAAGTGTATACCTCTGAGCAGTCTTGATGTGCATTAGTAGCATGTTGAGGCACTCTATAGCCGACTGTCTTGGCTGATGACATGACTTGTACCGAAGATAGGCTGTGTTGCCAATGAGTGCTAGCGTTTGCATTGTGTTTGATGATGACAATATTGTACCACTTGAGGTGTGCATTGTATGTACAGTTATTGTCACTGTGTAGCTGTATCAGGACACTACTCTGTTCAGGCATTTCCTTCAGGAAATGTATTTGTATGTAGCTCTGTGAACCACTAGATAGCAGACATTCTTCTGAGACTTGTCCCATACCTAATTGGCACCATGCGTGGGATATGTCGTAGAGACTGTAATCGTTTTGTAATATATTGTTGCAGTTTGAGACGTCTCAGGCGTACCGCATGCCTTACGCTAGCAGGATGGTTTTAGAGGATTTCAAGCCAACCCGGTATATTCATTATACAGGATTTTAATGGCCTCACTATCAAATCTCAGTGAGTCATAGCATGGCCGGAAAAGGGTCGGGCTGTTTACAAACTGCAGTTTGTAGGCAGAAACATGTCAAAGGACACAGCACAACAGTGATACAATGTTTGATAAACGAAACACATTTGCTTTGTTGGCTGTGAATCTACTACAACATGTTGGGCAGACCAAACACAGTGCTAAAAGTAAATCATCTGCATGAAGTGGATTGCAAGTACAAAGTATGTATACTATTGCAACAAGCGTCTGGTATCAGAATGAGCAAAAATGATGCAGTCTCCCAAAACTTGTGCAGAGAATCTGGGAAGGTTTGGCAACCAGAGCATCAGAGCGACGTCAATCTGCTGTAGTTGTGGCGGCTTGTTGTGCTGTGTTGGCAGGCTGGCTCATGTGGACCTAGCATGTCTCGGCGGCACGATTCTGCGCATTTAGCATCTCAACTCATCAGATAGCTGTCTTGCGGGAGCCCATGCCACTTGTTAGCAGGCACGCATTCTGCCTGCCAGTCAGGAGCTGCTGCAGCAAAGTCCAACGGATGTTGTGTTGTTGCTCAGGGCTTGCCTGCCCGCTCTTTCTGACCCAGATTGCACGTGTAATGCCTCAAGAAGGTTTAAACAACCCTTCAAACTCTTTTCGAGCAACAGCAGCAACCTCAGTTGCGCCTGAACCACTCAGATCCCATTGGCTAGCCTCCTGTGAGTCCTCTTGCGTTCTTTCACGTTCCTGTCGCTCGTGCTTCTGCTCCATAAGTTCTGTGAGACATCCAAACATTAGGCGTACTTAGCAGGGCAACACTCTTGAAATCTGTGCAAAAGGTCAACGTTATTCATTACCTTTGTACTTGCCCGCGCTCAGGACGTTCGACCAGGAGAACGTGCTGACAATTCCGAGAAGAGCTGCGCTGGCGAGAGCCATTGCTACAGAGGGAATTCATCACGTCAGGTAACGGAAGTACTTCTACATGGTGCATGCCAGGATAGCTTAACGTAGTGCGCAACGAAGCATACCGGGTGGTATGCCTGACCCAGGATTACTTTTAGTGGTTTGACGCAGAGTGTCTAGGGATGCGCTCGCAGCATCTGACAGTACCCGACCTGCTGTACTGTTCCGGAAAAATCTGTCTAACGCCATGTGATGTCAAGCGAGGCCACTGCTTGGCAAGCACGCATGCTGCATTTGCAGCAATTGCATCAACGATGTGCAGCAGACCTGTGGACTTGAGTGTCTTGATGCACCGTGAACCTGGATCAGCTGCCTCATCGTTATGGACAGATCAGCTTCGCAACATGACTGCGACAGACATGACCTAACAAGCCTGGGTACCCAATTAGCACCGTGACAGTCAATGTGGTCTACTGTGGTATTGCTGTTGCAGATTATTTATTTCTGAGCAGCAGGATCACATACATGCTTTCAAATTTGTCATGATGTCCTCGACATACGACCTTGGGCCTTTATTATGGATACTTGTTTTATTTGCTGATATACGGTGGTCTCTTTGCAGTGTCTGAACAGGAGCCAACGCCAGCGTTTTTCCTTTTCCCGATCATGAAGCCAGAGGCAGAGTCCAAGTCAGTTGTGCGTACTGCGCATTTCCAAAAGTGTTTCTGACAGAATCTACACTGCATATCTTGAGAAACCAAAGCCATGTCTACATGTACACACACAGGAGCCCTCCAATATGTATACATTACCCCAGCACTGTTGCATGAATGTGTGATTTTTGGTGGCAGGTGGTTGCTCCACGCTGTCAGGTCTATGTGACTTTGATGTCCATGTGACTGCTGCACGCACAGAGGACGAACAGCATCTCTTGACCATCCAATGCATGTGCCCACAGGCTTTGCAATGTTTCCACACTTCACTGTGTGGTAGGGAACATGCTCCAGGTTTCTTCACATGCCATTCATCTGGATCCCGTCCACGTGCCTTCCAACCATCTCCACCCGCTGTCCTTTCTGCTGATCCTTGCTGGCCCCTGTAAGCAAGACCTTCTGAGTAGCGCCAGACCTTGACACTTGCACACACACATTTGTGACACCTGGCCATACAGCGCAACAATGAAGCACACAATTTGGGACCAGCAAGCTGGCAGCTGGCCTGCAGGTGTCTGATGCACTCATATATCAAGAGTCCATCTTGCAAGCCTGTCATCTAGGATGTTGTCTCGTGCTACACACTAATGACTCACAATCAGCTTGTTGTCCACCGGCTGAGAACATACAACATAGAAGCTCATTGTTGCAACAAGCCACTGTTGACCTTTCAGAGCCCTGGACTGTTCCACTTGCCCTACAATAGAAATAGGCTGCTTTCATGACATAATCAGACAAGACAATGTCTTACATCCTTGCTAAGTAAGAACCACGCTTTCCTCTACGCTTATGATGCCCATCCTGGCGCTGCTGCATATGCTGCGCTGCCGCGGAGGGCTCATCTTGCTCCTCATGGGGCTGCTGCTGTCTTTCAGACTGCGCTGCCGCCATGCCCATGCTTCTGTTGGGGTTTGCTGGAAACCCTGGGGGACCCATGCCATCGTCATGCTGCTCTGAGGCAGCGGCACTGCTTGATGCCTCAGGGCCCCACCCATCAGATAGGTTTGATTACGATCACGACTATGAGTATCCTGCCT
>JAABUO010006686.1_pt1 | contig 13209 bp, 12 predicted proteins | sample 5559291 | NCBI WGS metagenome assembly JAABUO01 (sample SAMN10711878, study PRJNA513372) | rock metagenome | isolation source: Antarctica rocks | place: Antarctica: Victoria Land, Finger Mt sud
TTCGGAAACGCCACCTGTCCAGGGGGACAGAAGATTAAGGTCAAGCGCAGCTTGCTGTCCCCTGGACAGGTGGTACTTCCGAGTACCTTGTAGCGAGGGAGTTCACTCCCTCGTCTTTTGCTTCACCCGCTGTGCTTTCCAAACAAGTAAAGTCACAAGAAATACATCCAAAATCACGCTAAAGCAAATAGCCGACACGAAAACTCTAGGCGGTACACCCAAGTAACCAAGTGCGGGCGGCACTATCATGGATAGAAAGATAATTCCCTGTGCCACTGGTTCCTCGAAGATTGGCTTTTTCTTCAGTGTCGGTGGAACTTGGTGAGCGATAGCGGGAGGCCAAACGGTAGGCGGGTCGGTCTCCGGCGACTCAAGCGGCATTCTGTTGTTCGGTGGAGGTGTTGGCTTGGTGCTGAACTTAAACATCTTTGTCCTCTTCTTCCATGTCTGCTTGCGCCTTGCGCCCCGCCATTTGCGCCTTAATGGCGGCCTCAAAGCCGTTGTCCGTCGGCTCATAGTAGGGCTGGGTTTGGACGCCTTCGGGCAGGTAGACTTGCGGAACATAGTTGCCGGGATACTCGTGCGGGTTGAGGTACGGCGCGTCGCCTTTAGCCGCCCGGCCTGTGCCGCTGCGGCTGTCGCGCATTGGCTTCGGAACAGGGGTCGCCCGCTCGGTCTCGACGTCGGCCAGCGCCCGCTTGAGACCGACATAAGACGCTTTGGATTTGGGCGCGGCGGCAAGGTACGTCACGGCCTGCGCCAAGTTAAGCTGAGCTTCGGGCAGGCCGACGTACTCGACGGCATGGGCGGCGGCGTTCGCCACTAAGAGGCCCATCGGGTCGGCGTTGCCGACATCCTCCGACGCGAGTATCACTAACCGCCGGGCGATAAAGCGGGCGTCTTCCCCAGCGGACAGCATCCGGGCCAAATAGTACAAACCGGCGTCGGGGTCGGAGCCGCGAATGGACTTGATGAACGCTGAAATCGTGTCGTAGTGCGTATCGCCGGTCTTGTCGTAGGTAATCGCCCGCTGCTGCAAGGCTTCCTCGGCAATGGCTTTCGTGACGCGCCGCACGGCGTCCGCTTTGCGTGATTCGGGCCGGGTGGTCGTCGCGGCAAGCTCCAGCGCGTTCAAGGCCGTGCGGGCGTCGCCGTTGGATTTGTCTATGAGATGGGCGCGGGCATCCGGTTCCAGCACGACGCGCAGGCGGCCCAATCCGCGCTCTTCGTCGGCAGCGGCCCGGTCCAGCAAATCCCCAAGTTGATCATCCGAAAGTGACTCAAACGTGAACACACGGGCGCGGGACAGCAGAGGAGCGTTGACCTCAAAGTAGGGGTTTTCGGTAGTCGCGCCGATTAAGACGACGGTGCCGTTTTCGACATGGGGCAGCAGGGCATCCTGCTGAGACTTGTTGAAGCGGTGAATCTCGTCAATAAACAGCACGGTCTTTTTGCCGTACATTCTTCGGCGCAATGCCGCCGCTTCAATGACTTTGCGTAAATCAGGAATGCCCTGCGTGACCGCCGAGAAGTTCTCGAAATGCGCCTGCGTCCGGTGGGCGATAATCCCCGCCAGCGTACTTTTGCCGATGCCGGGCGGGCCGAAGAAGATGACCGACGTCAGCGCATCTTCTTCAATCGCCCGCCGCAGCAGGCTGTCCGGCCCCAGTATCCGCACCTGCCCGACAAACTCTTCCAATGTCTGCGGGCGCATCCGGGCCGCAAGCGGTGTATTCGGGGCGGTTTCCGGCGGGGCAGGGCGATCATCAAACAAATCCATAGGCTATTGTAGCACACGGTTTGGTGGGTATAGTCACGGCATGGACGACATGCTTTCTTTGTTTGCCGACGAGTCCGCCGCCCCTCCGCCGCCCCTGCCGCCGTCGTGGCTTCATGCACTCAGCGGCGAGTTCCAAAAGCCGTACTGGCCGAAATTGCAGGAGTTTGTCGCAGAAGAGCGGCGGCAGGCCGACGTGTATCCGCCGGAAGCCGATGTGTACTCGGCATTTCAGCTTACGCCGCTGGAAGAAACGCGGGTCTTTTTGCTGGGCCAAGACCCGTACCACAACACCGGGCAGGCGCATGGCCTTTGCTTCTCCGTCCGCCCCGGCACAGAAACTCCGCCGTCACTTGCGAATATGTACAAAGAGCTGCGCGATGACCTCGGCTGCTCCGTGCCGAACAACGGCTATCTCGTACCGTGGGCCAAGCAGGGAATACTGATGCTCAATGCTGTCCTGACCGTCCGGGCGCACACGGCAAACTCGCACAAAAACAAAGGCTGGGAAACATTCACCGACGCCGCTATCCGCGCCGTCAACGCCCAGACGAACCCCGTTGTGTTCGTGCTGTGGGGCGGCTACGCCCAGAAGAAGCTGCCGCTGATTGACCCGACCCGCCACACAATCATCCAATCCGTTCATCCGTCCCCGCTATCCGCCCGCAACGGCTTCTTCGGCAGCCGCCCGTTTTCCCAAATCAACGCCGCTCTGAAGTCCTACGGAACGCCGGAGATAGACTGGCAGATACCCAATCTCTAAATGGTATTTATCAGTGTGCGAAGCCGAGGCAGTTGTTCGGCGATGACAGCCGCCTCGCTTCGCCACTCAAACCCAGGGCCGACGCCGCCGTACTCAAACGCAAGCGCCCAGGGCTTTGCGAAACGTCCTTCCCGCACCTGCTGCAAGACCCATTCGACCAAATCCCAATCATCAGTTCCCATCGGCATACTGTCGCGAACACGCTGACCATCGGATTGTGCGCCGGTGACGTGCAGTTCTTTAAGCTGCGTCATCGGCAGTTCTTCGATATATTCTTTGACGCTTCTGCCGAGCGCAAGGCAGGTCAACCGGGCATGAGCCGTGTCCAACAAGAAGCCGCACTTTGTCTCGGCGACGACTTGGCTGAGGACTGCCGGGTCAATGCAGGGATACAGAACTTTTCCCTCTGCGCCCCGATAAACGACATTTTCCACAATGACGCGGCTCGGCCCAAACCGCGCAGTCAACATTGTGATGTCCTGAATGAAAGTTTCGGTCAAACGCGCTACGTCTCCGGGAGCGTGCGTCTCGGCGGTCATGCCGGGGAAATCTTTAACCTGCGCCTGTAAGTGCACGTTGACGTAGGACGTTCCGGTTTGCCGCAATGCTTCTTCTACCTCCTCCCAATCTGTCGCTGCCATGCTGCCATTGCCGGCATGGAGCGGGAAGTGAATATAAATCGGGCGGCACGCACCGGCGTCTTGCAGAAGAGTAGGCGCATACTCCCCGGCAACACCTTCTGAGGCGGAGGGGCATTTGAACAAATCAAGCTCAATCGCCTGCTGTTCAGCAAGTGTCTTGGCCTGCGGCGAGTAATTGATCGCAAGTTTCATGGACAAATTATTCCTGCTTCCATGGATAAAAGTTGTAGATTAGGCCGCGCCACTCGCCGTGTGCCTCAAAGAACGCATGGACTTCTTTGTCGGTGACGGGGTGGCCTATCTCCTGTGCGAGAGCCGCACGGGCGACGGAGTCGGAGTTGACGTGTTCCGGCTTGCCGAGATACAGCAGCAGGCAGGCCGCGCCGTAAGGACCGACGCCCGGCAGTCCCAGCAGGCGCTTCCGCAGGTCCGCCGCCGACAGCGCTTCGGACTGCCAGGCTTCCAAGTCCAGACGGCCGCCGGCGACAGCCGAAGCAATTCCGTGAACGTAGGCACTTCGATAACCCATGCGTGCTTTGGCGGCGAACTCGTCAAAAGGCACAGCGGCGACTTGCGCGGGCGTGGGAAATGCACGGCCTTCCGTGCCGAACGCCGCGACAATGCGGGCGGTCATAGCGATTGTCTGCGCCCAGGTGGTGTTGGTCGTGGCGATGACTTTGACCACATCTTCCCACAGCGTCGGCGAGCGCAGCATCCGGCCCCGGCCACGTTCGGCAATGCTCGCAAGCGTCGGCTGAGCGCGGCAGTAGGCGTGAAAGTCAGCCAGCGGCAGATCCATTTGGAGCATCCGCCGAACGCGTCGCGTGATTTCGGTCTCGTTGCTGTCCGTGTCGGCTTGGACTTCAACGCCGCTAATCCCAGCACGGATTGCTAATGTCATAACGCGCCCCTCGCCCAAGTCTTCGGCGCGGGAGAGCGTTTGCGCGTCTTCGTCCCAGGCAAACGGCAGCAAGCGACGCCAGCCGTGGGCGGCGACAGTTTCGTAGAATGAGAAGTCAGGCGAGGCAGGAATGGAAATGAGCATACTGTGATTATGACGGCTACGGCGTGAAAAACTTGTCTGCGGGGGTCTGGCCGGTGTAGAACTGTTCCAGGCGTTGGGATTTGACATGACCGTCCATCCAGGCGATGTTGACCCGCTGCGTGTGCCGGGCCAATGGCCGGGCGTCGGCTGCGTCGTTCAGAACGCCGTCCGGGACAGTCAGCTTGAACGAATTCTCACGCGGCGTCACCAAATCATCGCCGGTGCCGACTTCCGCCAGCATGACCGTGTCCGAAGATGTTTGGAACGCGGCAAGCGTCTGAACCGGCGGGGGCATCGGATCCGTCTGATCGACAAAGTTCAGCTCGTTCAGGCCATAGGAGTTCGTCGCGCCGGTGTCGTCAGGGCAGACGCGCACCTGCGCGTTCTTGACGTAAGGGTTGATGAGGTCGGGCCAGAGCGTATTGTCGGCGGCCTGCGTCGGCGGCAGCGCTTCCTCGGCATCCTGCGCGTACATCAAGACACCGAGCGCAAGCTGCTTTTCGTTGGACGCGCACGAGATCGCACGGGCGTTCTCGCGGACTTTCTGAAACACGGGAAACAAAATCGCCGCCAAAATCGAGATAATGGCGATCACGACAAGCAGCTCAATCAACGTAAAGCCGACAATACGGCGCATCTTCTAGCCTCCTTTATTGGCGGCAAAAACCGGTTCGTGTCGCGGGTCGCTCGTTCGCAGCGTCAGCAGCAGGGCTAAGACCGCAAGCGCTGCCGACAGCAGGAACACGCTCCGGTAACCGCCGGCATGGTCTGCCAGCAGGCCGCCTAAAAGCGGCGCGGCGGCGCGGGGCAGGGCGGTCACGGCGTTATATAGTGCTGTATACAGCGGGATTTCGGCAGGCGTTCCCGCGTACTCCATGACGATGTTGTTGCCCGAAATCCCCGCCCCCGCTAAGGCCAGCGACAGCGCGGCAAAGACGCCGTAGAATTGCAGCGGTGTGGCCGCCGCCAGCGCCAGAACCGACGCCGCTCCGGCGAAGGCGCAGGACACCAGGAGGACGTTTTTGTTGCCGCCGTGGTCGCTCCATGCGCCAAGTGCAAGTCCTCCGAAAGAAGTCACCAGCACGAGCGCCGCCGTGTAGCCCGCGACGCTGTTCGTCCCCGCATGAAGATGATGCTGGGCGTACAGCACATAAAACGGCACGGCGAGCGACGCCAGCGTCAGCGCGATTTGCCCGTACAGGAACCGCCGGAATCCTGTGTTCGTGCGCCAGACATAAACGCTGTCCCGGCGGTAATGGCCTGTGTGCGGGTTGCCCTCGGTGCGCGGCGGGCTGACCGGCTCGCGCACGATGCCGAGCGGCAGGCAGCTCACGGTCAAAATCACGAAGCCGATTAAAAACCCCAGCGCGTAGCCATGTGGGAAGCCGTCGCTTGGCCCCGACAGCAGGTGCCGCAGCAGGCCGTCCATGCCAAAGCCCAGCACTCCGGCAATCCCGCCCGCGTAGCCGAACAGCCGCCCGCGCCAGGCCGGGGGAACGCATTTTCCAATGACCGCCCAGTAGGCCGGCTGGTTCACGCCCATCGCCCCGGCGTGGACCGCGATGGCTCCAAATGTCGCCGCCAGCAGCCAGCCGGGATGCGTCCGTCCCCACAGCAGCGTCAAGGGAGCAAGCGCCAGGAGCGCAAACCGCTCCACTAAAGCGACCGCCAGCAAAAAGCCGCGCACACGCGGCAGGCGGCTGATAAAGCCGACCAGGAGCAGCCCCGGCAGGAAGACCAGCAGGTTATACATCGCCGGCAGGCAGCCGATAAGGATGTTGCCTGCGCCCAGGTGCCGCAGAAAGACCGGCAAAATCGTCGTCTGCGAAAACAGCGCCGCCCCCAGCGGCCAGCCGACCGCATCGCTCAGGCAGGCAGCGAAGTTGAACCGCTTGTCGGCAGAAGACAGAAGCTGCGGAGCGTTGTTAGGAGAAGTCAAAGGAGTTTTCGTGGGAGGGGAGGCTTGGTTACGCCGCGATGCTGAACCGGGCAGTTGTTCAAAGACCTGTTGATTTTTCTGGATGCTGCCGTCCGAAGGGAAAAGCCGCTTATACCAATGGTCAAGCCGCCTCCTCGCCGGCACATGGGTTTTGAGCCTCTGGCCCCCGTTGCCGACATAAGTCGGTGAGGCCAGAATATCATATTTCCGCACGGAAGTCAACCACGCCGGGTCTGCCGCGGGGAGGCAGCGCGGGCAGACTGGACGCTGGCGTAAGCCCGGATACAGTCTTCTTGTCATCCGCCTCAGCGCTCTAAAAATCGCTGTGTTCTTTTTAGATTTATGATTTGAGTCCCCTTGCGTTTAGGGCAATTTTGTGTTAATCTATGTACGGACGCTAATTTTGCCTGACTTGCTTTATCATTTCCTTCTCAGCCGTACCGAGAAGCGCCGTACCGACTCCTGCTGCTGACGCGGCATCCTAGAGGGAACCACATCTTATGCGCCATCTTATGAACTCTTCACACTCTGCCCCCCGGCGACGGACTGCGCCGCTTCGGCGTCTTGGGGCTGCCGCCCTGGGAGCCGCCGCGCTGTCTTTGCTCGGCCTGCCTGCCGTCCACGCGCAGACCTACATCTTCCAGGGCGACACCGGCACTGCGGCGACCCCCTCGAACGGCAGCTTTTCGACCGGCTTCAACACAATCCTGACGAGCGGCAGCGCCGTCACCGGCCTGGTGTTCAACGGGACTGCGGGTGATAACTACACGGCCACCGATGACCTGGCTAACCTCCTGGTCAACAGCCTCACCTTCGGCAACGCCGGCAATGTCACAATCGCCCAGGGTGCAGGAAACACGCTGACCGAAAGCGGCGCGACGAGCATCGCCCTCAACAACACGGGAACGCTGAACTTCGGGCTGAACTTGGCGAACGGGGGCTTTCTGACAACTTTCAGCGGCACGGGCAGCGGCGTGTTCGGCGGCGTCATCAGCGGCGTGGGCGGCCTGACCCTGGGGACAGCCGGGACTGGGGGGCGGCGGGAACCGGCTACACCGGCAACCTGACCCTTTCCAACTTTAACACTTTCACGGGCGGAACAACTGTCAACAGCGGGACGCTGACACTGAACAGAGGCAACGGTGCCGGGGCCGTCCGGGGCGTGATCACCGTCAATTCCGGCGCGACGCTCACCCTGGCTGCCAACAACGCTCTGGGCTACAACAGCGACGGCTCTCAGGTCACGCTGGTGAACATCAATGGCGGCACCGTCAACGCCCTCATCGGTGCCGGCAATGAAGGCTATCGTACGAGCTTCAGCCTGACCGGAGGCACTCTAGCCGATGCCGACACCAGCAGCGCCAATAATTCTTATCAGTTTGCCGCAGGCGATGCGACCGCCCCCGGCATCACCTCCAATGCCAGCGCGATCACCTCCCTCATCAGCGGCGGTCTCAACATCCGCAGCGGCAATCTCGGCTTCACCGTGGCTAAGGGCACGACGACGAGCGGAGTAGACCTCGATGTCACCGGAGTGGTTAGCACCGGCGGCGGCAACGGCATTATCAAAAACGGCGCGGGCAACCTGTCACTGGACAACGCTGCTAACAACTTCACGGGCAACATCGTCGTCAACGCCGGCACGTTGACCACCGGTGCCGCCACCGGGAACAACAACGCGAACACGGAACTAGGCAGCGACGGCGCGGCAGGCCGCACGATCACCGTCAACAACAGCGGCATCCTCAGCTTCACACGCAACAACATCTTTGGAAACGGCGCAGCGTCCAACACGAATATCCCGAACCTCATCATCAGCAGCGGCGGCCTCGTTACCTCCCACGATTACAACGCGATTGGAAACGTCACCCTCAACGGCGGGACGCTCACGCAGAACTCCGTAGCCGGCAGCGGGACGGCCCGTTACCAGGGCTATCAGTTTATCGGCAACGTCACTGTGGGCGGCACGACCGCCTCGACGATATCCAACAACTATAACGGCTCGACCACCAATGCCGGCGATCACCTGGGGACCAATACTACGTTTAACGTGGCACAGACGGGGGCCGCAGGGCCTGATCTGACCGTCTCGGCACCCCTGCTGAATTCATCCGGCGACTATAACGGCGGCGCGGCAGGTGCATTGACTAAAACCGGCACCGGCACGATGGCCCTGAACGCCACGAGCAGCTACTCCGGCGGCACGACCATCACCGGCGGCACCCTGGCCCTGAACGCCGCGTCCGCCGACGGAACCGGAACGCTCAGCATCGGCAGCGGAACCACGGTGCAGACCGGCGTCAGCGGTGCCCTCGGCACGGCGGCGGCTCCGGGAGGCGCTGTCACCATTACCGCCGGCACGATCCAGAACACCGACTTGACCGCCAACGACCCCATTCCCGGCGTCTCTCATCCCGGCATCAGCAATAACACCCAAAGGGCCGGAACCCTGACCCTGGGCAGCGGCACCTCCATTCTGGACTTCGGCGCGGGCAACACCGGAGCCATCTTTGACTTCGCCGACAGCAGCGCCCTCAACTGGACCGGCACCCTGCAAGTGTGGGACTACACCGGCCTGCCTCCCACCACTTATGACCCCGCCACCCAGGTCGGCACGACCGGCGGCGGCGGCCTGGACCAGTTGTTCTTCGGCAGCAGCACGGGTCTGACGCAGGCGCAGCTTGGCGACATCATGTTTTATTCGGGCCAGGGAACGGGCCTCTACGCGGGTCCGTCGATCATCTTGGCGGACGGGGAAGTGACGGCGGCTCCGGAGCCTTCGGCGTGGGCGGGCTTGTCCTTCACGGCGCTGGGTCTTGGCGGCCTGATGCTCCGCGCCCGCTGGCGCAAAGCCGCAGAAGCGGCCGCGTAAGTTCGCGCCGGTTCAACGAAAACTCCCCGCCGGATGCTCCGGCGGGGAGTTTTTCACTTCACGGTTTGACGCGAGCTATACGAAGAGCCTGCTTTCTTTGGCGTTCTGCGCTCCTGCTGCTGACAGCCCGCCGCCGACAGGACGGCGTTTCCACGGAAAATGCAACAACCACCGCCACGCACATGGACTGAGGGTATCTTGCAGAAGACGCGCTTAAGGATTTTCCTCCCCGTTAATGAGGCGGCACAAAAAGACGGTGTGGCCGGTGCCGATGCGGGCCAGCACGACGATTGCTTCTTTGGTGCCGCGCAGCTTCAGTGACTTCCGGATGTCGTCGGGTTCCTGCGGGAAGCCGCGTTTTTTGATGATGACCCGGCCGACGCCATGCGCCGTCAGCGCATCTTGCAGCCGCTTTTTGCCGTGGGAAAATTGGTCCAAAACTTTGTAAGCGTCGGCAAAGGGCGTAGGGCGGTAGGTATCGCCGAGAAGATAGGCGATTTGCGGGTCTACGGGTGCGGCCTCGAGCTGCGCCGCCAGAGTGCCGACGAGATGCGCCCGGATGACTGCCGGGTTCGGCTCATACAGATAGCGGCTGCCGGTCGGCGCAGTCCAGTCGCCCCGCTCGTCGGCAGTTCCAGCCAGCGTTTGCGGCCCGGCGGGAGCAAGTAAAGTTGCTGATAAACTGTGTCCAGACTGCGCGTTCCCAAGCCACAGCAGGGCTTCCCGGCACTCGCCGCTTTCCGAAATAAACTCCAGTTCAGCGCCAAAAGGCTTGGCAAGGGCATGGTCAATCGCGGGCGACAGCTTGACGCCGACTGCCCCGACACCGGACGCGGACAACTGATGCAGCCAGGACAGCGGCGGCGTGTATTCTTCGGGGTCCGAGACGCGGCGGCTGTTCTGACGCCGGGCCGGGTCGAGCCAGGCGGCGTCCGAGTCAATGACAGTGCGCGTGAAGTCGTCTTGGTGCACGGTGATTTTATCGCCCAAACCCCAAACTCGGGCGTTTTCTTCGGCGAACGCGGCCCGAACGGAGTCCTGCTCAAACAGCGTAACGCGCAGGCCGGCGCGGGCAAACGCGAGCGAATCGCCGCCGATGCCGCCGCCCAAATCAGACACGGACGCCGCGCCGGACGCGAAAAGCCGCGCCGCGTGATAGCCGGCGATGTTTTGGCCGGATGCCTGTTCGAGCGCTTCTCGGACAAAGAACATCTGAGCGGCAAGCGGGCCGAACTTGGCTTCGCCGCGCTTCCGCAGATCGGACATCTCCCAGGCGGCAGCGGCTTGTTCCGGGGTCGCGGACCGGCGGAGGCGCGTCAGGGCAGTCAGCGTTTCAGCCCGGTCAGCCCGCAGAGCGTCGGCTTCGGCCAGCAGAACCCGGCCAATGAGGGAAAGCAAAAAGGAAGCGGTCTCAGAAGAAAGAAGTGAAGTCACGCAGGGGATTGTACCCGGCGCGGCGAATAGTGCGCCATGTCATTTCAGCCGCCTTCAAGTTTTCAGCCGCCGTCGAACTGGGACCCGATTTATGCCGGCACGGATAGCTATATCTTCGGCACCGAGCCAAGCCAGATCGCGCACACGGCGTTTCGATTCTTTCAAGCATTCGGCGGCGATCCGAAAACGGCAAAGGCGCTGGATTTAGGCAGCGGCGAAGGCCGGGACACGGCCTTTCTGGCGCAAATGGGAATGCACGTTACGGCGCGGGACATTGCGCCGTCGGGCCTTCAGAAGACGCGGGCGCTGCTTCAGGAGCGCGGCGTCGCGCCGGACCGCGTTGATCTGGCGCTGGGCGACGCGCGGGAGTTTGAGTATCCCGCCGATGCTTACGATCTGGCGCTGGCCGCGAATGTCTTTCAATTTCTGCCGCCCGCCGAAGTTCCCCAATACTTCCAGCGGCTGCAAGGCTCGACAAAGCCCGGCGGCATCTGCGCGGTCGGCGTGTTCAGCCCGGCCATGGCAGGGTGGGGCGTTGAGATTGATCGCTACTGGACGGCGACGGCGGACGACCTGCGGGCGTTCTTCCCCAAAGAATCCGGCTGGCTGCTGCTGGACCGCACGGAATACTGGACATATCGCCCCGCCGATGACCTGATGGCGTCGTTTGCGTATGTGATCGCCCGGAAAGCGCTCCCATAGTCGTAAGAGCAAATCATCCGTAAGAGCACATCCTCTTTACTTGACTGCGCTCGACATATCAAATCAGAAGCGTGGGTTCGCCGACACGCCCGTGCCAAAGCGAAGCCCGTCAATCAGCAGAGAGACCATGCGGTCTGCGTGGCTGGGGCCGTCATTCTGAGCCGACAGGCACAGGTTCGCGACCGCCCGCAAAAGATCGTCGGCGTCAACATCGGTGCGGACTGCGCCTGCGGCGGCGGCAGAGGCGAGAAGCGTCCGCAGGGCCGGCTGAAGCCGCTTGTTGAAGTAGGCCGGTAGGGCGTCAAAGGCCGGGTCTCCCGAGTGCAGGGCCTTTGCCAGACCGCGCTTGGTCGTGATAAATGCCGCGTAGCGCTGCATCCACAACGCCAGCGCCTCGAAGGGCGCGTGTTCGCTTGCCAAGACCGGCGCGGCGTCCGCGCAGGCGTCAATCTCGCGGCGGAAAACGGCGGCGACTAAATCCGAGCGCTGCGGAAAGCGCCGGTAGACGGTGCCGATGCCGACTCCGGCCTTTTCGGCAATCTCCCGCACCGGCGCATCCACCCCGGAAGCCCCGAACACGGTAAGCGCCGCTTCCAGCAGCGCGTCGGTGCTGCGCTGTGCGTCGGCACGCACGCGCCGAGGCTCCACTCCATCCCCTTGCTCTTCCAATTTGCCGTTCACTCCGCCTCCACTTGACAAACGGAACATTGTTCCGTATAATAGGGAACAGAGTTCCACTTAAGCCATAGTACCCGATTATCATGCACTTAAAGGAGATTGCCATGCAGAACAAATCCGTCGCCCCGGTCACCGGGGCTAATCAAGAAATCGGTCTTCAAGACCACGCGCTGATTGGCAAAGCCGCGAATATACCGGTCAGCGCCCCTACGCCCGTCGTCTCCGTCAGTCCGGTGGTGCTGCCGTCGCCGGGGCGGGGCGTGGATTTGCAGATGCGCGTTTCCGCGCCGGCGACGGGGCGTGACTTGCCCCTCCTGCTTCTTTCGCACGGCCAGGGACGGTCGAACCATCTCTCCTCGCTGAACGGCTACGGCCCGCTTGCGAACTTCTGGGCGGCCCACGGCTTTGTCGTCATCCAGCCCACGCATTTGAGTTCCAAGACTCTCAGCCTTGATCCGGACCTTCCCGGAGCGCCCCTGTTCTGGCGGTCCCGCGTTGAGGACATGAAGCGCATTCTGGGCGGGCTTGACGCCATTGAAGCTTCCGTTCCTGAGATTGCGGGGCGCTTGGACCGCAGCCGGGTCGCTGTCGCCGGGCATTCCATGGGCGGGCATACGGCAGGAATGCTGCTGGGCACGCAGCTCACCGATCCCGAAGACGGAACAGTTGTGAACCTGGCCGAACTCCGGATTAAAGCGGGCGTGCTGCTGACCCCGCCCGGCAATGGCGGCGCGGACCTCAGCGCGTGGGCAAATGAGAATGTTCCTTTTTTTCGTCAGCCCAGCTTTGCGGAGATGACGACGCCGACCCTCGTAGTCGTGGGCGATGAAGACGTTTCCCCCCATCTGACAAATCGGGGTGCGGACTGGCACGCAGATCCGTACTCTTTGAGTCCCGGCCCCAAGTGCCTGCTGACAATGTTTGGCGCGGGACACGGGCTTGGCGGGGTGTCCGGCTACGACGCGGGAGAGACGACGGACGAGAGCATCGAGCGCGTCGCCGCCGTTCAGCGGCTGACCTGGGCGTATCTTCGCACCGCGCTATATCCTGAAGACCCCGCCTGGCCCGCCGCGTGTGCCGCGTTGGCGGAGATGCCCACTCCACTCGGCCAAGTAGAATGCAAGTGAGGAAAAACCATGAACTATCGCGCACTCGGAAAAACCGGCATTCAAGTCAGCCCGTATTGCCTCGGTGCAATGCTGTTCGGGATGTTCGGCGGGGCCGGCAATCTCGACCATGAAGAGTCAATCCGTATGATCCATAAGTCGCTCGATTTCGGCATCAACTTTATTGACACCGCCGATGCCTATGGCAAGGGCGAATCAGAGGAGATCGTGGGCAAGGCGCTCCAAGGCCGC
>JAABUO010006689.1_pt1 | contig 13205 bp, 21 predicted proteins | sample 5559291 | NCBI WGS metagenome assembly JAABUO01 (sample SAMN10711878, study PRJNA513372) | rock metagenome | isolation source: Antarctica rocks | place: Antarctica: Victoria Land, Finger Mt sud
GATCAGCACCAATGCCCGCTGTTGGTCTACTGCTGGAAAGCAGACTTTGTGGCGACTGGTCAGAGTCAGGTGACAGTGATTGGGTCTGGTCACGAGATCTGACCATGATGGGGACTGACTGGCCCCTGGCCAAAGCAAAAGCAACAGAAGCCTTGTCAGAGTCAGCAGCTTCTGCTGACAGAGACTGGCTGGGCAATGGAGGCTGGTAAACAAGGCAGGGCACGCTGTTGTGGCGTGCCACTCCATTCAGGGTCAGATCTGACTGGTCACTCAATCTGACGTAGCGAGGGGAAGCAAGCTGACAGTCGAAGGGCTTGGAGAAGAAGTCTGGCATGTAGCCAAAGCCTGGCAGAGCAAGAACTGAAGCAGTGTGGCTGATGTGCTGCTGGGAGACACACACGCTCTCAGGGTCGCACTGAGCATCTGGGCAGTCAGGAAGGGGGCAAGGTGTGATCTGATCATGAGCAGAACCTCCAGAGAGCAGGTACACTCCCACAAAGATGATCTGAATGGGCACACATGTGGGCAGAGGTTAGCATGTGATTGGCAGCTTGGGCACAAACCTCAACCTCTGGCACTGCTTAAGAGGCGCTTAGTTTCAAGTCCTTGTTGCTTGTCCAAAACTTGTACACATATCAGCAACCAGCAAAGGACCTCTGTCGTCTAGGAAAGTGACGCAGCAAACAAGGGTCATCAACTTGGACATGAGGCTCACCAGTACTCCCAGGCCAAACATGCTAGCTGTAAAGGCTGTGAAGGCATGGTACTCCTGGTAGTAGATACCTCCACTCACAACCGAAAACAGTGTCCAGCTGATTTGCATGGTGGGCACAATCACCACAGCTGGGAAGAGACGCAGTGCCTGCAGCACCAGTAAGCACATGTTCCAAGACAACAACAAAAGTTGACCATTCAGATTAACCCCAGCAGCAACATGAAAATGCTCTCAGAATCCCAAGGGTAACACAGGAGCAGTCTGAACGCACAACCAGATGCAGCACAGCCAGCATGGGTTTGCCGCAGAAACTGACAACACCATTCACAGCAAATGCCGCACATGATGCGTATAGCAGTGGGTGCTACCATGGTGAGACCAACCTTGTTGAGGCTTGTAACCCAGAAGTATGCACAGCAGAGGAAGAGGACCAGCACCAGCCAGAAGAACCAGGTACCAAGCTGGCTGTGACCGTCTATGGTGGTGCGCATCAGCGTGGACAGGGCTTTGCTGAACAGAACGCTCTGTGTGCCGATCATGCCGCTGAACAGGGAGTAGCTGATGGGCAGAGCCTTCATCCAGCGATGGGACATGCCTCCCAAGCCCTCGCGCCTGCAGACAAATCAAGCAGTTTATGACAGCAATGACTAGTAAACCACTGAGTTTGGCAAACAGACCTGATGATGTTCTATCTGACCAAAAGGCTGTGCTTTGGTTGAGCTGTAGGCTACTGGCAGGTACACAGAGTGCACCAACAACGCTCAACGTAAAATATCTGCCAATGAAGATGCTGGCATGAGAGCTAGCATTGCGGCCTGTGCTAGTATATTGTACACCTTTATGAGCTGGTGCAGACAAGCAGCCACCAGACTTTGTCATAGCTGAGGCAGCTTAGTGTGCAACACAAAAGGAAGTGTATATGTAGTAATCATGCACAAGTGCTTACTTCAGCTTCTGGGTACCAATTCGGTACACGATGTATGCTAGGCCTGCTGTTGCCAGGAGCCAAGATAGGTAGGCAATGTATATATCACTGCACACAAAGCCAAAGTGTCAGCTTGGTGCAGCCAAGTCCATCTACTTTGTTTAGTACACAACAAAGAGTCCAAGGCAATTTACTTTTGGAATAAGTGCTGCAGTTGATGACTGTTCAGAGGCTTGGACTGATGGTTGCCAAACGCCACCAGGACTATACAGCCGACAACAATCATGGCTGTGGCTACAATCACCCTTCTGTCCGCCTGCGTATCACATGCATGCTGAGTGCTATTTGAATTGAGGGTAACAGCCAAACTTATGTCTGCAGGATGTTACAGTACTTGATCTACTAGATGACAGACTAAACCAAATTGGTGCGGTAGAATTTACATCAGACAAGCTTCATTAAGTAAGAGTAAGACACTGTCAGACACAGAGCAATGTGGCCAGGAGACATACCCTTTCATGGAGCACAAACCATGCAAAAAATACATTGGAGACGAATTGGATAGATCCCAATGCAGCGAGCAATGACTGAGCAGCAAAACCTGCAATAGTAGCAATCATAGTGAGTCTTTGCATAGCGTGCCAAGACATGATGCAGCCACAATACCATCTGGGGCCACTTCAAGCTTAGCTTACCAAAAGAAATGAAATTGAGAGCATTTCCAACGACAAAAAGGCCAACACCGCACTGCCACTCTCTATACTTCCTGCACAAGACACACACCTTTTATGTTATGTGCTGCAAGACTTGAGATGGACAAGGTTTAGTAGCGAAGTAATACCTGATAGGGCGCCTGCTGCTCTCTGGCAAATCTGCTGAGCGCTTGTTGTGGCCGAGCTTCATGACATTCTGTAATCAACAACCAATTCAGTACAGGGGCACAGCTGGACTCCTGGTCAGTACCACGTCTTATTACGCCACATACCGTTCCCAAGTTAATCAAAATACTTCCAACCTGCAGCAAAGTCAAAGGAGGACTTAGCAATGTTGCGCGCAAATACAAAATCCACCGTGAGGCTGTTATGGTAGTAGATGGAATGTTTCAGTTTGTCAGCACCGGAGAACCTTTCCGCAGTAGGCAGCTGACAACACCGACGGTGGTTCTGCATGGCAGCAACTCACCACATTGATAATCGCGCCAATGTACCAGCCGGTCATGGCAATGCGCTGTGCAGCGTGATCGCGGCCGCGCCGTCGCAGTTTGACGCTATTCTGTTGAGCAGTAAGCGATGCACGCCAAGCTCGAAGTTTTACAAAACCAAGCCAGAGCAGTCCAACTGCTGCAGTGCCTCGCGCTGCAGCTAAAGGATGATGCGCGCCCAGTCAAAGCCATACCTGTTGTGCGCGAAGTGGTTCACGGCTTGCCGGGCAAGCCTTGCCCTACTTGAAGGGGGCTTTTGTGTGACTTTCAGCAAACGGCCTTCTCAGGGCGCCCCAGCTAGAGCGAAACGAAACCTTGAAGATCAACATGCTTTGCGCTTTGACAGGCTGAAAATTGTCATCACGGAAAACGACATACTCATTGTCCGTAAATAAGATCTGTCAATTGCTGGCGCTCCAAAGTGACAGCAGCTTGCTTAGGAGGCAATTTAACAACATGCATGAACGACGGATCCGTACCACTGCAGCCTTGAGCACCAGACTGAATAGCTCGACAAGCTTGTCGTGAATTTCGCACCTGAATCGGCATAGCTTGCCACCGAGTAAGTTGGCATGGCGTCAACACCCACAGACAGACAGAAGACTGACCAGATAATAGCTGAGTGCCTGGTGAAGGCAGCTCATGTTGTGCTTGGTTCCAGATCGGAGCCAAACAAACCACCTGTGCATCAACAAGCCAGAAAGTCTTGGGTACATGACAGCCTGTGAATTGCCTATGCCCTTGTCAGCTGCATCTTACTAAACACCTTGCCTGTACTCTGCAGTTCAACTTGAACATTGATGAGGTTGATGTGGCTACTCAAGTTTTTGAGCACTGGCGCAAGGACACTGGCACCCCTGCCTTCATTGAGGTAGAATGCTGTGATGACATGTTGGTCTGCTCATGCAAAGCAGTGTCTGTAGCTGCAAAGCCTGATCATGCTCACTTGACAGGTCTACTTGAGACCCTGGGGAGCTTCTGAAGAGCAATCACCACCCCTACAGCATAGGTCATCGCAACCGCAAGACATACGTCTGCAGTCTGATGCCTTTCCCTCAGCGACGCTACTCGAAAGATGGATGTTCCACTTTGAGCCAGCTATGCAAGATGGCAACTTGCAGAGAAGGCGTGCACAGCTTGCACGCTTGGATCCGCCTGCTGTCTACAAGCGAGCTGTGAGTGTTATTACACTCAGCTTATGTTCATCTTGTTTCACTGGCTGTGCCTTCTAGCTGCCCTCAGTTCAAGATGGCAAACTAGTACCATGATGTAGCTGAGCTTTCTGATCATTGCAGGTGGTAATGCTGAGGTCTCTGACCAGCTATGTGCGTTTACTGCCAGGCTACCGCATGTACACAGCCTGCAAGGTGGGCATTAGTGTTGACTGTCTGTCACAAGATCTAGCTTTCAAAAGCTAGCACTAAGTTTGCCTGATGCCAGCCAGAACACAAATGCGCCATGTCACTGTTGCAAATGCCATCAGCGCCATGCTTCATGCATCACATACAATCGGTGTGCTGCTGCTGAAACAGTCGCGCACTGTTTACGCAGCCTGTCATAGCAGTGCTGCTAGCAGACCCTAGCACATTCTGTTGAATTCTTATGCTATTGATGGCTTCATCATGCAGAGGAACTCCAGCAGCCCTGCGCGCTTGGGCTTCTGCCTCCTGAAAGGGCATCAATCCAACACTGGTGCCACAAAGGCAACTCACTTCCGCCATTTCAGCTTCACACCACTTGACACCCCATACGGGCAGTTCAGGATGGAAGTAGATTACGCTCCTGCGGCTGCTGTCAACTTTTTGGAGCAGTCCACCAGCCCAAAGCACCAGCCAGAAATCATTTCAGACTATGTGAGGGGCGCGCAACCAGCAGACAAGCAGCGGATGGCTCATACAGCTCTCAGAGGAGGGCTGACAGCATCATTGCAGGCCAGCCAGAGGCCATCATCACTACTGAATCCCGCTGCTGCAGGCACGCGCTGCCCTGCCCACAGACACCCTGCAAATAGACTTGTTGCAGATGTGCATGCAAACTTCCCACAGCTGCAGCTTGAAGCATCTGTGGACATCGCATTCTGATCTTGAGATGTGGTGGCAGGGGCAACGTGTGCACCGAAATGATATTGCCATTGCATTTTGCAAATGTTCTCTCCGCTATCACAAATTCTCAGCTTGGTAAATGTGAAACTGCTGCTGCGTGGCCAGGCAGCCACAGGTCTTGCTTGCTCTCCCAAAGCCTGCTAACTTTTTATGCTGATAGCCTGATGGCGCTGCACCTGCACATGCAGAGCGCACAGATCTTGCCCAGAGACCATCGTCGGGTTTGCGATGGCATAGCTGGAGCCGAGAGGTGGTGCGCATCTCCCCACCCTCCCCCAGTGCACTCACCCCCTTTGCATCAGGCGGGCGGCCGCCTCTTGGTGTACCAAGCGGCACACACGACGCCGCCCTCATGCCCTCTCCCAGCTTGCCTGTGCCATCATTGGAACAGGTAATGCATGTGCATGTACACATCCCTGCCAAGCATATAAGTTGCATGAAATGCTGCATTACTTGCCAAGATGTTCCCTAAACTGAAAAGGAATTTGCCAGGGTTTGATCAATGTGACTGTGTCCAGCATGTGTGTCCACACTGAAACTTGCACATGTTGATGCGCATATGTCTCATCTGCTCCCTGGATGTGGCTCATGACTGCAACGCCCATATCATGTACTGGGTGCAAACTACTGCCTCAATTCCTTGTCCCTGTTGTCATTCCTACAGAACAGTACGACAAGCATCTAGTGGCATAATAGTATGTGAAATATACTCATCTTCAGCTTGTGTAAGAGCTTTGCACTGCTGATGTGGGTTGCCATGCCTGATGACAACCTGCAGGGCCAGATGTCACCTTCGTCCCTTCCCAGGATGCAGCGCACCACCTCAACACCATCTCAGCCGCAGCCCCTTTCCAGCTGGCGCCCAGACTTGCCTGAAGAGGCAACTCAGGATTCCGGTCCATCATCCAGCCCACAGGGCTTCTCTCAGCAGCCCCTGCCGTCTAGCAGTCCTACTGTGCATGCCATGCCCAGCAGGACACCCTCTTACCGGACAACTGGCACTGAGCCGGTATGCCTCATTATCAATTCTGAGCTGTTCTTGGCCCGTCTTATACAGTACAGGCTTTGCCTGCTTGTCATATGCTCGTCAGCATTATCACAACAGTGCAATTGCATTATCGTGTAGCACCATGGGGCGTAGCTAGTATACGCTGCTGGTTCATGACGCACTGACCAGCAAGCACGGCAGAGGCTACATCAGTACGGTATCATTGGCGCTCAGAGTAGTCCTTGGTAATTTGGTTCCGTGATACGCCACATAAGGGCCCATGTTGTGGGCAAAGTCATATGTAATTCTGATGGTGCGTGAGTGGTGGCTGCCTGAAATGCAGCAGGGGCAGCAGAGGCCTGCTGCACCTCTGTACATCACCTCTCACAGAGCTCAACAGCTGTGAGCCCAATGTGCTCAGGTCACACCAAGATGTCTGATCATTCTCCGAGGCACAGTCGTCAACAAAAGCCTGGGAAGTGCTGCACCTATGCTGTGTGTCCTAGCTGCCCTTGTCTGTACATCAGAGCATAGTAGCACCTCCCGTCAGAGCATAGCAGAATTGTGGTTGCTGCAGGTATGTATTCCCAACAGCAAACCCCGGGTATTCTCCAGCAATGACCTGACCAGCATAGGGACGGGGGCCTGGTCAGGCTGTGCAACTGGGGCAGCAGCAGGGCCCCCAGAGACAGTCATGGTGCGCCAGTATGGCTTTCCCTCCTGTCAGGGCAGTGCCCCATCTTCTGCACCAGCCTCCACTGGCTTTGTGCCCCCGAGCGCCCACCGTCAAGTGGGCCTCTTGAAGGCCGTGGCAGCCAAACCACCCCTGGGCGGCACTCCCTCCTCAGGTGAATGCCTGCTGTCATGGCCAGGGATGAGTCGTGGCAGTATGTGCAGATGTCCTGAGAGGAACATCCTTTGCCTTCAATTGCCTGCAAGAGTACTTTGCTTGCAAATTCAGCCAGCTGCACAGCAGATTGAAACCATACACAAGGGAAGTTGTGGGGAAAAGGGCGCAAATGCACATACAGAGCTGTGCCACCAAAGAGCTACACTGCCTTAAGTTTTGACACAGTATCAAGATGGCACACCGAAAGCTGATGAAGGTTGCTGACATTGCATTTGGTGATGTAGCAGCAGGAGGGATGCTGCCTCCTACGCCTCCCAATGCTGCCTATCAGCCCATGCCAGGCAGCAGTGATGCAGGCAGCAGCACCAGCTCTGCCACCTTCCCCTACCTCCCATCTGGCAGCCCCCAGCTGCCCTTTGCCTTCACACCCTCTCCGCATTCCTTACCCACCTTGGCTGGCCAGGTCAGATCCTTCATGCTTGACAACGTGTATCGCATATTGCATCAATCACCATTCTGCTTGCAACATGTGGTATCAATCAGAAGTGATGCACACACGCATGGCAAAGCGAGCGCGACAGCTCAAGAACAGACTGCCCAAAAAGGTGCTGTGAAGCTGTTTTGTTAGCATCTGCTGTGGCCCAAGGCTGCTGCAGAAGAGCATCGCAAGCAGACTGGTGCATGGTGTTTGCTGCTCTGCAGTCCCTGAGCAGTGCTGTTACATGTTGGGGTTGGCACTGCAGGGAAGCATGCGGTCATCTTATCTATCTCCTTCGCCTCCCATATCAGGGCGGGACATCAGTGCCCTAGCAGTCATCAGGCGGCCCTCCTGGAGTGGTGCTGCACGCACCGCCAGCTATGATGGAGGCAGTGCCACAGCTGCAGGAACCCAGGTCAGCCTAACACTGTGTCTGTCTGCCTCACTTCATGATCGTGTCTTACATGGTGCTCATGACCCTACTGCAATGCAAGAGTGTGCAGGACCAAGTCCAATGTTTCACATCCGGTGTGACAGACTTGGGCACTTGGGTATGTTGCAGGTGGGTAGGTACTATGCTGCAGGTTGCCAGTGCTCTGTCATTTGCACGCGTGTTTCAGTGCACATCTCATCAGATGATCATGGCGCACAAACCCTCAGCCTGGTTTCTGGCAGTAATGGGTATCAGCTTCTACGGGCTCCCACTGTGTCTTTGCTCAATGGCAGCAACATTTCACCAAGTTGCTGTAGTCGCGCTATATACAGGGCTGCTGTCAACAGGATAATCAGAGAAAACAATCTGAGACCGCCGTGATGTTGCAGGCTGGTAATGTGGGGTCCCCAATGCAGGACAGCCTGGATTCTAGCTTCTTTGGTAGCGCTGCAGCCAAGCACATGCTGAAGCCAGGTGGAGGGACCCTGTACCCCATCCTCTCAGGCAACAAGCCCCTGGTGCTGCCGGCAACTGGTCAGCCTTCCTCATACCTTCGTTTATGATGCCCTCTTGGCAAAAGTTCCGTGCAGAGCATTGACTTTTGCGTCTCTGCGTGGTATTCCAAGACATATACAAAGTCTGACCTCATGCTCTGACCTCAGCATACGCACTGCAGCGCTGGAGTGCACATCGGTCAAGACTCACAGGATCACTGTGGTCCATGCACACTGAATGCATGCCAAATGCTTTTCACGTGCTCTCAAGCAGTGCATGCAGATTGCATTGGCCAGGTTTTATGAAGGCAAGATGTGTGGAGTGCAGGGCATGGTGGCAGCTCCAGTGCCAGCTACACTGCCCCCCGCCTCACCTACCCCCAGGAGCCTGACTTGGCGGGTCTTCATGCAGAAGAGTCAGAGTCAGACATTTTGCCGTTTGCCATAGATGGTGATGCAGGGGCATCCCTTGATGTGACCTCCCCCTCTGCTGATGCACAGACAGGTGCAGTGCCTGTCCTTGTTTGATGAGTTAAGGCCGATATGCATACATGTCATTTTGTCGTGGCTATACACAACACATCAGCATCTGCATGAGAGTTACAGTCGCACAGTTGGTGTGTGATGTATCACACGCACCAGTCAGTGTCCACTGGTGTACTCAACAGGGGCTTTGCCTTGCTGCAGGTGGCTTGTCCAGTGCAGAGGCAGTGGTCAAGTGGCTTGAGGTGCACCCCTATTTGCATGCTGCTCAGCACAGTCCAGCAAGGTCGCCAGGCTCTGCATTGCAGGAACAAGCTGTAGATGCAGAACAAGAGCTGGAGCGGCTCAGACCTCTCATACGTGCTGTTTCTTGAGTAGTAGTCGAGCCGCAGTGCAGCTTCCTTTTCCCTGCTCGTTTGCTGACTTGGTGGAAGAGTGTGTTGTCCTGTAGGTTTGCTGATCATCTCTATATGGCTTTGGCATCTATGTGCAGGCAGGACACACGTTTATGTACCATAGTGTTGACAAGCTGTTGATGAGGTGTATATTTCCTTTCTTGTAGATTAAGTCATTTTATGGACACTTTTTCTTTTCAGCTTTGACAGTCGTTTAACTTTTGACGTTCTGTGCTTTGACAGCTCCTGAACTTTTTGACGTCATGTGCTGGTTATCACCTTGTCAAGCCAGAATCGTATTCTGACCAGTGCATAATTCACTTGTCATCCGTAGTGAAAGCCACAGTCCCTCATGACATCGCAAGTATGGCTCACATGGCAGCACATTGGACCGGCCTTTGTAATACCACGATTTAGGATTTTGAAAGATCACGCCTGTATAGAGTCCGCTCCCAATCAATCAATCATCCGACCTGCCTATGGCATAGTGGTGTAGCAGGTAACTCTTATTACATCTTGTCAGGTTTTCCATGTGCTCCCAGCCTTGAATCAAGCAACATCAATCAGAAAGCTTTGACACAGTACACAGTTTGAACTTGAAAACGACACAGAAGTCTCACCAGGTAAAACTGCGCCTAGCGTGACTGCTATATCAAGGGAGGGAAAATAACATGCATGTGTACAGCTGCAACTGGGAAACTGATGTACAAGCTACCTATCAAGTCTTGTTTGCCTATTACTACACAAAATGGATATGCCAGTTGGCATTTCCTCATATGTTCAGAAAGAGCCCACAAGCAAACAGCAGGAGAAGCTGTCAAGACATATACTACAAGGCTGTCTGACCACCAATTGGGCAGGACAGATTGGCAAGTTTCCGCCTTCGGCTCATCACAGTCTGCTGCGCCAGCTGCACTGGACGCCACCGAAGTACAGGACTGTTTCTAGGCTCAAACTGCACAGACCGTTCCAGCAGCAGCACAGCAGCGAGGATGTTGCCCTTCTGAAGTTCCATCAGCCCCCATGCCTGCGTGACCAAACATCCACATCAGGAGTGCTCAGCCATTTGCAGAAGCAACAGACTGCAAAAAAGGCAACTGATCTTGAGTGGCAAATCTGCACAAAGTACCTGAATTAAAGCAGCACTCGTCCTGTTCAATGTCAACCCTTGCTGAAGGACCTGTCTGCAACTTTGAAACCTGTCTTGATGGTCTTTCTTGACACGCTTCTCAAACTGGGCCCAGGACACCCAAGCCTGAAGGCAAGAGCCTGCTGCTTCATTCGAGGACGTTTCGGGGCTAATCACAACAACGACAATGCGACCAATGATGGGCTCTCACCTTGGTGTTGTCGGGATCTGCCCTGCAGCATTCTTCGAATGCGGTTCTTGCTGCCTCTTCTTGATCTTGCAGTCTTGCAAGCTGCAAAGCCTGGGTATACAGCAGGCTGCCGCGACTCGGAGCTTCGCGAGTAAGTGCCGGACGTCGTGATTGAAGGAAATGGTGACCTGAGCGTTGTGCAGGAGTCGTGACGGTGGCGTTGGAAGGGACGGAGGTTGTGAAGGGCATGTTGGACTATGTCTTCAGCGCGTTTGCAGACACCAGCCTGTCAGCCTTTGACCAGCACCAGCGTAGTCGAACAGCACCACAGTAGACCTGTTGAACAGGCTGAATGTCCTCATATTGCTCGTCACGCAGAGTGCATGTGCGATGCCACCGTCTGCGCGGGTCTAACACACGCAGAGCTGATGTTGACCATGGGCATGGAAGACTTCGGAGTTCTAGCAGCAGCTGTGGGATCACATGACAGCAATTTAAACTGGGTCGTGTAAACCAGGGCTCGTTTTCAGCTCTAAGAATCCGGCATGCGGGCAAGGTTAACCTGTCGCAAGCTAGCATTACACCTGGTAAACATCCGACGATAAAGCAAGGAAGGCACCATGTAAGCACCATTTAAAAATATAAACATGGATTTCGCTGCTGTGCAATTGATGTCAAATCAGTTGACATTGGTGTTCGAATTGCTGAATTCATCTGTAGCTAAGCAGGAATGCTGGAAATTTCATGCGGTGCTGCACGCAATACTCCAACTGCAGTAGTATCTCTGCACGTTCTCTAGAGACGCCTGCAAAAGGCCAATTCATCTTTTGCAGCCAGATTAGAAGCCAATAACACTATGCACGCACGCTCCTATTTTGCCAACACGTGTACACGCTGATATTTGCGCCATTGCATCCAAAAACATGCATGATGCAGACCCAACGTCTGATTGTGAAAGTTGCGCACACTGTATACATGTAGATTCTGCATATGGTACACCCAGCAACCCATGATGCCCTTGATGAGCGTGAGGCTCATAGTGCTGTCAATGGCAGACTACAAAACACAGCGTACCTCATTCATTGGCACTATGTCATTCATATAAGCTTCATGCCCTGTTGTTGAGTAAAGCGCATCACACCAAATTGTAATGCTGCCATGCCCAATGAAGACATTGCCAGGAGCTTGGTGGCATATGGTCCAGACAAGAAGAAAGCTGGGACACTGAGTGGAGTTGTCAGATAATGCCACGTGCTCAATGCTTGGCTTGGCTTCCAGAGGAACTGCACAGCAGCAGCAAAACAATGCAGTCACTATCATACAAAAGTGATACACACTGGTCTGCTCTAAGACGTATGCCTGGCATCACACGTCTGTAGATGTGGCTGAGCCGGCCACATGCTCTCTACAAGCTCTACTGTCAGCAGAAAATCAGACATCAGGCATCAGTAGGCTCAGCGGCACAGTCATCAGTTATTGGCCCAGCAAGCACTGACAATTTGTCAGCACCATAATCACTGCAGAGCTTTGTCAAGTGTATACAGCAACTGCAAGTCCAACAGCTGGCTTGACACGCTCTTGAGAGCTGACACATCTGTGCATGCTGTGACACAGAGTCAGTCAGGTGTGGTGTCAGCTTGAGCAGCATCACTTTGCTTTGCACATGCAGCGTGAGAGGGGCAAACCTGCAGGAAGGCCAGATGAGTGGGCAGGACAGCCGCCAGGCAGGCCAGATTGAATAGCAGATAGAATGGTGTCTGCTTATGTGCAAGCACCAGAGCCCGAGGCTGCAGCCAAGTGGCATGCACCACACTGACCAGGCTTGAGACCACCAGGTACAGAGTTACTGTCAAGCTACAGGGGGCGTAGCGCCGTGATGGCTTGAGGCCAGGCATAAGAAGAGGGTCTCTGTTCAGAAGGAGAAGGCTTGGGGCTAACAGGAAGATGGCTTCGTCAGGAGCCCCTTGGGCTTGCCAGTTGAGGTAGAGGGCAATGTAGAGCCAGGAAAGGCAAGCTAGGTTGCCTGTTGTGGGCAGCCAACCAAGCCCCTCCGCAGCCATTGCATTGTCACTCATAGACCATCCCTGTAGCATTGAGCAATGCTGACGTGTGTCATGAAACAGCTCGACTGACGTGTTCTGAAATGAAAGCAGTCACTATCCAGCTGATGAGCCTTCAAATGCACGGCCAATGGTCTGGGACACACAAGGCTTCCATGGGCCTGCCAGCTGATGCACTACCTGAATGTTTCAAGAGACAACCAAGCCAAACAGCGATGTCGACCATTGCCTAGGATACGGAACAATTGCATAGCATCGAGACCGTCATAAAGGGCCAATAAGCATGCAGAAGAAGAAGGTCAGACCTGAGAGGCAGGGCCACCAGGCAAGCAAGCACCCAGGAAGCCTGCTGCCCTGTCGGCCCGCAGGTGGCGGGGGGCATAGGAGGGGTGGCGAGGAGGACGAGCCATATTGCCTGATTTAGAAACTCTCAACTTGGCTGCCAGGGCGAACAACAGGGCCTGAGGAGCATATACTGCCAACAAGGACGCCCTGCAACGTCACAAACTCAGCATCCTGAAGATGTTTGCTGTATCACATTTGGTCCAACCTCTGCTACCAAGAACTGATGGAAGTTTATGCCACACAAAGTGGGTAGAAACAAACTTTGTAATGCAGATGGGTAATTGTCACAGACTGTCATGTAAGCTCAACATGCTTCAGAGGATAAGTAACACTGCATCTGTCACCTGCACATATGGGCACTTTGTGACCATCATATGTGCATGTGACAGATGAAGCATTACTTATCCTCTGAAGCAT